>Ga0209573_1004652_pt1 | contig 13240 bp, 9 predicted proteins | sample TNRBio252014_DNA_FD_185870 | JGI IMG/M metagenome (GOLD analysis project Ga0209573, IMG submission 185870) | Wastewater treatment Type I Accumulibacter community from EBPR Bioreactor in Madison, WI, USA - TNR Reactor_6/25/2014_ DNA (SPAdes)... | ecosystem: Engineered > Bioreactor > EBPR >...
CGGCCTGAATGTGATTCCCCGTCTCGCGCATTTCATTCGCCAAGCTGCTGCATCCTGAACTTAGCTTCACCAGCAGTTAATGAGCATTTACGAGTTAACGAGCTTCTTTATAGGCTGCGTCGGCGTTCTTTATCGTAATTAAATCGGATTCTCGACGGCTCTTGTAGAAATTAGGACGTGATGTCTTATTAATGTGACTTGCAATGAATGGCTTATCAACTGAGGTTCTTCGTCGGTTCTTGGGTTCTGTAAATTTTCCCGTGATGGCAAGAACTGGTAGTTCGGGGCTAGGGCGTCAACCCCTTATCCTGATAAGCAATACTCGCTTCACCTGCACGCCCCATAGACTCGATCACAGGGAAATTTACAGGAGGAACTGTTTCATGCATCGATTTACAACGAGTGTGATTGATGGTATTAATAATTCGATTAAAGCAGTGAAATTTTTATGGGTTAGGTTTCCGCAATTTTGTCAATTTTAAGCAACGGATAGTGATTATTTGCCTAACTCTATTAAGAATTAAAGAAGAACCTGAGAGGAATTAAAGATATGGCGAAAAGAATTTTAATTTGCCACGGATCTATAACAGTTGGTGATGCAATAGGTAATGACATACTTGGTGCTTATAATCTACTTACTAGACTAGGGTTTAACTGTTGGCTTTTAGGAGAATTTGTACACGAAAGTATTAAAAATCAATATCAGTTTGATTTAAGCTTTGATTCAAACCACATTAATAATAAGTATGACCTTGTTATTTATCATCATAGTATTTTTTGGGAAAATGGAAGGCGATTATTAAGTTGCTGTACTAAGCCTATAATCGTCAAGTTTCATAACATCACACCTCCAAGCTATTTTTCTCCTTATTCTTCGCTATATGTAGAGAATTGTCAGGAAGGTATTAAACAAATCTTTACTTTGGCAGAGATATTTAACGTCAAGCTATGGCAAGCCGATTCAGAATTTAATCTACATGATTTAAAAAATTTTGGGGTCGCCGAAAAAAATATTAAGGTGGTTCCGCCGTTTAATAGGACAGATTCTTTAAGAAAAAAAACAAATTCCGCTTTTGATAGTTATAGTACTGCTCAAATATTATTTGTTGGTCGTCATGCTCCTAATAAAGGACACTTTAATCTGCTGATGGTGTTAGCGGCTTACCGTGCTATTTTTTCTGATCAGGTTTTATTAAAAATTATAGGTAACAATAATGATCCGCAACTTGAAAAATATCATCAAGAAATTGAACAACTCATTTTTAAACTAGGATTATCTGAAAATATTGATATCATCCCTCACGTTAGCGACATAGATCTCGATAATCTTTTTTTAAATTCTCATATTTATCTCAATCTCAGCGACCATGAAGGCTTTTGTGTCCCGATTATCGAAGCCCAGTCTGTAGGGTTGCCCGTGGTTACTACTGAGGCTTGTGCGTTGCGAGAAACTACCGGACTCAATCAAGTAGTGCTTCCTCATCCTGTGACCGAGGAGGACTTTAAATTGTATGCAGGCATGATTCATGAAATTATTACTAATAAACCACTTCGTGAAAAATTGGTAACTAATGGGTTCAAGAATGTTCGAGAGCGTTTTAACCAAGAAATTCTGGAGAACTTATTTATTAGTAGCATAGAACCAATTTTACGGAGATTAGTATGAAAATCGGGATTATATGTAAAAGAATTATAGTTATTGAAAAATATTATAAGTTTGTTAAATTGAGATTTTTTTGATGAAAATTGCATACTTTTCACCTCTCCCTCCACTTAAAACGGGTATTGCAGTTTACTCTGAACACTTAATTCCTTACTTGGCAGAAATATCGGAAATTGAGATATATCATGCAGGGCCATGTGAGGTTTTTTCAGATATAAAAATCAATGATTTTATTGCTGACCCAAGCGTTTTAAAAAATTTGGAAAGCTTTGATGAAATTATTTATCACATAGGCAATAATCCTTGGTATCATTTGGATATTTACAGGGTTTTTTTGGAATACCCGGGAACAGTCGTTTTGCATGATGCGGTTTTATATTACCTCATTGCTGGCTGTGGAATCGGAGGATTAATCAAGGAGTTCTGCTATAATTATGGTTTGGAACGCCTTTATAAAGTGTGGGAGATCGTTAGTGAAAGCACTGATAACGATATCTTGCGCTACCCGAATCCAGAGAAATACCCGCTTATTAAGCGGATACTAGAGAACGCTAGAAAGATTGTTGTTCACAGTCAATCAACAGCAAAGCTTATAAAAGCCGCCGGATATTCGGGCCGCTTGGATGTGGTTAACCTCATCTACTATCCTGATCAGGTTTTACGTTTTTCGGTTGAGGATTCTCTGGTTTTTAGGAAAAATTTATGTATTGAAAAAAACCAAATCCTAATAGGAGTTTTTGGTTTTATAGGAACAACTAAAAGGATGGATAAATTACTATCGGCGCTTTACAAAATTAAAAAAGAAAATAATATCTCATTTAAATTATTAATTATCGGAGAAGGAGATAATTTAAATAATTTAATCAGTCATTTTGGTTTATCTGAAAATGTAATAAATCTAGGATTTGCAACCGATGAAGAATTTAATCGCTATTTAAGTATAGTGGATTTAGTTGTAAACCTTCGTTATCCTAATATGGGTGAAGCCTCCGCAAGTCTTATACAGGCGATGTCTTTTGGGAAGCCGGCTATTGTAACCAATCATGCTTGGTTTTCAGAGTTGCCTGATTATACTGTAGTCAAGGTAGGTTTTGGATCTACTGAAATTGATGAAATTGCTCAAGCAATCATTCGGTTGATAACTGATCAAGAATATCGGAAATTTGTAGGCTTAAACGCAAGAGCTTATGTTGAGAATTTTTGTGCCCCCATGAAAGTAGCAAGTACATATTTAGATATTTTAAATAAAAATATAAAGCCGTCATCATTAATTGATCCTGAGACTCAACATGAACAACCGGCTTGGGTTTTAGAATACAGGCTGAGGAAAGCCGTTGATCAAAAACAACAACAATTATTGATCGATGTTTCCGGTACTTTCCAATATGACCTCAAAACTGGCATTGAGCGCGTCGCTCGTGCTTTAATTATGGCCTTACTAGAGTCGCCTCCTGCAGGTTATCGGGTCGAGCCTGTTTATTTATCCAATGAGGGAGGAATATGGCGCTATCGTTATGCGCGGCGTTATACCCTTGGTTTGTTGCAATGTCCACAGAATGCGTTGACCGATAATATCGTGGAGGCGCAGAACGGAGATATACTGCTTGGTGTAGACCTCTCTGGCCATAGGCTTATCGAAGCGCATGCATCTGGATTGTATGAGCAGCTTCGCAAGAAAGAGGTTTCTATTTACTTCACTGTATTTGATCTGCTGCCCGTGCAGATGCCCGAAGCGTTTCCGCCAGGCGCTGACCGGCTTCACACGCAATGGCTTCAGACTATTTCAAGGTTTGATGGGGCGGTTTGTATCTCTAAAGCAGTCGCTGACGCCCTCGTGGGCTGGCTACCCAAAACCGACTTTAATCAGCACGGGGGGCAGCCATTTCGGATTGGTTGGTTCCACCTCGGCGCCGATGTCGCTAATTCAGCAGCCACCCGAGGGCTTCCGGGCGATGTCGAATGGACGCTGCAACAACTCCGCGCCCGACCCAGCTTCCTGATGGTCGGCACTGTTGAACCACGCAAGGGTTATCTGCAAGCTTTGGAAGCATTTACGCAGATATGGCGAAGTGGTCAAGATGTGAACCTTGTTATTGTCGGCAAAGAAGGCTGGAAGGGCTTACCGGAAAACATGCGTCGTACAATTCCGGAGATTGTTCAACGACTAAAAAGTCATCATGAGTTGGGTCAGCGATTATTTTGGCTGGCCGGCATCAGCGATGAATACCTGGAGCGGGTATATGCGGCGTCTACTTGTTTGATTGCCGCATCTGAAGGCGAAGGGTTTGGATTGCCATTGATCGAAGCGGCGCAACATAAGCTGCCAATCATTATGCGGGATATTCCTGTATTCCGGGAGGTGGCGGGTGATCATGCATTTTATTTTTCGGGCCTGGAACCGAAATATCTGGTTGAGGCGATTCAGTCGTGGATTAAACTCTATGTGGAAAGCCGCTATCCTAGATCAGATGATTTGCCTTGGCGGACGTGGAAGGAAAGCGCTGAATCGCTAAGTGACATAGTGATCGGCGAACACTGGTATTTTTGGCTAGCCCATCCAACAATCCGACAACGGGCTCTTGAGGAGCATCTTAATCTTATCCATGCTGCGCGCGTAAAAATGGTCAGCCGCCTATTACCACCAGGTGATATCATTCTGGATCTGGGTGGGGCGAATTGCCCTCTCTACAAAATGGGGTATCCCCATCGCTTTAGGAAACTATACCTGATCGATTTACCACCCGATGCGCGTCATGAAATGTACAAGGAAGTCGTGATTGACCCTAATTGCGATGGTGGCGAGGTGATCATTCGGTATGGTGATATGACAGAACTGAATGATTTTCCTGCTGAAAGCGTCGATTTTGTTTGGTCTGGACAAAGCATCGAACATGTTTCGCCTCAGGGAGGAGAGAAAATGTGCCGGGCAGCCTTCCGTGTTCTCAAGCGAGGAGGCGCATTCTGTCTCGATACACCCAATCGCCTCTTAACAGAGATTCACACTCGTGATGCTGAGTGTAATTTTATTCACCCGGAACACTGTATAGAGTATTATCCCAAGCAACTCAGGGAATTATTAGAAAGTGTTGGATTTGAAATCAAACATGTATATGGGGTTTGCGAGATGACTGACACTCAAGCCAGTAGTGAGTTTTGCTACGAGGATTTTATTTATGGTCAGCAAATTACTGATGATGTGGAGAGTAGCTATATTCAATACTTTCATTGTGTGAAGCCATGAAATTTATCATCTCACTGGTTTTTTGTATAGCCGCATCAATGATGATCTGTATCTGTCCGGTTTTCGATCAACCCTGTAGGGGCGACTGATCGGTCGCCTTCACGGATATGGGTTGGGAAGCCTGAGCGTTCGAATATCTGTGCAATCAGGTAAATCGGCTTCCTTCTCCAATTATTGCCTCGACTCCGGCAGAAACTTCCATCGACTGTTGTCTAGCCCTCAAGAAAAATCCTTTGCCGGAACCTTCTTGGTCAGGATACTGTGTGCCGTAAGCCGTTGAAAATTCGATTCTCTCAGCCTGGAAATTGCATGATGATCACTGTCTATACCCTCGAGCAACTCGACGAATTCCTCGTCCAGGCTGACAGCGCGCCTACGGATGACGTGCGCCGCAATGCGTGGGCTTCGCTTAAAGTAGACCATGGCATGTTCGGCGACTTTCCCGAGCAGCTTGTTGTGATGGACCCATACAGCCCTGACTACGCGAGGAAGGTAGGCGAGTTCATGCGTTTCCTGCACGGAGGCGACTACAAGCTCGCCGATGAGGGATTCGACCACGATCTTTCCCCAATGCTAAAGGTGGGTTTCCCACATTCGAGCCGCTCTCCTACTACAGTCGGCTGCTACCTCATTTCCTACGGGTTTGTAATCCGCGCTATGAACCTGCCTGTACCCTCGAAAATACTGGAGATCGGCTGTGGTACGGGCGCGCTGTCAATTCACCTCGCACGCATGGGCTACGACCTTACAGCCGTGGACGTCAACTGCAATTTCACTAATCATGTAGCGAAGTTCTGTGAAGGTTCACCGGGTAAGGTGACCACGATCGCCTCGGATATGAATACGCTCGATCTTCCACCAGAGTACGACGCAGTGCTCTTTTACGAATCCTTCCACCATTCCTATGACCACCCGGCGACGATTGTTAAGGCGATACAGTTCCTGAAGCCGGGCGGCATACTCGTGCTAGCTGCTGAGCCTGTCCTTCCTGCCCAGCGTGATATCTTGCCCTACCCGTGGGGTCCACGACTTGACGGCGAGACGCTGCACGCCATCCGCCGATTCGGTTGGATGGAGCTTGGTTTCACCGAATCCTATCTCTTTGATCTACTGCTCCGTAATGGCCTCGCTTGTCGCCGCATCTCGTCAAACGAGACGCACTGGGCCGATTTGATTATTAGTCGCCGCGTACCTAGGCTCGTTGCGGGTGAGACGCACGACTGCACCTTAGGCGCCTCCGGTTTGCTCATGCTTGCCACAGGCTGGTCAGAGTCCGAGATGTGGGGTACTTGGTCAAGAGGACCCGTCGCGAAGATCCTGATCGACCTCTCAGATGTCGCCTTCGCAAAGGGCGCTACGATCGAGTTCGACACCATTCCTTTCCTGCCGTATAGCCTTGCTATGCAGCGCGTGCAGGTCAGCGTTAATGACTGCATGATCGCCGAGTGGTTATTTCCACAGGGCGAGATGGGGCAGAACTGTAAGGCAGTGTCGCGCACGGCGCGCATTGGGGCAAAGGACTTTGGCCCGGAGGGGCGGGTGGTTCTAGAATTTGCGATCGAGAAGCCTATCTCGCCACAGGAGGTAGGGTTATCGGACGACACGAGGAAACTGGGTTTCGCAATCACTCAATTCACGGCCCACCCTTATTAGGCGCCATTGGCAACCCCAGCATTCCTCAATAACTGTCCAGGAAACAGCAATGCCAAGTATGAACGAAATCATTCATCACTTGAATATCTTTAGAAGCACCCGAGATGTTTATCTGTTCATAGCTTTTTTCTTTGCCTGCGCTTTATCTTTGGTAGTCTTGGTTGCAAATAACCCGGTGCCTGGACCAATGATTCAGGCAGATGAAGGTAGTCACTTAGCTAATGCCGCTGCAATAGCAGGTTTTTTTAATGATATGGCGAGCAGTTATCATGCGGGTTATTCTATTTTAATTGCTCCTGCATTTTTTATTTCACAGGGTTCTGATGAGATTTGGTTTGCTGTTAAAGTTATTAATGCTTCGCTTTTTTTCATTCTTTTTATGGCCCTTTATTGGGTATCTTATTTAATAAAACCAGATATTTCACCATGGTTTCGCTTGTCTGCTGTAGGTACTGTTTCGCTTTACCCAATGTGGGTGGTAATGTCTGGATATGCATTTTCTCAGATAGCAATGGCTCCTGCATTTGTTATAGTTTTTGGGATTCTGTTGTCAGCGCTCGCTGGAAAAAAATGGTGTTGGTGGGCGCTTGGCCCTCTTGCGGGTTTTCTTTATTGGATTCACCCGACAGGTATTGTTGCCGGCATAGCAGCGTCCATTGTAGCGGTTTTCTATGGAATTTATCGGCGAAATTATTTCAGTATGTTTCTAGTTCCCTTGTCGTTTTTTTTGATGATATTGGGTTATCGATATGGCTTTACCCCGTGGTTGCAAAATCGGATGTTATCATCAGGATTAAGCGTAAGTTTGCATTATCCTGAATCTTTACAGCTTTTAAAGGTGTTGGGGTCTTGGGCAGGGCTACATGAGATTACAACTCGCTTGAACGGTCATTTATTTTACCTTACTATTGGTACTATTGGAATATTCTGGCTGGGTTTTTACTCTCTTATTAGGGATTCATGGTTTCTTAGTGAATTCGCGGAACGTGGGGACCAAATAAAACTGCGCTTTGTCACCTTTTTTTCTGTAATTACTGTTTTCGGTGTTCTTATTTTATCAGTTCTTTTATTCTCATCGAGTCCCGATGCGAATCGATTAGATCACTGGATGTATGGGCGTTATGTAGAAGCTTTTATTGCACCGATACTTTTGATCGGTTTGGTTAACAAGAGTTATAAGTTTTTATTATGGACAATCCCTGCGGTTTTTATTTTTGGATTGGTGCTTTGGATTGGGATTGAGCCATATACACATGTTGCTAAAATGAATATTTCGGCTTTTTGGCAAGACTTTTACCTCCAAGAAAAAGGTATTTTTTCATGGATAGTCTCAGGCGCAATACTGATATTTTTTGCTGCATTGATGCCAAGAAAATTAGCTACCCTCTTGTTTATCTGCATTTTTGTTTTCGCAAGTTATTTACAAATTTGTTGGCATGTTAATTCAGCAAATAACATTTCTTATAGACTGGTAGCAGCAAATGATATTAAGAGCCTATTTCCGCATGGAACATGTGTAGGTTTCGATCATAGTAAAATTGACAGTTATAATAAGAGCGTTTATCGGTTTGACTATTCTTTCGTTCTATATAACTATGGTTTACAAAGGATGTCGTATGATCACTGGTGGAATAATTGTGATGGTCCATTGTTTACATATGATTTCAATCATCCAGAAGTCGGTAACCAAGCCTTTCCTGTGACGATTAGTCCACGTAAAGGACCAATAGCTTTAATTAAGAAATCTGCGCTAAGAGAAGGAATGTTTTATCCGATTATCATTGAAGAGCGACACAATATTCTACCTCTTATCTTAAAGAATGGATGGCATGATCTGGAACAAAGGCATGTATGGTCTGGCCCCGTCGCAACCCTGCTACTACCTAGTCCCTATGATTGTATATCCGAAAAGTGTCGCGCAGTAATCACTGCTTCAGTATTCGGAGCCTCTCCAACCACGCCTCACAGGGTACATGTCAAGGCAAACGCAACGTTTGAGCTTGAGGTTAAAACATCCGGTCGCATCGAAATAGAGGTTCCAATAGGTTCTGAGCGAACAGCACAGACTATTTTTTTCGAAATGCCGGATGCGGAGTCTCCAAGCAAGCTATGGGGTACTTCCGATCAACGCATACTTGGTTTGGCAATTTTTAAAATCGAACTTCGCAGACAAGATACTAATCATTAAAAATGATTGTTCGCGGTGTAGGGATGATTGTTAGTCATATTCTTATTATTTCGCAGCAGTGGAATGGTATTTAATGACTCTTTTAAAGGCATCATCTAAGCTGGCATCGTGGTTATTGATTCGGAGTATCCTGATGCGATAGCATCAATTGATGATGAAGGGGCCTATATGCGCACGACCATCGATATTGAAGATGATGTCTTGTTAGCTGCAAAGGAGATGGCGCGGCGGCAAAACCGGTTTGCCGGTCAGGTGGTGTCGCAGTTGTTGCGTGAGGCTTTGCTTTCTGGTTCCGCCAGCGAACGCGCCATGTCAGCGGATGAAAAAGGGGTAGGCAGATTTCGTCCTTTTCCGCCCCAAGGCGTGGTGATCGCCAACGAATCAGGTGAATGCTTTGCACGATGCTGAGGGAGCCTGATGCGGGCTTTTCTGGATGTGAATGTTCTGATTGCGCTGCTCGACGCGGGCCATGCGCTGTACAGAGAGGCCATGTCGTGGCTGGAACGGGAAATTCGGCATGATTGGGCGTCCTGCTTAATCACGCAAAACGGAGTTGTGCGGATCATGTCGCAACCGGCGTATCCGGTCAGTCGCCCACCGGCCCTGGTGGCCGAACGGCTGGGCGAAGCCTGCGCCAACCCGGACCACGCCTTCTGGGCCGATGAGATCAGTTTTCCGGAATCAGAGCTGATTCGCTGGAAGCATGTGTTAGGACATCGCCAGGCTACGGACGCTTACTTGCTGGCGCTCGCAGCGCGCCATCAGGGCCGCCTGGTCACTTTCGACCGACGCATCTCGCCCAAAGTGATTCAAGGCGCCATGCCGGAGCAGTTAGTCACATTGTCTGGAGAGACTCCAATTACGCCATGAAACTCATCATTCAAATCCCCTGCCTGAACGAAGCCCAGACTCTGGCGATTGCCCTGGCCGCCCTGCCTCGCCAGGTCGAAGGTTTTGACGCCGTTGAATGGCTGATCATCGATGACGGCAGCACCGATGACACTATCGCGGTTGCCAAAGCGAACGGCGTCGATCATGTGGTGCGCCACACCCGCAATCAGGGGCTAGCGCGCGGCTTCATGACCGGGCTGGACGCCTGCCTGCGGCTGGGCGCGGACGTCATCGTCAACACCGACGCCGATAACCAATACAATGCCGATGATATTCCGGCGCTAACCGCCCCGATTCTGGCGCACGAGGCTGATATCGTGATCGGAGCGCGTCCAATCGAAACTATCGAGCATTTTTCGCCAGTCAAGAAGCTGCTGCAAAAGTTGGGGAGTTGGGTGGTGCGGGTAGCTAGTAAAACTGATATTCCTGATGCCCCCAGCGGCTTTCGCGCCATGAGCCGCGTCGCTGCGCAGCAACTGGTGGTGTTCAACGATTACACCTATACGTTGGAGACTATCATTCAGGCCGGGCAGAAAAACATCGCCATTACCTCGGTGCCCGTGCGGGTAAACGGAGACCTGCGCCCGTCGCGGCTGGTCAAGAGCATACCCTCATACATCAAGCGCAGCATCGTCACCATTGTGCGTATCTTCGTCATCTACCGGCCGTTCCGGTTCTTCGCGACGATCGGACTGGTGCTTTTTGGCATCGGCGTTCTGATCGGCTTGCGGTTCATGTGGAAGTGGCTGGGTGGAGAGGGCGAAGGTCATATACAATCCTTGATCTTGGCCGGGGCGCTGCTGGTGATGGGCTTTCAGACCCTGCTGGTAGCGTTTCTCGCCGACCTGCTGGCGGCGAATCGGAAATTGCTGGAAGATGTTCGTTATCGATCCAGACTGACCGCGATGGAATTGATATCCGCTTCTAGTGGTGATAACAAAAAGTGAAGAGATGATATGAGAATAGCGGGAGGTACTCGAGAAGACGGGCTGATTGTTGGCAATGTCTACGACAAATACGGCTCGCGTAACCCGATCGTTAAATGGATCATGCGGGAATTTGAGTCAGCCCTGTCAGCGCTGGTTGTTAAGGCAGCGCCGACCGACATCCATGAAATCGGCTGTGGCGAAGGTTATTGGGTACTACGCTGGAATGAGCAAGGTCTGACTGCCAAGGGATGCGACGTTTCGCAACAGGTGATCGAAATAGCCCGCACTAATGCGGTCGAGCACGGTGTGACGCCAGCCTTGTTCGAGGCCCGCAGCATTTATGATCTGGAGCCGGACCGGGATAGCGCCGACCTGGTGGTCTGTTGCGAAGTGCTGGAACATTTGGAACAACCCGAGGCAGCTTTGCAAGTGCTGCGGCAGGTGGTCAAGCGTCATTTGATTGTCAGCGTACCTCGAGAGCCGCTGTGGCGCATTCTCAACATCGCTAGAGGTAGATACCTGGCGGACTGGGGTAACACCCCAGGACACCTTCAGCACTGGTCCAAAAGCGGTTTCGTGCGGCTGGTCTCCCCGTATTTCGACGTCGTCGAGGTCAAAAGTCCATTGCCCTGGACCGTACTGCTCTGCCGTCCGCACCACTGATCTTTGCGCCGTGCGTCCGATCCTGAAGCGCGTCCTGCACAGAGGCGGGACACTCCTAGCCATTGCCGGCATCGCCTTTGTGGCCCTGCGGTTGCGCGATCAGGCTGCCGAGATCGATATAACCCGCTTTGACGTGACGACCTGGCTGGCCGTAGCGGGACTGGCCCTGGTTTACGGCTTGGCCAATCTGCTGCTGGCGCTGGCCTGGTGGAACCTGCTGGACCAGTTTGGCGTCCGCACATCGCTCCGCTGGACCGTTAAGGCCTATGGAATCTCCCAAATGGCCAAATATATACCAGGCAATATCATGCATCTGGCCGGACGGCAGGCGCTGGGTCTGGCGGCGGGGCTACCCGGTTGGCCGCTGGCCAAATCTACCGCCTGGGAACTGGGTCTGATCGCGTTCACCGGAGCCTTGTTTGGTGCGTTGGCCCTGCCTCTGCTGGCAGCGGAGTTCCCGGCGTTGGCAGCGCTGGCGCTGTTTCTGGCGGCGCTGGGCGGCGCTACTGCCCTTCTTAGGCGCGTCGCCGGCGCCCCGGTTGCCCGTGCGCTCGGCTGGTATGCATTTTTCCTGGCGATCTCCGGCCTGCTGTTTGTTGCCCTGATCTATCTGGTAGATGCTAATGCCAGCCGGTCAGGAATGATCCTGCTCCCCATGGTTGGCGCCTATGTGCTGGCCTGGCTGGCGGGTTTGGTTACCCCTGGCGCCCCCGCTGGCGTGGGTGTTCGTGAGTTGGTGTTGCTGGTTTTGCTGAATGGCGTAATCGGCCAGGCTGAGCTATTGCTGGCGGTGCTCCTGGGGCGGCTGGTCACCGTCGGAGGAGATCTCGGCTTTTTCGGCGCGGCCCTCCTGATTGAGGCAAAGAACGAAACCGTTTGATTATAGTCTTTCCCAGCGATGTCCAGAGATCACCGGGAAAGACCATATCGGTCCAGACGGAGTGACTCAAACCACATTCTTGCGCGGATCGAAGGCGTCCCGCACCGCCTCGCCGACAAACACCAGCAGGCTGAGCATCAGCGCCACCACGATAAATCCGGAAATGCCCAGCCAGGGCGCCTGGAGATTATCCTTGCCCTGGCGCAGCAGGTCGCCCAATGAGGCGGAACCCGGCGGCAGACCCAGTCCCAGAAAATCCAGCGCCGTCAAGGCGACGATAGAGCCGGACAGAATAAAAGGCAGAAAGGTCAGCGTGGCGACCATCGCATTCGGCAACACATGCTTGAACATGATCCGCCCATCCGTCATGCCCAGGGCGCGGGCGGCGCGGACATAGTCGAAGTTGCGGGCGCGCAGGAATTCGGCCCGCACCACGCCGACCAGCGAAGTCCAGCTAAACAGCATCAAAATCAGCAGCAGCGTCCAGAACCCCGGCGTCACCACACTGGAGACAATAATCAGGATGAATAACTGCGGCAACCCGCCCCACACTTCCAGAAAACGCTGGAAGAACAAATCGACCCGCCCGCCGAAATAACCCTGCACCGCTCCCGCCGCCACGCCGATGAACGAAGAAGTCAGGGTCAGCAACAGACCGAACAACACGGAGAGCCGCAGCCCGTAGATCAACCGGGCCAGCACGTCACGACCCTGATCGTCGGTGCCGAGCCAGTTGTCAGCGGAAGGCGGCGCCGGCGCAGGAACCGGCAGATCATAATTCACCGTGTCGTAACGGAAGCGGACCAGCGGCCAGAGCATCCAGCCGCTCTCATTGATAAGTCCGGCCAGGTGCGGATCGCGGTAATTCGCCACGCTGGGAAAGTCGCCGCCAAAGTCCGTTTCGGCATAGTCCCTAAACACTGGGGCGTAGAACGCGCCCTGGTGATAAATCAGCAAGGGCCGGTCATTGGCGATAAATTCGGCGCTCAGGCTCAGCCCGAACAGCACCAGAAACAGCCACAGCGACCACCAACCGCGTCGGTTGGCCTGGAATTGCGCCCAACGGCGGCGGGTCAGTGGCGTGATGTGGAAACGGAGCCAGGTCATGGGATAGGGATCAGGTGATTGGTTT
>Ga0209573_1004653_pt1 | contig 13238 bp, 5 predicted proteins | sample TNRBio252014_DNA_FD_185870 | JGI IMG/M metagenome (GOLD analysis project Ga0209573, IMG submission 185870) | Wastewater treatment Type I Accumulibacter community from EBPR Bioreactor in Madison, WI, USA - TNR Reactor_6/25/2014_ DNA (SPAdes)... | ecosystem: Engineered > Bioreactor > EBPR >...
CTTCCTGGATCTTGCCGCGCTGGTAGCCGGTTTCCATGGCGCCGAGCACGCCGCCGCGCGAGGCGATGGCTTCGAATTCCTTCAACACGGCTTCCTCGACGAGGTCGGTCAGTTCGTCGATGACGAAGGCGCCCTGGTTCGGGTTCTCGTTCTTGGCGACGCCCCACTCGCGGTTGATGATGAGCTGGATGGCCATCGCCCGGCGCACGGATTCCTCGGTCGGCGTCGTGATCGCCTCGTCGTAGGCGTTGGTATGCAGCGAGTTACAGTTGTCGTAGATGGCGATCAGCGCCTGCAGCGTGGTGCGGATGTCGTTGAAATCCATCTCCTGCGCGTGCAGTGAGCGCCCACTCGTCTGGATGTGGTACTTGAGCTTCTGGCTGCGCTCGTTGGCGCCGTACTTGTTCTTCATCGCCACCGCCCAGATGCGGCGGGCGACGCGGCCGATCACCGAGTATTCCGGGTCCATGCCGTTGCTGAAGAAGAAGGACAGGTTGGGCGCGAAGTCGTCGATGTGCATGCCGCGCGCCAGGTAGGACTCGACATAGGTGAAGCCGTTGGACAGCGTGAAGGCGAGCTGGCTGATCGGGTTGGCGCCGGCTTCGGCGATGTGATAGCCGGAGATCGACACCGAATAGAAGTTCTGGATGTTGTTGTGGACGAAGAACTCCTGGATGTCGCCCATCATCTTCAACGCGAACTCGGTCGAGAAGATGCAGGTGTTCTGGCCCTGGTCTTCCTTGAGGATGTCGGCCTGCACCGTGCCGCGCACGGTCGACAACGTCCATTCACGGATCTTCTCGACTTCGTCCTCGGTCGGATCGCGGCCGTTGTCGGCCTTGAATTTGGCGATCTGCTCGTCGATCGCGGTGTTGAAGTAGCAGGCGAGGATGATCGGCGCCGGACCGTTGATGGTCATCGACACACTGGTCGTCGGCGAGCACAGGCCGAAGCCGTCATAGAGCACCTTCATGTCGTCGAGCGTGGCGATCGAGACGCCGGAATTGCCGATCTTGCCGTAGATGTCGGGGCGCTCGTCGGGGTCGCAGCCATACAGCGTGACCGAATCGAAGGCGGTCGACAGGCGCTTGGCCGGCATACCCTCGGAGACGCGCTTGAAGCGGCGGTTGGTGCGGAAAGCATCGCCCTCGCCGGCGAACATCCGCGTCGGATCCTCGTTCTCGCGCTTGAAGGCGAAGACGCCGGCGGTGAACGGGAACGACCCGGGAACGTTTTCCTTCATCAGGAAACGCAGCGTTTCGCCGTCGTCACCGAAGTTCGGCAGGATGACCTTGCGGATCTTGGTGCCGGACAGCGATTCGCTGACCAGACGGGTACGGATTTCCTTGTCGCGGATCTTGACGACATATTCGTCGCCGGAATACGCCTTGACGGTGTCCGGCCACATGTCGAGCAGCTTGCGGGCTTTCGGGTCGAGCTGCCCCTCCTTCCAGGCGAGCATTTCGTCGAAGTCGGCCGTCGGCTTGTCGCAAGCCCCGAAAAGGCCTGCGGCGATGCGCAGCGACTGGCGCTCACGGGCAATCCGCACCTGCTCCCCGGTATGGGCATGATAGGCGCGCACGGTATCGGCGATCTCCGCCAGATAGCGGATGCGCTGGGCCGGCACGATGGCGCGCTGGCTCGACGACTGCTTGACGCCGACCTGCGGCAGCCTGCCCGCCTTGAGCTTGAGCCCCTTGTCGACCAGCACCGGGACCAGCGCCTGATAAAGGGCAGTGATGCCGTCGTCGTTGAAGCGGGCGGCCATGGTACCGAAGACCGGCATTTCGTCGGTCGGCTGCGAAAACAACTCGCGGTTGCGCTGATACTGCTTGCGGACATCGCGCAGCGCATCCTCGGCGCCCTTGCGGTCGAACTTGTTGATGGCGACGAAATCGGCGAAGTCGAGCATGTCGATCTTCTCGAGCTGCGAGGCGGCGCCGAACTCGGGCGTCATGACGTACAGCGAGACATCGACGAAAGGCACGATGGCGGCATTGCCCTGACCGATGCCCGAAGTCTCGACGATGACCAGGTCGAAGCCGGCCAGCTTGCACGCCGCGATCACTTCGGGCAGCGCGACGGAAATTTCCGAGCCGGTATCGCGGGTCGCCAGGGAGCGCATGAAGATGTTCGGGTGCTCGATCGCGTTCATGCGGATGCGGTCACCGAGCAGCGCGCCGCCGGTGCGCTTGCGCGAGGGATCGATCGAGACCAGCGCGATCTTCACGCTGTCCCCTTGATCGAGGCGGAAACGGCGAACGATTTCGTCGGTCAGTGAAGACTTGCCGGCGCCCCCGGTCCCGGTAATTCCAAGGACGGGCACGGCCAGCCCGGAAGCCGCCTGCAGGATCGGCTGCTTGAGTCCATCGGCGACGCCGTTCTCGAGGAGCGTGATGACGCGCGCCAGCTTGCGCCGGTCGCCCGAACGCAGCGCATCGACCACCTCCTGCGGTGCGCCGGTTTCGCCGCTCATCGCGAAATCCGATTTCTCGACGACGTCGTTGATCATGCCCTGCAGTCCCATGACCACGCCGTCCTCGGGCGCGTAGATGCGGGTCACGCCATATTCGTGCAGTTCCTTGATCTCGGCCGGGACGATCACCCCGCCGCCGCCGCCGAAGATCCTGATCTCGCTTCCCCCGTTGGCCTTCAGCAGATCCAGCATGTACTTGAAGAACTCGACGTGCCCGCCCTGGTAGGAGGTGATCGCGATTCCCTGGACATCCTCCTGCAGGGCGGCATTGACGATCTCCTGCACCGAACGGTTGTGTCCGAGATGGATGACTTCGGCGCCGGTGGCCTGGATGATGCGGCGCATGATGTTGATCGACGCATCGTGCCCGTCGAACAGCGAGGCCGCCGTGACGAAGCGCAGCTTGTTCTTCGGCTTGTAGGGAGCGAGTTTCTTGGCAACGGAAAGATCGGTCATGGCAATTGCCTCATCGAGTACGCGGAAGGTCCATCATATTACGGCGCTTTGCCCGCGCCGCAATTGTCCGAATTGACTCTTGTCGTGCAAATTCCGCCAGGATGCTAGACTGTCGCGGTCGACCGTCGAAAAAGGCCGAAAATGCCGCAGCGTACCGCCCCCCGCGCGACCGCGAGAGCGCAAGCCACTGTTGCAATGGGATTTGTGCATGGCATGCTCTCCGGGCTGGCGCGCCACGGCGTCGATGCCGCGCCGCTGCTGGCCGCGGCCGACATCGACATTGCAGATCCCGCCAGCCGGGTTCCGGTCGATCGCTACGCCGCGCTGTACAACCGGATCAACCACCGGCTCGACGACGAAGGGTTCGGGCTGTTTTCGCAACCGCTGCGCGTCGGCAGTTTCGAATTTCTCTGCCGCTCCTGCATCAGCGCGCCGACACTGGCGGAGGCCCTGCTTCGCGCCGCCCGCTTCCTGCGCCTCGTGTTGCCCGATCTTGCCGTCTCCACGCATCGCGATCGGATGGATGCCGAACTGCGGATCCGCGAGAGCCGGCGCCTGGCCGACAACCCGGATGACCCCGGCCGGATCTTCGCCTTCGAATGGCTGCTCCGCCTGCTGCACGGGCTGTCGTGCTGGCTTGCCGGTCGCGGCCTGGCGCTCGACAGGGTCATCTTTCCCTACCGCCGCCCGGCCCATGCCGGCGACTACGCGCTGATCTTTACCGAGAATTCCCGATTCGCCCCGACCTTGCCCGGCGGCGGCGGAACGCTGGTCGCCACCTTGAACGCCAACCTGCTCGACCTGCCCGTGCGCCGCGACGAGGCGGCGCTGGCCGGTTTCCTCGACGGCGCGCCCGGCAAGATCACCACGCTATACCGGCGTGACCGGGAGATGGTCATCCGCATCCGCGACCTGTTGCGCGCCGCGCTGCCGGCCACGCTCAGCCTCGAAGACATCGGCGGCCGCCTGCACCTGTCGCCACGCACGATCCACCGCCGCCTGGACGAGGAAGGGTCGAATTTCCGCGCCATCAAGGATGCGTTGCGCCGCGACATGGCGCTGGCCCGGCTGACCCGGACCCGCGATGCGGTCACCCGGATCGCCGCCGATCTCGGCTATGCCGACACCTCGGCATTCTATCGGGCCTGCGTCGAGTGGACCGGCATGGCGCCAGTCCGGTATCGCAGGCGCTGGACGGGCGGCAGGTGACGGGCCGGCGCGTGCGGGCGCTACGGCAGGCGCGGGTTCGGCCCTTCCGTTGCGGTCACAAATGCGCTACGCTTCGCACTTCCAGAATCGAGACGCCGCGGAGGTTTGGCCTTTCATGAACCGCAAGGAGAAGCGCAAGCTTGCAGAAGACCGCCGCATCGAGGATGTGGGGCCGCCTGTGGGTTGGCGCGACCGGCGCAAGGGGGTGGAGCGGCGCATTCCGGTGACCGAAGAGGTCGATGTGACCGACAGCCAGTGGGCAACCTACTTTGGCCCCCGGTCCGACGAAGCAGCCGACGACCCGCAACCCACGCACGATGCCGAGGGGGCTTTCGATCGGGTCCGCAGATGATCCCGCCCGGGCCGGGGCGAATCCCGGCCAGACCCATGGAGACAAAAAAGGCCGGATGAATCCGGCCTTGTTGTTTGCCTGGGGTGGCGCTCACTCGTCGTCTTCGCGCAACTGGAACTTGCCGGCCATTTGCTGCTGAACGTTGGGCGGAACGGCCGCATAGCGCGCGAACTCGATGGTGTAGCTGCCCTGACCGCCGGTGAGCGACTTCAGGCGCGACTGGTAGTCGCTGATCTCGGCCAGCGGCACCTCGCCGGTGATCGCCGACATCCCGTGACCGCGGCCGTCGGTGCCGGTGATGTGGCCGCGGCGGCTCGACAGGTCGCCGGTCAGATCGCCGATGGAAGCCTCGGGAGCAACGATCTCGACGCCGACGATGGGTTCGAGGACGATCGGTCGCGCGCCCCGGACCGCTTCGATCACCGCCTTGCGCCCGGCGGTGACGAAGGCGACTTCCTTGCCATCGACCGGGTGGGTCTTGCCGTCGAAAACGGTCACTTTCAGGTCGTCGACCGCGTAACCCGCCACGACGCCGCCTTCCAGACCCTGGCGCACGCCCTTTTCCACCGCCGCCATGAAGACGCCCGGAATCACGCCGCCCTTGACCGCATCGACGAACTCGATGCCTTCCCCGCGGCCCCTGGGCTCGATGCGCAGGTGTACCTCGCCGAACTGCCCGGCGCCGCCGCTCTGCTTCTTGTGGCGGTGAATGCCTTCGGCCGAGCCGGTGATCGTTTCGCGGTAGGGGATCGTCGGCGGCTTGGTATCGACCTCCAGCTTGTACTGCGCGGCCATCTTTTCCAGCTTGGCCTTGAGATGGATTTCGCCGAGGCCGCGGATCACCGTCTCGTTGCTGGTCGGGTGGCGCTCGACGATAAAGGTCGGGTCTTCCACCGCGAGCTTGCCGAGGATGTCGAACAGCCTCTGCTCGTCACCCTTCTTCCTGGTTTCCACCGCCAGTCCGGCCATGGGTTTGGGAAACTCGAGCGGAACGAGATGAATGTGATCCTCGTCGTGCGAGTCGTGCAGTACGCAGTCGAACTCGATCTCATCGACCTTGGCGACGGCGCCGATGTCGCCGGGCAGCAGCTCGTCGACCTCCAGCGGTTCCCTGCCCTGCAACTGATACAGGTGGCCGACCTTGAACGGGCGCTTGCCGTCCCCCACGAACAACTGCATGTCCTTCTTCATCGTGCCCTGATGGACGCGGAAGACGCCGATCTTGCCAAGATACGGATCGGCGACAACCTTGAAGACGTGGGCCAGCACATGCTTGCCGGCATCCGGCTCGGCCTGGAAGGCAGCGATGGCGCCACCCGGCTCGCCCTTGTAGAACGGCGGCGGGTTGCCTTCGGCCGGGTTGGGCGCGAGACTGGCCAGGACATGCAGGAGTTCCTTGATCCCGGCGCCGGTCCTGGCGGAAACGAACAGGATGGGAATCAGGTGGCCTTCGCGCAACGCCTTCTCGAATGGCGCGTGCAGCGCTGCGGGACTGGGGTCGGCGCCATCCTCGAGGTACTGGGCGAGCAGATCCTCGTCTTCCTCGACGATCTGGTCGATCAGGGCGCGGTGGGCGGCGGCGACCGACGCGAAATCGGCGTCGCCGGCATCATGCTCGAGCACTTCGACGACATCCGCCGCGCCATGGGCGGGGAGGTCGAGCAGCATGCACTGCTTGCCGAAGCGCTCGCGGATGTCGGCCACCAGCCCGGGCAGATCGAGATTGTCGGCATCGATCTTGTTGATGACGATCATCCGGCACAGCTTGCGTTCGGCCGCGTGGCGCATCATCCGCTCGGTCATCAGTTCGACGCCGTTCTGCGCGTTGACGACGATCAGCGCGGTATCGGCCCCGGCGAGCGCCGCGATCGCCTGGCCCGAGAAATCGGGGTAGCCCGGCGTATCGATCAGGTGAATGTGCGTGCCTTCGTGGGCGAAATTGACGATCGCCGAGTTCAGCGAGTGGCCGGCCTCCTTCTCCTGGGCGTCGAAGTCGCAGACGGTGCTGCCTCGCTCGACGCTGCCCTTGGCCGTGATCGCCCCGGCCGCGAACAGCAGGGCCTCCGCCAGACTGGTTTTTCCGGATGCGCCATGGCCGACCAGGGCCATGGCGCGAATCGCCTCGGTATTGTATTTGGACATCCTGCTCTCCCTGAGCTTGTGAGAAATTCAGCCGCCTATTTTACGCCTGTGTCCAGGCGCGCCGGCACATCACTTCCTGGCCTTTTGCGGGCGCACCCACCCCGGCACCGTGGTCTGGCGGGCGCGTGAGATGGTCAGGGCGTCGGGCGGGGCGTCCCTGGTCAGGGTCGTTCCCGCCCCCAGCGTCGCCCCGCGCCCGACCGTCACCGGGGCGACCAGCTGCGTGTCGGAACCGATGAACACGTCATCCTCGATGACCGTCCGGTGCTTGTTGACCCCGTCATAGTTGCAGACGATGGTGCCGGCGCCGACATTGACCCGCTCGCCGATCTCGGCATCACCGATGTAGGCCAGGTGATTGGCCTTGGAGCGTGCGGCAATCGTGCTCTTCTTGACCTCGACGAAGTTGCCGATATGGACCTCGGGGCCAAGTTCGGTCCCCGGGCGCAGGCGGGCATAAGGGCCGAGCACGCCGTCCGGGCCGATCACTGCGTCCTCGAAGTGACAAAAGGCGGCGATGCAGGTACCGGCGCCGACCCGGACATTCTTCAGCACGCAATACGGACCAACCTCGACGGCATCGCCCAGCTCGACCCGCCCCTCGAAGACACAGCCGACGTCGATGAAGACATCGCGACCATAGGTCAGTTCGCCGCGCACGTCGATGCGCTCGGGATCGGCGAGACGCACGCCGCCAACCAGCATGGCGTCGGCCAGGTAGCGTTGGTGTACACGCTCCAGGCCGGCCAGTTGCACCTTGCTGTTGACTCCGAGAACCTCCCACTCGCGATCGGGGTGCACGGTGCGCACCGGCAGCCCTTCGCCAACGGCGAGCGCGACGATGTCGGTCAGGTAATACTCGCCCTGCGCGTTGCTGTTCGACAGACGGCCCAGCCAGTCGGCGAGGCGCGCGGAGGGAATCGCCATGATGCCGGTATTGATCTCGCGGATCGCCTTCTCCTCGGGTGTCGCGTCCTTCTCCTCGACGACGCGCCGGACATTGCCGGCGGCATCGCGGACGATGCGGCCGTAGCCGGCCGCATTGGCCAGCTCGACGGTCAGGACCGACAGGCCGTCCCTTCCGGCCTGCAACAGGCGCCTGAGGGTGGCGGCCCGGGTCAGCGGCACGTCACCGTAGAGGACCAGCGTCTGGCCCGTGCCGGCAAGGGCGGGCAGCGCCTGGGCGACGGCGTGACCGGTGCCCAGCTGCGGCTCCTGGAGGGCCCACGAAATATCGGGGGAATCGACGGTCGACCGCACCACTTCGCCGCCATGCCCGAAAACCACGACCAGCTTCGCCGGCGCAAGCGAACGCGCGGTGTCGATGACATGCTGCAGCAGCGGCTTGCCGGCCACGGGATGCAGCACCTTGGGCAGATTGGAATGCATGCGCTTGCCTTGGCCGGCGGCAAGGATGACGACTTGTACAGGCGTTTCAGCCATTTTTTCGACTCCGGAAATGACGAAGGCGACCACTCGGGCCGCCTTCGCATTATCGCATGATGCTTCTGCCGTTACCGGGGCAGCGTCGAGTCGCCCATCAGGAAGACATCGACCTCGCGGGCGGCCTGACGGCCTTCGCGGATCGCCCAGACGACCAGGGACTGGCCGCGACGGACGTCGCCGGCCGCGAACACCTTGCTGACATTGGTCGCGTAGCAACCTTCGCCATCGGTCGTCGCCCGCGCGTTGCCCCGTTCGTCCCTGGCCACGCCGAAGGCTTCGAGCAGGCTGCCGACCGGATTGGTGAAGCCCATCGCCAGGAAGGCGGCGTCGCACGGCAGTTCGAACTCCGAACCGGCTACTTCGCTCATCCGGCCGTCGCTCCATTCGACGCGAACCGCCTGCAGCGCCTTGACCTTGCCCTTGCCGTCGTCGATGAACTTCTTGGTCGCCACGGCGAAATCGCGCGCGCAACCCTCGTCGTGCGAAGACGACGTGCGCAGCTTGAAGGGCCAGTAGGGCCAGGTCAGCGCCTTGTTTTCAAGCTCCGGCGGCATCGGCATCAGCTCGAACTGGGTCACCGAGGCGGCGCCATGCCGGTTGGAAGTGCCGACGCAGTCGGATCCGGTATCGCCGCCGCCGATGACGACGACGTGCTTGCCGCGGACGTTGATCGGGTTGAGCTTGCCGACCCGGACCTCCTTGTTCTGTGGAATGAGGAATTCCAGCGCGGCGTGGATGCCCTTCAGCTCGCGGCCGGGAACCGGCAGCTCGCGCGGCACTTCGGAACCGGCGGCCAGGATCACGGCGTCGAATGCTGCGGTCAACTCCTCCGCGGAGACGAATTCGCTCGCATCGTTGTTGATGCCGGGCGGAAGCTCCTTGCTGCCGACGATGACCCGCGTCTTGAAGGTGACGCCCTCGGCTTCCATCTGGACGATGCGACGGTCGACCACGGATTTTTCCAGCTTGAAGTCAGGGATGCCGTAGGCAAGCAACCCGCCGATGCGGTCGCTCTTCTCGAACACCGTCACGTCGTGCCCGACCCGCGCCAGCTGCTGGGCGGCAGCCAGACCCGCCGGTCCGGAGCCGACAATGGCGATTTTCTTCCCGGTCCGGGTCGCCGGTGGTTGCGGCACGACCCAGCCCGATTCCCAGCCCTTGTCGATGATGAAGTGCTCGATCGACTTGATCCCCACCGGCGCCGAGTTGATACCCAGCGTGCACGCAGCTTCGCAGGGCGCCGGACAGATGCGGCCTGTAAAGTCGGGGAAGTTGTTGGTCGAATGCAGGACATCCAGCGCCTGTTTCCAGTTGCCGTGATAAACCAGGTCATTCCAGTCGGGAATGATGTTGTTGACCGGGCAGCCGCTGGTGCAGAAGGGAATGCCGCAATCCATGCAGCGCGCCCCCTGGATCCTGGCGTCGCGATCGTTCAGGGTATGAACGAATTCCTTGTAATGCTTGAGACGCTTGTCCACCGGATCGTAGGCCTCGTTGAGGCGCTCGAACTCGATGAATCCAGTCGGCTTGCCCATTATGCGGCCTCCTTCTCGGCGGCGGCGGCCAGCTCGGCGAGCGCGCGCCTGTATTCGTGCGGATAGACCTTGACGAATTTCTCACGGTAGCCGTCCCAGGAGCCAAGAATGGCGCTGGCGATGATGCTGCCGGTGTACTCGGCGTGGCGGGTGATGAGTTCCTTGAGCTGCTCTTCATCGGCGCGCCCCAGATGCAGCGGCTCGCCGGCAGCGTGACGATTGGCGGGCAAGACCTTTTCCAGCGCGACCTGCGCCAGATTGCAGTGGTTCCTGAAGCTGCCATCCTCGTCGAGAACGTAGGCGATGCCGCCGGACATGCCGGCGGCAAAATTGCGTCCCGTCTTGCCGAGCACGACCACCGTGCCACCGGTCATGTATTCGCAGCCGTGATCGCCGACACCCTCGACGACCGCCGTGCCGCCCGAGTTGCGGACGCAGAAGCGCTCGCCACCCACTCCCGAAAAGAACGCCTCGCCGGCAATCGCGCCGTACATGACGGTATTGCCGACGATGATGTTCTCCTGCGTGTTGCGGCGGAAATCCTTGCTCGGCTTGATGATGATGCGTCCGCCCGAAAGCCCCTTGCCGACATAGTCGTTGCCTTCGCCGGTCAGTTCGAGCGTCACGCCCCTGGCGAGGAAGGCGCCGAAGCTCTGGCCGGCGGTACCGGTCAGCCGGACGCGGATGGTGTCGTCGGCCAGACCGGCATGTCCGTAGCGGCGCGCCACTTCGCCCGAGAGCATGGTGCCGCAGGTACGGTTGACGTTGCTGATCGCCATCGCGATCTTGACCTTCTGACCTTTTTCCAGCGCCGGCCTGGCCTGCTCCAGCAACTCATGGTCGAGCACCCGGGCCAGGCCGTGATCCTGTTCCTCGGTCTGACGGCGCGGCTCGCCGGCCGGCACGTCCGGCTGATGGAAGATCCGCGAGAAATCGAGACCCCTGGCCTTCCAGTGGTCGATGCCGGGACGCATGTCGAGCAGGTCGGCGCGGCCGATCAGATCGTCGAACCTGCGGATGCCGAGCTGGGCCATGATCTCGCGCACTTCCTCGGCGACGAAGAAGAAGTAGTTGACGACATGCTCGGGCTGTCCGGTAAACCGCTTGCGCAGCACCGGGTCCTGGGTGGCGACGCCGACCGGGCAGGTGTTCAGGTGGCACTTGCGCATCATGATGCAGCCTTCGACGACCAGCGGAGCCGTGGCGAAGCCGAATTCGTCGGCGCCGAGCAGCGCGCCGATGACGACGTCACGGCCGGTCTTGATCTGGCCATCGACCTGGACCCGGATGCGGCTGCGCAGGTGGTTGAGCACCAGCGTCTGCTGCGTCTCGGCGAGACCGAGTTCCCACGGCGTTCCCGCGTGCTTGATCGACGATTGCGGCGAAGCGCCGGTGCCGCCGTCGAAACCTGCGATCACGACATGATCGGCCTTGGCCTTGGCAACGCCGGCGGCGACCGTGCCGACGCCCACCTCGGAGACCAGCTTCACCGAAATCGAGGCCCGTGAATTCGCGTTCTTCAGGTCGTGGATCAACTGCGCCAGATCCTCGATCGAATAGATGTCGTGGTGCGGCGGCGGGGAAATCAGGCCGACGCCGGGCACCGAGTGGCGCAGGAAGCCGATGTACTCGGAAACCTTGTGCCCCGGCAACTGACCGCCTTCGCCCGGCTTGGCGCCCTGCGCCATCTTGATCTGGATCTGGTCGGCATTGACCAGGTATTCGGCGGTCACGCCGAAACGGCCGGAGGCCACCTGCTTGATCGCCGAACGCAGCGAGTCACCGTCCTTCATCTCGATGTCGCGCTCGATGCGGTTCCTGCCGATCATGTCGGACAGCATGGCGCCGCCCGTGATCGGCGCGAAACGCCGGGCATCCTCGCCGCCTTCGCCGGTGTTCGACCTGCCGCCGATCCGGTTCATGGCGATCGCCAGGGTGGTATGCGCCTCGGTCGAAATCGAGCCGAGCGACATGGCTCCCGTGGCGAAGCGCTTGACGATCTCGCTTGCCGGCTCGACCTCGCCGAGTGGTATCGGGCCATCGGCCGGCCGCAGCTCGAAGAGCCCACGCAGCGTCAGGTGGCGCCTGGTCTGGTCGTTGATAAGCTTGGCATATTCCCGGTAGGTCTCGACCTTGCCGGAACGCGTCGCATGCTGCAGCTTGGCGATCGAATCCGGGGTCCACACATGATCTTCGCCGCGGATGCGGAATGCGTACTCGCCGCCGGCATCGAGCATGTTGGCCAGCACGGGATCATCGGAAAAGGCTTCGTTGTGCAGGCGGATGGCTTCCTCGGCCACTTCGAAGACGCCGATGCCCTCGATATTGGAAGGCGTGCCGGTGAAGTACTTCTCGACGAAGTCCTTCTGCAGGCCGATGGCTTCGAAGATCTGGGCGCCGGTATATGACATGTAGGTCGAGATGCCCATCTTGGACATGACCTTGTTCAGCCCTTTGCCGATGGCCTTGACGAAGTTCTTGATGTACTTGTCTGCCTTGTCGGCATCGCCTCTGGCCAGCGCCTCGATCGTCTCGAGGGCGAGGTAGGGGTGGACGGCCTCGGCGCCATACCCGCCGAGTAGCGCGAACTGGTGCGTTTCGCGGGCCGAGCCGGTCTCGACGACAAGGCCGGTGCTGGTGCGCAACCCTTTCTTGACCAGATGCTGGTGAATCGCCGATGTCGCAAGGAGCGCAGGAATCGCCACGTGATCGGCGTCGACCTTGCGATCGGAGACGATCAGCACGTTGGCGCCGGAACGCACCGCATCCTCGGCGTCTGCCGCCAGCGAGGCCAGGCGGGCTTCGATGCCGGCCCGGCCCCAGGCAACCGGGTAGCAGATGTCGAGTTCGAAGGAGCGGAACTTGCCTGAGGTGTATTTGGAGATGTGACGCAGCTTCTCCATGTCGGTGCGAGTCAGCACCGGCTGCGAAACCTCCAGGCGGATCGGCGGGTTGATGTCGGTGATGTTCAGCAGGTTGGGCTTGGGACCAACGAAAGACACCAGCGACATGACCAGTTCCTCGCGGATCGCGTCAATCGGCGGATTGGTCACCTGCGCGAACAACTGCTTGAAATAGGCGTACAGGGTCTTGTTCTTGCTCGACAGAACCGGCAGGGCCGAATCGGTGCCCATCGATCCCGTAGACTCCTCGCCGTTCTGGATCATCGGCTCGATGATGATCTTGATGTCTTCCTGCGTATAACCGAAGGCCTGCTGACGGTCGAGCAGCGAAGCCGTGGCGGCTTCGGCCTTTTCTTCCGGCGCCGGGACGGCGTCGAGCTTGATGCGGATCTTCTCGATCCACTCGCGGTAGGGCTTGGCCGTGGCCAGCGAATCCTTGACCTCCCTGTCGTCGATGATGCGTCCCTGGTCCATGTCGATCAGGAACATCTTGCCCGGCTGGAGGCGCCACTTCTTGACGATCTTCTTCTCGGGAATCGGCAGAACCCCGGACTCGGATGCCATGACCACGAAATCGTCATCGGTGACCAGGTAGCGCGCCGGACGCAGGCCGTTGCGGTCGAGCGTCGCGCCGATCTGACGGCCGTCGGTGAAGGCGACCGCGGCGGGGCCGTCCCACGGCTCCATCATCGCCGCGTGGTACTCGTAGAAGGCGCGAC
>Ga0209573_1004654_pt1 | contig 13233 bp, 14 predicted proteins | sample TNRBio252014_DNA_FD_185870 | JGI IMG/M metagenome (GOLD analysis project Ga0209573, IMG submission 185870) | Wastewater treatment Type I Accumulibacter community from EBPR Bioreactor in Madison, WI, USA - TNR Reactor_6/25/2014_ DNA (SPAdes)... | ecosystem: Engineered > Bioreactor > EBPR >...
AATCGCTTATAGATAACATCAGCTACCTTGGTGCTTAGTTGCTGGCTCATAATAGAAGCGCAGAGGTAAGTGCAGATATTCTTCCGCTTTTTCAGTTGGTGCGGAGTCCCGCTTTCAACCAGTCTTTTAAGTTTTTTATCTTTAGATAAGTGAACTATATATTCCATATTGTTTCCTGAATTCGTCAATAAATATAGAATTTTGCAGAATGTAAACAGTCTCTGTCACCAACAAAGATAATTTACATAACATTTTCGTCCGGGAATGCCAGGAGCATTCCGGAATCAATAACTAAATTGTTTCGATTTAATGATCAAAGATGGCAAATACTGCTTCTGCCGATGAATTCCTGGAAAAAGAAAAGAGAAAAGTTTCCGGCATTATGCGCTTTTTTGGCATTGAACCTGAGCTAGCAACCACTTTTTCTCTGTGTGAAGGAAAGAAATTATCAATCCGGCAGGAAACTGTTTCTATTACTCCTTCATGGTTAAACAGGTTAGTGGTTCTCCCTTTTATCTTACTAAATATTTTTTCCATTGTTATACTATTACGTATTATGACAAAAAATGAAATGTCCGGATTGATATTCCCTGCTATGATAATTTTTCTGTTGCTTATATTATTTCTGATCCTTTATTTTACCTTATTTGATAAGAAAAGAAACTATAAAATAATCATTAGCAAAGAAGGAATCAGGATTTTGCAAGATAATTTCAGGTGGGAGGATATCCGGGAAACATATATCATGTCAATGCCAAAAACAAAAACCCGATCATCATACTTTGTAATACAGAGTAATACTGATGAGTTCAGAAAATTCAGTCTTTTTAATTTTACCGAAAGTGATGAGAAATTTTCTGCGCTAATTGAATTCTTTAAACAGAAAAATAAGAATTAGAAGTAAGCTCAGGCTTCTGCCCACAATTTAAAATCAGCTACCCTTTCACGGCTAATCACCATTTCATCCGGCTGAGAAGCCCCTTTCACGGTTAATTTCAAGCGATTATTGAAATATGGCTTTACTTGTTGTATGGCATTACTGTTAACAATGAACTTTCTGTTGAGCCTGAAAAATTGCCTTGGGTCCAATTGTTCTTCCAGCCGCTCCATGGTATGGTCAACCACATAGCGGTTACCTTCCTTGTCAGCGAGATATACGATTTTATTATCTGCCTGGAAAAAAGCTACATCAGCAGCCTCTATAAAAAAAAGACGTTGCCCCACTTTACCAAGAAATCTCTTTTTGAACCGTTGCTCCTGTAACCCGACCTCTATTTTGTTAAGGTCGGTGGCAGAAAATGAAACAGCCATTGATTTGAATTTATTCAATGCAGCTGCCAATGCTTCAAGGGTAACGGGTTTCAGTATATAATCAATACTCAGCATCTTAAATGCATCCAGTGCATACTCATCATAGGCGGTTGTAAATATGACAGGCTTGCTATAATTTACCTGTTTGAATATTTCAAAACTGTGACCGTCGGACAAATGAATATCTAGTAACAACAGATCAGGATGGCTGTGATGTTTCAGGAAATTGACTGTATCTTCTATACTTTCCAGGCATGCCATCAACTCTATGGAAGGATCGAAAGTATATAAGAGGGTTTTCAGTCTTTCTGCGGCCAGCTTTTCATCTTCCACAATAATCACTTTCATAACCGTTAGTTTAACTGTAATAAGGGCAGTGCCACTTCAAATTCCTGTGCTGTCTTTTTCACAATAACATCTCTTCCGCTGATGAGTTCATATCTTTTACGGATATTTTGAAGACCAATGCGAGTAGAAGCCTCCACCATCATTCTTGGCTGCAGGTTATTCTTTATCACTATGGTTTGATTTCCATTGGTATATATATCAATATGTAAGGGTTTGCTCCGGCTAACCACATTGTGCTTAATAGCATTTTCGATAAGCATTTGCAGAGCTGCGGGCACTATATGCCAGCTCTTATAATGATCAGGGATATTTACTTTTACTGTCAACCCATTATCAAATCTTTTTTGTAATAAAAAAATGTAGGGTTGGATAAATTCGAGTTCTGATCTTAATTCCACTATCTCTTTTTCCTGATTGTTTAAGATATAGCGATAAACTTTAGAGAATTCTTCAATAAACTGGTTTGCCTCCGGGTTATCTTTTATCACCATACCTGACAATACATTCAGGTTATTGAATAAAAAATGAGGATTAATCTGACTTTTCACCAACTGAATCTGCGCCTGTGTACTGCTTTGACGCAGTTCCTCCGCTTCCTTCCAGTGCCGGCGGTATTCCCTGAAAAAGAAAAGAATGGCATTGAGCAAGTGCAAGAATAAATTGATCAGACTACCATATATAATATTTAGTTTGAGCGGATTTAGATTTTGCTCCCAGGTATACTCATGTATGATACTACCAAATAAAAAAACAGCAATGCAGGCAGCAACAACTGCAACAATGTTTCCAGCCAGAAAGAAAAAACCAAGGAAGCGGATCTTGGTTTTGGGAGTAAGAAATTTCTTTTTGAACCAGGGTTTGATCATCCTGTTTCCTTCCCAGGTAAAGAATGTAACAGTAAGAATGGTCAACAATGCATAATACCACTCAATATCAATTTTGAAATAATAATATACACTGCACAATACTGTATTCATAAAAGTATACAGTGATAACAGCACAATGAACAGGTATCGGTAGCGATGGCTGAACATATTCTTACTTTATTAAATCTGCCCTGTTACACTACGCCGGAAACAGGGCAGATTTTGATTTTTCATAGCAGAGTATGGACAGAAGATTAGTTATGGCAACAAAACCCTGTCAATCAGGTGTACAACACCATTCCGGCACACAATGTTCGTAGCCGTAATATTTGACCTGTTACCGGCATTGCCATTACCTGTAACAGTTGGGCCACCCCCGGTACCATTGGTCAGGTTAATAGTAGTATTTCCCCCCGCCAGCATAGCAAGATTCCCGTTAGCCAGATCGGAAGAGAAGGCTCTTCCACCCACAACATGATAGCGGAGTACAGCGAGTAATGTGCCAATAGGAATCTGGTTTATATCTGTTAAGGATAATGCACCTAACAGCTGAGTAAAAGCGGCATTGGTTGGGGCGAATACGGTTAAGGTAGCGCTGCTCAATGTTCCTGCCAGGGTTGGATCACCACCGGGAGCAGTTGTGGCACGGGTTACAGCTTTTACCAATGAATCAAGTCCTCCGGCTACTGCTGTCTCTACAATATTTCCGGCTGGTGGTGTTAAGACACGACCTATCACATGGATTACCCCATTATCAGCGCCTACATCGGCTGTATTTACTTTGATACCGTTTACATATACACCGCTTGCATTCTTTGTTACAAAAACAGAATCTCCGCTGGCAGTAGTCACTTTTGCATTAGGCCCGGCAGGTACGTCGGCAGCTGTTACCCTGGCTCCCAGTGTATGATACAAAAGGATATTTGACACTTGTGCTGGTGTCAGAGTGTTCAATACAGCAGATGTAATGCCTGAAGCTGTAAATGCAGCATCGTCAGGAGCAAAAACGGTAAATGGCCCTGCTCCGCTTAAAGTTGCCTGCAGATTGGCTTTAATCACTGCAGCTTCAAGAGTGCTAAAATTGGCATTACCTACCACCACATCTGTGATAGTATTAGTTACAGCAGGATCATCATCCTTATCACAACTGGTGAAAAGGACGGGTACTGTCAATGCTATTGCAAATGCAGATTGACGAATGATTTTTTTGAGTTCCATAGTTAAATTTTTTTGTTTAACTATAATAACACAGAAGATTTGATAGGGGTAACAAACCGGGAGTGAATCGTCCTTAACCGGGAGTGAATAGTAAATTTAAAAGAGTGAGTTTGTTTAAGGTAAAAGAAAAATCCGGGATAAACCCGGACTTACTTGAAACTATTCAATAAAACTGCTTCCTCCTGGTCACTACTCCACAGTCCAGCTCATATCACCACCCTTTTCATCCTTCAGGATGATTCCTAACTGTGCAAGCTGGTTTCTGATTTTATCAGATGTGACAAAATCTTTTTTTCCTTTTGCTTCCTTACGGATATCAATCAGCAGTTGCATTACACCCTGTAGTTTTGAGTTATCTGCTTCGCTTACAGATGTCAAGCCAAAAATATCTTCTACCCATATTTTAAAGTTGCGTTGCAGTAACCCAAATGTCTGCTTCGACAAGGCGGATACCGGAATTGTTTTATCCTTCATAGAGTTGATCACCGGAACGATCTCAAACATATTAGCCAGTACTTTTGCAGTACTGAAGTCATCATTCATAAATTCATCAAACTCCTCAACCAGCTTTTTTACTTTAGACTCCAGTTCTGCATCACCTGCTTCCTGCAGGGAATCTTCCTGTTTTAATTTTCCAAGGTTTTCATAGGCATCCCACAATCTTTTCAACCCTTTCTCTGACGCCAGCAGGGCCTCATTACTAAAATCCAACGTACTCCTGTAATGTGTTTGCAGAATAAAAAAGCGAATTGTCATCGGGTGAAAAGCTTTCTCCAGCAATGGATGATCCCCGCTGAACAACTCAGTAAGCTTTATCACATTGTTATAGCTTTTTCCCATTTTACGGCCGTTAATGGTGATCATATTATTATGAATCCAGTAACGAACCGGTGCTGTATGATTGCAGATAGTACTTTGAGCTATTTCACTTTCATGATGCGGAAACAAGAGATCCATACCACCGCCATGAATATCAAACTGTGCCCCCAGGTATTTGGTGGCCATAGCCGAGCACTCAATATGCCAGCCGGGAAAACCTGCTCCCCAGGGACTTTGCCAGCGCATTATATGCTCAGGCGCTGCATTTTTCCATAAAGCAAAATCAGCAGTATCTCTTTTTTCCTCCTGCCCTTCCAGTTCCCTGGTTGTTTCCAGCAGGTCTTCAATTATCCTACCGCTTAGTTTACCATATTCATGAGAAGCAGCATATTTTTTTACATCGAAATAAACAGAGCCATTTACTTCATAAGCATAGCCCGCCTCTATGATCTTTTTAATCATTTCAATCTGCTCAACAATGTGGCCGGTGGCTGTAGGCTCAATAGAAGGTGGTATAGTATTAAACTGTGCCATGGCCCAATGGAATAAGTTGGTGTACTTCTGCACCAGCTCCATGGGTTCCAGCTTCTCCAGTACCGCTTTTTTTGAAATCTTATCCTCTGCTTCTCTTCCTTCCTCTTCAAAATGACCAGCATCTGTAATATTGCGAACATACCGGACTTTATTACCCAAAAAGGTGAGATAACGATAGATCACATCAAATGTTATGTAAGGCCTGGCATGACCCAGGTGGCTTTCACCGCTCACGGTGGGGCCGCACACATACATCCCCACATGACCGGGAGTAATGGATTTGAAAACCTCTTTTTGCCTTGTTATTGAATTATATACTTTAAGCTGACTCATGATCAATTTATTATGTCGGCGCTTATCCTACTGAAAATAATTGCCTCGTTCTGAAACACCGCAAAGATGATTAAAATAGTTTGATTATAAGGCCCGCACCGGGCCGGATAAATTACTTATTCCGGGAAGGACAGCAACAGCAAGTATCGATAAAATAGTAATTCATTGCAGATAAAGATATGTTTTTCTTTCTATTTTTTCAACGCTACATCAGCTACCAGCATGAAATGATCTGAATATTTTTTGGTAACCCGTTTGAACTGTTTAATGGAAAAATTATGGTCCGCAAAAATATAGTCGATGCGCAGTGTAGGCGAAAGGCCTGTAAAAGTTCTTCCTATCCCGGTCCCTTTCTTCAAAAAAGCATCCTGCATATTACCCTTTATGGTAGAGTAAGTGTATGAATTGGGCACATCATTCAGGTCAGCACAAAAAAGTAAAGGATGCGGACTGTTACCAATTACTTCATGTACTATATCCGCTTGTATGCTCCGGTTAGTAATTCCCCTTTTCAGTTTAGCTAAAATACCTTTTGAATTACTGAGCAAGCTGTCTTCTGCTGTCTTTATTTTTTCAATTCTCTCATAATCGTTTTTACTGAACTGGAGCGATTGCAGATGGGTGGTATAGAAACGTATGGTATCCCCGTTGACTTTTATATCTGCATGCAGCAACACATCCGGCAGGGTGGGTCGGGGATACCGGATTCGGCCGCTGTCAATTATTGGAAAACGGGAAAAGATAATAGAGCTGTAATAATGATTATCTCCATCTTCATCAAAAGAAAAATAATAGTAAGGATATCCCAGCTCCTGCTGAACAGTTTCGATATTATTGTAATACGCCGGGTTGGTAGAAGTATGGAATTCCTGCAAGCAAAGCACATCTGCATCCTGTTGCTTTAAAAGATCAAGCATTTTAAGCCTCATGGTACTTCCCTTATTGGTATTACGTTTTAATTCAATAAACCTGGCTACATTCCAGCTTACCACCCGTATCGATCCGGGTTCCCTGTTGTAATTAAATGTTTTTGGCGTATGAAAAGCTAAAAAAACCAATATACTTTTGATACCCAGGAGCAGGGCCACAAATGAGATCAGCGCCTGTTTTGGTTTTAAGATCATGAGCCAGCCGAATAAAAAAAATAGTACCAGCAGCAATAAAAAAGGGAATGCCAGGCCAAGAAAAGAAATAAACCACCATTTTTGAGGATTCAGTAAAGGTACCAGGCAGGAAAGCAAAAAAAAGAATACCACCACAACATTGGAATAGATAAAAAACCGCTTGGTGAAAAGTCGGAGCTTGCTGGCCATTGATGCAATTTAAGAAAAACTATGGCGCCATATAGTATAGTGATGTGTTTAAAACTTTGTAAATTGGTTGATTCAAAGCACAACTGATGAGTTTAGAAAAAGAGAATTTCCTCCGAACCAAATTAATTACCCTTTTACAGCGGCTTGACCCGGCCACTCCTCCCCGCTGGGGCAAGATGAGTGTACAGCAAATGATAGAACATTATGGTGGTGATGCAGTCAGAAATGCAAATGGCCGGCTAAAAATAGAGACCATCATTACTCCCCCGGAACAACTTGACAGAATGAGAGAGTTTATGATGAGCGAAAAACCATTTAGAGAAAACACTAAAAACCCACTAATGGGTGAAGAGCCCGCCCCACTTCGATATAAAACAGTGCAGGGCGCCATCGGCGCCCTGCAACAGGAATTGATCTATTTTTTTGAAGCCTATGAAAAGAATCCTGCAATGATCATACGTAATCCCTTTTTTGGCGACCTGAATTTCGAACAAAACGTACAGTTACTCTACAAACATGCATTGCATCACCTGCGGCAGTTTGGGGTTGAACCAGTTACTGTTTAACTACTTTTTTTTCAATAATGAATCAGCTCTTGCTAATCCACCCAGGATGGCTTCTTTTACTTTGGTTACTTTCAGCTTTTCTTCTGTCAGGTATTTCACCCGCTGTTCTAAATTATCTTTTGCAGAATCCATATTAAACTCAACCATCCATTTATCCATAGCAAAATCTGCATAGTTCAGGTCATTGATCAGTGATTCAAGTTTTGACTTCAATTCAGCCGCTGCAGCCTGCGCTTTTACCGGCAGTTTGGCTACAGAGTCGAGCATTTGTTGTGCTTCTTTTTGAGCGCCTCTTATTTTCCCCATTTTCGGCATTACTTCATCATGCCCTGCCATCACATCATTGTAAAGACTGTCCGCTGCATTCTTAGGAGCTTCCTTTTTAGGCCCATGGCCCTCATGTGATTTTTCATTATTACAGGCAATCATCAATGCCAATACCATTACAGGAAGAATAATCCCTTTTATCATGATCGTTAATTTTTTAATGTTCACATTTTTCAGTTATCTCGTGGAACAGGGTGTGAAGTTCCGTTAATTGCCCTTTTATATCACTATCAGAAGCATTTTTCTTTACTAATTTGTCCAGTTTTTTGGCGCCCTTAACCAGTTTTCCAAGACTTTTTTGAATCGCCGTTTTATCATATCCGGCCGGTGCAGTTGAATTTTTCCAGGCTATAGCTTTTTCCACCATTTCAGCGCTACGACTTTTTATGGGTTCCAGCTTTCCTTCTTCAGCCGGGTGAAAAGTCTTGCTCATGAGTTCATGGAAAGCCTCTTTTTCATTCCATTTTGCCTTTTCCTGAGCCTGAGCCGGCTTAGCAAAGAATAATGTAGTTAAGACAGATACAAACAATACCATTTTTTTCATATGCTGATTTTTTAGACCGCAAAGGTAAAAGCAGTGTATTTCAGTATCTATGATAAAAATCATTCTTTACCCGTTTTCACATTTCAGGTAATTTCGCTATTGTAATAATGATTGCTTTATGCTCAAACTGGAGAACTATATTACCGGCAAATGGATAACAGGTGATGGCGATGGTCAGCTATTGTATAATGCAGTGACAGGTGAAGCTGTAGCTGCTGCCAGCACCAAAGGCCTGGATTTTAAAAGTATTATTGAGTACGGCAGAACGGTCGGCAACCCGGCCCTTCGAAAAATGACCTTTCACCAACGGGGAAATATGCTTAAAGCACTGGCACTGCATCTTCGGAATCATCTTGAAAAATTCTATACCATCAGCTACCAGACAGGTGCCACCAAAGCTGATAGCTGGGTGGATATTGAAGGCGGTATCGGAAATCTTTTTGCCAATGCATCGTTGCGCCGAAAGTTTCCTGATGAAACTTTCTGTATTGACGGTGAAAGTCACAACCTTAGTAAGAATAATACTTTCATGGGAACACATATTCTTGTTCCGAAAGAAGGTGTGGCGTTGCATATTAATGCCTTTAATTTTCCTGTATGGGGTATGCTGGAAAAAATTGCGGTAAACCTGCTGGCAGGGGTTCCTGCGATTGTAAAGCCTGCCACTGTCACTTCCTATTTAACAGAAGCGGTGGTAAAAGAGATCATTGCTTCCGGAATTTTACCAGAGGGAGCCTTACAATTGATCTGTGGAAGTACAGGAGATCTGCTGGATCATGTTACTTCACAGGATGTAATAACATTCACCGGAAGTGCTTCTACCGGTTTGATGTTGAAAAAAACTCCGGCTATACTGGATAATAATGTGCCATTCAACATGGAGGCAGATAGTCTTAACTGTATTGTTCTCGGGGAAGACGTAACTCCTGATAAACCGGAGTGGGATATTTTTATTAAAGAGATAAGAAAAGAAATGACATTGAAAGCCGGCCAACGTTGTACCGGTATCCGCAGAATATTTGTTCCTGAAAACAAAATGGAAGATATATGGAAAGCTATTTCCACTTCCTTATCACAAACCACTATTGGCAACCCGTTAAATTCAGCAGTAAGGATGGGGAGCCTGGCGGGGCAAAAACAACGTACTGAAGTAAAAGAACAAGTACAAAAGCTACTGGCCTCTTCCAAAATTGTTTATGGCTCATTAGACAGTGTGGAAGTAATAGATGCTGATCCAAAAAAAGGGGCATTTATATCTCCTGTATTGCTGATGAATGCTTTGCCATGGTCTTCAGTGACAGGCTATACAACAAATCCTTCACATGAAGTGGAAGCTTTCGGCCCGGTTAGTACTATCATGCCATACAAAAACATGGAGGATGCAATTGCATTGAGTAAACTGGGCAAAGGCAGCCTGGTAAGTACTATTGTTACTGCCGATTACAAAGAAGCAAGGCAGTATGTGGTAGGGGCAGCCACACATCATGGCAGGATACTCGTATTGAATGATGAATGTGCCAGGGAAAGTACAGGTCATGGATCACCATTGCCTTTATTAGTACATGGTGGTCCCGGTCGTGCTGGTGGAGGCGAAGAAATGGGTGGTCTTCGTGGTGTAAAACATTACCTGCAACGCACCGCTTTACAGGGATCCCCAACCACCATTACCGCCATCACCAATGTATATCAACCCAATGCAAAGGGTAAGAATCCTGGTAAACATCCTTTCAAAAAATATTTTGAAGAACTGCAGATAGGCGACCAGATCATTACAGATAAAAGAGTGATCACTTCAGAGGACATTGATCGTTTTGCAGATCTGAGCGGAGATCATTTTTATGCGCATATTAAAACAACTGATTTTTCCGGAACTATGTTTGAGCAGCAGGTAGCACATGGTTATTTTATCATGAGTATTGCTGCCGGGTTGTTTGTGGATAGTTATGAAAAGAACCCGGTTCTGTTAAATTATGGCATAGATGAATTACGCTTTACCAAGCCTGTTTACCCCGGTGCAGAAGTCTATATCCGCTTTACCTGTAAAGAAAAATTACCCAATGATAAACGGGTGATCGAAAAACCTGAAGATTTTAAAAGAGGTGATGATATTGATAAAGGCATTGTGAAATGGCTGGTAGAATTTTTAGATGAAACAAATGAAATAACAGGAATAGCGACAATACTGACTATGGTGGCGAAAAAGTTACAATAACAGATTAAATGTAGAATTATGACAACCGCATATGTTAAAAGTGAATTTCATAAAGGCATTACAATAATTGAATTCTTTCATCCGCAAAGTAATTCTTTACCAGGCAAAATTTTAGAGGAACTGGCACAGTCGGTTCATGCTGCCGGTAATGATACTGATACTAAGCTCATCATAATTCGCAGTGCAGGAGAAAAGGCATTTTGTGCCGGCGCTTCATTTGATGAACTGGCAGCTATAAAGAATAAAGAAGAAGGGTTGCAATTTTTCAGTGGTTTTGCCCATGTAATAAATGCGATACGGATTTGCCCTAAACTGATCATCGGTCGTATTCATGGTAAATGTGTGGGCGGAGGTGTTGGTTTAGCTGCTGCTGTTGATTATGCGATAGCCACAGAAGCAGCAGAAGTAAAATTGAGTGAATTGGCTGTTGGCATCGGGCCGTTTGTTGTAGGCCCTGCGGTAGAGAGGAAGATCGGCACTTCTGCATTTTCACAACTGGCCATTGATGCCACCCGCTGGCGCAGTGCCGAATGGGCAAGAAACAAGGGATTATTTGCTGAACTGTATTCTACAACAGAAGAAATGGATGAGGCTATAAACAGGCTTGGTTATCTGCTTGTCAATTCAAGCCCGGAAGCAATGGCCGAAATGAAAAAAGTATTCTGGAAGGGAACAGAACATTGGGATAAATTGTTAATTGAAAGAGCCGCTATCAGCGGAAAATTAGTACTGAGTGAGTTTACCAAAAATGCCATTGAAACTTTCAAGAAGAAATAGTGCAGCAATTCGATTCCTCCAATTTTCATCCCATTTGTGATAAGCTATCCCGGAAAGACAGGGAGCTTAAGGGAATAATAAAACAGTATGGCTACCCGCCCATGTGGACAAGGCCAGCTACTTTCCAAACATTAATTCTTACTATTCTTGAGCAACAGGTTTCACTGGCTTCTGCCTATGCTGCTTTTAAGAAGCTGAAAGAAAAGATCGGGTATGTAACTCCTGCCAAATTGCTTCAACTTACAGACGAAGAAATGAGGGCCTGTTATTTTACCCGGCAAAAGACAGGCTATGCGAGGGGACTGGCTGAAGCAGTACAATCAAAGAAGATTAACCTGAAGAAACTTTCCTCGCTGCCTGATGAAGAAGTAAGAAATGAATTGATAAAACTAAAAGGCATCGGCCACTGGACAGTGGATGTATACCTCATGCATGCCCTCCAACGAACCGATCTTTTTCCTTTAGGAGATATTGCTTTGGTTAATAGTTTGAAAGAGGTAAAACAATTGCATCCTCATATATCAAAAGAAGAAATGCTGGAAATAGCAGCACCCTGGCGGCCGTACCGGACCATTGCAGCTATGATTTTGTGGCATTCTTACATCAAAAAGAGAAATATCAAATTACAGGGTTGAGTCTTTCAAGCTCTCTTTTTGCAAGAGAATAATTTTCTTCATCAAAACAGATAAGTAAAACTTTCCGGATAAAACTATTACTGTTCAAAAAAGTTAATATTGTTTCGAGTGCAATAACTGCAGCTTTTTCTTTGGGAAAACCATATATCCCGGTACTTATATTGGGAAAAGCTATTGACTTACAACCATGCTTTACAGCTACTGAAAGCGAATTAAAATAACAGGAAGCAAGTTTTTTATTTTCATCATTCTGGCCTCCGTTCCAAACCGGGCCTACAGTATGAATCACATATTTTGAGGGAAGCTTACCAGCAGTTGTAATAACAGCTTCCCCTGTTTTACATCCTCCCTGTTTTGCGATAATTTTTCTGCAGTCTTCTAAAATAGCAGGTCCCCCAGCCCTGTGAATAGCTCCATCCACACCCCCTCCACCTAAAAGTGAACTATTTGCAGCATTCACAATCGCATCAACAGCAGCTTTGGTAATATCCCCTTTTATGATTTCTATTTTCAAATTACATCAAATGTTTAATCCCCCGCAAACACTCAACGTTTGCCCGGTGATATAAGATGACATATCAGAGGCTAAGAACAATGTTGCATTCGCAATATCTTCAGCTGTGGCAAATTTTCCCAGTGGTATCCCGGCTTTATATTTGTCAGCAGCTTCTCCTTCTTTTAAATAACTGGTCATATCTGTTTCCACAAAACCAGGAGCAATAGCATTGCATCGGATATTCCTGCTGCCGAGTTCTTTTGCTACTGATTTAGTAAAGCCGATAATACCAGCTTTGCTGGCTGCATAGCTGCTCTGTCCTGCATTACCAATTTCGCCAATAATAGAACTCATATTGATGATAGAACCGGATTTGGCCTTCATCATCGGGCGGATAACCTGCTTGGTCATATAAAATACACTGTTCAGGTTCACCTGTATCACCTCATTCCATTGTTCCGGTGTCATGCGGAGCAGGAGATTATCTTTGGATATGCCTGCATTGTTTACACATATATCAACGGTGCCAAATTCTTTCAGCACATCATTTACAAAGGTTTCACATTGTGCAAAATCACCGGCATTACTTTTATATGCCCTGGCATGAATACCAAGACCAGTCAGCCTCGCCACCAGGGAGGCGGCTTTTTCTGCACTGCTGTCACTTACATAAGTAAAAGCTACATTAGCGCCATGCTCTGCAAATTTTAAAGCAATTCCTTCCCCTATTCCACGGGCAGCACCTGTTACAACCGCAACTTTTCCTTCGAGTAATTTCATAATCCTGATTTTATTGTTTGACAAAAGAAAGAAAATTATAGCAAACTATACCCGTCATTATTTTTCCTTGTATATATAATAGATCACCCCATTTTTATCATCACTGATAAAAAAGGAGCGGTCATCCCATTGTATCACATCACAGGGGCGGCCG
>Ga0209573_1004655_pt1 | contig 13233 bp, 16 predicted proteins | sample TNRBio252014_DNA_FD_185870 | JGI IMG/M metagenome (GOLD analysis project Ga0209573, IMG submission 185870) | Wastewater treatment Type I Accumulibacter community from EBPR Bioreactor in Madison, WI, USA - TNR Reactor_6/25/2014_ DNA (SPAdes)... | ecosystem: Engineered > Bioreactor > EBPR >...
CGTTGTTCGGCTCGACCGCGACCTTGGCGACGAAGCCGATGCCGTTGAGATCGGCCAGGCCCCGCAGCTGCCGCTTCGCCTTCGCCGCTTCGCTCATGTCCTCGGGATCGAGGCCGAGCGCTGAGTCGATCATCGCCCGGAAGATGCGCTTGGAGATGTTCCAGCCGATCGAGGCGCCCTTGTCGTCCAGCTTGCCGCCGGCGATGGTGAACAGCTGCCAGAACTTGCGCTTGGCGAACGGCCCCTCGGTAACGGTAAACTCGCAGTCGAGCGAGAGAACGTCGCTGCCGGGCGCGTTCGACGCCTTCAGCAGACCCTTGTCGATCTCGGTGTAGCCGTCGACACCGCCGGGGCGAATCGCCATCATTACTTTGGCGAAGCTGCCGTCGGGCAGGAGTTCGCCGCTGTTGATCGGCTCGACGTCGTTCAGGTCGAACATGGGTAAGCTCCTTCAGATGCGGTTGATTTTGGCGAGCAGGGCGCCGAGGTCGGCGGGCTCGGTGACATCGAGGCGTCCCGACCGGTCCTTGGCGGGAAGGCCGAACGGATTGCCGGCGCGGCAGACGAGGCGGCGGACCTGGCCCTTCGCCGGCTCGTGCCGCCAGCTCTCGCCCTCCGGCTCGAACAGGCTCATGCTGATCACCTGATCGACGATCCCCGGCAGCTCGCGGCCGGCCTTGCCGCCTTCCATCTGCGGCTGCCAGTGCTCGCGGTTGAAGTCGTCGACGACGCGCTCGAGGACACCGACGAGGATCACCGTCTTGCTGGGCGCGTGCTGCAAGTGCTTGAGCAGCGCGATCACTTCGCGGGCAAGCAGCCCGAAGGCGCCGCGGGTATCCGGCTTGCCGGTTTTGTCGGAGAAAGCCTCCGGCCGCGTCTTCGCCCAGGCCATCGCCTGGCGCGTCAAATCGGTGATACTGTCGACGAAAATGATCCGCTTGCCGGCGATGCGGGCGGCGAGGTCCGGATAGGTCTCGCTCAGGAAGCGGTGGTGCGCTTCGGAGAAGAAGCCGTCCGCCGGTGCGGCCGGATCGACGCCGCCGATCAGGCAGGCGATGTCGACAGCATCAGCGAACGTGCGGATCGAGATCGACTCGCCGGGCCAACCCTGGACGGACTTCAGGCCCGCCTCCAGGTCGACGCACAGCGTCTCGTCGGGCGGCAGCGTCATCAGCTGCGACGTCTTGCCGGCGCCGCTCGGTCCGAACAGCGCGATGGTGGTCTTGCCGTTCGCCTCGGCGAGGCGCTGATCGGCGGTGACGATGCGAAGGGTCATGGCAGCGTCCGATGTTGCGGATCGTCTCGGGAGGGTCTGGAACCGGCGCTGTGCCGGGCCTATGCTCGCGCCGAGCGGCTGATCCGTCGTGTCGGCTGGCCGGGGCACATCGCCTGCGGCAGCACTGCCGGCATCGGCGACACGGCTGCGGCAGAACCGGTCACCTGACGCAGTTGCTGCATTTCGAACGCCTCGATATCCTCGAGACGGTAGACGATGCGGCCGCCGAGCTTCAAATAGCGCGGTCCTTCACCGAGCCAGCGCCATCGTTCGAGGGTGCGCGGGGAGAGGTTCCAGCGATCAGAAAGTTCGGTCTGGTTCAAATGCTTGACCGTCATAGGCCACTCCGTCGGTGCTCTTCGCGCTAAATCCGTGGCGTCCGTAGATGCGCGTATTCTCAACGGGTTAGGCCCGTTCCGATATGGTCAGCGTGGATTTTTCTTGTGACGTGCGGCCACAAAAAAAGCCCCGGAAAGCGGGGCTTTTCAGCGGCGCGCGTGACGTCCAGCGCGCCGGCGTGTGACACCGCCGTTCAGCAGCGTGTCGCCGGCGGATGGTCTTTCTTGATGTCAGCCACGGCGATTTCCCGGAGGTCAGGGTTCAAACGGTAGCCGACCCGTTCCTTCGTTTCGATGAAGGTATCCTGATCCATGGGAATGCCGAGCGTGACGGCCAGCGGCTCAAGAGCCTTGCGAAGCCGCCGGAGTTGCTGGCGCATGGATTGTGCGTCGAGCTTAAGGCGGTCAGCCAAGCTCGTCGCCGGCAGGAACGGAACCTCTGAGTCCTCAGCCTTCGCCTTTCGGAAGTCCCCAAGCAGCGCGTCGACCAGCTTGAAGTTGGCTCCATCGAGAGTCAGTCCTCCGCGGAACAAGACGTGGTTGGCACCAGCGTCGACGGCAAATTCAAAGACCGGTGTTGAGAGGCGGTCAAGGAACGCTCTCGCTTGATCGTCGTAGTCAGAGGGAGGAACAGCTTCGACATGCCCACGACTGAAGCAGACGGCGAGTAGCGATCCAGCCGGCAACTCATTGCGGAAAAGCGTGCGCGCGTGCCTGTGCACGCTGTTCGCGACGACCTCTTCCACCGCGCGAGCCTGTCGCTGGAAAAGGTCATAAAGACGATCGCCAGCCTCCCCGGCGGCCAGGCCTGGGAAACTGTCGAGCGCCGAGACGATCTCGGGAAAGTCGATCAAGAACCGCGCCTTCGGAGTGGCACCTACTTTCTGAAAAAACGACACGTAGCTCAGTGCCATGCGCATCTCGCCATCCGCGCTGCGATCTGCGAGGAGAAGGTCGCGCATGTAATTCTCCGCAGGCTCGAATTGCTCCATACCTGCAGCCAAGACGGCAAATCGTCGGTCGATGCACTGCGAACACGCGCCGCAGTGCTTTTGATCTTTGGTCCACATCCGCGGTCTTGTGCAGCTGTTGGTCATCGCCAGCATGTCCGCCAAGCCGGCTTTATCAATTTTCGAGATAACTTCTTTTTTGGTCAGCCACTGTAGTGGCGTTCGGATCTGAATCGAGCGGTCGAGCAGCGTGGAGAAGAGCACTTCCAGCCCGCGCAGTACTCTGGGGTGGGTTGTGCGGGTGGCTCGCCCACCGATCACATCCCCGGCCACCGGCGGGTTGATGCTGACGACCCCATTTTCATAGAAAGTGAAGCCGTCCTTTCCGGACATCCTGGCGATAACAAGTCCGAGACATGCGAACAGAAACGAACGCGTGCGCTGTGAAAACTCCCGCGCAGCAACACCAGTGTTAGCCACCCACACAGGAATGTAGGAAAGCTTGCGATCAAACCCGCGCTGCTTCAGCCCGTCGATGAGGTTTTCTTGTACATTGCGAACCTTTGTGGACGAAGAGTGACCAACAAGGGTGACTGATGTCCCGTTTGTCGCGATATCTTCGACAGCGCCGGCGAAGGAGTCGATGCCGCCCGAGAACAGAGCGACTTCGTCGTGCTCCATCGAGGCGTCAATCAGATTCGAAAAGTACAACTCCTTGGACTCGGCCGGCGCTTCAGCCCTTCGGAATTCGAACGCATAGCTGTCGTCGGAAAGAAAGCCGAGAGTTTCGGCCAAGAGTTCAGGGATATCAGGGTTCTGCCATGCTTCGGGGTGACGAACCGGGATCGAGAAGTGCAGGCAACGACGCCAGTTCTCTCCGAAATTCGTCAGTCGGTCGGAGCCTCTCCCCAGCCGCTGATCGGCGCAGTAGACGTACGCCGCCACCTCCAGGAGGTCGATCAGTAGGTCTGGTACATTGGCCAGCATCGGGCGCGTGATGCAGTCGATGCGCAGGTTGACGTTCTTGGCCGCTCCATGCACGTTCATGGCGATGGCATCAGCAGCGGACGGCTGGGATACCCCGCAGTGAATCGCAAAGCGCTTCAAGGCGCCCCTTTCCTTTGATCGAGTTCGATCCGGAGCTTCTGCACGGCGTAGCCAGAGAAGCGTCGGATGTCGTCCTTGGCTAACTGTTTGCCGTCTCTATAGTGGTTCTTACCCAACCAATCTCGGGCGAAGGCTCGCATGATCAGAGCAGCTTCATTGCAATGGCGCCTGATCGCCTCGTTGAAGGACCGGAGATCGTGGACCGATTTCGCCACCCTGTCCGGGCCGACCAGATGATGAAGATTTCGGTCAACGTAGTAGTGGATCACCCGCTCGATGAAGTTCGAGTAGAATCGCTGGGCCATAGCAGCGAACTTCTCCGCGCCTCTGAGCGCAGATATGGAAGCGCGAACGTCTTTCGCGGTGGGAGCCCACAAACCTGGCAGTCCATTCTGGATCGCCTCCCCCAATGCAGCCAATCCGGCATGCCTTGCAATTTCGCCGAGGTCGGTTGTACCGGCATGTGACTGGCGTTGAACCCGTTCGAGAGCGGCGTCATAGGCAACCAGCACGTCAGTCACCGATGAAATCGCCGCTGTTGGCAGCCCTAGTGCTTCCAATTTGTTTTCGGGATCGCGGGAGCCGACGGCCTGTGGAATCCTGACAAGCAGCCACATTGCTTCAGTAAAGACAGGATCCTTCTGCGCGAGGTTCAGCGCCTCCTGACCGAACTCTGTGACTTGGGCGACCAGATCCTCGGTTGGCGTACCGCCCGTTACCAAGTACCTGACGATTTCGGGCAGCAGGCGATGCGCGGGTAATTTTCCGAGGCGTTGATGGCCCATGGCGCTGGTTTGCTGACAAGAGACCGGTTCGATGTCGCGAACCGCCCCATCGCCTCGGTCAAGAAAGCGCAAGTTTGAACCTGAATCCGCCGGCGCTGTGTGAACGAGTTCACGTCGGCAGGCCCATTCGGGTAAATTTGCCGTACAAGGATATGATAAGCAACCGTCTAGGGCTCGGGGGCGTACGTACAGCGCTCCTCAGCGGCCGCTAACCTTTAGGTCGATCGGCTGCAGCCCGTCGATACCAGCCGGTAACGGTGAGATGGTTCAGGTTAGGCCGCCAGCAGTTCGGCCAATTGCCGGGCGTTCCGCACGCCATAGTCGCCGTAACAGTTGTTCATCAGCACGTGCACCCGGTCTGCGTTCTCGGCGAGGCGGCGGATCGGCTCGACCCAGCCCTTCAGTTCGTCTTCCGTGTACAGGTAGCGGAAGCGCTCGGCCGCGGTGATGTTCGGCTTCTCGTAGGTCTCGGCATTGTGGCCGTGGAAGCGGACGAGGGCGAGCGCATTGGTTGCTGCCACAACCGGTGGCGTTGACGATCGAAAGCCCTGCGGTTCGTCGACCACGACATAGGCGAGACCCAGCTTCTCAAGGAGAGCGAACGTCCGGGCCCGGTAGTTGTCGGTCATCCAGCCGCCGCCGCGAAACTCGATGGCCAGCGGCCAGTCGCTGCGATTGCGAAGCTGCTCGAGGTAGCGGATATGAGCGCGCCTGGCGGTGAACCAGTGCGGAAACTGAAACAGCACGCAGCCGAGTTTGCCGGCGGCGACCAGCGGTGCCAGCGCTTGCGCCTGCATCTCCCAGATCAGCTTCTCCGCCTGCTCAGGGATGTCACGCAAGTAGACCCGGCTCTTCTCCGCTATGGCGGCCGGCAACAGCTCCTTGACCGCAGCCGGGAGCCGCTCGACGACCACAGGGTGATGGGTAAACAGGCCAAAGGCCTTGATGTTGAATACGAAACCGGGCGGGGTGCGGTCCGCCCAGAGATGCGCGTTGCGTTCCGACGGCAGCGCATAGTAGGTGGCATCCACCTCGACGATGGGGAACTGGCTGGCATAGTGAGCAAGCCGGTCGGCCGCGGTTCGCGCGTTGCCGGGATAGAAGGTGCCGGCGTCGATCAGCGTCCGGTCGGTCCAGCTGCAGGCACCGTAGTAGATGTTGCCGATCGGCCTGCCCGGCTGGAACGGCAGTAGCGGGCCAGCGTGCGAAAGCTTCATGCGGCGCCGGTTCGTCGCTCGGAAGGCCGTGCAGGCGCGGACCGTTTACCCGCGACAACTGCCGCACCACCCTTCCTCCGCGACAGCGCCGCGAGCCCGATCAGCGACATCACCACCGGCGGCAGGCACAGTGCGACGACCTTCGTGGCGTGCTCCAATTTGCCGATGTTCCACATTTCCAACCTCAGCGCATCCTTCACCCGATGGCGCGGGTCCGATCAAACATGGTGAGTTCCCATCGGCCGGTCAGCACATCGTTTCGCAGAATGTAGCAGGCGCATTGTCGCCGCGGACCTTGAAGTAGCGGTGATCCGGCGCCAGCCACGCGTCGAGCACCTCGGCCACCTCGCTGGTTCGGCCGTCGAACGAAAATCGCCGCGGTGTCTCTTCACCGCGATGGCTGGCGTAGCGTTCGACCCGCACTTCGAGAGAAGGTCTAGCGGAACTCCCCATTTTGACTCAGCGGTTCAGCAGCCACGGGACGAGCGAGAGCACAACGCTGAGGATCAGCGAGCCAAGACATGCTCAACTTTCGAACGCAACACGGGTTGGAGCTCCTGTTCAAACCAGGCATAACGTTTGAACCACGGCTGATTGCGCGGCGAAGGATGGGGCAACGGAATGTACCGAGGGAAATATTCTCGCCAGGCTCTGACCGTTTCCGTCAAGGACGCTTTGCGACGGTTGCCCAGGAAGTGACGTTGCGCATACTGCCCGATGAGCAATGTCGATTCGATCCGCGGCAACCTTGATAGTATCTCGTCGAGCCATAGTTCTGCGCATTCACGGCGCGGTGGTAAGTCACCGCCGCCCCCACGGCCTGGATAGCAATAACCCATTGGAATGATCGCAATGCGAGATTCATCGTAGAAAACGTCGGCCTCCACTCCCATCCACCCGCGCAGGCGTTCTCCACTCGCATCGTCCCACGGTATGCCGGTCGTGTGGACACGCAAGCCGGGCGCTTGCCCTATGACCAGAATTCGAGACGTTGCTGCCGCGTGCAGGACCGGGCGCGAACCGAGTGGCAAGTGTTGCTCGCAGGCCCGGCAACCGCGCACGGCTGCAAGCAATACATCGAGTGTAGGATATTTTTCTTTCGCCACAGTCTTCTCTTATTCGTCGGGGAATCTCGCTGAAGACGGGCGCACGCAAGAACGCTCGCTCTTAAATATACCGCCCACCATTTGGCGATAGAAAATCTGGTGGCTTCCATCCGAAAGAGTTCGCGGGCGCTCAGTCAATGGTATCCGACACCCATTACGTAATCTCGCAGCAGCGACTCTTCATCCTGCACTTCTTGCAGAAGGGCCTGGAGCGCATCTCGTGCATTGAGAACTCCCAGCGGTCGCCTGTCCTGATCCATGACTGGAACATTTTTCAACCCGCGCTCCTTCATTCTTGACCAGACGTCTTGCAGCCAGTCGCCGGGCCGGCAGAGGACAACATCCCGCGTCATCACGGATGAAGCTGCGGCCGTACAGCTGCAACCCTGACACTCACTGATCTGGCTGACGACGTCCGTCTTGGTGATGACGCCGGCCAAAAAGCCTGCAGAATCGCACACAACCACGAGGTCGGTACCGGCGCGCAGGACTCTCGCCGCTTCGATCAGCGGTGCATTATCTGCGATCGTGACGAGCCTCTCGCGTGCTGCCGACAAGAGTCTCTCGACGAACATTCCTCGCCCCTCCTCGCTCAATCATCATCCGGCGGCATAGTCAGTCCCCTTTGTCGCCCCACCCTCATCGGTTCGTCATTCTGGCTCTCATGCACCGCCGGTCGAGCCGCTAGAGGGCGATCCGCAGGGTGGCTACGATGCCCGCGGCCGCGAGTGCAAAGCAACCCAGGCGCATAGCTACCACAGCCGGGATCTTGGCGCCGGAATGGACGTAATCCTCGATCACCACCTGCAGGCCAAGCGCTGTGTGATAGAACAGCGCGATCAACAGCAGGATCATGAGGATCGTCGTGAATGGCGTTCGCACCCAAGCGATGAAGCTGGCGTAGTCGCTGCCGGTATGCGCGATGATCGAAGCGACGAACCACAACGTCAGCGGCACGAGCGCGACCGCTGTCACGCGCTCAGCCCACCAGTGTTCGACGCCCTCTTTCGCCGAGCCGAGCCCGATGGCGTGACCGAGCGGCGAGCGCCGAGCGCTCCTTAACTGAAGTGGTTGCAGAATCATGACCCGGGCTTGGTCGCCGCCGCCAGTTGCCTTCGAAGCTCCTTTATCTCGCCGAACCGCTTGGTAACGTCGCGCAGGATTGCCGCGATGCCGCGCATGCGGCCCTCGTCGTCACGGAGCGGAACGACGGTGAACTCGAGCGAGATACGGCTGCCGTCCTTGCGCAGGCCGGGAACTGCCAGCACATCCCCCGAGCTATAGCGGCTCACGCCCGTCCTCATCACTTGATCATAGCCTTCCCAGTGCCGCGCCCGCAGCGTTTCGGGAATGATGATATCGAGTGACTGACCGACGGCCTCGGCGGCGGCGAAGCCGAAGATGCGCTCCGCGCCGCGGTTCCAGAAGCGAATCACCCCCGCCTCGTCGGCGTAGACGATGGCGTCGGGTGCGTCCCGAATGAGGCTGTCCCCGAAGTGACTGAGCTCGGCGAGCATGGGCGAGGGCTGATTGCTCACTTGAGGAGAACCTCCCGCAGTGCAACCGCGTCGTTGTGCGCCTCGTTACGCGCGCCGAACAGCAGCGTGACCCGGCCCCGCCGCGCGAGCGACCGCACCTCCTCGAGCAGATCCCCACGCGCGCGCAGTTCGCGCGCATACTCCCGACGGAACTCGTCCCAGCGAGAGGGATCATGGCCGAACCATCGCCGCAGGTCGGTGCTCGGAGCGAGATCGCGCATCCAACGGTCGACGGCGGCCGCCGCCTTCGTGAGACCCCGCGGCCAGAGCCGGTCGACCAGGATGCGTATGCCATCCGCCGCCGCAGGCGGCTGATACGCCCGCTTGAGCTGGATGTCGAGTTCGGCTGTCGCTTCGTGCTCCGTCTTAGTCATCTGCTCCGTGACCTCTCTCAATCACGAGGGCCGCCTCGCGTCATCAGCCGATGTGCCTCGATCTCGACCTCGGCGCGCAGGTTCTCGGCATCGCGCCCGATCGTCGCGACGGCGAGGACCCGGCCGGCGCGGCGATAGGTCACCCGGCAGTCCCTAGCCTCGACCTGCCCGTCGATCTCGACCTGGTCCCACTTTTCCGCGTGGCCGACATAGAGGATCGGGACGTCGTAATGCATGCTCCAGAAGAACGGTACGGCGTCGAACCGCTCGCGTCGACCCAGCATGTTGCGCGCCACGGTCTGCCCCTGGCGTTCTGCGACCACCCAGTGCTCGACGCGGATCTTCTCCCCGGTGTGCGGGTCGGGCCAGCGCGCGAGATCGCCGGCTGCGAAAATACCGGAGGCGCTGGTCTCGAGATATTCATTGACGGCGACGCCGCGGTCGATCGCGAGCCCCGCCTTCTCGGCAAGGCCGAGCGCTGGTCTGACGCCGATCCCGACGACCACCAGGTCAGCCGCCAATGTCTCGCCGGTCTTCAGTGTGACGTTCCTTTCGTCGATCGAAGCGGCCGTTGTTCCGAGGTGGAACTGAACGCCATGCTCCTCGTGGATCCTGCGGACGAGGCCGCCGATCTCACGCCCCATGATCCGCTCCATTGGAACGGACTCGGGCGCGACGACACACACCTCGAGCTTTCGCGCGCGCAGCGAGGCCGCGACCTCAAGCCCGATAAAGCTCGCGCCGATGACGACTGCGCGCCCTGCCGTCTCCGCCTTCCCGATGATGGCACGGCTATCGGCCAGCGAGCGCAGATTGTGGACGTGCGGCAGCTCGCAGCCGGGCACATCGAGCCGCACCGGCTCGGCGCCGGTGGCGATGAGGAGCGCGTCGTAGGGCCGACGGCTGCCGTCTTCGAGCTGGACCTCGTGTCGCGCTGTGTCGATTGCTGCGGCGCGCGCACTGAGATGCACCTCGATGCCGTGCTCCCGGTAGAATTCCGGCGAGCGCAGCGGGATCCACTCTTCGGGCGCGTTGCCAGCGAGATAGTCCTTCGACAAGTTCGGCCGGTCGTAGGGCGCCGAGGAGTCGGCGCTCACTATCGCGATGGCACCGGCATAGCCCTCGCGGCGCAGCGTCTCGGCGGCGCTGTTGCCCGCCGCGCCGCCGCCCAGGATGATTATTGATCTCGGCAGGCCCGCCGCCGGCAGTGGCGCCGGCTTCGGGGCAGCCGCGCCCTTCTCGCGGACGAAGATCCTGTCGCCCTGCCGCTCGACGCGCCAGCACGGGACCGGATTGAGGGCCGGCGGCCGCAGCACCTGGCCGGTGCGCAGGCTGAAGCAGGCGTGATGCCAGGGGCAGCGCACGGTGTCGTCGACGAGGAGCCCCTCGGCGAGCGGCCCGCCGTAATGCGTGCAGGTGGCGCCGATCGCGAACACCTCCTGGCCGCGTCGTGCCAGCAGCACCGCCTGATCGCCGACATGGCCGAGCAGCATGGCGCCGTCGGCGAGTTCCGCGAGGGTGAGGCCTTGGGCGAGATCGGGCCCGCTCGGTTGCGGCTGTCCTTCGCTCATGACTCGATCCTCCTTAAAGCTTTTAGACGTCGCCAGGCCGAGCTGCGGGCTCGATCGCATCCAGGGCGAGTGCTGAATGGGCATAGGCGCCGCCGGCACGCATCTCTGCTGCGACCCAAATCGCTTCCATGATCTCTTCAGGGGTCGCGCCATCCCGTCTTGCCGCCTTGGCATGGCCGCGGATGCAGTAAGGGCATTGCGTCACGTGGGCGACAGCGACGGCGATGAGCTGCTTGGTCTTGGTGGATAGCGCTCCTTCCTGGAACACCGTCTTACTGAACTGTTGAAACGCCTCCTCGATCTCAGGGGCGAGATCGCGCCGTCTCTGAGCGAGATCCTTGGTCGATTGCGGATACAAGTCAGGCACTTACAACTCCTTCCCCGGTGATCGACGAGCCGCCACTTCCCGCTTTCCTCGCGAAGCTCCTCGCCGGCCCTCAGTAACCCATCTCTCAGGTAGGCGCGGAAACAAATTTGGCAAACGAAGAGTTTTCGCGGTTCACATCGGTATTCCCGATATAACCTCTGCTGATACGACACCTCGGCTGGAGTTGAAATGGAAACGGAACTGGCTCGCACATTCCTGACCGTGGTCGCCGCAGGCAACTTCATCTCGGCGGCCGATCGGCTGCACGTCACGCAGTCGACCGTCAGTGCTCGGATTCGTACGCTGGAGGAGCAACTGGCATGCACACTGTTCGTGCGAAACAAGGCCGGCACCGTGCTGACGCCGGCCGGAAGGCAGTTTCAGAAGCATGCGGCGTCGCTCGTTCGAACCGTCGAGCAGGCGCGGCAAGATGTCGGTATTCCGATGGGTTACCGAGCCGTGCTTGCCGTGGGCGGCCGCATCGGACTGTGGGAGAACCTTCTCCTGCGATGGCTGCTGCTGATGCAGCAGGTGGCGCCCGACGTTTCCTTACGCGCGGAGATCGGCTTCGAAGAGGATCTGATGCAGCGACTGATCGAGGGACGGATCGATATCGGCGTCATGTACACGCCGCAAAGCCGGCCGGGGCTGAATGTGGAGCTGCTCCTCGAAGAGAGGCTCGTATTCGTTTCGAGCTCCCCCACGTCCGAACCCAAGCCCGGAAAGGGCTATGTGTATGTCGATTGGGGGCCGGAGTTTTATACGAGGCACAGCGTCAGCTTTCCCGAGTTCGTCAGTCCCGGTCTGTTGGTCAATATCGGTTGGCTCGGGTTGCAGCATATTCTGGAGAACGGCGGCTCCGGCTATTTTCCGATCCGTCTCGTCCGCTCGTATCTGGAAAGCGGCCGTCTTCACGTCGTCCGGGACGCCCCGGAGTTCCGGCACCCGGCCTACGTCGTGTATTCGAGGGAGGGAGAGGCCGATCTCGTTCCGACGGCGGTCGCGGGCATGCGCCAAGTCGCTGCCCGCGAGGCAGAAACCGAGGGGTGAGGGCTACGCTCGTTGCAGCCGACCACCTTTTCAACGGCCTAATGAACGACCGATGTCGAAGGCTGCAGACTGCTGCACTCTCGCACCGCGAGCGTTGCCTGGCGTTCGAGCTCGAAGCGGATGGCGGCTTCCGGGATTCGGACCCCTCGCCGCGACAGGTCCTCCTGCAGATGCCGGACCAGAACCTCGTCATTCGGCTCCACAATGCCGATAGCGACGACCGTCTTGGCGTAACCCAAGGCGTCTTCGGTCAAGTCCAATTCTGCTGCCAGCCACAGCCCTAGTTGCTTGTTGCGTCGATTCCTGATGCGGAACGCGAGCTCCTCGGCGTGGCAGAGTCTAGCAATTTCGACGTTGGCCACTTTACTGAGCTCCAGCATGACCTCATTCCCTTGTCCGATACAGTGATCCTTCTCCTAAGGATGTGGGCGTGGGCATAGTATCTAACAAACGAATAATTTTTGCCGATTATATCGATGATTTCGATACATCTCAAGTGGATCATTCCGAACAAAGTGTTGGTCCGGCTATGCGATCTGGACAGATCTCGAAACCGTCGGAATCGTCAATGGCAGCGTTCTCCTCTTCGGCGAGCCTGTGGGTGCATTGCCGCGGGATCGCAGGCCAAAGCTCATCCCGGCGACCGACCTCGCGGTTTGTTGCCATTCTTCGAAGAGGAGACGTCTGAGTGCGCTCCCATGCCGGAGATATCGGAGTCACCGATATCATTCTGCTAGAATATTCGTTTGCCGAATATGAAGATTAGCCTTACTCTGCAGGACTACCATTGGTAGTGAGGACGGCATGTATATGGAACGCTTGCAAGGGGTTTGGACCGCTTGCGCCGGCAGTGATGTTCCGCGCATAGAGCGACGCGAACATAGTGCGGAAACAGGTTTGCGGCGGATTGACCTGGAACGCGAAGCGGTACATCCGCACGGAACGCTTGCTGAGCGGAAGCGTCGCCTGGACGAAACACTGGACGACGCCCTCGCCCAGACCTTTCCTGCGAGTGATCCCATCGCCCTGTTGATTTCACCCTAAGCGGGTCAGGGAAACGGAATCCGCCGAACAGACAGCCCTTCCAGCGCAGTGGCGTTGGCGGACGGAACAGGAGGAACTAGGAATGTCGCCCGACATCTTTGTTACGACTGTCGACGCAGCGCGTCTGTCGCGCGTGCTGGAGGCGTTTGGTGACCCCTCCTACACGCCTGTCACCAAATTTCTACTGGGCGAACTGCAGCGGGCTGTTCTCGTCGAACCGCGCGCCATTTCGCAAACTATCGTGACAATGAACTCGCGGGTGCGGTTCCGGCTGGACGGCGCCGGAGAAGCGCGCGAAGCGACCCTCGTTTGTCCTGGCCGCGAGGACAGTCTTCTGGGCAGAATTTCCGTGCTCACGCCTTTCGGTAGTGCGCTGATCGGAATGCGCGAGGGCGAAACGATCGCCTGGAACGGGCTCGATGGCTACCGAAGGAGCGTGACCGTCCTGAAGGTGCTGTATCAGCCCGAAGCCCACGGCATCGACCTCGGAGAGCCAGGCGTCAGCAAATG
>Ga0209573_1004656_pt1 | contig 13232 bp, 10 predicted proteins | sample TNRBio252014_DNA_FD_185870 | JGI IMG/M metagenome (GOLD analysis project Ga0209573, IMG submission 185870) | Wastewater treatment Type I Accumulibacter community from EBPR Bioreactor in Madison, WI, USA - TNR Reactor_6/25/2014_ DNA (SPAdes)... | ecosystem: Engineered > Bioreactor > EBPR >...
GCGAGGCTGGTGTGCGTGATCGATCCGCCGGTCTGGGCCGATGCCTGCGGCAAGTTCGGTCCGGCGACGCCCGAGAACAGGAGGGCCACCAGGAGCAGTCCGGATACGTGCCGATGCAGACCGGTCGTCCGTGTCTGTGCTCGGGGCATGGAGCGATGGTTCATCGTTCGACCTCGTCTCTAGAGCGGACCTGCAACCAGGGGAAGCCCGCAACGGGGAGCTGTGCACCTGTATCCGGCCGGGCATTCTGCCTGACCACCCGTCTAGGGCCAGCCACAACCAATTAACGATAACCTTGAGAGGTTTGCATCAAATTATAGGAGGGCCGGATCGGCCCTCCGGTAGCCCATTGGTACCACGGCCCGGCCCGTCAGCCGGCAGGGGGCGCGATCCCCCGCTACTTTCAGGCGGCTGGCGCGTCGCCGGTGGCCGGCAGGCTCGCCGGGGCCTCCGTCCGCTCGGTTCGGAACTGAGCGACGTTCCAGATCCGTCCGGCGAGCGCAGCAGCCGCTCCATAGCACACAGCCGCGCTCAGCATGGCGACCGAGAAGGTGGAGATCATGCTGATCAGGATCACGAGCGATGAGCCAAGCACTGAGAATATGCCGTTCATGCCCCACGCCCAGGGGACCAGCGACGGCGCCTGCTGCCCAAGCCGACTGAGGGCCGTTGGAAAGGGCATACCCATCAGGAACGCCAGAGGGCCGATCAGGAGGACGCTTGCGACAAGTCGCGCCGGATCCGACAACGCCAGCAAACTGTTCAGCACGACCGAGAGCCCCAGGACGTAGACGATGATCGCCGCGACAAGCACGCCCAGCGCCGACCTGAGATGCGTCGCCTGGCGCAAAAGGCGCTGGCTGACCAGGCTGCCGACCGCCGAAAAGGTCAGCATGCTAAATATCGTGGTGGTGACCGCCAGCGTGGGGTAACCGATGAACAGGGTGAACCGCTGGATCAGGATGATCTCGACGAAGATGTACCCCGCGCCGAGCAGACTGAAGTACGCCAGCATCGGCATCGCCTGCGGCGTGCGCAGCCCGGCGCGCTCGTGCCGCCACAGCGGGAGGATAACGAACAACACCGAGGTGATCACAGCCAGACCGATCAGCGTCAGCAAGATCAGATTGCCGATCGGGAAGCGATTGAGCCGCCCAACCGTCGCGCTGTCGGTCGTCAAATTGGTCCACTTGAAATAGTTGTAGAAGAAGGGGTTGTCGTCGGTGACTGGGAAGATGTGAAACTCGTAGGCCCGCTCGAATGCCCGCGGATCCTCGGCGCGCAGGTAATCGGCATAGACGGTGTCGAGATCGACAAGCGGATCCTGAAGCATCTGGAAGCGGTTGGCGTCGCCCCATGCGCGTAGCTGCTCCATCGTCTCGGGCGTAAACGGCTGGCTGGCCACCAGCAGGGTGGCGTTCACGTTGGCCTCGTTGGCGACGATGGCGATATGCCGCGCGGGCTCGGCGATGCCACGGCGGCGCAAGGCCTCGGCCGCGAGACCGGCGAGCCTGAGCATCTCGCGCGGCGGCTCGTTGGTGTCGCGCGTCCAGGCAAAGACCCCGCGCGGCGTCAGACGACTGAGCGCCAGATCGAAAGACTCAACCGTATACAGATATGATTCGGCGAGCACATACGCGCCGCCGGAGAGCGCCGCGAGGTTGTCGAGGCCGATGCCCTGGATGATGTCGTATTGCGATTCGTCCCGGATGAGGTAACTGCGCCCCTCAGCCACTTCGAGATCCGTGTTCGGGTAAAACGCCAGCCGGCCGCTGTATTCGGCGTACGGGCCGCGCAGCAATTCAACGACATCGGCATTGAGCTCGATCGCCTTGATGCGCTCCGCATCGTAAAGCTGGGCCAGGAGCATATCCAGCCCGCCACCCACGCCGATGTTCAAAACGACAGGGCGCTCGATCCCGAGTTGGTACGGTGCGCTGATGATGGCATGTTCCAGGAAGTCGAAGCGTGTCAGGTCGCCGTCGAAGCGATAGATGCCCGTCATCGAGGTGCCGTCGAGGGTCACGAGTTGCAGCGGGAATTGGGGCGGGTCATCGGCGACCTCTTCGAGCCAGACCGAGCTCACGCCGCCGACGATCATGGGCTCAGCGATGATCATCTCGGGCATGACATCGACTCGCGCGACAGGGTTCCAGCGCGTGTACTCAGGGCGTTCGACGCCCTGATACGCCAGCGCCCAACCCAATTCCTTCGACTCGGGCACCGGTAGCTGCAACGGCTGAGCGCCGACGATCCAGCCCAGCAACGCCAGTTGCCCAACACCGCCCAATCCGATCGCCCACCGCCAGCGGCGCACCCATTCGCCGCCGAAAAACAAGCCCGTGGCCAGGGCCAACAAAGCAATCAAGACCAGCGCGCCAGGGCCGCCCAGGTTTTGAGTCAGCGCCAGGACGACGAGCGTGCTCAAACCGGCGCCGAGCAAGTCGATGAAGTACAGATGATGCGCATGCTGCACCCACAAGCTGAATGCGGCGGCGATCACCAGCCCGCCCAGGAAGAACGTGGCGAACAGGGTGCCGAAGTAAACGGTCAGGCCAAAGAGCGTCTGCACGACCTGCCGGGCACGCAACGGATCGAACTCGATCACGGACATCGCCAGCAGATTGACGAGGATGCTCAGGCTGAAGGCCACAGCCAGCATCCCGAGGCGTCGCTCGATCTTCTCCCGATCCCAATGACGCACCGCCAGAAACGCGCCCGCCGTGCCACCGCCAAGCAGTGCCACGCCGATGACCAGATACGTGAAGTGGTGCCAGATCATGATCGAGAAGATGCGGGTGAAGATCACCTGCAGCGCCACGATGCTTCCAGAGATGATGGCCAGACCCCAATACCGAGGCAACCCTTGTTTCAGCATAATCCTCACACAGATACCGCTTTCACGATGATACAGACCGTCTAAGTGGACAAAATGATAGCGGGGCAGGCCCTGGAGGGTAACCCGACCTTCGGCCTATTCGGTGAGTGCAAAACGAACTGCGTCGTTGGGCAAGGGCCATGCCCCGGCCGACGACGCAGTTCGAATGAAGGCAAGCATCCGGTGATGGCACTCAGGGCGGCGTATCCGACGAGTAGACGGGCCCGGCGGTGCCGGAGCCGCCGTAACGGCACTGCCCATGGCTCGACCCGCCCGAGCTGTCGAGCACCGCTCCCGTGCAGGCCCCGGCCACGCCTTCATCGAAGTGGTACAACGCCGCCGTATCCCCATCCGCCGTGAAAGCCCCACCTGGTCGCGTGAAGCCGCTCGTGTAGCGCACCACCCGCGACAGCCGCAGCTCGTCCAGCCAGCCGCTGTACGCCGGATACTGCGCCCCCACATCGTGCTTCTCCGCCCCCAACACCAGATACGGGTCCGAGTTCGGGTACGACGTCCCTCGCCCATCCTGGTAGCTCGCATCCCCGGTCGGCCCCGTCGCGCTCGCCTCCTGCACCCCATCCACGAACAACCGCATCTGCCCCGTCGTCAGGTTGCGCGTGACCGCCACATGGTGCCACGCCCCGTCACGCAGATCGGTCGTCCCAACGATCGTCCGCGATCCCTGACCGGTCGACACCCCGAACGCCACACGCCCCGCCCCAAGCGAAAGCCCAAAGTCGCCATACGCCGGCGCGTTATAGATGTCGCGATCGATGAAGATGTTGCCGTTGATCCAGTTGGCGTTCGCACCCGCCGTGATCGCCCCCGCGTTGTTCCCGCTGGCCGTCTTCAGCCAGACCTCGATCGTGAAATCCGTCGCCCCGATGTCGGCCGACACCCCGGGATCGATCAGGATCTTCACCCGGTCCACATCCGGCGCGCTCGCCCCATGCCCGTAAAAGCGCAGCGACAGGCCCGGCGCGCTCTGGCTCTGAGCCGCACGTGGCCAGGCCAGCGCCCCAAGGGCAAGGATCAGGCAAAGAAAAAATGCCTGTGTCAGGCGACGAACTGAACGCATTAACACCCTTTTGAGAAGCTGGGGTTTCGGGCGGTTCTGGCAGCGCCCTGCCCCGCCAACCCCAAGTAAACCAGAGTGAGTTTATCGCTTTACACACCATTGGTGCACCCGTAAATTTGCGGGTATACACGCGCCCCTCGACCGACCCAGGGCCCCTAACGCAACCATGCCGCCTGGAGCAGGCGGCACGGCTGTTATCCTATTCGGTTTGCGGCAAAGCCGGATTTACGGCGTCGGATCGGCCCGGCGCATTCGCTTGTAGCGGGCGTTGTACTGTTCCTGACCGCTGATCTCGATCTTGGCCGGGATCTTGTAGGTCGCCAGCTTATCGCGGCAGAAGGCTCGCAGACGCTTCTTGAAGGCCGCGGGCTCTTCGGGCTCGAACAGGTTGACCCGGGCCGTGACGATCTGGCCCGTGATCGGGTTCTTCTCGCCCACGACCACGGCGTCGCGCACGTTGCTCATCTGGAGCAGCACACTCTCGACCTCGGCCGGGTAGATCTTCTGCCCGCCGACGTTGATGATCTCGGACTTGCGGCCAAGGATGCGGATGTACTCGCCGTCGACCTCGACGGAGTCGCCCGTGTTCATCCAGCCCTCGGCGTCGAACGGGCTTGGCGCATTCAGATAGCCGAGCATGGCCGACTGCGCGCGCACCCAGAGCAGCCCATCGACGATCTTTGTCTCGAATCCCTCGCCGCCGACCTTAACCCACAGCGAACGGTTGTCACGCGACTTCGAGCGCAGGATGCCGAGCTCCGAAAGGCCATACGTTTGCTGCAGCTTGACCCCGGGGAAGACTTCGGCGATGCGCTGGAGCGTGCTCTCGGGCATCACCTCAGTGCCGTACGTCACCAGCTTGAGCGACGACAGGTCGTGGCGTCGATAGGCCTCGGAGATCAGCAGCAGGTTGAGGAACGTCGGCGAGGTCGGCAGCATCTCGACCCGGTTGCGGGCGATGGCCTCGCAGACCACGTCGGGGTTGCGCGAGCTGACCGAGACCACTGTGCCGCCGTTCGAGAGCGTGTAGAAGAGCGTGTTGATCCCGCCGATGTGGTCGAGCAACAGAAACGTCAGCGTGACCATGCGCTGCCGCGGCGCCTTGAACTTCTCGAGCAGGCTTGTGAAGTTGTGCAGCGCTGCCTTGCTCTTGCCCGTCGAGCCCGACGAGAACAGAACCAGACCGGGCGCCTGCGCCTCGCGCAGCTGCAGGATCAGCGGGTTGGCTGCGATCACCGGACGGACCTGCCAGCTCCAGCCGTCGTCGGCATCGAATGAGACCTCGACCTCGACCTCGGCGATATCGAGGAACTCTGCGCGGTGCACCTCTGCGGCTTCGGTCAGCGGCACGACGATCGCGCCGCGATCGATCAGCGCCAGCAGCAGCGCCACGGCCTGGGCTGTGTAGTCGCCGCGCAGCGCGACCACCTGGCCGGGCCGCAGCCCTTGCTCATCCAGGCGTGTCCGCCACTCGTTCACGCGATCCACCAGATCGCCATAGGTCGTCACGGTCTTCCCACGCGCCAACGCCGGGTCGGTGCGCCATTGATCCATCCGATCGAGCAGCCATTGAATGCTCATGACACACCTCCGAGGTAGATCACCTGCCCGGTCACGTAGTCGCTCTCGGGGCGGATGAAGAAATCGATCACGTTGGCCACATCCTCAAAGCGGCCGAGGCGTTTGATCGCCAGGCGCTGGAGGATGCCGCCGATCTTGTCCTTGGGTACGTTGCGGATGAGGTCGGTCTCGATCGGCGTCGGGCCCACGATGTTACAGGTGATGCCAAAATCGGCGACCTCGCGCGCGAACACGCGCGTGAACGTCTCGACGGCGCCCTTCGAAGCCGCGTACAGGCTCTCGCCTTCGAGTTGCATGGGCACGGCGATCGTGCTCACGTTGACGATGCGCCCGTATTTGCGGCGGCGCATCACCTTGGCCGCCTCGCGGCACATCAAGAAGGTGCCGTGGAAGTTTGTGCCGAGCAGTCGCGTGGCTGTCGCATCGGGCGTGAGCAACACGTGGTTCATCGATGCCACGCCGGCGTTGTTCACCAGGACATCGAGGCGACCATGACGTCTCTGGATGTCGGCGAACAGCGCCTTGACCGCGCCCTCGTCGGCGACATCGAGCTCATGGTGGCGATAGCCTTCGGCCTCCCAATCGGCCGGGCCGCGGCTGCAGCCCTCGACCTGATAGCCTCGAGCCAGAAAGTGTTCGGCCAGATATCGGCCGATGCCCTTTCGAGCGCCGGTGACGAGCGCGATCGGCACTGCGGCCTCAGGCATGGGTGTTCTCGGCAGCCAATCGCAACACGTAGTCGGTCAATGCGCCGACCGAGCGAAACGGGCTGTGCTTCTGCGACATGGCCCGCTCATCGGCCAGGACGACGACAAGGTCGTGCTCGTCGGCCAGGCGTTGCTCGATCTCGAGCACGGCCGTCACAAGCCCGAGCGAATCGAGCACGGCGCCTGCTCCGATCAAGCGTGTTTCCTCGGTGAGTTCGGTCGTCTCGGCCTCTGGCGAGGCGAGCACAAGGGCTTCGCGTACGCCGGCGACCACGATCTCGATCACGGCCGCCCGATCCAAACTGTTGTTCTCGACTTGATCCGTCATGCAGCACCTTCAAGGGCCGGTCAGCACTGTGTCTGCCAGCATGGATTGATTTGAGCCAGAGACATCCGACTGTGTCGATCGCGGCCTGTCTGAGCCGGCCTATCCCTCAGCGGCGTAACGCGTAGAGCTCGTACACCCCGATGGCGGTCACCCGATCATAGCGCGCCGCAAGCTCGTCTTCGGGATACAGCTCCACCCAGCGGGCGAACTCACCTACAAGCACATACGGCGGCGGCTCTGTCGCGGCAAACGCATAGAAGTCGCTTGGCGGCTGACCACCCTGCCAGATGTAGCTCACCGCCTTCGGGAGCAATGAAGGGGGCGGGAAGTTGTAATCGTGATCCGTCAGAAAGCCCATCTCAGGCTCCCAGGTCTCGACCCAGGTCTCGGCCGGAACATGCTCACGCATGTATTGCGCCATCGCCAGCGGGCCGTTATCGGGCGGGCGGAACACATCGAGCGCCAGCTTGCCCAGCGGGGCAAGGATCATGAGCGCCAGCCAGGCCAACCAGACAGCGCGCCAGGCCGTCGCAGCCGGGAGGGCCAATTCGCGCGTGCGCAACACCCGGAAGAACGCGCCAAGATCGACCCGAAAATCAGCCGTGAGGTCCTGCATGAAGCGCGCGACGAACAGGCTGGCGACGGCCAGCGCCGGGAACGCGTAACGCAGCCAACTGATCGATGCCGTCACATACCAGACGAGGTTGACGACGGCCAGCGCAAACAACACGCCCCACTGGTGGCCGGCGCGATTGCGCGGCAACGCCAGGAACCCGCCATAGAGCAACGTCGGGATCAGCAGCCCAAAATACACCTTGAGGCTGAGCAACTCCTCGATGCCGCGCCGCATCAAATCCATCGAGAACACAAGCGCCGCCCCAGACGTGGCCTCACGCAAGATCGACAGGTTCTCGGCCGCCGTAGACGGGCCGAGGAAGAGCACGACATAGACCTGCCAGATTGCGTAGACCGTCGCGGTCAGGATCCCGGGCACCAGGAAGACGCGCTGCGGAGCCGAGTTGTAATACAAGTTGGCCAGCCAGGCGAAGAGCAACGTCGGCGCCAGCACGAGCAGATACTGGTTCTTGGTCACTACAGCCAGGCCAAAGAACAGGCCGACGATCGTCAGCCGGCGCAGGCTGGCGCGGTCCCACGCCATGAACCAGACCCAAAACCCGGCCAGCGTGAACAGCAGCCCGGGCACCTCGCCGAGGACCTGACGCCCGTACTCCACGAGGCCAAGGCCGGGCGTCACCACAAGCAGCGCCGTCGCCACAAACGCCAGACGCGGCCCACCCAGCAACCGCGCCAACCCATAGAAGACAATCACGGCCCCGACGAGGTACAGGGCCATGACGACGCGCGCCTGAAACAGGCCGATACCGAACAACTTGAAGGCCGCCGCGATCGGCAACATCACGGTCGGGCCGACGCCGATCGTTGGGCCGAAGTAGCGAAAACCGTCGCGGCTGTAATCCGCGTAGACGCCGAAGCGCACAAGCGTCTTCGGGACGTGCAGATGCGATCCCTCATCGAACCACGTCAGCGGAAAGTCCACGAGATTGGTGAACGCCAGGACGAACACCAACGCCAGACCGATCAACGGCAGCCAGGTCCGCTCGAGGTTGCTGTGCGCCGCCGCGGCCGGGTTAAGCTCGGTATGGGAGGATGCAGCCGACATGGGGACCCCCTCGCTGTGCAAGACACTCGTCACGGCGCAAGCGCCCTACCCACTGACCGGCACCGGGCGCGCCGACGGCTGATCGGCCAGGATCTGATCGACAGTCGTCTGCGCGTGTCGGGTCACGGATTCGCCGTTGGTCAGCGCCGGGTAGATCTGGGCCGTGGTCGCGAGATACAGACCATCGATCGGTGTGCGGATCTCGGGGATCAGGTGGGTCGAGTTCAGCCGATGCAACGGCTCGACATAGCGCTCGCGATGCACCAGGAAGTGGCGAATGCGGCGCTCATCGAAATCCGGGAACATCAGCTTGAGATTCTCGATCCAGATCGCCTTGATTTCCTCGTCCGTCTTCGATTGCCAGGCGCTCCCGGGCGCCGTGTATTTCGGGATGTAGACCAGGTGGTGGCCGCCGACGTACTGCGGATCGATGTAGCTCGTGGTCTCGATGACGCCCGTGAATGGCACACGCAGGTCGGTGATATTCAGCGTCCAGAACCCGGTCAGCGGCCGATCGAGCACGAGCAGCGGGCAGACCACGCCCAGATAATCGGTCTTGCCGAGGAAGTCGCGATAGGGCGCATCCGCCCCCGGGATCAGACGCTGGAAGAGCGGCACCTGCACCGTGGCGGCTACGGCATCGTATGGTCGGATCTCGCCGTTCACGCGGATGCCGCGTGCCCGACCTTGCTCGATCACGATCTCCTGCACCGGGGTTTGCAGATGAACCACGCCACCGGCCGCCTCGATCCGCTCTGCCATGGCCTTGAGCAGAGTGGCGTAGCCGCCGATCAGATGTCCAGACATTTCCTTCTGGTTGACGCCTTTGCGCGTCGACTTCGTGCGGACCAGCCGCGACCACATCCACGTGGCCGGGATATCCGAGAAAGCGCCGTCGAACTTGGCCTTGAGCATCTGGCCCCAGATCGCTTCGTAGGTACGCCGTCCGCTCGCGCGGATCAACCAGCGCTCGACGGGTTCGCCCTCGAGCTTGCGCCAATCGTTCCATAACTGAGCATAGAGCACGGTCAGACCAAGCCGGAAGCGGTCGATCAAGCCGAGGGGCTTGAACGTCAGGAACTCCACAAGGTTGTTCATGGAGTACAGCCCGCCTTCATGGAAGAAGCCGGTACGCGTCTCGCGGAAGCGTAGCTGATCCGTGATCCCAAGCTCCTGGCAGAGCTGCATCAGGCTGGCGTCGCTCGAGAGGATGGCGTGGTAGAAGCGATCCACCGCAACGCCATCGGGCAGATGGAGCGGGCCAGCGAGGCCGCCCAGCACAGGCGAAGCCTCGAAAATCTCGACCTGCACACCTCGCCGGGCCAGGAGATAGCCCAGCGTGATCCCCATAATCCCACCACCGACAATACCGACTTGCATTCGTGAGTCTCCTCGCGTGTATCGATCAGGCCACCGGGTCTGCGGCTTCGACGGCCGACCGGCGACGGCCCTGGCCAAAGGCCAGCGGCTGAGCGGTTTCGATGTGCTTGACGATGGCGTCGGCCGCCGTGCCGTCGCCGAAGATCGGCGGCCGTTCAGCCGGCGGGACGTGAGAGCGCCACAGCGCCGCGATCCGCTCCGGGGTGTTGCCGGCGAGCACATTCCAGCCTGCCGCGACTGTCTCGCCCCATTCGGTCTCATCGCGCAGGGTCAGACAGGGCACGCCGAAGAAGTAGGCCTCGCGCTGCACGCCGCCCGAGTCTGTGGCGATCAGCCGCGCGTTCTCTTCGAGCACCATCATGTCGAAGTAGCCGACCGGCTCGATCAGGCGCACGTGATCGCCCCAGACCGCGCCCAGGCGCTCGAACGCCTGGCGCGTGCGCGGGTGCACGGGGAAGACGATCGGCTCGGGCGCCTGGTTGAGCGCCGTGACGATATTGGCCAGACGGACCGGGTCATCGGTGTTTGCCGCGCGATGGACCGTGACGAGCGCATAGCTCTGCGGCGCAAGGCCAAGACGCGCCAGCACCTCGGAGTTGCGCCGTGCGATCGGGCGATTGTGCAGGTTGGCGTCGAGCATCACATCGCCGACCCAGGTCACGCCCGCGACGATGCCCTCGACCGCCAGTTGCTGCACGGCCGTCCGGCTGACGCAGAAGAACAAATCGGCAATCGAGTCGGTGATCAGCCGGTTGATCTCTTCGGGCATACGCCTGTCGAAGCTGCGCTCGCCGGCCTCGATATGCGCCAGTGGGATGCGGAGCTTGGCCGCGGCCAATGCGCCGGCCACGGTCGAGTTGGTGTCGCCGCGCACGATGACGAGATCAGGCCGCTCCGCGAGCATCACATCCTCGAGCCGGGCCAGCATCTCGCCGGTTTGATGCCCCTGCGAGCCCGAGCCGACTTCGAGGTTGTGATCGGGGGCCGGGATGCCCAACTCATCAAAGAACGTCTGCGACATGCGGTAGTCGTAGTGCTGGCCGGTGTGTACCAGGATCTCCCGGTGGCGTTGGCGCAGCGCCCGGCTGACCGGCGCGCCCTGAATGAACTCCGGGCGCGCGCCGACGATGGACAGGATCTTCATGATTGGGCAGGCGCCTCGACCAATCGCCGGAGGTTGAGCCGATGCATGAGCACTTTGCCCTGGAACCCGAGGTGCGCGCGGATGATGCGCAGGATCTTGGCCTTCGAGGCGCCGGCGACCCGCGAGTACAACACGGCCGGGTACTCGGCGACGCGATAGCCGGCCAGCATCGCGCGCACCATCAACTCGGTGCCCGCCAGAAAGCCGTTCGACTCGAACGCGATTTGCTCGAGCACCGGTCGCCGATAGCCGCGATACAACGCCGTCCAGGTATGCACGCGCCAGTCGACAAGCACCCGATACAGGAACGATGCGCCCTGGCTGAGGAAGATCCGATACGCCGGGACGTCCTTGATCCCGCCATCGGGGTGATACGGCGAGGCAGTGACGATGTCGATGCCCGGCTTGAACTGCGCCAGCAGCGCCGGGATCGTGTCGAACTTGTAGGTGCCGTCAGCGTCGGCCGAGACGACGAGCGCCCCGCTCGCTGCCTTGAAACCGGTGCGCATCGCCGCACCGAGGCCGCGGTTGACCGAGTGGCGCTCGAAGCGCACCGCGACGCCCTGTGGCGCGCGGCCCTCGCCAAAGGCGGCCTCGAGCGCGGGCAGCGTGCCATCCGTGCTGCCGTCATCCACGAAGACCACCTCGACCGACTGGCTCTTGGCCAGTGCCGCGGCCACCGGCATCAGTTCAGCGCCCAGCTTGGGCACGTTATCGACTTCATTGCAGCACGGCACAACGATCGACAAATCCATTCCGATCTCCTGCGAACGCTCTTTCGTCGGCGGCCAGACGTTGTTCAGGCGACGGCCAACAACTCAACGGGTTTTTGGGACGACGCCCCGGCTGCGAAATCATCCAGGATCATTCGGCGAACCTGGTCGGCGAGCGCCAGCGCCTGCAGACCGTCACGGGCGGAGACGAGCGGCGGCTTGCGCTCGATGACGCACTCGACGAAGTGCTGCAATTCGAGGAACATCGGCTCGACGATCGGCACCTGGATGCGCTCGACCACGCTCTCCTGGCGATACTTGACCCCGCGCTGATTCTGGTTGAGATACTCGCCGATGGTCTCGCGGCAGACGCAGATGCTCTTGTTGAGCAGATCGCAGTCGAGATAGGCCTCCCGCGCGGTGACCTCGATCGAGCGCACCTTGTGCTCGGTGACCCGTGAGGCGGTGACGCTGATCAGCGGCCCGGTCTCGAAGCGGAAGTTCACAAGGGCATGGTCGATGGTATTGCTCAACACGTTCAGGCCCTGCGCGCTGATCCGCGTCGGGGCCGCGCCTGTCAGATCGAGCACAAGGTTGAGGTCGTGGATCATCAGATCCAAAACGACGTCCACATCCACATTGCTGCCCGCAAACGCGCTCAGCCGGCGGAAGTTGATCGCCAACGGCGTCATGGTCTCGAGCACGTTCTTCAGCTCGATGTACGCGGCGTTGAAGCGCTCGATGTGGCCGACCATGCACACCAGGCCGCTGGCTTCGGCCAGCGCTGCCAGCTGCTCGGCCTGCGCGACGGTCTCTGTAATCGGTTTCTCGACGAGCACGTGCTTGCCGGCTGCCAGACACCGGGCTGCGAGGTCGAAGTGCAGGGGAGTTGGCGCCGCGATGCTGACCGCGTCGACGCGCTCCAGCAACCGGTCGACCTCGGCGAAATAGGCGACCCCGTACTGCTGCGCCATTCGTTGGCCGTTCTCGGGGTTGGCATCACAGACGCCGACGAGGTCGACATGCCGCAAATTGGCAAACACACGACAATGTCGCTGGCCCATTCGACCAACGCCGATGACACCCACCCGAATATCTTGCTGCATGGTCGACCACCTCTCAAAAGGACGATAGCATCGCGCGAACCGATTTCCAATGTGACTGTAGACCCAGAACAGCCCGGGCATTGGGGGTCGCGCCCCCCAATGGGTCTCGGCCAGGGCCGCTTCGACGTGGCGACCGGTCTAGGGGTCGAGCCGCAGCGCCAGGGCCCGAGCGCGTTCGCTCAACACCGGCTGACCGATGCTCTCCCAGTAATAAACGTAGGCATCGAGCTCTTCCGGGGTTTCGGGCAGATCCTTCAAGAGCGCAGCGGCCGCTTCGAGATCGCCAGACCAGAGCCGGGCATAGCCCAACGCCTTCGTCACGGCCCGACTGTCCGGCGAGGCGGCATAGGCCTGCTCGAGATCGACGCAGGCGCCCACATAATCGCCTTCACTCAGGGCTAAGAGACCGCGGCGAAAGCGCGCCGCCACCAGCTCGCCGTCGAGCGCAACTGCCGTATCCAGTTCTGCCAATGCCGGGGCCGGTTCGGAGACCGGACCGATCGTGGGCCAGAGTGCCAGCTCCTGAGCGGCCAACAAAACAGCCGCGCGATTGGTGTGCCAGAGGGCCTGCACCGGGGCGCTCATGCCCGCGACGAATACGATGATGCAACCGCTCAGGCCGATCAGGACGCGATA
>Ga0209573_1004657_pt1 | contig 13229 bp, 13 predicted proteins | sample TNRBio252014_DNA_FD_185870 | JGI IMG/M metagenome (GOLD analysis project Ga0209573, IMG submission 185870) | Wastewater treatment Type I Accumulibacter community from EBPR Bioreactor in Madison, WI, USA - TNR Reactor_6/25/2014_ DNA (SPAdes)... | ecosystem: Engineered > Bioreactor > EBPR >...
GCCAGCCGCACGACGACGCCCAGCGCCGTCAGCAAGGCCAGGATCAGCCAGTCAGAGCGGCGCCAGCGGGCTTCCGCCTGCGCATTCATGCCGCTTCCTCGAAGCTGAAGGCGGCAATCTCCTGGCGTACCATGCCGGGGATCGGCTGCATGTCCAGCAGGCGCACTCCGGGCAGCGCGGCGATCTCCTGCGCCTCGTCGTAGCTGATGCCCAGCACCAGGCGGCCGCCGGGTCGCAGCAGATCGCGCGCGTCGGCCACCACCTGGGCCAGGAAGGCCGAGCGGTTGTTCTCGAAGCGCTCGCCTACCAGCTTCATCAGCAGACGGCTGACGGTGGGGCTGCGGCGCAGCAGGCTGGTTACGATGCGGCTGAACTCGGTTTCGTCGGGTCGCATGGGCGGATTGAACGCGATCACGTCGAATGGCCCCTCTACCTGCTCGAACAAGTTGGACAGATAGACGCGCATTCCGCCCGGTCGCTGGTCTGCCGCCAGCCCGTTGCGCTCGGCATTGGCCTGGGCCAGCTCTACCGCGCGCGGGCTGATGTCCACCGCGTCGACCTGCCAGCCGCGCTGGGCCAGGTAGAGGCCGACGTAGCCGGTGCCCGCGCCCAGGTCCAGGCCGCGTCCGGGCGTGCCGTCGCCGGCCGCAATCTCGGCCAGCAAACGGGTATCGTTGCGCACGCCGCAGACGCCAACGCTGTCATGGATCAACAAGGGCGGCAGGGCCAGTCGCTCGCCGTTGGGTTCTGTTTTGCTGTCGCCGGCCGCGGGCGGAAAGGGAAGTGCATTAGTCATGGTTTTGTTCGCCAGCCTGTTCTTCTTGCGTTGGGTCCACCGCCCGGGTGGCCTCAGCCTCACGTTGCAAGGTCGCGACGGTATGGCGCAACAGGCCTAATTCCTGGGTCAACACCTTCAGCCGATCCTCGCTGCGCGAGATGGTCAGCGAAAGCTGGAATATCAGCAACAGCAGGCCGACCACCGCCAGCAGCAGCAGCAGGGCCGGCGGGTATTCGAAACCTATGCTGAACGCCAGGTGGTCCAGCCAGGGGATGAGCACCGGCGCCAGGGTCAGCGCCAGACCGGCCAACAGCCAGAGTATGGCGTAACGTTCTTGTAGTTGCCTCTTGCGCACCAGGTTGACCACCAACAACAGCACGGTCAACCCCAACGCAAAGACCAGCAGGCGGGGCAGCGGCGCCATCATGACCCGATCCTCTGGGCGGACATGTGCGTCCGCTCGCGCAGAACCACCATGCTGATGGCCAGCCACATCTTGAAGACGTAGTAGAAAGGCTTCCAACCGCTGTGCATCGATACGCCGCTTAGTCGCTCGCGCATGGTCACGGGCGCCTCCGTCACCCGAAAACCGGCGTAGTGCAACACCAGCAGCGTGTCAGCATCGGGATAATCCACCGGGTAGTTGTCATAAGCGAAGAAGCGCAGTGCATCGCGGTTGAGGGCCTGAAAGCCGGAGGTTGGATCGGTCACATCACGCCGCGTGATGCGGGAGACGGTCCAGGCGAAGAGTCGCATGCCGACGCGCTTGACCCACGGCTGGTGGTAGGCCATGCGGCCGCGGAAGCGCGAGCCGATGGCCACGTCAGCCTGGCCGCTGAGCACCGTCTCGGCCAGCAGGTGGATGCCGGCTGGATCGTGCTGGCCGTCGGAGTCCATCACTACCGCCAGGTCGTAGCCGTGCTCGACTGCATAGCGAAAGCCGGTCTGCACCGCGCCGCCGTAGCCCAGGTTAACCGGCAGGGTGACGACCTCGGCGCCCAGGCTGGCGGCTACGGCTGCGGTGGGGTCCCGGCTGCCATCGTCGATCACCACCATGTCGAAGTCGGGCGCGGCCGCGCGCGCCTCAGGGATGACGCGCGGCAGGTTGCCGGCCTCGTTGTGGGCGGGAAGGATGAGGAGGTGGGAAGGCATGGGAGGTAGATTGGTAGATTGGTAAATCGGTCGCGTGCGGTGTCATGCTGAGGGCCGCCGAAGCATCCCTTCGCCGTATTACGCTGTCTGTCGCTGGATGAACTCGACGGTGGGCAGCAGTTCGTATTCGTCGCTCAACTGGCGTAGCATGTGCTCGTAGAGCGGTTGCTTCTCTGACCAGGGCTTGGTCAGGAAGCGGTAGGACGCCAGCGCCGGATCGGGTACAGCGTCGATCACGTCGGCGGCGTGCAGCAGGTAGTTGATGGGCACGCTGCACGCCTTGACCAGCGCCAGGCCGGCGTCGAACAGCGGCTGGCCGGCGGTCAACACGAAGGTGCTGTGCATGGGCAGACGCAGGACGGGCATGGTGGTGACGGGGGCTTCGAGGAAATTGTTAATTAAGGAATTGGTGAATTGGTGAATTGGTGAATTGGTTAATTGGTTGATTGGTCGAGAGCGGCGGTGCGGTGCGGCTGGGTCGGGATGGTAGGGGCGCAGGGGCGCCAGGCCGTGGGTGGCCCGTCCATAGTGGCTGGGATCGACGCGGCCGCCGGACAGGGCCGCTTGCAGGCCGCGCAAGAGCGGCGCGTAGGGCGTCGGCAGGATCGAGGAGTCGTACAAGTAGCCCAGCTCGGCCAGCACGTCCAGTTGGTCGGGTGCGAAGCTGAAGCCAGGCGACTTGAAGCCCCGCGGCGCCTGGCCGCAGGCTGCCTCGATCAATACGTCGGTGGCGGCAATATCGGCGCGCTTCTCCTCCCGGCTCAGGCGGGCGAAGCCGGGGCGGTGCCATGTGGTGTGGTTAGCCACCTCGTGCCCTTGGCGCACCATGTCGGCCAGCCAGCCTGCCTGGGCGGGCACATCCCGGCCACAGACAAAGAAGGTCGCCCGTATTCCGTAGGCTGCGAACAGCGCCAACAGCCGCGGGATGCCCTCGTCGTAGACGCGCGCAAATGCATCGGGCGGAGCAGACCGGCCGATGCTTTCATAATACACCCACAGCTCGTCGACGTCGACCTGAATCGTGCCGGTGGGTTTACGCAGGCTCATCGCACGCCTTGCCGGCCCGGCTGGCCGGCTCGCCAAGGGAATGTTCGCCACATACCGGCGCATTATATGCGTTTGCCGCGCAAGCGCCAAAGCGGCAGGGTGGGGCTTGACGCAGCGCGACTGGCTCCCTCTCCCCCTGGGAGAGGGCTGGGGTGAGGGGACGCCGAACAGCGCGGGCGGGTTTCGATACGCCGCAGACGGCTACTCAACCCGCGGGCCGGCTCCCTCTCCCCCTGGGAGAGGGCTGGGGTGAGGGGACGCCGAACAGCGCGGGCGGGTTTCGATACGCCGCAGACGGCTACTCAACCCGCGGGCCGGCTCCCTCTCCCCCCGGGAGATGGCTGGGGTGAGGGGACGCCGAACAGCGCGGGCGGGTTTCGATACGCCGCAGACGGCTACTCAACCCACGGGCCGGCTCCCTCTCCCCCCGGGAGATGGCTGGGGTGAGGGGACGCCGAACAGCGCGGGCGGGTTTCGATACGCCGCAGACGGCTACTCAACCCGCGGGCCGGCTCCCTCTCCCAGGGGGAGAGGGCTGGGGTGAGGGGACGCCGAACAGCGCGGGCGGGTTTCGATACGCCGCAGACGGCTACTCAACCCGCGGGCCGGCTCCCTCTCCCCCTGGGAGAGGGCTGGGGTGAGGGGACGCCGCCCAGTTGGCTTGTACAGCGCTTGCGGGTATAATGGGGCTGCGCCGCTCTGGCGCCATCTCGTTTATTCCTGGAGCGTTGCATGAATCCTGTCATCATATCCTTCGGTCCCTTTGCTGTCACCTGGTACGGATTGCTGATCGTCGTGGGCGCGGTCATCGGCGCGTATGTCGCCACCATCGAGGCCAAACGCCGTGGGGAGGACCCGGAGCACGTCTGGAATGTGCTGCCCTGGCTGCTGGTCGCGGGCATTATTGGCGCGCGGCTCTACCACGTCTTCTCCAATCCTGTGGGCGGGCTGGGCTGGAGCTGGTACCGCGAGCATCCGATCGACATCATCAACTTCTGGTCGGGCGGTTTCCGTGGGCTAGGTATTTTCGGCGGCGTGCTGGGCGGCTTCATTGCCTTGGTGCTCTACGTGCGCTGGAAGAAGCTGAGCCTGCCGCGCTGGCTGGATATCGTCATCCCCGGCGTGCTGATCGCCCAGGCCCTGGGCCGCTTCGGTAACTTCATCAACCAAGAGCTCTACGGCCCGCCCACGACCCTGCCTTGGGGCTTCAAGATCAACACCAACTTCCCCTTCCAAACCCCCACGGAGATGCTGGGCCGCTCGCCGCAGGAGATTCTGGACTACGTGACGGTCACCCGCTTCCACCCGACCTTCTTCTACGAGGCGTCGTGGAATCTGGTCGGTTTTATCCTGGTGATGGTCTTCGGTCGCAAGCTGTACCCCAAGCTGCGCGATGGCGACATCTTCCTCTTCTATCTGATCTGGTACCCGTTGGGCCGTCTGATCGTCGAGATGTTCCGGCCCGACGCGTGGGTCTCTGGCCTGCCTGGCCTGGCCACGGCGCAGTTGATCAGCCTGAGCCTGATGGTCATCGGCATCCTCGGCCTCATTCTGCGCCACCGCAACTGGCAGCCGGCCCCCGTCGCTACGGTTGCGCCGGTCGATGCCGCGCAGGCCCCCACGAAGTCCGACCAGGAGGAAGCGGCGTGACTGCCAAACCGTTCAAATGGTCCCGTTGGCTGGGCGCTGGCAGGGCCAGCGCCGAGGAGAAAAGCATGGCAACTACCGGTGGATCGATCCAATCGGGCGAGCCAGCCGAAGTCTACGTGGCCGCCAACGACCTGGAAGCCCAGGTCATCAAGAGCTACCTGGAGAGCAACGACATCCCTGTGATGCTGCAGGGCGATGCGATCAGCAAGGTCTACGGCTTCACGGTGGGCGGCATGGCTGAGGTGCGGGTCTACGTGCCGGAGCTGCTGGCACCCAAGGCCATCGAACTGCTCGAAGAGACCGAAGAAGCGCCGGACGACGACGAGACAGAAGAGCCGGCCGATCCAGAATAACGGCTAGCTCAAACAGCATCATCCTGCAACGGACGAGCACAGGCTCGTCCGTTTGTGCTGCTGCGCCGGCGCTGCCCATCCGACCCAGCTCGCGCGATCTTGACAAAAGCGGCCTTTGTCTTATAATCCGTAAGACTTTATGATCCCCAAAGAAACCAGGTTTTTTTCCGAAAGACCCGGCTTCTGAACCCGGTTTTTGTCAAGCCTCGGAGGCAGTGTGAGCCAAAGCATCCCGATCCAGTCTTTTCGCATCCATCAGGAGGGCATGGCGCGCGTCTTCGGCGAGCTGGAGGCCAAGGTGATGGAGGCGGTATGGGCCCTCAACGAGCCAACGGTGCAGGCCGTCTGCGACTACCTGGGCCCCACGTACAACTACAAGACCGTGATGACGGTGCTCAATCGCCTGGTGGAAAAGGACGCGCTGAGCCGCCAGCGCGTGTCGCGCGCCTTCATCTATCAACCGCGCCAAAGCCGTGAGGCCTTTTTGTGCCGCGTCTCGCGGGCGATCATGGGTGGGCTGGTGCGCGATTTTGGCAGCCTGGCCATCGCCCAGTTCGTCGAGACGTTGGACGAGCTGGATCCGGAGCAACTGGCTGAGCTGGAGCGGTTGGTGCATGCGCGCCGGCAAGCCCTGGTGGAGGCGGCCCATGGCCAGCCCCAGTAGCGCCGGCCGCGCCTTTGCGGCGTTGTTCGTCCTGGCGGCAGCCAGCCTGGCCCTGCTGGGCGGCCTGCTGTGGTGGCAAAGCCCCCACCTGGCGCAGGGCGTTTTGCTGGCCTGTCAGAGCGCAGTCCAAGCCGTCGAGGGCTATTGGCCCTTGGCCGGCTTGTTGCTGCCGCTGGCCCTGGTTGGGGCCAGCGCGCTGCGCGGGCTGGGTATGTTGGCCGTGCAGCTCTGGTACACGCGCCGCCTGCTGCGCAGCCTGAGGCGGCGCAGTCTGCCCTTGCCGTCCTCACTGGCCCAGCAGGCCCGCAGCTTGCAGCTTGCTGGTCGCGTGACGCTGGTCGAAGACGGCGACACCTACGCCTTCGCTGCTGGGCTGGCGCGGCCCCGCATCTGGCTCAGCTCCGGTCTTCTGGAACTGCTGGACGAAGCGGAGCTGGCTGCTGTGCTGCGCCACGAGCGCCATCACGTGCAGCAGCGCGACCCGCTGCGCGTCTTGCTGGCCCGCAGCCTGGCCCATGGCCTCTTCTTTCTGCCACTGGCAGCCGCTTTGCGCGATCTCTACCTGGAGGCCAAGGAGCGCGAGGCCGACGCAGCCAGCGGCGCCCACTACGAACTGGCCGCCGCGCTGCTCAAGTTGATGCAGGCCGGCTCGCAATTGCCGTCTGCGGCTAGCCTGGCTGCTGCTGGCTCCGCCTCGACTGCCGGCCGCATCCAGCGCTTGCTGGGCAAGGAAGCGACCAGCCTCGTGGCTGACGTGGCGCTTGTGCAGCGGCTGCTGATCAGCCTTGCCCTGGCCGCAGCGGTGTGGCTGGCCTGTACGACCTCCATATCCCATGCCGCCAGCCCGTTGGCCGGCGGCGAGTGCGGCTATACCACCTGGCCGGCGGCAGAATTGACAAGCACGCCAGCCAACTTCACCCCGCACGACCTGACAACTGTCCGCTAGCGCGAAACGCCCTGTGTCTGCGCCGGACATGTGGTTCGGCGGCGGGGCGCCAGCGACGCTATAGTAATAGCAAACAGTCTACATAATCGACAAGGAAAGTACCAAATGCCCAACCATCTTCGTTCGACAACGATCCGGCCGGCGGCGCTTGCCGCCCTGCTCATCGCCCTGCTGTTGATCGTGGCCGCGTGCGCCGCACCCGGCTTGCCGGCCAATCCGGCCACCGCCCCCACCAGCCCGGCCAGCGGCTCCGAGTCGGCTGACACAACCGGCGACGTGCGCAGCAAGGGCAGCGCCGACGCGGCAGTGACCATCGTCGAGTACTCCGATTACCAGTGTCCCTTCTGCTCGCGTTGGGTGGACGAGACCTACCCGGTCATCCTGCAGGAGTACATCGACACTGGCAAGGTGCGGCTGGAGTTCCGCGACTTTCCGCTGGAAAGCCTGCATCCCAACGCCATGGCCGCGGCCGTGGCAGCCCGCTGCGCCGGCGAGCAAGGCGACTACTGGGGCATGCACGACCGGCTCTTCGGCAACCAGAGCCAGTGGTCGGGCGTGGCCGATCCCAGTGAGATCTTCAGCGGCTATGCCGGCGAGATGGGGCTGGACACGGCGGCCTTTGCTGCCTGCCTGACCAGCGGCCAGTTCGACGAGGCCATCGCCCAGGACTTGCAGGCGGGCCAGGCGGCCGGCATCACCGGCACGCCCAGTTTCCTCATCAACGGCAACCTGGTGGTCGGCGCGCAGCCCGCGTCGGTCTTCCAGCAGGCGCTGGATACGCTGTTGGCCGGCGGCACGTTGACCGACCCCAACGCCGCGGCGCAGGAGCCGCAGCAGGCGCCTGAGCCGGTGGACATCCCCATCGCGGGGGCGCCGCTCAAGGGCGATCCCAACGCACCCATGACGATTGTCACGTATTCGGACTACCAGTGCCCCTTCTGCAGCCGTTTCGTCGACCAAACCTTGCCGACGCTTTTGCAGGAGTACATCGACAGCGGCCAGGCCAAGCTGGTCTTCAAGGACTTTCCCTTGGAGAGCATCCACCCCAACGCGCAGAAGGCCGCTGAGGCAGCCCGCTGCGTGCGTGAGCTGGCTGGCGGCGGTGATGACAGCTACTGGGCGATGCACGACGCGCTGTTTGCCAACCAGGCCGAGTGGTCGGACAGCCGGTCGGCTACAACGCTCTTTGCCGGCTATGCCAGCGAAATCGGCGTCGATGCGGCGGCCTTCAACGAGTGTTTGACCAGCGATCGCTTCGCCGAGGCTGTCCAGGCCGACCTGGTCGAGGGCTTGAACTTCGGCGTGCAGGGTACCCCGACCTTCTTCATCGATGGCCAGCCCTTTGTGGGCGCCCAGCCCATCCAGAACTTCCGCCAGGCCATCGCCATGGTGCAGGAGGGGCTGAGCATCGCCCCGCCGCCGCAGCCCACGCCCGCGCCTGAGCCGACGCCTGTGCCGCTGACCGAGGACATCCCCCTGGACGACGCAGCCGGCATCAAGGGCGATCCCAACGCGCCGGTGGTGATTGTCGAGTACTCAGACTATCAGTGCCCGTTCTGCCTGCGCCACTTCTCCGAAGTGCTGCCCAAGCTTCAGCCGTACATCGACGATGGCACGGTGCTATACGTCTTCAAGGACTTCCCGCTCACTTCGATCCATCCCCAGGCGCCCAAGGCGGCCGAGGCTGCCCGCTGCGCCGGCGACCAGGAAGCCTATTGGGCGATGCACGATCTGCTGTTCCAGAACCAACAGCAGTGGTCCGGCCAGGCGACGTCCGTGGACATCTTCAAGGGCTTTGCCGGCCAGCTCAAGCTGAATCAGGCGACTTTTGACCAGTGTCTGGACAGCGGCCAACACGCGGCTGTGGTCGAGGCCAACCTGCAGGAAGGCTTGGGCTATGGCGTGCGCGGCACACCGGCCTTCTTCATCAACCGCACGCTGCTGCCCGGCGCCTATCCGATTGAGGCGTTCCAGCAGCTCATTCAGGAAGCGCAGTCCCAGTAGCAGCTAACCGCACGATCGCGCGGCGTCCTCGCCGGGCCAGGTAGTGTCATCTGCCACGGCCGGGCGAGGACGCCCCAAAGAGCGTGATAGCGGTTGCATCCTCTCTTGGACTGCATCGCCAGTAAACCGTGGCGCAAGTGCGTTCCATTCTCGAAACTCGTCGTTGTTTTGTGACATAGATCATACTCAAATTGTGAGAACTATGGCACAATAGCGTTGACAGCGGGCGCTTTTGGTGCTACACTGGCCTGAAAGCCACGCCCGCAATCTTGACGCCAGGAGATTCTCAATGTCAGAGTCAACCATTCTTACGTCGCCCCAATTGGATGCTAAACCGGCTAAACGGAATATCAAGTTCTTCATTGGCGCTGCGGTTATCTTTTTGGCCATCGGTTTTCTGGTCTTCAACGCCATGAGCAGCGCTGGCGCTTACTATATGACGGTCAGCGAGCTGGCCGAGAGCGCTGAGGCTAACGTCGGCAAGACCGTGCGGGTCAGCGGCGTTGTGGTGGACGACAGCGTGGACTATAATTCGGCCGAGTTGATCCTGAAGTTCAGCATCAAGGACGACGCCAACCAGGTGCCGATCTACTTCCACGGCCCGCGGCCCGACAACTTCACTCGCGCCGCCGAGGCCATCGTCGAGGGCAAGTATGGCGAGGATGGCGTGCTCTACGCCAACACACTGCTGCTCAAGTGCCCCTCCCGCTATGAGGAGCACGGCGGCGAGCAGAAGCCGGTCGAGTACGAAGAGATCCAAGTCGAGTCTATCGGCTAACCGCGTTGCTCCGTGAGCGCTTCCGCTGCGGTCGCTCGTGCCAAAGGATGGGCGACCGCTTTTCTTGTTCTTTGCTGCATGCCACATCTAACCCCGCATCCTGCGCCTGGCCGCACTGTTGGCGCTGCGCGCTTTTTTTGGTTGTTTCTAGCCGGCGCGGCTTTAGCGCTCGTGGGGATTCTGCTGCTCGTGCTCCTGCAGCCCATGCCGGCTGCGGCAGCGCCCCTTCAGCAAGAACCCACGCTCCCGCCCCCCGCGGGCAACGGACAAGCGCTCTTCCAGCAGAACTGCGCCCCCTGTCACGGCGCCGCCGGCCTGGGCGACGGCCCAACCGCGGCCGAGCTGCCGCAGGGCGCGACCGCGCTGGCCGACCCGGCCATTGCCCGCCTGGCCACCCCCGCCGCATGGTTCGAGATTGTCAAGGAAGGGCGCATGGCCGCGTACATGCCCCCCTGGAAGAATCGGCTGAACGACGAGCAAATCTGGGACGTAGTGGCCTACTCGCTGGCGTTGCACAGTAGCGAAGCTGAGTTGGCGCAGGGCGAGGCGGTGTGGGGTGAGCAGTGCGCAGCCTGCCACGGGCCGGACGGCGCGGGCGCAGGCCCGCAGGCTGTGGCCGCCGGCTTGACCATGCCCGACCTGACCGACGCCAGCCTCACCAACAGCCGCTCCTTGTCCGATTGGTACACCATCACCAGCCAGGGCCAGGGCGCCATGCCCGGCTTCGCCGACACGCTGTCCGAGGCGGAGATATGGGCGGCCGTTACGTTTGCCCGCAGCTTCACCGTCCAGCCGATAGCGGCCGCCACCGTGCTCACCGGCACAGGACGCCTGAGCGGCGTGGTTACCAACGGCACCACAGGCCAGCCGGTCACGGCTACCGTGACGCTCAATACTTTCGAGAATTTCGAGCCGCTGGCGACCCGCGACACGCAGACGGGACCCGATGGCGCTTTCGTCTTCGAGAACTTGCCCACCGGCTCGCAATATGTCTATCTTGCCAGCACGATCTACGGCGGCAACTCCTTTGGCAGCGATATCGTCTCCTTTCAGGCCGGCGAGAGCGAGCTGGCGACTACGCTGAATATCTACGAGTCCAGCGCCACGCCGGGCGAAATCCGGGTCAGTCTGGCGCAGTGGTTTATCGATTCGCACCAGGGCGCGCTGCTGATCGGCGAGCTGTACCGCATCAACCATGACAGCGACCATGTGTTCGTTGGCAGCGAGGAGGTCGCGCCGGGCCAGAACGCCGTGCTGCGCTTCAATTTGCCGCCGGGCGCCACGTCGGTGGTCTTCGATGGCGGCGAGCTCGGCGGCCGTTTCATCCGCACGGCTGACGGTGTGGTGGACACACAGCCTCTGCTGCCCGGCGGTTCCCAGGTTCTGCTGCGCTACCTGCTGCCCTATGAAGGCACGGACGTCGAGTTCGCTCACAGCGTGCCCTACCCGGTCGACCGCCTCAATGCCCTGGTGGTCGAGGGACCCGAGGTGACAACCAGCTTGCAGAGCCTGGGTCCGCAAACGGTGGCCGAGCAACAGTGGAACAGCTTCGAAGCACTTAACTTGCCAGCCGATGCGCCGGTCAGCTTGAGCCTGACCGGTTTGGCCAGCGGGCAAAGCGCCCTGGTGACGCCGCCAACCGGCTCCGATGCCGTGGTGGCCCACAACCAGGCGCTGCTCTACGGCATTGGCGCGGCCGCTCTGGTGGCCATCTTGGGCGTGTTTGCCGCTTACCTGCTGTTGCGCCCGGCAACTCCGCTGGCCGTGGAGACGGCGCCTGCGGCGGCCGCGCCAGTGGTCATCGATGCTGCGGTTGAGCGGCAGCGGCTGGTGGCCGCCATCGCCCAACTCGACGATCTGTACGCCGCCGGCGGGCTGGACGATGCCAGCTATCAGCAGGCGCGGGCTGCGCAGAAGCGCAGCCTGCTGTTGGTTGCAGTGGCCCCGCCAGTGTCGAACATCCCTGCTGCAGCAGCCGACCCAAGCGCCGAGGCCGCGCCCGAGGCCAGGCTGAACGGCGAGGAGCGATCTGAGCAGTGATCCACGCGAGCAAGCTCGTCAAAGCCTTTGGCCGACGCCCTGTGCTGCGCGGCGTCGATCTGGACGTGCCAGCCGGGCAGTCAGTGGCCCTGTTCGGTCCCAACGGCGCCGGCAAGACTACCTTGATCCGCATCATCGCCGGCCTGAGCAAGCTGACATCGGGCCGCGTGCAACTGGGCGGCCAGGATGTGCAGAAGTCAGGCCCAGGGCTGCGGCGCTATGTCGGCTTCGTCTCCCATAACCCGTTGGTCTACGACAGCCTGACGGCCGAGGAGAATCTGATCTTCTTCGGCCGCATGTACGAAGTGCCGCAGTTGGATGCACGAATTGTCGAGGTGTTGGAGCAAGTTGGGCTGGCCGGCCGGCGCAAGGACGTGGTGCGCACCTACAGCCGTGGCATGATCCAGCGCCTGGCTATCGCGCGGGCCATCCTGCACAATCCGCCGATCCTGCTGCTGGACGAGCCGGATACCGGGCTGGATCAGCAGGCGGCCGACATGCTGCGCAGCCTGTTGCTGGAGCTGGGCAGCAGCGACCGCACGGTGTTGTTGACCACCCACAATCTGGAGCGCGGCATCGAGTGGGCCGACCGGGCGCTGATCCTTAACGGCGGCCGTGTGCGTTTCGACTCGGCCACCAAGGAGCTGGGCAGCGCCGAGTTCCGCCGCATCTACACGGAAACGGTCGGCGCTGCATGAGCTATCTGCGCAAAGTGATGGCCATCGTCTGGAAGGACGTGCGGGCCGAGCTGCGGACCAAGGATATACTCAGCTCGATGCTGGTCTTTGCCGGGCTGTCGGTGCTGATTTTCCAGTTCGCCTTCGACCTGCGCGCCGACAACGTGCGGCTGGTGCTGCCGGGCGTGCTGTGGATCGCGATCACCTTCGCTGGTGTGCTGGGCCTGAACCGCTCGTTCATCCTGGAGCAGGATCGCGGCTCGCTGGAAGGGCTGCTGCTGGCCCCGGTTGACCGCAGCGCGATCTACTTCGGCAAGCTGATCGGCAACCTGCTGTTCATTTTCGTCGTCGAGCTGCTCTTGCTGCCGCTGATGACGGTGCTGTTCAACGTCTGGCTGCTGTCGCCGGCCCTGATCCTGGTGCTGGTGCTGGGCACGCTGGGCTACGCCGCGGTCGGCACCCTGTTCGCCGCGCTGAGCATCAACACCCGCGCGCGCGAGGTCATGCTGCCGATCTTGCTGTTCCCCGTGATGATACCGGTCTTCGTGGCCGGCGTGCAGGCTGTCAGCCGGCTGTTGGATGGCGACAGCCTGGCCGACATTATGCGCTGGGTGCAGTTGTTGGTGGCCTACGACGCCATCTTTATCGCCGCAGCAATGCTATTGTTCGACTATGTGGTCGAGGAGTGAGCTATGACTGTTTCCAAGAAATCCGGTGGCAAGGACACGTTGTGGTTGATCCTGCTAGCCTTGACCGGCCTGCTGGTGGTGGTGGGCGTTTACATGTCCATTCTGTGGGCGCCGACGGCGGTTAACATGCCGACCGAGGCGGAGCGGCTGGCCCAGCGTATCTTTTACTTCCACGTGGCGGCTGGCTGGGTGGGCTATCTGGCCTTCGGCGTCACGGCTCTGGGCGGCATTCTCTATCTGCTCAAGCGTCAGCGCCGCTTCGACAACCTGGCTGTGTCGTCGGCCGAGATCGGCGTGGTCTTCACCGCAGCCAACCTGGTCAGTGGCTCATTCTGGGCGCGGCCAACCTGGGGCACCTGGTGGTCGTGGGATGACCCGCGGCTGACGCTGGCCGCCATCGTGTTGTTGGTCTACATCGCCTACCTGATGCTGCGCAACGCGATCGACGACC
>Ga0209573_1004658_pt1 | contig 13220 bp, 14 predicted proteins | sample TNRBio252014_DNA_FD_185870 | JGI IMG/M metagenome (GOLD analysis project Ga0209573, IMG submission 185870) | Wastewater treatment Type I Accumulibacter community from EBPR Bioreactor in Madison, WI, USA - TNR Reactor_6/25/2014_ DNA (SPAdes)... | ecosystem: Engineered > Bioreactor > EBPR >...
GCCAGCACCGACAGCGAGAACTCCCACTGGAAGGCGGCGAAGAAGCCGAGGATGATGATGACGTCGTGCAGGTTGGCGATGATCGCCGACACCGAGAAACGCCACTCGAAGCGGAAGGCGAGGTAGATCATGATGCCGACGACAACGAGGAGCAGCGCCATCGCGCCGTTCTCGGCCAGTTCCTTGCCGACCTGCGGACCGACGAACTCGACGCGGCGCAAGGTCGCCCCCGGCGTTTCGGCGGTCAGCGCCTGCATCACGGTTTCGCCCTGCTTGGCCGTATCCTGGGCTTCGCGCAGGGGAAGGCGGATCAGCACGTCCTGCGACGAACCGAAATTCTGCACCGAGAAGTCGGTGAAGCCGGACTTCCCGAGCGCGCCGCGGATCTTCTCGAGGTCGGCGGCCTGCTGGTAGTTCACCTCGATCAGCGTCCCGCCGGTGAATTCGACCGACAGATGCAGTCCCTTGGTCAGCAGGAAGAAGACGGCGAGCAGGAAGGTGACCAGCGAGATGACGTTGAACTTCAGCGCATGGCGCATGAAGGGGATGTCTTTTTTGATGCGGAAGAATTCCATGACCGTTTTCCCTTATTTCTGGCCGTTGACCGCAGCAGGGCCGGCGCTGGCGCCCGGCTTCCAGATCTGGCCGATGGCGACCTTGGCCAGCTTCCGCTGGCGGCCGTAGATCAGGTTGACCAGCGAGCGCGAGACGACCACCGACGAGAAGATCGAGGTCAGGATGCCGAGGCAGTGCACCACGGCGAAGCCGCGGATCGGCCCGGAGCCGAAGATGAGCAGCGCCAGGCCGGCGATCAGCGTGGTGATGTTGGAGTCGAGAATGGTCCCGAAGGCGCGTTCGTAGCCCTCGGAAATCGCCGCCTGCGGCGGCATCCCGGCGCGCAGTTCCTCGCGGATGCGCTCGTTGATCAGCACGTTCGAGTCGATGGCCATGCCCAGGGTCAGCGCGATGGCGGCGATGCCGGGCAGGGTCAGCGTGGCCTGGAGCATCGACAGGATGGCGATCAGGAACAGCAGGTTGGAGGCCAGCGCCAGCACCGAAACGACGCCGAACATCTGGTAGTAGGCGATCATGAACAGGGCGATGGCGGCGAAGCCCCACATCGTCGAGTGGAAGCCCTTCTTGATGTTGTCGGCGCCGAGGCTGGGGCCGATGGTGCGTTCCTCGATGATGTCCATCGGCGCCGCCAGCGACCCGGCGCGCAGCAGCAGCGCGGTGTCGTTGGCTTCCACGCTGCTCATGCGGCCCGATATCTGCACGCGGCCGCCGCCAATTTCGGTACGGATGACCGGCGCCGTGACGACCTCGCCCTTGCCCTTCTCGATTAGCAGGATGGCCATGCGCTTGCCGACGTTGTCGCGCGTGATGTCCTTGAAGATGCGGGCGCCGGCCGAGTCGAGCGTCAGGTGCACGGCCGGCTCCTGCGTCTGGTTGTCGAAGCCGGGCTGGGCGTCGGTCAGGCGGTCGCCGGTCAGGACGACCTGCTTCTTGACCAGCAGCGGCTGGCCGCCGCGCTCGGTATACACCTCGGTGCCGAACGGCGGGTTGCCGGCCAGCGCCGCTTCCAGCGCGCCGGGCGAGTCGTCGACCATTCGGATTTCCAGCGTCGCGGTGCGGCCGAGGATGTCCTTGGCCTTGGCCGTGTCCTGCACGCCCGGTAGTTGCACGACGATGCGGTCGGAACCCTGCTGCTGGATCACCGGTTCGGCGACGCCGAGTTCGTTGATCCGGTTGTGCAGGGTCGTGATGTTCTGCTTGAGCGCGAATTCGCCGATCTTCTTCTGCGCTTCCGGCTTGAGCGTGGCAACCAGCCTGAGGTCGCTGCCTTCGCCCTGCTCGGTGACGAGCAGATCGGGCTGGCTGTCGGCGATGGCGTCGCGCGCCTTGTCGCGGACATCGGCCTCGCGGAACTTGATGACCAGGCGATCGCCCTCGCGGCTGATGCCGGCGTGGCGCAGGTTCTTGTCGCGCAGCACGGTGCGCAGGTCGGCCGACAGCGAGTCGAGCCGCTTGGTCAGCGCGCCCTTCATGTCCACCTGCAACAGGAAGTGCACGCCGCCGCGCAGGTCGAGGCCGAGGTACATCGGTAACGCATGGAGCGCGGTCAACCACTGCGGCGAGGCGGAAAGCAGGTTCAGGGCGACGACGTACTGCGGGTCGGCGGGATCCGGGTTGAAGGTTTTCTCGAGTACGTCCTTGGCCTTCAACTGGGTGTCGGGGTTGGCGAGGCGGGTCTTGACCCCGTTGAAGTCGAGCTGGATGCCGTCATGGGTGATGCCGGCGGCCTTGAGGGCTTCCTCGACGCGGGTCAGGATCTTCTGGTCGACCTTGAGCGTGGCCTTGGCGCTCGACACCTGCACCGCCGGCGATTCGCCGAAGAAGTTGGGCAGGGTATAGACGAAGCCGAGCAGCAGCGCGATGGCGACGGTGATGTACTTCCAGAGTGGGTAGCGGTTCATGGGGGCTTCAACGCGAAAAAGGCGGCCAGCGGCCGCCTTCCGGGGTGGATTACAGGGTCTTCAGCGTGCCCTTGGGCAGAACCAGGGCGATCGAAGGCTTCTGCACGACGACTTCGGTGCCGGCGGCGATCTCGACGGTCACATAGCTCTCGTCAACCTTGACGATCCGTCCGAGAATGCCGCCCTGGGTGACGACTTCGTCACCCTTGGCCAGCGCGGCCAGCAGCGCCTTGTGTTCCTTGGCCTTCTTCATCTGCGGCCGGACCATCAGGAACCACAGCACGGCGAACATCAGGATCATCGGCAGAAACTGCATGAAGCCGCCGGTGGGGTCGGACGAGGCGGCGGCGGTCTGGGCGTGGGCGAGGCTGATCATGGTGCAAACTCCCGAAAGCTGAAAATCAAAACTGGTAATTCTAACACTGCCCGGACGTTCGATCATGCGCAAAGCGCGCCGCCCATGCGCCGAGCGTTCCGGCGGCGATGGCGTCGCGCATCTCGGACATGATCGTCTGGTAGAAATGCAGGTTGTGGACCGTGTTCAGCATGCTGCCGAGGATTTCGCGGGCGCGGAACAGGTGGTGCAGGTAGGCGCGGCTGAAATTCGTGCAGGTGTAGCAGGTGCACGATGGGTCGAGCGGGCCGGTATCGGTCTTGTGCCGGGCGTTCTTGATCCTGAGATCGCCGAAACGGGTGAACAGGTGGCCGTTGCGCGCGTTGCGCGTCGGCATCACGCAATCGAACATGTCGATGCCGGCGTGGACCGCGTGCACCAGGTCTTCCGGCGTGCCGACGCCCATCAGGTAACGCGGCTTGTGCGCCGGCATCTTTGGGGCGACGTGGGCGAGGATGCGCGCCATGTCTTCCTTCGGCTCGCCGACCGAGAGGCCGCCGATGGCCATGCCGTCGAAGCCGATCTGGTCGAGACCGGCCAGCGACTCGTCGCGCAGGTCTTCGTACATGCCGCCCTGGACGATGCCGAACAGGGCGTTGGCGCTCATTTTTCCTTCATTCAGCCGGTTGTGCTCGGCGCGGCTGCGTTGCGCCCAGCGCAGCGAGAGGCGCATCGACTTCGCGACTTCGTCGCGGGTCGCCGGGTAGGGCGTGCATTCGTCGAAAATCATGACGATGTCGGAATTCAGCACGTGCTGGATCTGCATCGAGATTTCCGGGGTCAGGAAGAGCCTGGCGCCGTCGATCGGCGAGCTGAACTTGACGCCTTCCTCGCTGATCTTGCGCATGGCGCCGAGCGAGAAAACCTGGAAGCCGCCGGAATCGGTGAGGATCGGCTTTTGCCAGCCCATGAAGTCGTGCAGGCCGCGATGGGCGTGGATGACGTCGAGCCCCGGTCGCAGCCACAGGTGGAAGGTGTTGCCGAGGCAGATCTGCGCGCCGCTGTCGGCAAGCGCCTGCGGCGTCATCGCCTTGACCGTGCCGTAGGTGCCGACCGGCATGAAGACCGGGGTCTGGACGGCGCCGTGGGCCAGCGTCAGGCTGCCGCGGCGGGCGGCGCCGTCGGTCGTGATGAGTTCAAACTGCATCGGATTTTTCGAGGAGCATGGCGTCGCCGTAGCTGAAGAAGCGGTAGCGCCCGGCCACGGCGTGGGCGTAGGCGGCGCGGATGGCATCGTGGCCGGCGAAGGCCGAAACGAGCATCAGCAGCGTCGATTTCGGCAGGTGGAAGTTGGTGATCAAGCGGTCGACGACCCGGAAGCGGTAGCCGGCGGCGATGAAGATGTCGGTCTCGGCCGCGCCGGGGCGCACCGTGCCATCATCGTTACCGGCCGACTCCAGCGCGCGCAGGCTGGTCGTGCCGACGGCGACGACGCGGCCACCGGCGGCGCGGGTGGCGGCGATGGCGTCGGCGGCGGCTTGCGGAATCTCGAAGCGCTCGCTGTGCATCCGGTGGTCGGCGATCTTCTCGACGCGCACCGGCTGGTAGGTGCCGGCGCCGACGTGCAGGGTCAGGAAGGCGGTATTGACGCCTTGCGCGCGCAGGGTGGCCAGCATCGCCTCGTCGAAATGCAGGCCGGCGGTGGGGGCGGCGACGGCGCCCGGCTCGCGGGCATAGACGGTCTGGTAGCGGGTTTCGTCTGCTGTTTCAGGCGGGTGCGCGATGTAGGGCGGCAGCGGCAGCCTGCCGTAGCGTTCGGCCAGATCCCACAGGCTGTTGCGGTCGACGGTCTCCAGGGCAAAGAATTCGCCGCTGGCCCCGGCGCGGCCGGTGACGACGACCTCGAAGGCATCGGCCAGCCTGAGCCGGACGCCCGGCCTGGGCGACTTGCTGGCGCGGATCTGGGCGACGGCGTGGGTGGCGTCGACGATGCGTTCGAGCAGCACCTCGACCCGGCCGCCACTTTCCTTGTGGCCGAAAAAGCGCGCCTTGATGACACGGGTGTCGTTGAAGACGAGCAGGTCGCCGGCCGCGAGCAATGCCGGCAGGTCGGCAAACTGCCGGTCCGCGAGGCGTTGACCGCGGACATGCAGCAACCGGCTGCCGCTGCGCTCGGGGGCCGGATGCTGGGCGATCAGTTCGGGCGGAAGGGGAAAGTCGAAGTCGTCGACGGTCAGCGCCATGGGCAAGGGTTCGCGGGGGAAACAAAAACGGCTTTCCGCAGGGAAAGCCGATCTGTCGTTGCTGGTGCCCCGAGCCAGACTCGAACTGGCACACCTTGCGGCGGCGGATTTTGAATCCGCTGCGTCTACCGATTCCGCCATCGGGGCGAATGGAGGGCGGATTATCCCCGAATCACCTGCGCGGTTCAAGCGGCTCGCCGCACGGAAAGGTCCGCGAGAGGGCGGCGGCGACGATCGCGGCGGTGCCGCCTTCGGGATTGGGCGGTTGCCGGTCCAGGTAGGCGAGCACCGAGCGCACGAGGCGGTAGGACAGGTCGGCGCTCTTCGGCAGACAGAACGCGTTGAGCTTGACTCCGACCGATTCGGCGAGGCGGTCGCTGACGGCATAGCCGTCGACGAAGCCTTCCAGGTAACCGAGGCAGCGCGCGCCCTTGGGCGACTGGTAGGCATTGGGACTGGTGGCGCCGGAGGCGAAGCTGCCCTCGGCTGCCAGGCAGTCCTCGCGCAGTTCCTTGCCGGAATAGGCGTGGGCGGGAAGGGCGAAGAGGGCGAAAAGGACGATGAGAATCTTCATTTCTGCTCGAACCAGTTGAGTCTGGAGTGCAAGTTGACGACGCTGCCGACGACGATCAGCGCGGGAGGCGTGATGCCGGATTCCTCGATGCGTTGCGGCAGGGTGCCCAGGGTGGCGACGAGGGTCTGCTGCGTCGGCAGGGTGCCGTTGCGTATCACCGCCGCGGAGGTCTGCGAAGGGAGTCCGTGGCGAATCATCTGCCGGCAGATTTCGCCGGCGGCGCCGATGCCCATGTAGAAGACGACCGTCTGGTTGGGTCGGGCGAGCGCCGGCCAGTCGAGGTTGACGCTGCCGTCCTTGAGATGGCCGGTGACGAAGGTGACCGACTGGGCGTGGTCGCGGTGGGTCAGCGGGAAGCCGGAGTAGGCCGCGCATCCGGCCGCGGCGGTCACGCCGGGAACGACCGCGAACGGGATGCCCGAGGCGGCGAGCGTCTCCAGTTCCTCGCCGCCGCGCCCGAATACGAAGGGGTCGCCGCCCTTGAGGCGGACCACCGAGAGGCCCTCGCGCGCCAGGTCGACGAGCAATCTGTTGATCGACTCCTGCGGCAGGGTGTGGTTCGAGGCTTCCTTGCCGGCATAGATGCGCCGGGCGTCGGCACGCGCCAGATCGATGATGCCGTCGCCGACCAGATGGTCGAAAACCACGGCGTCGGCCTGGGCGATCAGGCGCGCCGCCTTGACCGTCAGCAGTTCGGGGTCGCCGGGTCCGGCGCCGATCAGCCAGACCGTTCCGCCCCGCAGGGTGTCTTGAGTTTCCATGGTACTATCGTCTCTTCGGGCGCCCATCCTAATGCCGGATTCCATGCCTGCCAATAGGCGGCGGCGGCTGCCGGGGCACAGGTAGTCACAAAGAACTATCGATATAACTCGCAAGTAGTATAACCGGTTGAAAATAAACAGTTTCTAATACAATCAAAGATTGATCAGGATCAATGCCGCCCGAAGGGCGGTAGTTCAACCTGACGCCCATTGCGCTGGCGGTGGGGCGTGCCTTGTTTTGTTCTAGGAGAGGAAGATGAAGAAAACCGTAGTGGGGATGCTTGCAATGACTGCCATGGCCGCGGCCATGGGTTCCGCGTTTGCCCAGGAGGCGGCCAAGGCGGCGCCGACGCTGACGGCCACCGAAAAGGAGCAGGCCAAGAAGATCTATTTCGAGCGCTGCGCCGGCTGCCACGGCGTGCTGCGCAAGGGCGCCACCGGCAAGAATCTCGAGCCGCACTGGAGCAAGAAGGACAAGGATGGCAACGTCACCGAGGGCGGCACCACCAAGCTCGGCCAGGCGCGTCTGGAAAAGATCATCGGCTACGGCACCGACGGCGGCATGGTCAACTTCGACGACATCCTGACCAAGGAAGAAATCGCCCTGATGGCCAAGTACATCCAGAACGCGCCGGATGTGCCGCCGGAATTCAGCCTCAAGGATCAGCTGGATACGTGGAAGGTCATCGTGCCGGTCGACAAGCGGCCGAAGAAGCAGATGAACAAGCTGAACCTCAAGAACATCTTCTCGGTGACCCTGCGCGACACCGGCGAGGTGGCCCTGATCGACGGTGACACCAAGGAAATCGTCAGCATCGTCAAGACCGGCTACGCGGTCCACATCTCCCGCATCTCCGCCTCCGGCCGCTATGTTTACGTGATCGGCCGCGACGGTCGGGTGTCGCTGATCGACCTGTGGATGGAGAAGCCGGCGGTCGTGGCTGAAGTCAAGATCGCTTTCGACGCCCGCTCGATTGATACCTCCAAGTTCAAGGGCTTCGAGGACAAATACGCGATTGCCGGCGGCTACTGGCCGCCGCAATACACGATCATGGATGGCGACACGCTGAAGCCGCTCAAGGTGGTCTCCACGCGCGGCGTGACGGTCGACGGCGAATACCATCCGGAACCGCGCGTCGCTTCCATCGTCGCTTCCATGACCAAGCCGGAATGGGTGGTCAATATCAAGGAAACCGGCCAGATCCTGCTGGTCGATTACTCCGACATCGACAACCTGAAGTCCAAGACCATCGGTTCCGCCAAGTTCCTGCACGACGGCGGCTGGGATGCCTCCAAGCGCTACTTCCTGGTGGCGGCCAACGCCTCCAACAAGATCGCCGCGGTCGACACCAAGACCGGCAAGCTGGCCGCCCTGGTCGATGTTGCCAAGATTCCGCACCCGGGTCGCGGCGCCAACTTTGTTCATCCCAAGTACGGCCCGGTGTGGGCCACCGGTCACCTCGGCGCCGACGTCGTGACCCTGATCTCGACGCCGTCCGACGATCCCAAGAACGCCAAGTACAAGCAGTACAACTGGAAGGTCGTCGAGGAAATCAAGCACGTGCCGGGCAACCTGTTCGTCAAGACGCATCCGAAGTCCAAGCACTTCTGGGCCGATGCGCCGCAGAACCCGGACAAGGACCTGGCCGAATCGGTCGCCGTCTGGGACATGAACGACCTGTCCAAGCCGAAGGCGATCCTGAACGTCGCCAAGGATTCCGGCCTGCCGCCGACCAAGGCCGTCAAGCGCGCGGTGCATCCGGAATACTCGGCGGACGGCAAGGAAGTCTGGATCTCCCTGTGGGGCGGCAAGACCGACCAGTCGGCGATCGTGGTTTATGACGACGCGACGCTCAAGGTCAAGAAGGTGATCACCGATCCGAAGATGATCACCCCGACCGGCAAGTTCAACGTCTACAACACCCAGCACGACGTTTACTGATCCGGGTTCAGTCCTGATTTTGTAGAACTCAACGGGGGCGGAAGCCCCCGTCGCGCATAGAACGGAGATGAAGATGAACCAGAAATTGACCTCGCTGTTTGTATTGGGCGCCCTGGCGGCCCTCGGTTCGCAGGCTGCCCTCGCCGCCCCGGACTGGAGCAAGGCGCCGACGAAGAACATTCCGGTCATTCACCCGGCGGTTTCGCCGGTTGAGTGGGTGCAGAGCCGCGACCACAGCGGCGCCAGCGGCCTGAAGAAGGGCGAAACCTGCGCCGGCTGCCACTTCGATGGCGGCAAGCTGGACATCGATCTGAAGCGTCTGGCCGGCAAGGAACTGGAGCCGAAGGGCGCGCCGAAGACGATGACCTACAACGTCGGCGTCCAGGCCGCCTACGATGCCACCAACCTCTACGTCCGTCTGACCTTCAAGGCGCCGGCCGGCGGTTTCGATCACTCGGACAAGGACAACGAGGTCAAGGCCACGGTGATGTTCCCGAACGACAAGGTTCCCCTGTCCGAGCAGGCCGGCTGCTGGGGCGCCTGCCACAAGGATGCACGGACCATGCCGGGCGCCGACGACAAGAAGACCAAGTACGCGACGCCGGGGGCGATGGACCTGATGCAGTGGAGGAGCGGCGGTGGCGGCAAGGCGGTTGACGGCACGGTCACCGACAAGCGCAACATGGAAGGCGGCAAGGCGGGCGTGACGGCGGAAGGCGCCAAGTCCGGCGACACCTACACCGTGACCTTCACCCGCAAGCTGGCCGGCGGGGTCAACCTGGCGGCGGGCAAGGCCGTGCCTTTCGGCGTGGCGATCCACGCCGACAACGCGGGCGGCCGCTTCCACCACGTTTCCTTCGGCCACACCATCGGTCTCGGCGCCGATGGCGATGTGAAGGCGACTAAGCAGTAGCCATGCTGCGAGCCCGGAAACCCACTCGCGTGCGGGCCGGGACGCTGCTGTCGAGACGGGCGCCGGCCGTGCTGGCGCTCGTTTCCTTTTCCCTGTTCGCAGGGCAGACCGTCGAGGTCGGCATCGAGAAATACACCTACACGCCGGCGGAAGTCACCATTCGCGTCGGCGATACGGTGAAGTGGATCAATCGCGAGAAGCGGACGAGCCATTCGATTCTCTTTCCGCAGGAGGGCGGTCGCGAGTCCGAGCGCCTGTTCCCCGACGAAAGCTGGCAGCGCGAATTCACGCGGGCGGGCCGTTACCCGTACACTTGCGGACCGCATCCCGAAATGAAAGGTGTCGTGATTGTCGTCGAATAGGCTGGTTTTCGCCCTTTTCTGGGTGTCGACCGCGACCGCAGGGAGTGCACAGCCAGCAATCGCCGGCGAGCCCGACGCCGTCCGGCAGAAGGAACTGGTGCGCCTGGTGCGGCAGGACTGCGGTTCGTGCCATGGCATGACGCTGGGGGGCGGCCTCGGGCCGGCGCTGCTGCCGGCCACCCTGCACGACAAGCCGGCCGAAAGCTTGGTGGCGACGATCTATTACGGGCGCCCCGGTACGCCGATGCCGCCGTGGAAGCAGTTCATGTCGGAGGCCGAGGCCGGCTGGATCGTGCAAAAATTGATGAGCGGTTTTCCACAGTGAGGAAGTGATGCGCCTGTTTCTGACATTCCTGCTCGCGCTGACGCTGGCGGCCTGCGCCGGCCCGCAGCTGCGCGGCACCGGCGACCTCGGCCTGATCATCGAGCGCGCCAGCGGCCACGTGACGCTGGTCGACACCACGACGCGCCAGCCCTACGCGCGCATCGGCGGGCTGGGCGACCTCTCGCATGCGTCCGCCGTCTATTCGCGCGACGGCCGCTACGCCTTCGTCTTCGGCCGCGACGGCGCGCTGACCAAGATCGACATGCTCGAAGCGAAGGTGGTCGGGCGCGTCATCCAGTCCGGCAACGCCATCGGCGGCTCGATCTCGCAGGATGGCCGCATCGTCGTCGCCCAGAACTACACGCCGGGCGGCATCAAGGCCTTCGATGCCGCGACGCTCGAACTGCTTTCCGAAGTGCCGGCCGAGTACGCGCCGGGCAGATTCTCCAAGGTCGTCGGCCTTGCCGACACGTCGGGTAATCGCTTCGCCTACGCGCTGTTCGAGGGCGGCGAGATCCGCGTGACCGACTTCAGCGACCCGAAGCGACCGGCGACGCAGCGCTTCCCGGCCGGCAGCCAGCCCTACGACGGGCTGGTGACGCCCGACGGACGTTATTTCCTGGCCGGCCTGTTCGGCGAGGACGGCGTCGCCATGCTCGATCTCTGGCAACCCGAGAAGGGCGCGCGCAAGATCCTCGAAAAATACGGGCGCGGCGAGGAAAAGCTGCCGGTGTTCAAGATGCCGCACCTGCGCGGCTGGTCGGTGGCGCAGGGCAAGGCCTACCTGCCGGCGATCGGCCGCCACGAGGTGCTGGTGGTCGATGTCGCGACCTGGAAGGAAGTCGGCCGCATCCCGGTGCGCGGCCAGCCGGTGTTCGTCATGGCGCGGCCCGACGGGCGCCAGGTCTGGGTCAATTTCGCCTTCCCGGACAACGGCAGGATGGATGTCATCGATACGCTGGCCGGCAAGGTCGTCCATGCCTTCGAGCCGGGCAAGGGCATCCTGCACATGGAATTCACCCCGCGCGGCGAAAACGTCTGGCTCTCGGCGCGCGACGACAACAAGGTGCTGATCTACGACACCACGTCCTTCGCCCGCGTCGGCGAGATCGCCGCCGACAACCCCTCCGGCATCTTCTTCACCACGCGGGCGGCGCGCATCGGTTTCTGACGATGGACGACGCCCTCGAGTTTCGCCTGCTCAACGAATTCCAGCGCGATTTTCCGCTGTGTCCGGCGCCCTTCGCCGAACTGGCGGCGCGCCTCGGGGTCGGCGAGCGAACGGTTCTGACCGGGCTTGAAAAGCTGCGCCGCGAGGGCAAGATCTCGCGCGTCGGGGCGGTCTTCGCGCCCAAGCGGATCGGCGCCTCGACGCTGGCCGCGATGGCGGTTCCGGCGCCGCAACTCGAAGCGGTGGCTGCCGCGGTCAACCGCTTCCCCGAGGTCAATCACAACTACGAGCGCGAGCATCGCTACAACCTGTGGTTCGTGGTCACCGCGGCCAGCGAAGGCCGCCTGCAGGCAACGCTGGGCGCGATCGCGAAGGCGGCCGGGCATCCCTTGCTGGCATTGCCGCTGCTCGAGGAATTTCACATCGATCTCGGCTTCCCGCTGCACGGCGAATCGCCCGGGAGCCGCGCGACGGCGCGCACGGTGCAACCCGCTTCGCCGATCGGCGAGGCCGAGCGCCGTCTGGTGGCGGTGCTGCAGGAGGGGCTGCCGCTATTCATGCGCCCGTTCGCGCTGATCGCCGAGCGCATCGGCGCGTCGGAAAACGAGGTGCTGGCGCGCATCGGCAACTGGCTCGAAGAGGGCGCCATCAAGCGTTTCGGCATCGTCGTCAGGCACCGCGAACTGGGCTATACGGCCAATGCGATGCTGGTCCATGACCTTCCCGACGAACTGGTCGGCGAAGTCGGTCGCGCGCTGGCCGAGGAACCGGCGGTGACCCTGTGCTATCGCCGCCCGCGCATCCTGCCCGACTGGCCGTACAACCTGTTCTGCATGATCCATGGCCGCGAGCGCACCGAAGTCGAGGGCATCATCGCCGCCCTGCGCCAGCGCCATGGCATCGCCGGCCGCGCGCACGATGTGCTGTTCTCGTTGACCCGGTTCAAGCAGAACGGCGCGCGCTATGCCTGAGCTCGATGCGGTCGACCGCAAAATAATCGACGAATTGCAGGGCGGCTTTCCGCTCTGCGACGAGCCGTATGCGGCGGCGGCCGCGCAGCTCGGCATCTCCGGCGACGAGTTGCTCGGGCGCCTGCGGCGCCTGCTCGACGCCCGGGTGCTGACCCGCTTCGGGCCGCTGGTGCAGATCGAGCGCATGGGCGGCGCCTTCGTGCTGGCGGCGCTGAGGGTCCCCGAGGAGCGCTACGACGAAGTGGCCGGCCTGGTCAACGCGCTGCCGCAGGTCGCTCACAATTACCGCCGCGAGCACGCGCTGAACATGTGGTTCGTGCTGGCGACCGAGACGCCGGCCGGCATCGGCGCGGCCATCGCCCGCATCGAGGAGGCCACCGGCCTGCCGGTTTACGCGTTTCCCAAGGAACGCGAGTATTTCGTCGAAATGAAGCTCGCGGCACGCGCATGAGTGACGCGCCCAAGCTCGATGCCATCGACCGCGCACTGATCGTCGCCACGCAGGGCGGCCTGCCGCTGGCGGCCCGCCCCTACCGGCTGGTCGGCGAGCAGGTCGGCGTTTCCGCCGAGGAAGTCATGGCGCGGCTGCGGGCCATGCTCGACGCCGGCATCATCCGGCGCATCGGCGCCGTTCCCAATCATTATGCGATCGGCTGGACCGCGAACGGCATGACGGTCTGGGATGTGGCGGACGAGCGGGTGGACGAGCTGGGCGGGCGTGTCGGCAGCCTCGACTTTGTCACCCATTGCTACCGCCGGCCGCGTGCGCTGCCGGACTGGCCGTACAACCTGTTCGCCATGGTCCATGGCAATTCCCGCGACGAGGTCCGCGACCAGGCCGCGCGCATCGCCGCGTTGCTTGGTGACGCCAGCCGTGGCGGCGACATCCTGTTCTCCACGCGGATCCTCAAGAAGACCGGGTTGCGCATCCAGGTCGCCGCCGACTGACCGGACAGCACGGGGCATGACAAAGTGGCAGTCGTGAATTTGCCGCGAAATCATGGGTTTGGCGAAGTTCGGGCAAACTGGCCTGCCATAATGGCAGAAATCGGCCAAATCCCTGCGGCCCCCGACTTTGAGCCTAGTCAATACGAATCATTGACTTGGCGCCTATATTGGCAGTTGGCACGGCAAGTGCTTGGAATGA
>Ga0209573_1004659_pt1 | contig 13219 bp, 10 predicted proteins | sample TNRBio252014_DNA_FD_185870 | JGI IMG/M metagenome (GOLD analysis project Ga0209573, IMG submission 185870) | Wastewater treatment Type I Accumulibacter community from EBPR Bioreactor in Madison, WI, USA - TNR Reactor_6/25/2014_ DNA (SPAdes)... | ecosystem: Engineered > Bioreactor > EBPR >...
TCCCTCGGCTGGTCGGCTGGCGAGCGGGACAGTAGACACGAAAGAGAAATCGCGCAACCAAAAAAGTTCGGGAAATCCGTTGCTTTCGCCCACTTTCTGAGTAAACGTTCCCGCCCCCCGCGAACCGTCCTTTTCCGGGTGGTATCCCTGACCCTTTTCCCGAGACAGCCATGAATGTGATCAACAAAATCGAACGCGAGCAAATGAAGACCGATGTCCCGGATTTCGGTCCCGGCGACACCGTCAACGTTCACTCCCGCGTTGTCGAGGGTGGCAAGGAGCGTATCCAGATCTACAAGGGCATCGTCATCGGCCGCCACGGTTCGGGCGTCAACGACGCCTTCACGGTCCGCAAGATCTCGAGCGGCGAGGGTGTCGAGCGCACCTTCCAGATCCACTCCCCCAAGACCGCCAAGGTCGAGATCCTCAAGCGCGGCAAAGTTCGTCGTGCGAAGCTGAATTACCTTCGCGACCGCGTCGGCAAGGCGGCCACCAACCTCAAGACCCGCGAAGAGAAGCCGGAGAATTGATTTCCCGATAAACTTCCTAACAATTTCCCAAAACGGCGGAGGCAACTCCGCCGTTTTTTTGTGTCCCACGCGTCTTGACCGGAGCGGGAGAACTTCACCCTTCGCTTCCGTGGCGGAGCGATCTCACGTTGCCGAGCCAGGTGCAGGCGATCGCCGCGAGAAGAGCAGCCCCTCCCAATGCGGCCGTGATCGGATGGATCCCGTTCGCCGGGAAACGCACGGCCTCGATGATGAAGGTCGCCAGAGTTCCGAAATAAACGAGACCGGCGAGAACGCCGAACACGATCCGGCCGTTGCGCGATTCATTGGCAAAGGCGAGCGAGGCAGGTATGGTCGATGCGACGAGACCGACTCCGGCAAGGAGAACCGGGGCATAGCCGGTGAAGAATCCGGCGACGGCGCAGGCAACGCCCAGGGCAAGGCCGCCTCCCACGGCGATGCCCTGATGGCGCTCCCCGGATTTCAGGGCGAGACGGGCGGAACGGTCTAGCAGGATGAGGAAATTTCCCACTCCCGGTGCCAGCCAGACCCAGAGCACGATCGCGAGCCAGAGGATCGCGAGGATTCCGGCGTAGAGCGGATTGATTTTTTCGAGGTACCTCCGGGAAAACTGATAGGCAAGGTAGACGCCGAGGATGATGAGCCATTGCTTCCCCCCGGTGAAGCGTTGCATGAAGAAGCAGTAGGAAAGGTAAGCCCGGTAGAAGACGGAACGAGCCCGGAACGATTCGATGAGACCCTCGCGCGCTGCATCGGACTCCGGATCGAGCCGGAGCGCTTCGCGGAAATGGGTCTCGGCCTGGCGGCGATCGCCGCGGTGCAGGGCGGACCACCCGGCATTGACGTGGGCGAAGCTGTCCTCGGGGTCCGCCTCGAGGAGGCGGGCGACGGCGGCGGCGTTCAGATCGCTTTTACCCTGAAGGCGGAGGGTGTGGGCGAGCAGGTTGGCGGCCATGGCATTGTCCGGATCGACCGCGAGGGCCCTTCGGCTCCACTCCTCGCCCTCCGACCAGCGGTCCATCGCGCAGTAAGCGGCAGCCTTGGCGGAGAGGGTGAAGGAGTCGTCGGGATCGAGGGCGAGGGCGCGATCAACCGACTCGATCGCCTCGCGTCCACGCCGGAGATCGGAGAGGATGAGGGATCGCAGGGAGTGATAAAATGGCTCGTCGGCGCGCAGGCGGATCGCTCCGTCGATCGAGGCGAGCGCGCTTTTCTTTTTCCCGGGCTGGTGCATCTGGCAGAGCGCGAGACGACCGAGGACAAAATCATTTTCCGGCTCGCGCGCGAGGACGCCGTAAAAGCAGGCCTCGGCTTCCTCGAGCCGTCCCTGATCCTGCAAAAGTAGTCCGTGCGCCAATTCACTCATGCCAAATTCCCGGATGGTCCGCGGCGGAAGGCCGGGGATCCGCGGGGGTCACTTCTGGATTCCGAGGTAGTGGAGGATGTCGTCGTAGAAGCCACTCTGATTGGCATAGAGCGCGTAATTGCGGGCGCTCTCGAACCACTTCCGCGTGCTCGGCTTCACGTTTTTGGCGGCATGGAGGAGATCTTTTTGCGTCACGGGGACGATCTTGCCGGTTTTCATGGCCTCGGAGAGAGCCCGTTCGATGGCTTGGTCGAAGACGGCCTTCAGGTCTGCGCCGGAGAAATCCTTGACCTTTTTCGCGAGTCCGGCCGGGTCGAGTCCCGAGACTGGCTTGCCCTCGGCCATGATGCGGATGATCTGATCGCGGGCCGGTTCGTCAGGCGGCGGCACGAAGATGAGGCGGTCGAAGCGCCCCGGACGGAGGAAGGCGGAGTCGAGATGCCACGGGGCGTTCGTCGCCCCGAGGACGAGGACGCCATCGTTCTTCGACGATTCGCTGTCGAGTTCGGCGAGGAACTGGTTGATGAGGGTGCGTCCCGCCGAGCTGCGCATGTCCTTGCGATCCGCGGCGAGGGCGTCGACTTCGTCGAAGAAGAGCACGGCGGGCGCATTCCTCCGCGCCATCTCGAAGATTTCGTGCAGCTTTTCCTCGGATTTGCCGATCCACATGTCGAGGATCTGGTGGAGCCCGACGCTGAGAAATTTCGCCTTGATCTCACCGGCGGTGGCACGGCTGATGAGGGTCTTCCCGCATCCGGGAGGCCCGTAGAGGAGGACCCCACCCCCGGCCTTTTTGCCATAGGCCTCGAAGAGTTCGCGATTCTCCATCGGGTAGAGAATCTTCATGCGGATGTCCTCCTTCACCGACTCCATTCCTCCGACGCGCTCGAAGTCGACGTTGGGACGCTGCTCGAATTCGATTTCGAGATCGTTGTCATCGAAGGGATCGTCGTCGAAATCCTCGTCATCGAAGTCAGGATCGTAGAAAGCCGAGGCCTGCCGATCGGCGTTCCGCTGCGGGGACGGCTCGCGCGGCTCTTCGGCGACGCGTTGACCACCGGCCTGGCGGATGCGCTTGAGGAGATCCTCGTTTTTCACGGTCGGATCGAGGGAGATGGCTCGCTCATAAAATTCGCGCGCCTCGCGGGCCCGGTTCTCGTTCAGGGAAAAGCTGGCGCGGAGGATCCAGGCCTGGGCGTAGTTCGGATATTCTGCGCAGACCTGCTCGAGGCGCAGAATGGCCTCGGATCCGCGCCCGTCGAGATCGAGGAGCCGGGCGATCTGGACCCGTGCATGGGGATTGGCCGGGTCCACTCGCAAGGCAGACTCGTAGGTCTCCCGCGCCTCCTCGAGACTGAACTGCTCGAGGTAGGCCTCACCGAGCATGAGGAGCAGGGGCACGTTTTCGGGAGAAAACGCGAGGGCCTGCTTGAGAGAAGGAATGTCGGCCATGGGATTCAAGAGAGGTGGGGTGGAAAAGAAACGCGAATCGCCGAAGGGAAGCAAGTAACTTGGCAAAAGCTTTTTCGCCCCGACCGGACGCTCTTTTTCCCTGATCCACCCATCTTACATGCGATCGCTGATGCCTTCGATTGACTTGCACCGGGTAGCGATGGTCTAATGTAATCCCTCCTTTCTCACGGTTCATGCCTTCTCCCCTGCAGCGCCCACTCCCGATTCCCTCCGCGATTTTTGCACGCGGCCTGGGGATTCTGTGGCTTTCTTTCGGAGCCCTCCTCTCTGCGGCCGATGCTCCCCTGCTCCGCGTCGCTTTCGAAAGTCAGACCGTGATGATATCGGGGCGGGTCGATACCGAAGCGACCGCCGAAGCAATCGTCAAGGCGCTGCGCAACGCACGACCCGACCTCACCGCCGACCGGAGCGCTCTCGCGATCGATCCTTCCGTCTCCCTGCCCGATCTCTCGGAATTCCCCAGTCTCCTCGCGGAACTCGGTCTCTCCACGCATGAAGGGCGTCTCGAACTCTGGCCCGATCGACTCGTCATCGGCGGACTCACCGACAGCCTCGTCACCCAGAGCGCCCTCCGCATCCGGGCGAAACCACTTTTGGAAGGTCGGGCCCTGCACAACCGGCTCTGCATTGTCAGCACGGAAGACCTTCCCAAACTGGAAGTCTCCCTCGCCGGCGCCAACCTCGGAATGTTGGAGGTCGCACCGCCCGTAGTGGTTGTCGCCGCTCCCATAGGCAGCTTTGAGATGCCAGGTCTCTCCTTCGCGAAACTCCTCGCGGTGATCCGTCTTCCGGGCCAGATCGACCGCCTCTCCGGAAAATCCGCGGCTCCCGCGGCACCGATGCCGGCCACCGGAGCACTCCGCGCCGAGCCACTCGCCACGGGAGCCCCATCCGAAACGGCGGACGCTCCCCCGGTCGCCGCGATGCCCCTGACTGCGATGCCGGTACAAACATTCGAAACCTTGTCTTCGGTGCTTTTCTCCCGCAATTCCTTCCTTCTCCAGGCCAATCAACAAGCCACGATCGAGGGGATCACCAAACATCTCCTCTCCACCGCGCGGCGCGGCGCTCCGGTGCGGATCGAGGCCGTGAAGGCAAGCGGTGGCTCGACCGCATTCAACGAATACCTTTGCGAACGGCGCGCCGCCGAGGTGGCCCGCTTTCTCACCGAGGCCGGAGTCGCCCCATCCTTGCTTCGTGTGAAGACCATCGAATCCTCTTCGCCCATCGACGGCGGCGAAGTGCGGATTTTTGTGGAGATCCTGCCCCCGGCCGAGCCCCCCTCCCCCGAGGCAACCGCCACGGTCGAAAACCCTGTGGCCCCACCCGCGGCAACGCCTCCTGTTCCCGGCCCTTCGTCATCCCCGTCACCCGCCGCAGTGGTCGCTCCCTGAAACGGTAAAAACCCGGCCCCACTCGGGACCGGGTTTTTTTGACCACTCAACTTTGTCTCTCAACAACCTCGGGAATTGCGACGGAGACAAATTCGTTCACCCTCCGCGGGATCGCCTCAGCGTTTCGCCATTTCGCCTTCCTTGTGATAGGCGTTGTATTTGGAGGTCGGGACGATGATGTCGTCACCGGGCTTGATCACCGTGCTGCTGCCCATGTTGTTGATGCGCTGCAGTTCGGCCATCGTTGTGAAAAAGTCGCGGGCAATGGCGTAGAGATTGTCGTTCTTCACCACCGTGTAATAGCCGTAGGCTTCATCCTGCTTCAGGAGCGGATTGTCATATTGGAACGAGTTGGTCTGCGCCGGCTTTCCTTGGGGAGCGGAGACCGTCGTCGTCGTCGAGGCCTGCTCCGCGGACTTCACCGTGGGGATCTTCAGGCTCTGCCCCAGGCTGATCGCATCGCTTCGGAGACCGTTGGCGGTCTTGAGGCTCTCGACGCTGGTGCCGTATTTCTTGGAGAGCGAGGTCAGGGTGTCGCCCTTGGCCACGGTGTGAAGTTTGGTCGAGGCAGGTGCGGTCTTCTTTGTCTCACCCACGACGATGGAGTCCTGCTTCACGGGAGCGGGCTTATTGGCATCGGCCGAGTTGCCCGTCGGCACGGGAGGTGCGGGAATCTGGGGAGTGGTCTTCGCCACGTTCGTCGCGGGGGCTGTAGATGCGGGAGCCGGGGCCGCTGCGCCAGCGGGAACCATCAGCGTTTCACCGATGTAAATGGGCTGACCTTCGCTGAGACGGTTGGCCTCGAGCAGCGCCTTGCGCTCCACGCCGAATTTCGTCGCGATCTTGCCGAGAGTGTCTCCGTCCTGGATGACGTAGGTCTGGGAAGCGGTGGTGGCGGGTGTCACGGAGGGAGTCGTCGTGGCGGGTGCCGTCGCCGAAAGCGGAGTCGTCGCCGAGGTCGTCGTGCCCTTGGTCGCCTCGAGCGTGGCGGCGTTGTTATAAGAATAGGAGCTATGATCTTCGGTAAGAGCCTTCTCGATCGAGATGAGGCGGGCCTCGAGAGAGCCGAGGCGCGAGTCGAGCGATTGCAGGGTCGGCTCGGCCGCTCCAAGTGTTTGGCCAAGAAGAACAGACGCCGTAAGAGTGGTCAGGGTGGTCGCAATTCGGTTCATGTGGGGGAGCTTATGACATCTTGATCTTTCGATCAAGATAAAATTTAATATTTCCTTACTATTTTTTAAAAGGCCTGCTGAAATGCCTGTGATTTTTACGGTTTCCTCGTCAATTTCTCTGAATTTTCGCAAATCCTTCGTTTCGACGGGCGGATTTCCGCGCTTCCATCTGAGCCGGAGATTGACCCGAATCCCCTCACCCGCTACGAATGCGGCATGAAGATCACCTTTTGCGGCGCCGCCGAGACCACGACCGGTTCCCAGCACCTCATCGAGATCAATGGATCGCGCATCCTTTTGGATTGTGGTCTCTACCAGGGCAGGCGCGATGAGGCGAACGACCGCAACCGCCATTTCCCCTTTGATCCCGCGAGCCTCGACGCTGTCATCCTCTCGCACGCCCACATCGACCACAGCGGCAACCTGCCCTCGCTGACGAGCAACGGCTTCAAGGGCAACATCTACTCGACTTTCGCGACACGCGATCTCTGCCAGATCATGCTCGCCGACGCCGCGCGCATCCAGTCGGGTGATTTGAAGTGGCTCAACAAACACCGTGCCAAGGAAGGCAAACCCGATCTCGAGCCGCTCTACACGGAGATCGAGGCGGAGGAATGCGTGCGGCAGTTCGTCACGATCGGTTACGAACGCTCCATCCCCGTCGCCGACGGCGTCACCCTCACCTTCATCGATGCCGGACACATCCTCGGTTCGGCCCAGGTCGTGCTCGATCTCGTCGAGAACGGCCACCGCAAGAGGCTTCTCTTTTCCGGCGATGTCGGGCGGGGCAACAACGATCTGCTGCGCGACCCCGCCGTGCCCGAGGATGTCGATTACCTCATCATGGAGAGCACCTACGGGAACCGCGAGCACGAGCTGCCGACCCAGGCGAACCACCTCCTCAGCGACATCCTCGTCCGTGCCCTCGACAAACGGGGCAAGGTGATCATCCCCTCTTTCGCCGTAGAACGCACCCAGCAGCTCATCTTCGTGCTGCACCAGCTCTTCGAGCAGGGCGCGATCCCCGATGTGCCGATCTACGTCGACAGCCCGCTCGCCGTGGGTGCGACCGAGATCTTCCGCCTCCACCCCGAGTGTTTCAACGAAGAGGTCTACCGCTTCCTCTTTGAAAAGCGTGATCCCTTCGGCTTCGAGAATCTCACCCTCATCCGCAAGGTGAATGATTCGAAGGCCCTCAACGACCTTCACGAACCCGCCATCATCATCTCGGCCTCGGGCATGTGCGAGGCCGGACGCGTCCTCCACCACCTCCGCAACAACATCGAGGATCCGAAGAACACCGTCCTCTTCGTCGGCTACTGCGCCGAACACACCCTCGGCGCGAAGATCCGCGGCGGCCAGAAGGAGGTGCCCATCCTCGGCGATCGTTTCACGGTGCGGGCCGACATCCAGATCCTTGATTCCTTCAGCGGTCACGCCGATCGCAGCGAGCTGCTCCACTATTTCGACACGATGGGAGGCAAGAAGGAACGCGTCTTCCTCGTCCACGGCGAGAAGGAGCAATCCCACGCCCTCTGCGAGACTTTGCGCGAGCGGCACGACGGCCAAATCACGGTGCCTGCCTGGAAGTCGACCGTTGAGATTTAGAATCCCGCCGGTTCATCCCGCCTTCGCGGCGGCGGATAGATCGAAGGACCTCCAATGCCGGGATGCGTCTCGCTCGTCCGCACCGTCTCGAGATGGTTCGGTGTGTCGAGGCTGCCGAGGAAATTATGGACCGTTTGAGCGTCGGGCCACACTCCCGTCCGCTGCATCACCTCGTGAGCCAAGACATCGAGGAGGATGGGGTCCCAGCGTTTCACAAGTGCCAGCCACGCTCCGGGGAGCGCGGAAGCGGCGCGAGAGACACGATGAGGATCGGAGTCTGCGGAATCGGGAAACATGCACCTCCGACTAGAGCAGAAACAATGCCGACCGGACCCTCTTCACTCGAAGGTTCGACCCTCTTCCTTCTTGAAATCGCCCGCAAACCCGCTCTCTTGACCTGACCGATGAAGTCACTTCTTCTCTCAAACGAGTATCCTCCCTATGTCTACGGCGGTGCGGGGATCCACGTCCAATACCTCGCCCGGGAGCTGGCGAAACTCTGCGAGGTGGAGGTGCGCTGTTTCGGCGATCAACTCGAGACCGGAGGAAATCCTGCCGTGGCCGGATTCGGCGTCGACACCACCGGATACACCGCCCCCAAGCCGCTCCACTCCGTCTTCGGGGCCCTGCAGCGCTGCCTTGATTTCAACACGCAGGCGATCGATGCGGACGTCGTCCACCTCCACACCTGGTATTCCCATTTCGGCGGCATCCTCGCGAAGCTGAACTACGGCCTGCCCCTCGTCCTAACCGTCCACTCCCTCGAGCCGCTCCGTCCCTGGAAACGCGAACAGCTCGGCGGCGGCTACGATTTCACCGTCTGGCTCGAAAAGACCGCCATCGAAATGGCCGACGCCGTCATCGCCGTCTCGCACGAGACGCGCCACGACATCCTCCGGCTCTTTAATGTCGCTCCTTCGAAGGTGCACGTGATCTACAACGGGATCGATCCTGACGAATACACCCCGACCTTCGACGAGGCGGTTCTGGAAAAACACGGTGTCGATCCGGCCGCGCCCTTCGTCCTCTTTGTCGGACGCATCACCCGGCAGAAGGGCATCGTCCATCTCGTCAACGCGATCCGCCACCTCGATCCGGGAACGCAGGTCGTCCTTTGCGCGGGCGCTCCCGACACGCCAGAGATCAAGACGGAGATGGAGGCAGCCGTCTTCGCGGCCCGCACCGGACACGCCGGCCCGATCGTCTGGATCCAGGAAATGATCCCGGCCTACGAAAAAATCGTCCTCTACAGCCACGCCCGCGTTTTTTGCACCCCTTCGATCTACGAACCCTTCGGCATCATCAATCTTGAGGCGATGGCCTGCGAAACGCCCGTGGTCGGATCGGCCGTCGGCGGGATGAAGGAGATCATCCTTCCCGGCGAGACGGGGCTGCTCATCCCTCTCGCGCAGCAGCCCGAATCGCCCTTCGAGGCGATCCATCCCGAAGTCTACGCGCACGACCTCGCCACCGGGATCAACACCCTGATGCGCGATCCCGATCTCTGCGCCACGATGGGCAAGGCGGGCCGGGCCCGGGTCCTCGAAACCTTCAGTTGGGCCGAGATCGCCCGCGAGACCCTCGCCCTCTACGAAAAAATCGCGAAGTGACCGCTTTGCGGGACTTGCCGTCGACCGGGGCGAGACGCTACCGTCGCGGCCGATGAAGCGATTTCTGCTCCCCCTCTCCCTTTCCCTCCTGCTCAGCTTCGCGGCACACGCGGAACCGTGGACCGCTCCCCTGGATCAACTCCGCAAGGTCGGCCCGGAAGGAGCCGGAAACGCCGAAGCCGCAGCGGCCTGGAATGCCCTGACCGCCCTCGGTCCCGAGATGCTTGTCCCGGTGCTTACGGCGATGGAGGGTGCGAGCCCCCTCGCCCGGAACTGGATGCGCACGGCGGTGGAGACGGTGTTCGACCGGTCCCTCGCGGCGAAGGCGAGCGTGCCCGGGGAGGCGATCAAGACCTTTGTCCTCGACCGGAAGCACGAACCTAACGCGCGCCGCCTCGCCTTTGAGCTTTATGCCAAACTCACTCCGGAGGAAGCCGCCGCACTCATCCCCGGATTCGCCGATGATCCGAGCCCCGCCCTCCGCCGCGATGCGGTCGCGAAAATGCTCGAGGAAGGCAAGGCGCAACTCGAGGCGGGTGATCAGGCAAAGAGCCTCGCCACTCTCCAAGCCGCGCTCGATGCCGCCCGCGAGGTTGACCAGATCGACGTCGTGACCAAACTGCTCCGCGAGAAGCTGGGACAGAAGGTCGATCTGCCGAAGCACTTCGGTTTTCTCTCGCACTGGCACCTCATCGCTCCCTTCGACAACACCGGGCGGGCCGGTTTCGACCGCGTCTTCTCGCCGGAGCAGGAGATCCAACTCGTCGCCGAATACCAGGGCAAGGAAGGCCAGCCGGTGAAGTGGCAGGCCTATGCGACGCCCGACGACTACGGCAAGGTCGATTTCAACCAACCCTTCGGGCCGATCAAGGAAGTGGTCGGATATGCCTACACCGAATTCAACGCAGCCGAGGCGCGCGACGCGCAGATCCGGCTCGGTTGCAAGAATGCGTGGAAGGTGTGGTTCAACGGCGAGCTGCTCTTCGGCCGCGACGAATACCACCGAGGCCAACGCATCGACCAGTATTCCCTGCCGGTGAAACTGAAGGCGGGCAAAAACACGATCCTCGTCAAAGCCTGCCAGAACGAACAGACGCAGGACTGGACCGCTCAGTGGGAGTTCCAGCTCCGCGTCTGCGACGCCACCGGCACCGCGATCCTCGCCACCGACCGCCAGCCCACCCCCGAAAAAGCCGCCCCGGCACGGAGACGCCCAGCCAAAAGCGAATAAACCATCGACTGCTGCTGCCATCCGAAAATCCGCAATCCGCAATCACTCCCCCGATGCGCCCCTTTCTCCCCCTCTCCTTATCCATCTGTCTCCCCCTCTCTCTCGCCGTCCCGGCAAAGGCCGACTGGCTGAACTTCCGCGGTCCCCAGGGCTCGGGCTACGCCCCTGACATCACCACCACGGTGGGCGAATTGAGCGACCAAACACTCGCTTGGAAAGTCGCCCTGCCCGGTCGCGGACTGGGCAGCCCCCTCGTCGTGGGAGAAAAGGTCTTTGTCACCGCGGCGAGCGGTCCCGAGCAACAACAGCTGCACATCCTTTGTTTCTCGGCCAAAGACGGAGCCCCGCTTTGGGAGCGCCGTTTCTGGGCGACGGGGCGCACCATGTCGCACAACAAAACCAATGTCGCCGCCCCCACTCCCGCGAGCGACGGCGAAAGGATCTACGCCCTTTATTCGTCGAACGATCTCATCTGCGTCGACTTGAACGGCAATCTCGTCTGGATGCGAGGACTCACCCTCGACTATCCCAACGCCTCGAACAGTCTCGGTATGGCTTCGTCTCCCCTCGTCGTCGGCGATACCCTCGTCGCGCAGATCGAGAACGATTCCGAGTCCTTTGCCGCCGGCTTCGACCTCGTCACGGGAGTGAACAAGTGGAAACTCGATCGTCCCAAGTCGGCGAACTGGACCTCACCCACGGTGTTGCAAAAGGACGGAGAAGCGATCGTCGCGCTCCAGTCGAGCGACGGGATCCTCGGACTCGTACCCTCGACCGGCTCCTCCGTCTTCACGATCCCGGGCGGGGCCTCGACCATTCCCTCCGCCGCAGCCTCGGGCGACGAACTCTTCATTCCTTCGAACGGACTTACCGTCATGAAACTCGGTGCCAGCGGGGAAGAGCCGAAGAAGGTCTGGAACCAATCCAATCAGCGCCCCGGCACCCCGAGCGTGCTTGTCACCGGGGAAAAACTCTTTCTCATCAACAACGCCGGAGTCCTCACCTGCGCCAAGCGTGCCTCGGGCGAAGTCCTTTGGGAGGTTCGGTTGAAAGGCCCCTTCAGCGGCAGCCCGGTCGCAGGAGGTGACGGCAAGCTTTATATCTTCAGCGAGCTCGGCGTCGGGCAAGTCGTCGATCCTTCCGGAGAGAAGGGTGTCATCAGCAGCGAGATCGAACTCGGGGAAACGATCCTGAGCACCGCCTCGCTCGACGACGCAGCCCTCTACATCCGCAGCGACGGACACCTCTGGAAATTTGCGAAGAAGTAAGCGGACGATGGACACCGGGGCTCGCAGGCGTTTAAATCGGGAATATGACCGTTTGGAAACGCTCCCTGCCCCTGATCGCCCTGGCTTTCGTCCTCGGCTCTTTTTCTCCCGCCGGTGCCTTTGAAACCCCGGCGATGTTCCGCGCTTCGGACATCCTGCCGCCGCCGCTCCTCGCCGGTCCCTACCATCGCGTCCGCGAATATGCCGAGGCGGATGGCTACCTGATCCACTTCACGGTCGATTCCGACTTCGGCATCTATACCTGTGTCGGGATCTCCGAACTGCGCCGCCGCATCGCCGAGATCGAGGCAATCGCGGAGCTGGTGAAGGTGAGCAAGAGCGACCTCTTCGCCGAGGGTTTGCGGAAATCGGTGGAAGCGCCTATCTCCGCGGTGAAAAACATCGCCTCCGATCCCGGGGGCGCGATCAAACAAGTGCCCCACTCCGTAGGGCACTTCTTCGGCAAGGTCGGCTCGGGCATCGGCAACGCCGCCCGCAAGGCCGGTGACAAGAAGTCCGGCGAATCGCCCGATCCCGAACAGGTGGGACGCGGCGTCGGCAAGGCCATCAAGAACGTGGCCGGATTCGACAAAGCCAAGCTCGAGTGCGCCAGGCAGCTCGGCATCGATCCTTACACCGACAACGCCCGTCTCCAGGAGGAGATGGAGAAAGTGGCCTGGGCCTTCTTCGCGGGTGGACTGCCTCTGAAGATCGGCGTCTCGATCGCCGGCGGAGGAGCCTCGGAGATCCTGAATGCGACGGAATTCGTCGGACTGCCTGATGATCTTTACCAGCTCACCTCCTCAGAGCTCGACTTCCGCGACCGCACCACTCTGAAGGGCATGAGCGTGTCGCCCGAGAAAACCGACGCCCTTTTCGCCAATCCCGCCTTGATCCGTTCGGTGCGCCATCAACTCGTCAATACCCTTGCGGCCATGCCCGTGCCGGGACGCCTCGAGATCATCGAGCAGATCCTCGCCTGCGACTCGGTCTGGCGTGCCCACTTCTTCAATGACGCCCTGCAACTACTCCATGCGCGTCACCGCGCCGCGCCCTATCAGGGCCTCGGCGTGCATGGCCGGCTCGCCGTGGGGGTCGCCGCAGACGGTGCCATCGAGATCCCCGCTCCGGTCGACTACGTCGTCTGGACCGAGGAGGTCGCCGCCTTCGCGACGCGCGATGATATCGCCCGCTTCCACCGCCGTCTTATCCTCCAGGGGAATCTCAGCGCGGAGACCCAATCCCAGCTCGCCGCTACGGGTTGGGAGATTGTCAGGGTGAAACGCTGACCGTTCGACCCGATCGCTTCAAGCGGACAATGAGGCGAGCAGCTTCTGGATCTCGCCGAGATTCGCGAACGAGTTTTCCGTGAGATCGTCGTCGGAGAGGGTGATCCCGAAAGCGCGCTCGAGATCGAGGAGGAGGTCGATCGAGGCCATCGAATCAAGCCCCAGTGCCCCGAGATCGCGGGCAGGTTCGAGCACCTCTCCGGCGGCGAGGAATTTCAAATGCGGCCGGACGACCGCAGCGATGGCTTCGAGGGATGGAGCTTCAGTCATGCAGGAGG
>Ga0209573_1004660_pt1 | contig 13217 bp, 13 predicted proteins | sample TNRBio252014_DNA_FD_185870 | JGI IMG/M metagenome (GOLD analysis project Ga0209573, IMG submission 185870) | Wastewater treatment Type I Accumulibacter community from EBPR Bioreactor in Madison, WI, USA - TNR Reactor_6/25/2014_ DNA (SPAdes)... | ecosystem: Engineered > Bioreactor > EBPR >...
CATCGGGCCATCGGGCTTGGCGAAGGGCTTCATCGCATTGGGTGTTATCCAGCAGGTTTTGAAGGGAAATTATGATCGGAGACCTTCGCTTACCGGGGTTCGTGAGCCTTCAGGTCGGAGCGAACCGTCCTTAGCAGTCTGGATTCCATATTGAGCCTCTCGTCCTGGATGCCGTCTCACAATGATTGAGAAGCCCATTCTGGTTATCAATGATGTGGAAAAGAGGTTGATCATGGAGACCCATACTGGGCGCTGGGCGTGAATCATCTTGGGAACTATAGCCGTTGGGCGTTTACCGGATTTACACCTTTGACGCAAACCTTTCAACCAAAATGGTCATACCCCGACTGCTCCAGCGGGAAGGCCGAACCATCCGCACGGCGCAATTGCAACCCCAATTCCGCAGTGATGACGCCGATGCCGGTGCAGCGACAATTCCAGGCCGCCGCCACAGTGGTCAACAACGCGACCCGATCCGGCGGCACGGTAAAGCACAGCTCATAATCATCGCCGCCAGACAGCGCGATGTGTAACGCTGCGTCTCGATCCAGACTGGCGGTTAACGCTGGCGATAGTGGCAACCGATCCACCTCCAACTGCGCCCCGACGCCGCTGCGCCGGAGAATGTGGCCGAGGTCCTGCGCCAGTCCGTCGGAAATGTCGATGGCGGCGCTGGCAATGCCGCGCAGGGCCACTCCTTGAGCGATGCGCGGCTCCGGGCGCTCCAGCCGCTGTTGGAGATAACCCCGATATTCAGGAGCGACAATGACTTTGCCGAACGCTGCCGCCAACGCCAGCCCGGCGTCGCCCGGAGCGCCAGTGACGTAAATTCCATCATCCGGTTGCGCTCCATCGCGGCGCAGCGCCAGCCCCGGCGGTGCGAAGCCCTGCGCCTGAAGGGTGATGACGGTGGCGGAGCCGTGGGTGGTGTCGCCGCCGATCAGTTGCACGTCATAGCGATTCGCTAGCGCGAACAGCCCCTGGCAAAACTGCTCCAGCCAGTCTTCATCAACATCGGGCAGAGTCAGCGCCAGCATGGCCCAGGCCGGCGTCGCGCCCATCGCCGCCAGATCGCTGAGATTGACCGCCAGCGCCTTGTGACCGAGGCTCGCTGGCTCGACGTGAGGGAAAAAATGCACGCCCGCCACGAGGGTGTCCATGGTGGCGACCAAATGCTGGTCGGCAGGTGGAGCCAGCAGCGCACAGTCATCGCCAATGCCCAGCGCCACGTCGGGGCGCTGGCGGTGCTGGGCGGCGAAATAGCGGTCAATCAAAGCAAATTCCGAGGTCGGCATGAGCAGGAAGGCATCCCGGCGGAGTGGGCCTGGCGCGGGTTGAAGACGATCAGGAGGAATGTTGAAAATCCCGCCGGGCGGTGGAGATCGTGACCGTGAAACCGGCGATCACGTCGCTCAACGACATTAACACGATCAGGAAAAATGTCATGTTGGCCATACGCGGCATGACGATCAACTCAACCAGAGCAATGATGAACACCACTAGCGACAACACATGATTGATGATAGCGGCGCTCGAACTGTGGGTAGCGCGATAAACCTCAATGCACAGCAAAGCCAGACCGATCACCAGCAACAGGTCGCCGCCCTGGAATGGCAGCAACCTCCCGGACAGCAGCGGCAAGACGAACTGCGTCGCCTCCAGCCAGCCCGGCGCGATCAGCGCCAGCAGGGTGTAGGCGGCGACGATGAATGCAAGCAGGGGAATGCCAGCCATGGTTTTTTCTCTCTATTCACGAGTGATAATAAATCCGGGCCAGCCGCACGGGATTGACGCCGAGGAAATAGGCCAGCCGCAACCGCCACATAAGCAGGATGGTGCGGGCGACGCCGTCCCGTTCCCAGCGGCGGCTGGAGGTGATTAACGGCGGGCGTAGACAGACTGGCCGGCTGAGGCGTTTCAATGACTGGCTGAGCGCGATGTCTTCCATTAGGGCGATGGGCGGGTAGCCGCCGATTTGCCTGAACGGTTCGCGGCGCACGAAAATTCCCTGATCGCCAGTCGCAATGCCGGTCAGCCGGGAACGGACATTCATCAGGGTTTCCACCATCCGTAACCCGGATTGGCGACCGGACAGACGCACATCGAAGCGGCCCCAATGGCGGCGCGGATCGCTCAGGGCGGTGCGAATCAAGTCTGCGGCGGCAGGCGGCGGCAGGCTGTCGGCATGCAGGAACCAAAAAATGGCGCCGCTGGCTTGTTGCGCGCCGGCGTTCATCTGCGCCGCCCGGCCTGTGGGGCTGACGATCACCTGATCCACTAGCGGCGCGGCGAACGATACGGTTCGATCTTGGCTTCCGCCATCGACGACGATCAGCTCGCAATTCTGACCGCGCAGGGGCTGAAGAGCCTCTAGGCCGGCGCTGATATGCGCTTCTTCGTTCAGCGCCGGGAGGATGATGGAAATATCGGGCATGATTTTTCGGATGTAGGGACTAGCCAGCGATAATAGGAGATTGTATGATTCTTTCCCTCATATTGTCATGGGGCAGTAGCTCAGCTGGGAGAGCGCCGCGTTCGCAATGCGGAGGTCGAGGGTTCGATCCCCTTCTGCTCCACCAGAACACCAAAGCCCGGACATGCTCCGGGCTTTTTTTGTTGCCTGAAATTCATCTCCGCCCTGCTACGAGGAAATCTCTCATGACTCCTGAAGAACAACAGGCCAGCGCTTTGGTCGCCGCCTGCGCCAAGGAAGCGAGCGCCTACATTCTCCATTACGCTGACGAAGCCGGGTTGGACCGGCTGTCGTTTCTGGTCAGCGTTGCGGCGGTGTTGGCGTCTTCCGCCTTGGCGGCCCAGCCCGAAGATCAGTTGCCCAACGCCTCCCAACATATCCAGAGCGCCCTGGGGTTGATTCATTGCTTGCGGCATGACGGGGATGACCACCTGAAATCGTGAGGAAACACGCGCTCTCAAAGATAGGCGGCCACATGAAAATTGCGGTCGTCGGAGGCTGAATGGTTTCAAACCCGCTTTTTGTCATATATTTAATATCATATTCAACGGGTTACGATTAGACTGCCGCCTACCGCACCAATGGCCGGATGCTGGAAAACCCGCCATCCATCGCCCACACCTGGCCGGTAATCCAACCCGCTTTTTCAGACAACAACCACGCCATCAACCGCGCCAGATCCGCCGGATTGCCGATGCCCGGCAACGGATACTGTTTCGCTGCCCCGGCGCGGCTGGCGTCATTACCGATAATGCGCGCCACCGCCGGCGTGTCCATGATGCCCGGCGCCACCGCGTTGACTCGAATCCGTGATGGCGCATAAGTCGCCGCCGCCGCCCGCGTCAGTCCTTCCACCCCGGCCTTGGCGGCGGCAATCGCTTCATGATTCGCCACGCCGATCCGCGCCACTACGGAAGACGTCAGCACCGCCGCGCCCGGCTCTCGCGCTTCCCGCAGGGCGTCCACGAATGCGCCCAGCATGAAAAAGGCGCTGTCGAGATTGGCGGTCAGGCAGGCCCGGTACATTTCCAGCGTGGTGCGATGCAACGGCGCTAACAACGTCGTTCCGGCGCAATGCGCCAGCGCCGTGGGTATGCCGGCCTGCTGCTGACAGCGCGCCATGGCCATCTTCGCCCCTTCCGGCGTCGACACATCCGCTTCGATACACAGCGCCTCCGGCCCGTAAATAGAACGCAATCGTTCCGCACTCCGTCCGACCAGCGCCACCGCCCAGCCTTCCTGCTGCAACGCTGCTGCTGCTGCTTGTCCCAGACCGCCGCTGGCTCCGGTCAATAGAGCAATCGCTGTCATGATTTCGGTCTCCACCGTGTTTGCGAAAAGTTTTGAACAAATCTTGTAGAAATAATAGCAATGATGTACAAAAAATGTCTAATAATTTTGGATATCGCGCCGGAGACCCTTTAATGTCAAGATCGCTGGATCGCTTCAAAAGCACTTTCAACCAGTTGGACAAGAACCATTTGGACCTGCTGGAGCAGATTTACACGCCGGACGTGAAATTTCGCGACCCTGTCCATGCGCTGCATGGACTACCGGCCCTGCGGGATTACTACGGTCGGTTGTACGAGGGTGTGACATCCTGCCAGTTCACGTTCGACGCCGAAGTGATGGAAGGTCAGCAGGGAATGTTGGCGTGGATCATGCGTTTTCAGCATCGCCGGTTCCGGGCCGGTGAAATGCTGGAACTAAGCGGGGTCAGCCATCTTCGATTCCGGGATGACGGGCGGGTTCACGATCACCGCGACTATTTCGACATGGGTGAATTTATCTACGAGCGGGTTCCGGCGCTGGGCAGCGTCATCCGCGCTATCAAAAAACGCCTGTGACCGGAGAGCGTCAAATATGAACATTGCCATCATTGGTACAGGCATTAGCGGCTTGACCGCCGCCTGGCAGTTGCGCCGCGAGCATCGCCTGACGATCTTTGAGGCCAACGACTACATCGGCGGCCACACGAATACCGTTGATGTGGAGGTTCAGGGACGGCGTTATGCGGTTGATACCGGCTTCATCGTCTTCAATGACTGGACCTATCCGAACTTCATCCGCCTGCTGGAACAACTGGGCGTCGCTGCGCAGCCGACCACGATGAGCTTCAGCGTTCGTTGCGAGCGCACCGGGCTGGAGTACAACGGCGAGAATCTGAATACCCTGTTCGCCCAGCGCCGTAATCTGTTCCGTCCCTCGTTCCACCGGATGATCCGCGACATTCTGCGCTTCAACCGTGAAGCGCCGGCGTTGCTGGACAGTCATCGCGCCATCACCCTGAACGCCTATTTGCGGGAACAAAATTACAGCCCGGAATTCACCGACCATTATATTTTACCCATGGCGGCGGCTATTTGGTCAGCGGAGCCGGCGGCGATGGGGGAAATGCCGGTGCGGTTCTTTATCCAGTTTTTCAAGAACCACGGCCTGTTGAGTGTGAGCGACCGACCACAGTGGCAAGTGATTCAGGGCGGTTCGCGCCGCTATGTCGAGCGGTTAACAGCGCCGTTCCGTGACTGCATCCGCCTGAGTTGCCCGGTGGAATGGGTGCGCCGCCATCCTCGGCATGTGCAGGTCAAATCCCGGTCTGGCCCGGTGGAATTGTTCGACGAAGTGATTTTCGCTACCCACAGCGATCAGGCTTTACGACTGCTGGCCGATCCCACGGCCCGGGAGCGGGAGATTCTCAACGCGCTGCCCTATCAGTACAACGAAGCGGTCTTGCACACCGACACCCGGTTGTTGCCGCGTCGCCGACGGGCCTGGGCGGCCTGGAACTACCATCTGCCGGCGCAGCCGCAGGCGCGGGTTGCGGTAACTTACAATATGAATCTTCTACAAGGCCTGAACGCGCCCGAGACCTTTTGCGTGACGCTCAACCCCAGCGAACAGATTGACCCGGCGCGTATTCTCTACCGCACCGACTATCATCACCCGGTGTTCACCGAGGCCGGCGTCAAGGCGCAAGCCCGCCGCGCTGAGATCAGCGGCGTCAACCGCACCTGGTATTGCGGAGCGTACTGGAGTTATGGCTTCCATGAAGATGGGGTAAATAGCGGGTTGGCGGTGGGGCGGAGCCTGCAGGAGCGGCGACTGGCGGCGTGAATAGTCGCCCGGCCTGAGCGGCGGTAAAGTCCCCGCCGCAATCAAAAAGCCATCCCTGGAATCACGGTGCAAACACTTCCGACACTGACATTGAGGCGTTAACCGTGATCCAGGGTTGATCGCAAAAAATCTACGGCGTCATCCGGCATTGACGGGCGGGCGAATCCAGAACAGAGCGTGTAGCCGCAGCAGCGTTTCCGGGTCGGCGATCAACTCGCGCTTCTGGGCTGGACTCAGGCTGTCTGGCCCCTCTTCTTCGAGCTGGTGGATTAACCCTTCCAGATAATGCTGGCGGCGCTTGCCGGGCGGCTCGCGCTCCGGCAGCAGCGACCGATGCAGGACATTGACATAGGGATCCATCAGCACCTGCATGAAACGGCTGCGCGGCGTCTCTCGCAAAACCGGCAGCACTGGCTGATGGTTGTGCAAACGGTCTTCCAGGTCGCGTAGCACAGTCGGCGGTTCGGTTTCTTCCGGGGTCAGAAACAGGCCCAGTTGCCGTGACCCGCGACCCAGAGCCATGCTGCTCGACAGCATCGACATGGGAATCGCCAGCACCAGCCCCAGCAGCACCGGAATGAACCACCAGAAAAACGCCGGCACATAGAGATAACTGAACGTTCCGGCGACGATGCCGATCAACGTATGCCCACCATGCGCCAGCGCCGCTTCGCTAAAGCCGGTCTGATGGTCGCCGCGTTGCTGCGGCGGCCAGCCCACCGCTTTGCGCATTAAAATCGCCAGTACGAACTTGGTCTGGAACAGCATGAGCACCGGCGCGGTCAGCACCGAAAATACCGTTTCCAGCAACACACTCAACGTTGCTCCCCACATTCCGCCATAAGCGCTGCGCAACCGACTGTCTTTGAGCAGCAGGAGCAGGGCCAGCAGCTTGGGCAGGAACAGCATAGTCAGCGTAACCAGCAATACCGTGGTCATTTCCACCGCAAACGACACCGGCCACACCGGCTGCCAGTTTTCCCCGAAGAAGTACACCAGCTCCTGCTGCGTCTGGAGATAGGCTTCCACCCCGGTGGCGATCAGGAACAGCAACCAGAGCGGCGAGGCGGCGTAGGACATCACCCCCATCAGGAAATGCAGCCGACTCAGGGCGTTAAACCCCTGGGAAAAGGCCAGCCGCAGATGCTGAAGATTGCCCTGACACCAGCGACGGTCGCGCTTGGCGTAATCGATCAACGTGGGCGGAATTTCTTCATAGCTGCCCTCCAGATCGTAGGCCAGCCACACTTCCCAACCCGCCCGGCGCAGCAGCGCGGCTTCAACAAAGTCATGGCTGAGAATCTCGCCGCCGAACGGCTCGCGCCCCGGCAACTTCGGCAAGCCACAGTGGTCGAGAAACGGTTGAATGCGGATGATGGCGTTGTGGCCCCAGTAGTTGCTCTCGCCCAGTTGCCAGTAATTCAGGCCGGCGGTGAACATCCGCCCGTAAAGGCTGCTGGCGAATTGCAGGATGCGGGCGAACAGCGATTCGCGGTTGACCGGCGCCGGCGGAGTTTGGATCAATGCGACGTGCGGATGAAGCTCCATGAGCCGCACCATTTCAACCAGGGTCTCGCCCTGCATGACGCTATCAGCGTCCAGCACGATCATGTAGCGATATCGCCCGCCCCAGCGGGTGCAGAAATCCTCCAGATTGCCGCTCTTGCGACTGGTGTTCTCCGGGCGGTTGCGATAGAAGATGCGGCCCTTGCCGTCCAGCGCCCGCACCATATCCTGCCAGCGCAATTCCTCTTCCACCCACACGTCAGGATCGCGGGTGTCGCTGAGGATGAAAAAATCGAACCCATCCAGTTGGCCAGTCGCCGCCAGCGAGTGGTGAATGGCGTGCAGACCGGCGAACACCCGCTCCGAATCTTCGTTGTAAATCGGCATCAGGATCGCAGTGCGCGGCGGCGGAGCAGCAGGATCGAGTCGGGTCGCCGGCGGCTGGCGGGTAATCGCCCAGCGGTCGCGTCCGAACAGAATCACCAGAAAGCCCATGAACGCGGTCCAGAACGAGATGCAAATCCAGGAAAACAGGATCGTGTACAGAAACAGCAGCAGCAATTCCATTGGACTGAAGCCATCGGGTTGAAACACGCTGACCAGCAAGCCGAGGGCGATCAGCGTGGTCAGCGTGACCAGCAGAAAAAAGACGGCGCGCCGAAGCGTTTGCCCGGTGATCCAGGAAGAAGGTTGCGTCATAAACGTTTCCAAAGCGGTTCAATGCGTTGCGCGGGCATGGCGCTAGGAACAGGCGTCGGGGTAGGATCAGCGACAGCGGCGCGCAGGCGCTCCAGCGCGATGCCCGCCGCGCCCGGCGGAGCGAACAACGCGGCGGGCCAGTCTGGCACGGCTCCACTCAACAGCGCGGCTCGCGCCGCCATTAGCGCTGGCGAAGGCCGGGGCAGACCGAGCGCCGCCGCCAGCCAGTCATCCAGCAATTCGCCAGCGGCAATAATAGCCCGCGCTGCGGATTCCCCGTCTTCGCGCAGATCGGGTAACCGCCGCAAGGTTTGTTCGCTTAGAGCCAGCGCCAGGTTCGGATCGGCCACACCCAACGCCGCCCAATAAGCCTTGAGGCGGTACAACAGAGGCTCACCGCCGGGCGCCGTCGCCAGCGACGACCGAAGTGTGTTCACTGGGCGACGGTCCATTGATAATTCCAGGTCTCGGTCAGCACATCGTCGCCGAGCTTCAGGAAGCAGCGCAGGTCCGCCGGCTCGTCGCCTTTCGGCAACAACTCGAAAGAGACGCGCCAGCCCTGGGTATAGGCGTTTTTATGGGCGACCACGTTTTCGATCTGGCCGCTCGAACCGGTGACCACAGCGGTAACCAGCGCATCTTCGGCTAGTTTGCTTAGGGCCTCGCCGCCGAAATCAATGACGAACCGCCGCCGGGAAGTATCCAGATCGCCCGCACCGCCCGCACCGATCCGGCTGGCCAGGGTGCGCCCGCCCGGCGACAGATTCGACATATCCAGGAAGAAGAACAGCCGATAGTTGAATTCCAGGGACTGGCCGGGTTCAACCGGCTTTTCCGGGACCCAGAACGCGGCGATATTGTCGTAGCGCTCTGCGTCGCTGGGAATTTCGATCAACTGCACGGAACCCTTGCCCCATTCGCCCTGTGGCTCGACCCAGACGCCTGGACGGTTGTGGTAATGCGCTTCCAGATCCTGGTAATTTTCAAAATTGTGGTCACGCTGCAACAAGCCAAAGCCGCGCGGGTTATCGTCCTGGAAAGCGCTGATCCGCAGCCGGGCCGGGTTGTTCAGGGGTCGCCAGATCCATTCGCCCTTGCCGGTCGCCATAAGTAGGCCGTCGGAATCATGCACCTGTGGGCGGAAATCGTCGAAGAATCGTTCATTCAGCGCGCCGTGAAAGAACATGCTGGTCAGCGGGGCGACGCCGAATTTCTGCACCTTTTCCCGGATGAAAACACTGGCCCGGACCTCAATCGAGGTATTGAGGCCCGGTTTGATGAGGAAGCGGTAAGCGCCGGTGACGCTCTGGCTGTCCATCAGGGCGTAAATGGTCAGTTCCGTTGCGTCTTTGCTCGGTTTTTCCAGCCAGAACTCGCGGAAGTAGGGAAACTCCTCCGGTTTGGGCAGGCCGGTGTCCAGCGCCAGGCCGCGCACCGAAATGCCGTAATTCTGATTTTGGCCGACGGCGCGAAAGTAACTGGCCCCCAGGAACACGGCAACCTCGTCGTAGTGACTGTCGGTGTGCAACGGGTACATCACCTTGAAGCCGGCAAACCCCAGGTTTTTGGGGAGCGCTTCTGGAGCCTGGTTTTTACCGTAATCAAACAACTCGTTGGCGTATTCAACCGGCTGGCTTTCGCCGTCAGCGATGACGTTGATGATGACCGGCTGTTTGAACAGGAATCCGAGCGGCGCGAATTGCACTTCAAAGGGCAAGCCTTCAGCACGCCACAGGCTGTGGTCGGCGCGAAAACGAATATCGCGGTAGCGATCATAATCGAGACTTTTGAAGAAGTCGGGCAGGTTCTCGCCGGGCGTCTGGAACGGCTGGTTGGCCAGCACCTCGGCGCGGCGACGCACATCGGCGAAATTAAAGCGCTTGGGGGGCGGTGTGGTCGCCGGGGCGGCTTCGGGCGCGCTCGGCGCGCTCAGGCTCGCCACTGGACCCGCGCATAGACCGGCCAGCAGGACAACACTTAGCAACATTCGGAGTTTCACGGCGTCAAGGCTCCGTCGACGGTTCGATTCAGTGGAATTTGAGTGATGGGTTTTGGAAGAAAGGTTTCAGCGCGGTATTGTATTGTGGTCTGGGCGTTCCGACTATCTTGATTTAGCGTTGTTCATGTTTAGCGTTCAGCGATCAACATTGGCCGATCCGGGGGGGAGTTTCATGAATCTGCACGACAACACACTGTTTCGGCGGCAATGCCCGGTTGCAGGCGCTTGGATCGAGGCGGACAACGGCGCGGTCTCCATTATTACCAATCCTGCGACGGGTGAGGCGCTCGGTCCGGTTCCTGAACTGGGCGCGGCGGAAACCCGCCGGGCGATTGAAGCGGCGCACGCGGCGCTGCCCGGCTGGCGGGCGTTGACCGCTCAGGCGCGGGCGGTGATTCTGCGGCGCTGGTTCAATCTGCTGCTGGAAAATCAGGAAGATTTGGCGACGCTGATGACCCTGGAGCAGGGCAAACCCTTGGCCGAGGCGCGGGGTGAAATCGCTTACGCTGCCAGTTTTCTCGAGTGGTTCGCCGAGGAGGGTAAGCGGGTCTACGGCGAGGTGATTCCGCCCCATCAGCCGGATAAGCGGGTGTTGGTGTTCAAAGAGCCGGTGGGCGTGTGTGCGGCGATTACGCCCTGGAATTTCCCGGCGGCGATGATCACCCGCAAAGCCGGCGCAGCGTTGGCGGCGGGTTGCACGATGGTAGTCAAGCCGGCCCCGCAAACGCCGTTCTCGGCGCTGGCGCTGGCGGTGCTGGCGAAACGGGCGGGTTTGCCAGCGGGCGTGTTGAATATCGTCACCGGCCCGGCCCAGGCTATCGGCGATGAAATTCTGGACAACCCCCGGGTGCGCAAACTCAGCTTCACCGGTTCGACCCGCACCGGCAAATATTTGATGCAGCGCTGCGCCAGGACGCTGAAACGGCTCTCGCTGGAATTGGGCGGCAATGCGCCGTTTATCGTATTTGACGATGCGGATCTTGATGCGGCGGTCGCCGGGGCGCTGGTTTCCAAGTACCGCAACAGCGGACAGACCTGCGTCTGCGCTAACCGGTTTCTGGTGCAGGATGGCGTTTACGACGCCTTTGCCGCCCGATTGACCGCAGCAGTGCGCGAGCAACTCAAGGTGGGCAATGGCCTGGAGCCAGGCGTGATGCAGGGACCACTGATTGACGAGGCGGCGCTGGCGAAGGTGGAGCGGCATGTGGCAGATGCAGTGGCTCAGGGGGCAAAGGCGTTGACGGGCGGACAGCGTCACGCTTTGGGCCGGACGTTTTACGAACCGACGGTATTGGTGGACATGACTTCGACGATGCTAGCCGCTCGTGAGGAGACGTTCGGACCTGTCGCGCCGCTATTCCGGTTCCAGACCGATGAAGAGGCGGTGCAGTTGGCGAATGCAACAGAATTCGGCTTGGCGGCCTATTTCTACAGCCGTGATGTCAATCGGGTGTTCCAAGTTGCCGAGGCGCTGCAATACGGCATGGTGGGCGTCAATACCGGCCTGATTTCGACCGAGATTGCGCCGTTTGGCGGCGTCAAAGAATCCGGCTTTGGGCGGGAAGGTTCAAAATATGGCATTGAAGAATATTTGAATATCAAATACTTGTGTATTGGGCTTTGACCGCTCACCCGTCGTCGGGCTGATCGCTGTGAAATGGCGGTTGGATCGGTGCTAGGTTCATTAATTTTTTGGTTCTTCGACTGTTCTTGTGGAGCTAGGCGAAACTGATTAACGCCCGTTGCTTAAAGTTGGCGAAATTGCGAAAACCGTAACCCATACATTTCAATATTTTGATCGAATTGTTAATGCCTTCGATGATGCTCGTCGTGAATCGATGCGTGAAATAGTTTAATACATATAGTCCTCCTAATTCAGATCTCAACACGCATATCAAACAAGATCATAATTTTTAATAAAAAATATCAAGATGATCGTTTTGCAATATGGGGATCACTATTAGCAAGATTAAAGAAGGTGAGCTTTTCCGCGTACTCGCCACCTGGTGGGGTTGCAACCAGTCCAGCGCGTCCAGCACAGCGTCCCATCGGCCAGGCCGTACCCGTAAGCCCGCGCAGCACGAAGAAGCCGCGCCCGTGCCACAGCGGGATGGCGAGTGGGGAAGACACCAGCCAGCGAAGGATTTCAGCCTGTCGAGTCATGACGTGAGGACTCAGCACGGTAGCCCGGATCAGGCATCGCCATAATCCAGCAGCTCGTAGCGGTCATCGATTTCATCATCGTTACCAGAGGGCGTAAATCGGCAGGACCGACAAGCTTGCCAGGACTCCCCTCTCCCGGCGGGCGAGGGGCCGGGGGTGAGGGCGCTTCAATCTAGCCGGACGGGGGTCACCTGATACTCTTCGAGCCGCGCCCCGCATTCGCGCAAATCAGCGGCGGACAATTCTCGCCCGCGCCAATCCGCCGGCAGTTCCAGGCTCAAATGCAAAAAGCGCCCGCCCCGCTGGCAGACTTGCGCCGCCAAGTGGATCGGCAAGGTGCCAATCACCACATCGCCGGGCTGAACGGTTTCGGGATCGAGATGGGCGATGGCCGCATCCACAATGATCCCTTCCCCGGCGGCCCAGTCCAGCGCGCCGGAATGGCGGGAGATGAAGAGGATGGTCATGGGTCGGTGCTGTCTGGCCGATATCGTTGATTCAAGAAATCCGCCGCCCAGGTCAAGGCGTTTGACGACTCGTCGGTAAGGTGCAGCCAAAATCTGGCGCCAAATTTATTTTTATCCTGAAAAGTACCTACCAATTTTTGCTGTCCATCTTCTTCTCGAACATAAAAACCAATTCCCTTAATTGATTTTTTTTTATCGTATGGCAGCGAACTAGTCGTGACAATCCAGGAATTTTCATGCCAGACTTTCTCGACAAATTCCTTAAAACAGACTGGATAATGATCATCCCGGAAAGTAGACGGTTTGCGGTTCTCAGCGGGAATGAGTTTGATTAGTTTTGGATTCCGTAGTCGAAATCCTGTCAGATAAATTTGCCCGATGGGGCTTAGTTCATAAATCGACTCACCGTCCACAGAAATTTCGGCAAGTAAAACTCGCAATTTTTCATCAATTTCCCCCAACTCAGTGGACGAAAATGCCTTACCTCTTTCAAAATCGGTTAGTAAATCGGCATTACGCGCCAGAATATTGTGATCGAATGTAATGGGCAGAGGGGGAAAATCGATGATTTCAGAGAACCGTTCGTGCTTGTAAAAAACGGGAATATTTAGAGCTTGACCGACGATAACCGCAATAGCGATTTGAGCTTTATAACCTCCCGTAGCATCATAGTCTATCCAATAGATATCCAGACATACTTTATGCAGGGGCCTCTTGGAGATCGGCATACTGAGTCGTGGGGAGCTTGAAGAATGAGCGAATTCTTTCAATATTTTTCTGCAATTTTTCCAGATCA
>Ga0209573_1004661_pt1 | contig 13216 bp, 12 predicted proteins | sample TNRBio252014_DNA_FD_185870 | JGI IMG/M metagenome (GOLD analysis project Ga0209573, IMG submission 185870) | Wastewater treatment Type I Accumulibacter community from EBPR Bioreactor in Madison, WI, USA - TNR Reactor_6/25/2014_ DNA (SPAdes)... | ecosystem: Engineered > Bioreactor > EBPR >...
TCGCCGCCAAATTTGGTGGCCATCACTTTGGTGATCGCCGCCGTTAGCGTGGTCTTGCCGTGGTCGACGTGACCGATCGTCCCGACATTCACATGCGGCTTGTTGCGCTCGAACTTTTCTTTGGACATCCAGAGACTCCCCTGCAAAGCTTTCAGGTCAAGGGTTTAGACCACGCACTCAAATCGACTGGAGCCCATAACCAGATTTGAACTGGTGACCTCATCCTTACCAAGGATGCGCTCTACCGACTGAGCTATATGGGCCTGAAAATGTTCTATAATTCAAAAATTTTTGTGGAGCGGGTGATGGGAATCGAACCCACACCATCAGCTTGGAAGGCTGAGGTTCTACCATTGAACTACACCCGCCTTGCGCATCCAAGCTGGGTATTCAGTCTTCGCAAGTCGCACTCGCCAAACGCCGCGCACTGTGCGAACTCAACGCCGGTCTGCAAGGTGGTGGAGGGGGAAGGATTCGAACCTTCGAAGGCTGAGCCAACAGATTTACAGTCTGCCCCCTTTGACCGCTCGGGAACCCCTCCAAAATTTGAGTTGTGCATTTTGATGGTCAAAGGCGGGGTTGTCAATCGCCCGCATCAAGTTTTTGCGAAACGATCTATTGAATCTACTATAATCCTCGGCTGGCGCGAGCTGGCGTAGCTCAGCCGGTAGAGCAGTTGCCTTGTAAGCATCAGGTCAGGGGTTCGAGTCCCCTCGCCAGCTCCATATCAACCCATGGCTTGGATAGACCTTAGTCATTGCCATGATCGTGGAAACCTGCGCGATCATGGCAGATTTTCATTTACTTCCCACCCACCACCCAGAGGATTTGCTCATGGCGCAACTCAAACCCGGTGTCGTCACTGGTAAGGACTATCTGACCCTCGTGGCTGCTGCGAAAGCAGGCGGTTACGCCCTGCCCGCGGTCAACGTCTCCAGTAGCAGCACAATCAACGCTGTGCTGGAAGCCGCAGCGAAGAACCAAGCTGACGTCATCATTCAGCTTTCCAATGGCGGCGCGCAGTTCTACGCCGGCCAAGGGATCAAGGACAGCTTCAAGGCCAAGGTGCTGGGCGCAGTGGCGGCGGCGCTGCATGTTCACCTGCTGGCCGAGCATTACGGGGTCTGCGTGGTGTTGCACACCGACCATGCCAACAAGAGCCTGATTCCCTGGGTCGACGCCTTGCTGGATCACGGCGAGGCGTACTTCAAGCAGCACGGCAAGCCGCTGTTCAGCTCGCATATGCTGGATCTGTCCGAAGAGACGATGGAGTTCAACCTGGGCGAATGCGCCCGCGTTCTCAAGCGCATGGCGCCGCTGGATATGAGCCTGGAGATCGAGCTGGGCGTGACCGGCGGTGAAGAAGACGGTATCGGCAGCGAACTGGAGGAAAGCGCCGACAACTCCCACCTCTACACCCAGCCGGAAGACGTGCTGCTGGCTTATGAGCGGTTGTCGCCGATTGGCCATTTCTCGGTCGCCGCGTCCTTTGGCAACGTGCATGGGGTCTACAAGCCTGGCAATGTCCAGTTGCGCCCGGAAATCCTGAAGAATTCCCAGGCGCTGATCGAGCAGAAGCGCGCGACTGACGCCAAGCCGCTGAATCTGGTGTTCCACGGCGGCTCCGGTTCGGAGAAGGACAAGATCACCGAGGCGGTGGGCTACGGGGTGTTCAAGATGAACATCGACACCGACCTGCAATTCGCCTATTCGGAAGCCATCGGCAAGTTCGTTACGGAAAATCCCAAGGCGTTCCTGTATCAGGTCGATCCGGAAACCGACAAGCCGTACAAGAAGTTCTACGACCCGCGCAAGTATCTGCGGCTGGCGGAGCAGAACATGGTGACTCGCCTGAACGAGGCGTTCGAGGATCTGGGTTCCAAGGGGAAGTCGCTGGCGGGGTAATGGCGGGCGCGCATACCGCCCGATCCTGAGTTATCACGCTGAAAAACCAGGGCCTGTCGAGAACCCGGCAGGCCCTGGGTGCGAAATCCAGGTTTGAAACGCTATTCTTTCCCAGGACGCCGGATGCGTCGCTTGGCCCGGTGATTGACGGGCATCGAGCAGGTGGTGCGACGGATGGCGCGCTACGGGCGCCTATCAGCTATGCTTGCCTGTGGATCCCCCTGACTGACCTCGCTGCATGAACTGGAATCGCCTGCTTTCCCGCGCCCGCCCGGGCCTGTTTCGCCCGCAACCCGATAATGAGGCGCGCACCGATTTCCAGCGCGATTTTGACCGCATTGTGTTTTCGTCAGCGTTCCGGCGGTTGCAGGACAAGACCCAGGTTTTCCCGCTCTCGCAAAGTGACTACGTCCGTACCCGCCTGACTCACAGCCTGGAAGTCTCCAGCGTCGGCCGCTCGCTCGGGGCCATGGTCGGCGATAGCGTGATTCGCCGTCACGGTCTGAAAAACGTCTATCCCCAGGACTTTGGCGCGGTAGTCGCCGCCGCCTGTCTGGCTCACGATATCGGTAATCCACCGTTTGGCCACGCCGGCGAGGACGCCATTCGCCTGTGGTTCACCACGCCCGCCACCGGCCAGGCGGTTCTGGAACCGCTGTCCGACCCGCAGCGCCAGGATTTTCTGCGTTTTGAAGGCAACGCCCAAGGCTTTCGCATCATCACCCGGTTGCAAAGCCCCGACAATCACGGCGGGATGCAATTGACCTGCGCCACGCTGGGTACTTTCACCAAGTATCCACGCGCTTCCGCGTTGCCGGTCGCGCCGCCGCCGGGTATCCCCTTCCGAAAGTTTGGTTTCTATCAGGACGACCGGGCGCTGTTCACGGAAGTTGCTGAGCAACTGGGGCTGGAACCGGTCGCGCCGGACGCCTGGAGTCGCCATCCACTGGCGTATCTGGTCGAGGCCGCTGACGATATCTGTTACCGAATCATCGACATCGAAGACGCCTTTCGCCAACAGCAACTGCCCTACGAGCAGGTGCGTGACCTGCTGCTGCCGCTGACCAGCCAGCCGGAACGCGCCGAACGCAAGCTCATGCGCATCACCCGGCCCAAGGAACGGATCGAGTACCTGCGCGCCAAGGCGATTGGGGTCATTATTGATCAGGCGCATCAGTGTTTTATGGCGCATGAGGACGCCATTCTGGCCGGCGCTTTTGCGGAGGAGTTGCTGGACGTGATTCCCGCCGCGACCGCCATGCGCGCGCTCAAGGACTGTGGTGAAACCCAGGTTTACGTCTCCCGGCCGGTGGTGGAAGTGGAGGCGGCCGGTTTCGAGGTGCTGGGCGGTCTGCTGGGCGCGTTTGTCACCACGGTCAACGACCTTGCGGCGCACGGGGCGAACGCTTCACCCCGGAGCCGGATGCTGATCCATCTGATCCCGGAACCCTTCGCGGGTCCTGGTCGCCGCCCCCTCGACGATCCCTACCGTCGCCTCCTGTCCATCACCGATTTCGTCTCCGGCATGACGGACTCCTACGCGGTGACGCTCTACAAGAAGCTGACCGGCATCTCGTTGCCAACGGGCTGAGCGGCGATCATCGCTCGCCCTCGTGGATCAGCGGTACGAACACCACCGGCAGCACACTGCGACTCGACACCTGGCCTTGGGCATCCTTGCGCAGCAGGCGTAAATCCTGAGTGTGGCCGGGCGGCCCAACCGGTATCACCAGCCGTCCCCCCGGTTTCAGTTGCCGCACCAGCGCCGGGGGAATCTCCGCTGCCGCCGCCGTCACGATGATCCCATCGAATGGCGCGTGTTCCGCCCAGCCCAACCCGCCATCGGCGACGCGAAGCGCTACATTGCCGAACCCCAGTTCGCGCAGACGGCGGTCGGCGGTGGCGGCCAGCTCCGGAATCCGCTCCACCGAGTAGACCTGTCGCGCCAGTTGCGCCAGCACTGCGGCCTGGTAGCCCGATCCGGTCCCGATTTCCAGCACTACGGCTGCCGGTTCAAGTTCCAGCAACTCGGTCATCAGCGCCACGATGAACGGCTGGGAGATGGTCTGGCCGCGCCCGATGGGCAGGGGCCGGTCAGCATAGGCCCAGGGTTGCTGCTCCGTTGGCACGAAACGGTGCCGGGGCGTTGCCGCCAGCGCCGCCAGCACTCGCGCACTCAGGGCATGACAGCCGGTCTGATTGCCGGTAGCGAGGGTCTCGGCGATGACTCGCTCCAATAACCGGCGCTGCTCGTTTCCCCAATCGGGGTCCGCGTCAACGACCATGCGCTTGCTCGCGCCGGAACGCCCGTTCCGGCATCAGAATCCGCGCGGCCAGATCACCTTCGCGCAACAACGGCTGGCGGCGCAGACTCGCCAGCAACCCTGCGACCGGCGCCAGAATCCGCCCCCGCTCGCTGCCCGTGAAGCTGTCGTAAACCCGCCCCAGTTCCTCCCCCGCCCGTACCCAGCGCCCCACCTCCTGGCGCGAGGAAAACAGGCCGGACTGCTCAGCCAGCACGACAAACACCTGGCGCAGGCCGAAATAACCCAGGTCTTCGTCTTCATCCGCCAACCGCAGGCCGCTGACGATGCCGGTCCGATCCAGAAAAGCCACCAGCGCGCGAAACAGACTTTCGCAATGCCGGGTCTGCAAGCTACCTGCCTGCCCGGCGTGGATCACGAAATTTTCGCCGCCCTGTCGCCGCCAGACGCGCACCAGATCCGGAGCGTCGCCCGGCTCCAGCGGCCGCTCGATCACCGCTGGCAATCCAAACAGGCAGGCGCTGGCTCGTTCATCATCATTAGGCCCGTATAGCCACACTTGCGGCATCTCCTCAGTTTCCAGGCGAGGATGCAGCGCTATCCGGTAATAGGCGCCCTGCGTAATGGTCGCCACGGTCTCGGTCATGGCCCAGCGCTGCCGCGCCGTCTTCCGGGCGCTGGATTCCTGCCCCTGCGGAACCTCGGCTACTGTCGGAACGATCAAGACTCGTTCCCGCAGGCGCAAATCCTGCCGTTCGCCGGCGGCAATATCGCGCAGGAACGCCGCCAGCCGCGACAGCACAAACATCCCATTCAATTCCTGGCGCGGATTCGCGACCAGCGCCAACTGCGGGATACGTTCCCGGGGACCGATATCGTGGTAGAGGATCGGACTATCGCCGCGCAAATGCTCTATCAATCCAGAAATTGTCATGGTGCTCAAGATTTCGCTCCGCTATCAGCGTAATCCTAGTTGACTGAAAACCACCTCGTCGTCTCACCTATTCTAAGGATAGTTCAGACGACCCGTTTCACAGGGTGGAATTTGCCATTGTGCCGCTCTAGCGAAAGAAATTCCGGTAGATGATGTTGCATCGCAACATTTCCAGCGTTATATTGCAATGCAACAAAGTCACCCCTTCGCCGAGGAGTTCGCCATGGTCGTCAATCTGTTCAATAAAGCGCTGGAAACCCCGCAAGCCTTGCCGGAACCTCTGGTGAAGGCCAATAAGCTGCTGATCGAGAATATAGAAAAGGTATTGCTCTTCCAGATGAATGCGCTGAAGAGCTACTTCGACATTGGCGTCAATCAACTCCGGGCCGCCGCCGAGATTACCGATCTGCAAAGTTTGCAGGACTTTTGCAAGCGCCAAGCCGAAATCGCCCAGACCTTGCAGTGCAAACTGATGAACGATACCCGGATCCTGTCCGCCATGACCGCCGGCTTTAGAGCAGAGATGGAGGGTCTGACCCGGAACACCCTGGAGCAGACCTTGCCCAAAGCCGCATGAACGCCCGCCCTCCTGCTCATCGCCCCGCCTGCGCGGGGCGTCTGCGTTTTTAGGCGGTGGTGAACGTCCCGCACGGTCTGCGCCTTGCGGTCGCCTGTGAACCGGCGGCCGACCCGACAGCCGCTGCTGATCTGGCGGCAACGCTGAATGCGCCTCTGGTTGACTGCGCTCCGGCCAGGGCGGATTTCACCCACCTGCTGGTAGTGACAGCGGAACGACTGGAGCTGCGGGAAACCCGCGCGGACGCGCCCGGCCCAGTTTACGCCGATTTCATTACCGGCGCGGTCGCGCATCGCTACCGATTCGGTGGCGGACGCAGCCAACCGCTGGCCCGGGCGGTGGGGCTAAAACGCGGCGCGACGCCGACCGTGGTGGACACCACCGCTGGACTGGGCCGCGACGCTTTTGTGTTAGCCGGGCTGGGATGCACGGTGCGCCTGGTCGAGCGCTCGCCGGTGATCGCTGCGTTGCTGCGCGACGGTCTGCGCCGCGCCGCCGCCGACCAGGACATCGGACCCTGGGTGACGGAACGGTGCGATCTGACGGTCGCCGACGGCCGCGACTATTTGCGAGGACTCCCTGCCGATCAGCGGCCGGATGTGGTTTATCTCGATCCGATGTATCCGCAGCGCCGGAAAGCCGCGCTGGCTGGGAAAAATATGCGGTTATTACGGCAACTGGCCGGGGATGACGACGATGCCCCGGCACTGCTGGCCGTTGCCCTGACCCGCGCCCGGCGGCGCGTGGTGGTGAAACGGCCGCGCCACGCGCCGCCGGTGGCCGGATCACTGCCGGGTTTTCAGATCATCGCGCCCCATACCCGCTTCGATGTCTACCCGATAAGCCCGACAGCCGGAACGTTGTAATACCCATTCTCAATAGGTTTTCGTCATTCCCGCGAAGGCGGGAATCCAGGCAGCCGCTGAAAAACGGGATACCCGCTTTCGCGGGTATGACGAACAGGGTCGTTTTTGATCTGAAAAAGATAAAATCTATCGGTAAACGGTATAACGCAACTTTCCGGCGGGTTATTGCGCGGTTGCCGTAGGGAACGGAATCGAAGGTTTCTTAAGGTCTGGCGACGGTCGTGCGACCGCGAACGGCGGCTGGCGCGGCGCAACCGGCAGTTTCGGCGGCGCCAGGGGATCCATCCACTGTCCGTAAGCGCGGGTGATGCGGTTCACATAGGCTTGGGTCTCAGCATAGGGCGGTACGCCGCCGTGGCGCACCACCGCCCCCTCGCCCGCATTGTAGCCCGCCAGCGTCAGGCGCATGTCGCCCCGAAAATAGGCTAACAGCCAGCGCAGATAGGCCATGCCGCCCTGCAGGTTCTGCACCGGATCATAGGGATCCTGAACCCCGAATCGTTCGGCAGTCGCCGGAATCAACTGCATCAACCCCTGAGCTTCCTTGGGAGAACGGGCCTGCGCGTTGAAACCGGATTCGGTCTCGATCACTGCCAGCACCAGAGCCGGCGGTAGACCATAACGCGGCGCCAGAGTGTGAACCAGCGCCTCGACCTTGGCCCGTTGCGGCGATGCCGGGCGCGGGCGGGCGGCCACCGCTTGCGCCAGCCGTGGCTTGACCGTGGGATCCACCGGCTCAACGCAGGTCGCCGGCTGGATTTTGGCCTGATCCTCCACCCGCGCCAGCATTCGCTGGGCGGGAACATCTCCCTTGGCCGCCGCCCGCCGGAACCAGGCGGCCGCCTGGGCATCATCGCGCGCCACTCCCCGGCCATTGGCATACATCCAACCCAGTTGATACTGCGCCGCCACATGGCCGCGTCGAGCGGCAACACAATACAGTTGCCGCGCCCGGTCGTAATTTTGCGGCACACCCTCGCCATGCTCGTAGCGCGCCGCCCATTCCGCCTGCACGGCAGGCGTCTCCCGAATCAGCCGGAGCCATTCGGGCGCGTTGTCCACGGCCCAGGCGCTGCTGGCGCACCACAAGCTGAGCGCCCAGAGTCCGCAACGTCCGAGGCGACATCGCCCTTTGCGCTTCGGGCAAAAAAATGACGCTACCCGCATGAGAAAGCCCTACCCTTACGGTAAACTTGCCAGCTTTAAATCCGCACTATCCCCGAAAAACGATATGGCACTGCATCCTACCGACTGGAGGCCCTGATGAGCTACACCACCGCATCCATCCGCAACATCGCCCTGGTCGGGCATGGCGCGGCTGGAAAAACCACCCTGGTGGAATCTATTCTGCACCATGCCGGAAAATTGACCATCCCCGGCGCAGTGGAAAAAGGCAACACGGTTTGCGATTTCGACCCCCAGGAAAAGGCGCACCAGCATTCGCTGGACGCCGCTCTGGTGCATTTTGATTACGAAGGCGCTCACGTCAACCTGATTGATACTCCGGGCTTTCCCGATTTCATCGGCCAAGCGATGGCGGTCCTGCCAGCGGTAGACACGGTGGCGGTGCTGATCAATGCCCAGACCGGCATCGAAGCCGTGACCCAGCGGATGATGGAGCGCGCCGCCGAACGCCGGCAATGCCGCATGATCATCGTCAACAAGATCGACGCCGAAAATGTGGACCTGCCTGGGCTGCTCGACCAGATTCAGGAAGCCTTCGGCCGGGAATGCCTGCCGATCAATCTGCCGGCCCACCGCGCCGCTGGCGTCGTGGACTGCTTCTTCAATCCCGCCGGGGACAGCGACTTTTCCAGCGTCGCCACCGCTCATTCCGCCCTGATTGATCAAGTCGTCGAAGTCGATGAAGAACTGATGGCGCTGTATCTGGAGCAGGGCGAGGATTTACAGCCCGACCAGTTGCACGCGCCGTTCGAAAAAGCGCTGCGCGAAGGCCACCTGATTCCGATCTGCTTCGTCTCCGCCCGCACCGGAGCCGGGGTTAAGGAACTGCTGGACATCTTCGTCAAGCTGCTGCCCAATCCCACCGAGGGTAATCCAGAGTCGTTCCTCAAGGGTGAAGGTCAGACGGTCGAGGAACTCCAGGCGATTCCTGATCCGAAACAGCGCGCCGTGGCGCATGTCTTCAAGGTGCTGATCGATCCGTTCATCGGCAAGCTGGGCATTTTCCGCATTCATCAGGGTACGATCACCAAGGACAGCCAGTTGCTCATCGGCGACGGACGCAAGCCCTTCAAGGTCGGCCACTTGTTCCACCTGCATGGCAAGGAGCATCCCGAAGTCGCGGTCGGTATTCCCGGCGACATCTGCGCGGTGGCCAAGATAGATGATATTCACCGCGATGTGGTGTTGCACGACTCCCACGACGAAGATCAGATTCATCTGCGCCCCTTGCAGTTCCCGACCCCGCTGTTTGGGTTAGCCATCCGCGCCGCGACTCGGGGCGACGAGCAGAAACTGTCCGATACGGTGCATAAACTGCTCGAAGAAGATCCCTGTCTGGCGCTGGAACACAATACTCATACCAAGGAAACCGTGCTGCGTGGCCTGAGCGACCTGCATTTGCGCATCACCCTGGAAAAGATGCAGCAGCGCTACAACATTCAGGTCGAGACCCAGCCGCCCAAGATCGCTTACAAGGAAACCGTCAGTCAGAACGCGGAAGGCCATCATCGCCACAAAAAACAGACCGGCGGCGCGGGCCAGTTCGGCGAAGTGTTTATGCGGATCGAACCCCTCCCGCGTGACGCCGGCTTCGAGTTCGTCAGCGCGGTCGTCGGCGGCACCATTCCGACCTCGTTCCTGCCCGCGGTGGAAAAAGGGGTGCGCGAGGCGTTGCAGGAAGGCGTGGTCGCCGGTTATCCGGTACAGGATGTGCGCGCCATCGCCTACGACGGCAAGTATCACCCGGTGGATTCCAAGGAAATCGCCTTTGTCACCGCCGGCCGTGAAGCCTTTCTGGATGCGGTCAGCAAGGCGAAACCTATTGTGCTGGAACCGATTGTCAACCTGGAGGTGCGGACACCGGGCGACTGCGTGGGCACGATCACCGGCGATCTGTCCAGCCGGCGCGGCCGCATCGCGGGCACCGATGCCGGGCCGCGCGGCATCAGCATCATCAAGGCGCAAGTTCCGCTGGCGGAGCTGGAAGGCTATGAATCGCAGTTGAAATCCATGACCGGCGGCCATGGCTCATACAGTGTGGAACTGAGTCACTACGACCCGGTGCCCGCCGATATCCAGCAAAAATTGCACACGGTGTACAAGAAACAACAGGGGGGCTGATCCCTCACCCGCAGCAAGCCGGGTTTTACCCCGGCTTGTGTGCTAAAATCCTAGTTACGGGATGGGTTAAAGAATTTGTACAATAATTTTGGGTATCCTGTTTGACTTTTCCGAAAGGATTGTATAAATTCAGGCTCATGGTGTATAAGAATTTTGCCTTCCGCCGATCATCGCCCGAGGTGAGTCATGTCCAACGCGCTCCGCCGTCTCCGCCGTCTCCGCACTTTCGGCCTCTACCTGCTGCCGGCCTCTCTGCTGGCGACTACTGGGGCGTTGCTTATGGGACTGCTGTATTACCCCGCACCTTCAGCCGCCGACAAACCACAACTCGCCACGGTAGAGGATGCAAAGTTCTGGCGCGCTCATGCGGAGGATATGTTCGTCATCCTGTTGGCCGACGCCATGCGCCAGCTTCGCGAAGAGCAGAACGGCCATGGACAGATGCAGATGTATCAGTACGATGCGCCCAGCACTGATCAACGGCCGTTCTCCCGCGTCATCCCGATGCTAATCGAGAATGGCGCCCCTTCCAAGCGTCCTGTCCTGATCCGGCTGTAGGGAGAAACAAAACAGCAGGTAGAAGCTAGAGAATCCCGGATGCTCGTTACCTGCTGATCATCCTGGGTTATACGCCTCGTAATCTCAGCAGCGCCTGCTCATAAGCCGCTCGCACCTCCTCGCCGAAACAAACCAGATAGACCGCCTCAATCCGGTCATCCTGCGCCAGAAAAGCCTCGACCTCATGCACCGCGATGCGCGCCGCCTGATCCAGCGGATAGCCGTACACCCCGCAACTGATCGCGGGAAAAGCGATGGTGCGCACACCTTGTTCCACCGCCAGCTTCAGGCTGTTGCGATAGCACGCCGCCAGCAACTCCGGCTCGCCGGCCTGGCCGCCCTGCCAGATCGGCCCGACGGTGTGAATCACATAGCGGGCGGGCAAGCGGTAGCCGCGAGTGAGCTTGGCCTGACCGGTTGCACAACCGCCCAGGGTTCGGCACTCGGCCAGCAATTCCGGGCCAGCGGCGCGATGAATGGCCCCATCCACGCCACCGCCGCCCAGCAGGGAACGATTGGCGGCGTTGACGATAGCGTCCACCGGTAACTGGGTGATGTCTCCCGAAGTCAGTTGAATGCGATCAGAACGAATCATCATGGCGGCGCTCGCTAAATTTCCACCATCTCGAAATCATCCTTGGTCGCGCTGCACTCCGGACAGATCCAAGTCGCCGGGACCTCCTCCCAGCGGGTGCCGGGCGCGATGCCATCGTCCGGCCAGCCTTTTTCCTCATCATAGATAAATCCGCAAATCAAACACATATATCTTTTCATCGGGTTGGGTATTCCTTGAAGGCGCGTGGTTTAATCCTGATGATTATCCCACGCCGGCGCATCCCGAAAAACCGGCGGCGTTTGTTAGAATGCGCTTTTTAAAAGACGCCATCGCCCCCATGCCCAATATTCCTTGCGCGTTTCCCGTCGTCATGACCCTGGCTGGCAACGATCCCAGCGGCGGAGCCGGGATCGCCGCTGATATCGAAACCCTGGTCAGTCTGGGTTGTCATCCCGCGCCGGTGATTACCGCGCTCACGGTGCAGGACACCCACAATGTGCAGGCGCTGCTACCGGTCGAGTCGGCGCAGGTACTGGCCCAGGCGCGAGCGATACTGGCGGACCTGCCCGTAGCGGCATTCAAGGTGGGAGTCATTGGCAGCGCCGACAATGCCGCCGCTCTGTACACCCTGTTCAGTGAACATCCCGATATTCCGGTCGTGCTGGATCCGGTACTGGCGGCGGGTGGCGGGACCAACCTGACCAGCGCCCCCCTGCTTGAGGCCATTCAAACCCTGCTGTCTTGCACCACGGTGCTGACGCCTAACAGCGTCGAAGCCCGCCGACTGACGCCGGAAGCCGATACCCTGGAGGCCTGCGCCATGGCCCTGCTGGAGCGCGGCTGCCGCTACGTGCTGATCACCGGCGGGCATGAATTGACCGGTGATGTCGTTAATACGGTCTATGGCAACCACCGGCGGCTGGAAACCTGGCGCTGGCCCCGACTCCCCCATGACTATCACGGTTCCGGCTGCACCCTGGCCAGCGCGATTGCCGCTTTACTGGCTCATGGTCGCAATGCCGAGCTGGAAGAATCCACCCTGTCCGCGCTCTATCGGGCGCAGCTCTATACCTGGCGTTCCCTGCAAGCCGGCTATCGCGCGGGCGGCGGGCAACACCTCCCCAACCGGCTGTTCTGGGCCGATGCCTATCGGGTCGCAGGATGAGTACGTCACATCGACCCAATAAACCCGGCCAGCGTCACCGTTCCCCGGCGTCTTCTACCCCGCCGCTGACTCAACCGCACGATTCCAGCTACAAGCTGCTCTTTTCGCACCCAGCGATGGTGGAAGACCTGCTGACCGGGTTTGTCGCGGAAGACTGGGTGTCGACTCTGGATTTCAGCACTTTGGAGAAATGTCCGGGCAGCTATGTCAGCGACGATTTGCGCCCGCGCGCCGACGATGTGGTGTGGCGAGTACGCTGGCGCGACCGCTGGCTGTATGTCTACCTGCTGCTGGAATTTCAATCCGATGTAGATCCGTTTATGGCGGTGCGGCTGCTGGTTTATGTCGGGTTGCTGTATCAGGATTTGATCCGCGCCCGGCAGTTCACCCCGGATGGGCGCTTGCCGCCGGTATTGCCGCTGGTGCTGTACAACGGGCGGCCGCGCTGGACGGCCGCGACCAGTGTCGAAGATCTCATCGCGCCACCGCCGCCGGGTCTGGACCGCTATCAGCCCCGGTTGCGCTGTCTGCTACTGGAAGAAAATCGGTTTAGCGAAACCGACCTGGCGCCACTGAGCAATCTGGCGGCGGCGCTGTTCCGGCTGGAAAACAGTCGGGGGCCGGGCGAGTTGCAACAGGTGGTGGAAGCCTTGGTCGAATGGCTGCAAGCTCCGGAGCAACAGAGTCTGCGCCGGGCGTTCACTACCTGGCTGCGAGAGGTATTGCTGCCAGCGCGGTTGCCGGGAGTGCGAATTGATGCCGTATTGGAACTGAGCGAGGTGCGAACCATGTTAGCGGAACGGGTACTGGAATGGACCGAGGAATGGAAGCAGCAGGGCCTTGAAGAGGGTCGGCGGGAAGGTCGGCAGGAGGGTCGGCAGGAGGGTCGGCAGGAGGGTCGGCAGGAGGGTCGGCAGGAGGGTCGGCAGGAGGGTCGGCAGGAGGGTATGGAATCCGAGCGCCAGTTGCTGCTGCGGCTGGCGCGGCGGCGGTTTGGGGCGACGGCTGCAGAACGCAGTGCGCCATGGTTGGCGCTGATCAAAGATCCGGTTCGGTTGGAAGAACTGGGTGAGATCCTCCTGGAT
>Ga0209573_1004662_pt1 | contig 13216 bp, 7 predicted proteins | sample TNRBio252014_DNA_FD_185870 | JGI IMG/M metagenome (GOLD analysis project Ga0209573, IMG submission 185870) | Wastewater treatment Type I Accumulibacter community from EBPR Bioreactor in Madison, WI, USA - TNR Reactor_6/25/2014_ DNA (SPAdes)... | ecosystem: Engineered > Bioreactor > EBPR >...
AGCGCCGCGAAGTAGCTGTAGAACACGCTCGCGTAATAGCCTTCATAACGGCTGATGGGATTGTTGTCATACCATTGATGCGGGATGCTGGCGAAAAAGGCTTGAAATAACGCTTTCAACCCGTCCAGGTCATTCGCCAGCAACAGATCCAGCAGGCGCAGGCGATGGGCAAAACTCGTACTCGGGTCGTCGGTATATACTGACAACAGGCTGGCATTCAGACTGGATTCGACTTCATGATTGGGATAACCCAGCGTGTAAATCCAGTGTCCCAGCATCGGCTCCTCGACCAGACGAATGGTCAGATAGCCCGTCTGGAACAGCAGCGCCTCCGTAGCAATGCGCTCTACATCGAACGTTGACAGCAGTTCTATCCCCGTGCGCAACCGGGCCAGGTTTGGAGTGAAAAAGCCGCGTTCCGCCAGCAGGTTGACCAGAAAACCCGGTGTACCGGTTTCAAACCACCAGGGCCGGAACTGGCGCTTGTCGAACAGGAGCAGGACATCAAAGGGGTTGTAAACGGCCTCCCCCGTCCAGCTATAGCCGTTATACCAGCGGCGAATCGCCTCCCGATCCAATCCGGCCAATTCCGGGGCGAAGACGGTATCAAGATCGGTTTCGGTATAACCGCAGATTGCGGAGTAATGGGCGTCTATCGTCAGGTCATTCAAATTGTTCAGCCCGGAGAACAGGCTAACCTTGCTGAATTTGGAGACCCCGGTCAGGAAGACCAGACGTAAATACGCATCAGCCTCCTTGAGTACCGAATACAGATTTTTCAAGCCCTCACGCATCGCCAGGGCCGTGGCGCGGTCGGTCAGATTATCGAGAATCGGCTTGTCGTACTCATCAATTAGCACCACCACCCGTTGCCCAGCGCGTTCGCAAGCACCCTGAATCAATTGGGAAAACCGGCCCGACACACTGGGATGGGTACACTGGACCTGAAGACGCTGTTGCTGGTCGTCCAGCATTTCGCCGATTTTCTCATCCAGTTCGGCCCGGCTACGCAGTACGCCTCCGCCAAAGCTCAACCGGATGACCGGATACGCCGTGGTCCAGTCCCAGCGGTCGTGGATGTATAGACCACGAAACAACGGTTCGTTACCCTCGAACAGTTCCTTCAGCGTGTCTAAAAACAGGCTCTTGCCAAACCGGCGCGGACGGGAGAGGAAGTAATAGCCGCCTTCCTGCGCCAAACGCCATACCATCGGCGTCTTATCGACATAGTAGTAATCTTCAGATCGGATCTTGGCGAAGGTCTGAATGCCAATTGGTAGTTTGCGGGACATGGGCAAGAGGCTAAAATCATTGATATATCGATTTTCTTTCCCCAACCCCTCTCCCACCGGGAGAGGGGATTACTCCATCAACGCATCACGCCGCCAGTTTCACCGTATCGGCGACCTGCTGATACTCCGGCACCTGATTGAAATTCAGGTAGCGATAAATCTCCGCACCCTTGGCGCCGATCTCGCCCATGTACTTCATGTACTCCTCAAAGGTCGGGATCTTGCCCAGCAGTGCGCAGACCGCCGCCAGTTCCGCCGAACTCAGGTACACATTCGCGCCCTTGCCCAGCCGGTTGGGGAAATTGCGGGTCGAGGTGGACACCACCGTCGCGTTATCCGCCACTCGCGCCTGATTACCCATGCACAGCGAACAGCCAGGCATTTCCATCCGTGCGCCCGCTGCGCCGTAAATGGCGTAGTAACCTTCTTCGCTGAGCTGGTGGGCGTCCATCTTGGTCGGCGGGGAAATCCACAGCCGGGTTGGAATATTCGCCTGACCGCTCAGCACCTTGCCCGCCGCGCGGTAGTGGCCGATATTGGTCATGCACGAACCGATGAACACCTCGTCGATCTTCTCGCCGGCCACATCCGCCAGCGTCTTGACGTCGTCGGGATCGTTCGGGCAGGCCAGCAGCGGTTCTTTAATCGCGCTGATGTCGATGTCGATCACTGTTGCATACTCGGCGTCAGCATCCGGCTCCATCAATGTCGGATTCGCCAGCCACTCCTCCATGCCCTTGATGCGTCGCTCCAGGGTCTTGGGGTCCGCATAGTCATTGGCGATCATCCACTTGAGCAGGGTGATATTGCTGTTCAGATATTCAATGATCGGCTCCTTGTTCAGCCGCACCGTGCAACCGGCGGCGGAACGTTCGGCGGAAGCATCGGACAGTTCAAAAGCCTGTTCCACCTTCAAATCCGGCAACCCTTCAATTTCCAGAATGCGCCCGGAGAAGATATTTTTCTTGCCTTCCTTCGCCACGGTCAGCAGACCGGACTGAAGCGCGGCATAGGGAATGGCGTTGACCAGGTCGCGCAGCGTGATGCCGGGCTGCATCTGGCCCTTAAAGCGCACCAGCACCGATTCCGGCATGTCCAGCGGCATGGAGCCGGTCGCGGCGGCGAACGCGACCAAACCGGAACCGGCGGGGAAGCTGATGCCGATGGGGAAACGGGTGTGCGAGTCGCCGCCGGTGCCAACCGTATCGGGCAGCAACATCCGGTTCAACCAGCTATGAATGATGCCGTCGCCGGGCCGCAGCGCCACGCCACCGCGACTGGAGATGAAGTCCGGCAGGGTATGATGGGTCTGCACATCAACCGGCTTGGGATAGGCGGCGGTGTGGCAGAACGACTGCATGACCAGATCGGCGGAAAAGCCCAGGCAGGCCAGGTCCTTCAGTTCATCGCGGGTCATTGGGCCAGTGGTGTCCTGGGAACCCACGGTGGTCATCTTCGGCTCACAGTAGGTGCCGGGGCGGATGCCGGCGACGCCGCAGGCCTTGCCGACCATCTTCTGCGCCAGGGTGAAGCCCTTGGTGGAATCAACAGCGGGCACCGGGCGGCGGAAGACAGCGCTGTGACCGAGGCCCTGTACTTCACGCGCCCAGTCGGTCAGGCCGCGACCGATAATCAGGTTGATGCGCCCACCGGCCTGCACTTCGTCCAGCAGCACGTCGGATTTGAAGCTGAACCGGCTCAGTTCGGCGCCGGCGCCATGGCTTTTGACGACGCCCTGATACGGGTAGATGTCGATGACATCGCCCATGTTCATTTTCGTCACGTCGCAATCGGTGATCGGCAACGCGCCTGCGTCTTCCTGAGTGTTGAAGAAGATCGGCGCGATCTTGCCGCCCAGGCAGTAGCCGCCAAAGCGCTTGTTCGGGACATAGGGGATATCTTCGCCCGTCCACCACAGCACCGAGTTGGTGGCGGACTTGCGGCTGGAACCCGTGCCGACCACATCGCCAACATAAGCGACGGGATGGCCCTTTTTCTTCAGCGACTCGATCAGCTTCAACGGGCCGATTTTCCCCGGTTCATCGGGTTCAATACCGGGGCGGGCCATTTTCAACATCGCCAGGCCGTGCAGCGGAATGTCCGGGCGGCTCCAGGCATCCTGGGCGGGGGACAGGTCGTCAGTGTTGGTTTCGCCCGGGACTTTGAAGACGGTCACGGTGACTTTTTCCGGCACTTTGGGCCGGCTGGTGAACCATTCGGCTTCGGCCCAGGATTTCATGATTTGTTGGGCGTGGGCATTGCCGGCGTCGGCTTTTTCCTTAACCCCGTGCTTGTAATCGAACATGAGTAAGGTGTGCGACAGCGCCTTGGCGGCGGCGGGCGCGCATTCGGCATCGTCGAGCAGATCAATCAGTGGTTGGATGTTATAGCCGCCGAGCATGGCGCCGAGCAGTTCGGTGGCATGCACCCGCGAAATGAGCGGGGATTGAGCCTCACCCTTGGCGACGGCGGTCAGAAAAGCGGCTTTGACATAGGCCGCCTGGTCCACGCCAGCGGGAACCCGGTGGGTGATCAAATCAACCAGGAATGCTTCCTCGCCCTTGGGCGGGTTTTTGAGCAGTTCGACCAGGTCAGCGGTCTGTTGCGCAGTCAGCGGCAGCGCAGGAATGCCCATAGCGGCACGTTCGGCGGCTTGTTGGCGATAGGTTTCGAGCACGGAGAAAACCCCTTTGATAGTGTGATGGTGTGGTTGCGGTGGATTCCCGCGACGCGGGGAAAATCAAAGGGAAATTATACGGGCAACCGGGCGTAACAGGGTAATTTCCGGGCCGACGCCGGGTAATCGCGCGATGTAGAGGGCAACCCGCATGAACGACGATGGTTGACTGGGTTGGGTCAGTGCGCCGGTCAGCATGGAGGTACAATCCATGCCCCCTCGCCCGCCCCACGCCGAGCGGCTCAGCACAGCGTCAACAAAATAAGGGTTCTTCGAGGGTTCTTGTGGAACCTACACCGTAGGTTGGGCAAAAACACTGCGTTCCCGACCGGAATGCCCATGTCGGGAGCGTCCTGTGCCCGACCTGCGGATTGCTACATTAACTCCACATTTCTATTGAAGATTATACTGGATAGAACGACTCAACCCTTCCCGCCGGTCATCAAGCCTACTATGCGCCTTTCCCTCAGCCCTACTCCACTCCTGCTGCGCTGGCTCACCGCCTGGACCTTGTTCGGCCTGATTCCCGCCTTCCGGCCCGAATTCACCGGCTATTGGCTACTAGCCGGCGGTCTGCTGCTCATCATCACCGTCCGCGATGCCTGCAGCTTCCCTCTTCGCTCCCCGTTGCTGGTCAAGCGCCGGTTACCGCCGGCCCTGCCGCTGGGCGCATGGCAACCCATCCGGCTGCGCTTCAACAACCCCTCGAATCAAACCGTTACCCTGACCGTATTCGACCACTACCCCACGGCTGCCGCCGACTGCGCCGACTTGCCACAACAAATCACCGTGGACGCCAACGGCTGGGCCGAATTGACTTACCGTTTGCGTCCCGTCGTGCGTGGCGAGTGGACGTTCGCGCCCGTGCAAATCTGGCGGGCGTCGCCGCAAGGGTTGTGGCAATTTGATGATCGATTGGGTGAACCCGCCATTGTGCGCGTGTATCCCGACTTCGCCGCCATTGCCTGTTATATTCGGCTGGCGTCCGAACAGCGCCAATCACTCATGGGTATTCACCAGCGGCGACGACGCGGCGAAGGTCAAAATTTCCACCAGTTGCGCGAATACCGCATCGGTGACAGTTTGCGGCAGATGGACTGGAATGCCACGGCTCGCACCCGCAAACTGATTGCCCGCGAATATCAGGACGAACGCAATCAAACCGTGCTGTTCCTGCTGGACTGTGGCCGGCGGATGCGCGCCCAGGATGACGATCTCAGCCACTTTGATCACGCCCTCAACGCCTTGATCCTACTGGCCTACGTCGCACTGCGACAGGGTGACGCCGTCGGCGTGCAAAGCTTCGGCGGCGATCCGCGCTGGCTGACCCCGCATCCGGGAACAGGACGGCTGACCTCGTTGATCAACGCAGTCTACGACCTGCAACCGACCCTTGAACCGCCCGATTACGCCGAGATGGCGCAACTCACCCTGACCCGGCAACGCAAACGAGCGTTGATTGTGCTGCTCACCAACCTGCGCGATGAAGACCAGGACGATCTGCGTTCGGCCATTGCGCTGTTGAGCCGGCGACATCTGGTGCTCATCGCCAATTTACGCGAACCGGTGCTGGACCAGTTGCTGACTCAGCCCATTGACGACCTGCCCCAAGCCCAGCTTTACGCTACAACCTGCCACTATCTGTTGCAGCGCGAGCGGGTTCAGGAAGAGCTGCGCCATTTGGGTGGGATCGTCCTCGATGTACCGCCCCACCGCCTACCCGCCGCTATGGTCAACCAATATCTCCATCTTAAAAGCGGCGGAAAGCTTTGAAAAAACCCCGGTAATCCCTATATCATGGAGCCATTGCATTCTTGCCGGGCGTCAAAATCACTCTTGCGGTGTGAACCCTTGATGCTCGCGCAAGGTCAATATTGACAGTTCAAAAACCCTGAGGAGGTTCTTCAACGATGATGCAGAGAAACGACCTACTGGCCAAAGCCCCGATCACGCTGGTCGCGGATGAAGCGCCGACCACCAACAAGGTACTACGCAACACCTACATGTTGTTGTCGATGACCCTGCTGTTCAGCGGCCTAACCGCCGGCGTCGCCATGGCCACGAACGCCGCACCGCTGCATTGGCTGATCACATTGGGCGGCTATTTCGGGCTGCTGTTCGTCGTTACCCGGCTGCGTAATAACGCCTGGGGCCTGGCGGCGGTCTTCGCCCTGACCGGCTTCCTCGGCTACACCCTGGGGCCAATTTTAAACCTCTATCTCAGCCTGCCCAACGGCCCACAAGTGGTCATGACCGCGTTGGGCGGCACTGGCGCCATTTTCCTGGCGCTGTCCGGTTATGCGGTGGTCAGCCGTAAGGACTTCAGCTTCATGGGCGGGTTCTTGATGGTCGGCATCCTGGTCGCGTTCCTGGCCGGCTTGGGCGGAATGCTGTTCAATATTCCCATGCTGTCGCTGGCCGTATCAGGGATGTTCATCCTGCTGATGTCCGGCATGATCCTCTGGCAAACCAGCGAGATCATCCATGGCGGCGAGACCAACTACATCATGGCCACTGTCAGCCTGTACATCACGATCTTCAACTTGTTCATTAGCCTGCTGCAAATCCTGGGCGTTATGTCCGGCGATGATTGATCTTGATCACAGCCTGAACCGTTGATTTGAGATCCAACCCCGCAACTGCGGGGTTTTTTAATGCAGTTTTTTTGATAAATGACGCTTGGCTGATCAAGCGCCCTGCGGCATCTGTTTCGCTTTCGTGAATAAAAAAGGCCGGACAGGGTGTCCGGCCAAAAACCACCAAAGGAGGATGTGCGGCAGACTGAGGAGAAGCAACTGAAGGTCTACCACACAGAAGACATTTTAACAGAAAATTTAGAGTAAACCTACTAATTTTCGTTGTTTTTCGGCAAAAAACAACATTTTATTTAACAAACAACAGGTTATGTCTAAAAATTTTGTTGCGCTGCCAAAAAATCATTGTTTTCAAGGCAGGGCTGGCAATGGCGAGTCGTCAGAGAGCGCCAAAATCGCATCAATTAATCGATCCGGCTCGCGAACCCCACCATAAATCATCAACATCCGCGCCTTGGCGATCAACTCGACTGGCGACAACGCTGCTTCTGGATCGCCCTTGGCATGTGTGCGCTGCACGGTCAACCGCTCGCCGCTACGCAGGGTCACTGTCACTGCGCTGCCCCAGGCTCGTGGGTAAGCTGATGCATAAGGTTCAGCCGCTTGCAACGTCACCCGTCCCCGCAAATCCGCCAGATCAACCCGTGCAGCCTCATTGAACGCTGCAAAATTTACATTTTCCCGGGTCAGCGCCGCCGCTACGCAGTGTTGGAGCGAAAACTTGGCTTCATAGTCACTTTGCGGCAGGGGGCGGTCGCACACTTCCAAAGCGGTCGGATAAGTCTCCACCTCGATTGCTTCAACTGCACTTGCCGCGATCCGATGGCGCAATTCATGGGCGGCGTCGATGGCGGGGTGAGTATGTCGGCAGGACGGCCAAGGCTTGATCGAAGTTTGCAGCAACTGCCAAGGGGCATCCGGGTCGCGGGTAACCGCCGTGGGATCAGCATCAGGACAGGTCGCGGTGAACCAGCCCTTGGCCCCTTCCAAAATATTCGGCGGCCCAGTAAAGCCGAACCGCGCCAGATCAGCGGCCAGCACCCCGGCTTCCGCTGCCCGCCCGGCATGCAGATGCTTAGTCATCGTTCCGGCCTCCAGAAACTGCCAGAGTCCGGCGGACTGGGTTCCGGCATTCCCCAATGCATGAACCGTCGCCGCCGAGTCGAGCCGTAACAGCGCCGCAGTGGCCATGGCGGAACCATACGGGCCGCAAGTCGCAGTGTTATGCCAGATTCGATAATGGGACGGGCCAACCGCCATTCCTACCCGGGTGGTGGCTTCAAATCCCCACAACACGGCCTTCAACATGGCGTGACCGCGAATGCCCTCCCGCAAAGCCACGGTCCAGGCTGCCGGCACGACCACACAACCGGGATGCACCACCGAGGCCCGATGTAAATCATCAGTTTCCAAAATGTGGGTCAGCGCCCCCAGCAAAAAAGCGCTGCGTTCGGCATCGGTCGCTGCCGTCGCCCCGGCCCAGCGTTGTAAAATCTGGCCCGGCTCCGTAACCCGACCGGCCAAGGCGTTGGCTAAGGCGTCCAGCGTCAACAAAGACGCCTGCTCCAGATCGGTTGGCGCGACTGGCTTGGCGGCAATCAGTTCAGTCAGTTGTTCGGTCAAGGTGAGTTTGAGCATGACTACGAGACTCCAGAGAGGAAGAATTGAACAGTCGCCAGCATTCGCTCTCTCAAACGCGGGAGCGGCGTGCGGTGATTAGCTCATGTTGCGCCGCCCACTGGGCAATGTCTTCCCGTTTAATCGCGGCGGCCATCAGGTCGGGAAACAGATCAGGCGTACAGGCGAAACTGGGGACATCCAGCAAGGCGAGTTGGGTCGCCAGGTCGCGGTCGTAAGCCGGCGCACCACTGTCCGACAGCGCCAGCAAGGCAATGAATTGGACGCCGCTCTGGACGAGAGTGTTGGCGCGGCGCAGCAGATTTTCTGCCACACCGCCTTCAAACAGGTCGGAAATCAGCACCAGAATGGTGTTGGCCGGTTCCTGGATGAGGCTTTGGCAGTAGCCGACGGCGCGGTTGATGTCAGTGCCGCCGCCCAGTTGGGCGCCAAACAGCAACTCCACCGGGTCATCGAGATGGTCCGTCAAATCGACGACTGCCGTATCGAAAACTACCAGATGCGTTTTCACCGCCGGCAATGAGGCCATGACTGCGCCGCAGATGCTGGAAAACACGATAGACGCCGCCATAGAGCCACTCTGATCAATGCAGAGAATCACTTGCCGCTGGGTGCGTTGCCGCTTTCGGCCAAACCCGATGCGCGTTTCTGGCACAATCGTCTGGTAATCGGATTGATAATGGCGCAGGTTGGCGCGGATGGTGCGCGGCCAGTCCATCTCGGCAAAGCGTGGGCGGCGATTGCGCTCAGCCCGGTTCAATGCGCCGGTCACCGCCGAACGCAACGGTTCCTGCAACCGGCGCATCAGTTCATCGACTACTTTCCGCACCACCAGCCGCGCCGTTTCTTTCGTAGACGCCGGCATCACGCCGCGCAAAGCCAGCAGGTTCGCCACCAGATACACATCCGGCTCAATCGCTTCCAGCATCTCCGGCTCCAACAGCAACCGGTTCAGTTTCAGCCGCTCCAAGGCGTCTTTTTGCATCACTCGCACGACGGTACTGGGAAAGTACTGGCGAATATCGCCCAGCCAGCGCGCTACCCCCGGCTGCGATGGCCCGGAGCCGCCTTTCCGCTGGCGGGTTTTGGTCAAATCATCGCTGCCTTCCGCGCCAGGTTCGTACAGCGATGCCAGCGCCCGGTCGATTTCGATGTCCGCGCCCTGCAGCGAGCAACCCGTGCCGTCCGCAGCAGAGCCGCCGAGCAGCAATCGCCAGCGCCGAAGCCGTTCCTCGCGAGAAGCGGCGTTCATGGAAGAGGTAGTGTTCATCTTGGCGATCCGATGCCCAAAATCAGCCGTAGCGCCGGAATCAGCGCTTCGGCGCGGGCCATGTTCCAATGTTCCGCCGACGCGGCGGGGCTTGCTGACGACGCGGCGCCGGTCTCTCGCTGCACCCGCTCACCGATCTGGCGACGGGCGGGCGCGGGAAATGTGGCGAAAGTGCGGCGCACCAGCGGCAATACCTGAATGAAATGATCGGCGCTCAACCCGGTGACCCACTGGTCAACCAGGCAAAACAATGCGTCGTCATGCACCAGGACGGCTCCTCCGTCACTAAGAAAGCCTTCCAGCCAGGCAGCGGCGGATTCGGGGGCGACGGCCCGGCTGAGCGTGCGGCTCAGGCGAGCGGCGGCGTCCTCAGCGGTGTCATCGCATTCATCAAGCAGCAGGCGAGCGGCCAAGCCCCGCACTCGATCATGACTGCCACTGGCGTCCGCCGTCTGTCGCAGTGTATTCAACCATGCCTCACGATGATCCGGCTGATCCACCAGTTTGATTGCCGTATGCAAGCTGCGAATACGTCCCGCCATACCTGTTGCCGCATCGTCGTCCAGCGCCTGACAAGCCATGACTAGACCGATACAGACCCGCACGATGAGACCATCAAGGACATGCAACACTTGAGCAGCATCGGTCTTACGCACATCGCTATAACGTGAAACCTGGGCTAATGGCGGAATCGCGGTCATCAACTGCGGGATATCGCCCGTGAGGGCAGCGCGGTTCTCCAGTTCCCGCATGGCTGTCGTCAAGGCAGCGGGCAAGTCAGCCAGCAGCAGTTGACTGACCAATTCAGTGAGCGCTGGTAAATCATGAGATTCCGTCGCCGTGCGTTGCGCCAGCGCTGACGCCGCTTCCGCAACGGTATTGCCATAAGGCGCGGCTTCGATCACCGCCAACACGAATTCCGGTTGCCATTGCAGCGCCCATATTTCGTGGAAAGTGCCCTTGCCGCCGCGCGCTTCGGTCACTTCTCCCCAGGGGACGCGCAAGAGCCGCAAACGATGCAGCAACTGGCTACGGGCCAGATCGTTGTCCTTGCGCAAATCGAGATCGAGTGTCTCCCGCGTTGCGCTGACCTTGAGGCGGAGGGTTTTCCGGCGCTGTTCCAGATCGCGCTGGAGCGGCACGGTCGGCGCACCTTCCGCCACCGCGCCAAAGCGGCGACCGATAATCAAATCGCGGCGAATCAGCCGCAACGGCGCTTCTTCGCCAGTGGTCAGCACCGTTTGCGCCGCTTCCATCATCTCGGCCAGCCCTGGCGCTGGCCGGTCGCGCACCGCCGCCAGCGCTTCGGACAGCCGTACACACTCGATGACATGCGCCGATGAGCAGTCCATTTCGGCTTCGCGCACCAGGCGGGCCACTCGCGCAAACCAGGCTGCCGGGTCCGCCCGTCCGCCGCGCCGCCAGAGATGTTCATACCAGGCCGGCGAATCGACGCCCGCACGATAACCACTGGCCGCCGCCAGCCGGTCATAAGTCCAGGGAATCCAGGTGGCCTCGACCTTGATTTTCGGCAGCCCCTTGAGGAGTTCGTTGTCGGCGCTCGCACTCGGTAATTCCGCGAGCGCCGGCACATGCCACGCGCCGCAGACCACTGCGATGCGTTCCCGGCCTTGTTTCTGCGCCGCCCGGATGACTTTGCGCATGGACGCTTCACGCAACATCTCGCGCCGCGCTTCAACAGCATCACTCAAGGGGGGCGTTTCAGCGCGCACTGCTGTCAACGCTTCCGCAATCGCTGCGAAGAGTTCCGTACCGTCCTGCCGCTGCTCGACCGTGTGCTCCCACCATTCCTCGCCACCGCCGTAACCAGCGGCCTGCCCCAGCCAGCCGAGCGGGTCATGGCGGAGATCGGGTTGGTCCCTCTCCTCGGCGAGAGGGAAGGGAGTTGAATCCCCTCCCTCTTGCTGGGGGAAGGTTAGGGTGGGGGTGGTTTGCACGGTCTCACTTTCTTTCGCCAACGCCAGCGCGTGGGTCTGTGGCAAGTCCATCCACTGCACGGGAACACCCTGCCGCAACGCATAGCGGATGGCCTGCCATTCGGGAGAAAATTCAGCGAATGGGTAGAACACCGCATATTTCGGCGCTTCAGGGGCGTAGAGCAACAGCGCCACCGGCGGCTCCATGCCCTCCGCGTCAGCCAACGCCAGCAGATCATCAGCTTCAGGCGGTCCTTCAATCAGCAGGCTGTCAGGCTGCAATTCCTCCAGCGCTTTGACCAAGCTCCGGGCGCAACCGGGGCCGTGATGGCGGATGCCGAAAAGATGCACCGTGTTCGTGGACGCCGCCATTTAATCCAACTCGCGGCAAGCCCGATACAGATCGCGCCAGCCGTCGCGCTCTTTCACCACGGTCTCCAGATATTCCCGCCAGACGATGCTGTCCTGTACCGGGTCTTTCACTACCGCGCCGAGCAAACCGCTGGCCAGGTCGGCGGCTTTGAGCGCGCCATCGCCGAAATGCCCAGCCAGGGCCATGCCGCTGTTCATAACCGAAATGGCTTCCGCTGTACTGAGGGTGCTGGTCGGCGATTTGAGCTTGGTCTTACCATCGTCGGTCAGACCGCTGCGCAGTTCGCGGAAAATCTGGACGACGCGACGGATTTCCTTGAGCGCCGGCGGTTCGGCAGGCAATTCCAACGCCCGGCCCAGCTCCGCAACCCGCTTTTGCACAATGGTGACTTCCTCCACCTCGGTCGCCGGCAACGGCAGGATGACGGTGTTAAAGCGCCGTTTCAGAGCGCTGGACAGCTCATTCACGCCCTTATCGCGGTTATTGGCGGTGGCGATGACGCTGAACCCACGCACCGCCTGCACTTCGCTGTTCAGTTCCGGGATGGGCAGCGTTTTTTCCGACAGGATAGTAATCAGCGTGTCCTGCACATCGCTGGGAATCCGGGTCAATTCTTCCACGCGGGCGATCTTGCCCAGTTCCATCGCCCGCATCAGTGGGCTGGGCGTCAGGGCGTCGCGGGACGGGCCTTTGGCCAATAGCATCGCGTAGTTCCAGCCATAGCGCAGTTGTTCTTCGCTAATGCCGGCTGTCCCTTGAATCAGCAGGGTGGAATCGCCCGAAACAGCAGCGGCGAGATGTTCACTGACCCATGACTTGGCGGTGCCGGGCACGCCGTAGAGCAACAGCGCCCGGTCGGTGGCCAGGGTGGCGACGGCGATTTCCATCAGGCGGCGGTTGCCGATGTATTTAGGCGTGATCTCGAAGCCGTTATCGAGTTGACCGCCCAGCAAATAGACGGTCACCGCCCACGGACTGAGTAGCCAATTCGGCGGGCGTTGCCGGGTGTCGGATTTTCGGAGTTCCTCCAGCTCGTGGGCGAACTGGGTTTCAGCATGTTGGCGGATCACCAGGCTCATAATTTTCTCGGTCTCGGCGGTCAAGGGTCTCGCAGAAAACAGGCAAATAGAAAAATAGACAATAAGGGACTGACCCGGTTTTCTCAAGTTGGACGCTAACCCGTTGCCATGCTCCAGGACTATCAACGCCTTGCTCAGTTGTTGAGGGATGCCCCGGTTTGGATATCAAGCGATTTATGCGTACTCATCTGGAATCACTGGTAACTCGATCCCGACAACCTTCACAACGCGCGCGTTGCTGTTATGCTCTTTCATCGGTCCGCTCCACCATCTCGATTGATGTGATGTTAGTTAACACCCATCATTTTGCCCGCTGGGGCTCGTTAAAAGAGCAGGGCGGACCACATCCCATTAGC
>Ga0209573_1004663_pt1 | contig 13213 bp, 10 predicted proteins | sample TNRBio252014_DNA_FD_185870 | JGI IMG/M metagenome (GOLD analysis project Ga0209573, IMG submission 185870) | Wastewater treatment Type I Accumulibacter community from EBPR Bioreactor in Madison, WI, USA - TNR Reactor_6/25/2014_ DNA (SPAdes)... | ecosystem: Engineered > Bioreactor > EBPR >...
CAGCGGAAAGCGACCGCCGTCCTCATCACCCGCCGCGGCGGTCTCGCCCGTCTGCGGCGGGTCGCCGATCACCGGCTGGTCGCTCTCGGCGATCGGAATGCGCACCGGGGCCGTGATGAAGGAGGGCAGGGCAGTGTCGCCGTCCGTGGCCTCGGGCTGCGGCCGTTCAAACCTCGGCGGCCGGTCGCGGTCGAAATTGCGGTCACGATCGCGGCGGAATTCGCCCCGGTCGCGACGGAATTCACGGTGTTCGCGCGGCTGATCCTGCCGGGGTTGATCCTGCCGCGGCTGGTCGAGGCGCGGGGGAAAGTCGGCCCGGGGCTGTTCGCCGTTGCCATTGTCCGGGTTGAAGCCCGGAGCTTGCGGTGCCTGGGGCGCGCGAAAGGTGAACCGGTCCATGACCGAGCTTTCGAACTCGTCATCGCCGTCGAAATCGTCGGTGTCCTCGATCCGGCCACCGGTCGTTGCGGTCTGCTGGGCCTGGAACTGCTGTTGCTGGGCTGCGGCAATCAGACGCAGATAGTGTTCGGCGTGCTGCAAATAGCTTTCTGCCGCGACAGGGTCGCCGGAGGCATGCGCATCGCGTGCGAGGGACACGTATTTCTCTGCGACATGGGCGGCGGTGCCCCGAATCTTCACATCGGGTCCGTTGGATTCGTATGAACGCGTCAACGGATTGGGACCACGCCGGTTGCGGCCCCGCATGCGCTTGTTCTGACCAGGTCTCATCTGTGTTCCTGATGCCCTGAAAAGCCGGATCGCTCCCACCGGCGCCACGCCAGACACTGAAGGCACTGACCGAGGTTTCCGCGCCACCCGGCAAGCAGGCTTGCCATGATATTCGGGTGTCGGGGTCGCTCCTGTCGGCCGGTATGTCCGGTTTTGAAACTTGCGACTCGCCGGTTTCGACCCCAGGTCGGATCGAAACAGTCAGCGAATCTCGTATCGAGCAGGGTGTTCCTTATCGTCATTGTCGCGTCAACGCAAGCAATGCCATGCGAGTGCGCAGAATTCCCGTGCGTTTCCAGTCAGGTGTGGTGATCGGGCGAAGTCATGTGGCTGAAGATCAGGGCACGCGGATGGCCGGCGAGGTCGTGGCGCAGTTCTTCGCGCCGTAGCCCCGCCGCCTGCATCAGGGCGGTGACGGATTTTGCCTGATCAAAGCCGATTTCCAGCGCAAGAAAGCCTTGGGCAGACAGTTTTCCCGGACATGCGCGGGCGAGGGCGCGGTAGGCGTCGAGCCCATCCGCTCCCCCGTCGAGGGCCAGCAGAGGATCGTGGCGGGCGACTTCCGGCGCGAGCCCGGCGATATCCCCGGTGGGGATGTAGGGCGGGTTGGAGACGATGATATCGAAGCCCTCGTCCAGCCCGTCGAGCCAGCTGCCGAGGTGAAAGCGCACGCGGTTGCCGAAACCATGGACTTCCAGATTTTTCCGCGCTGTTTCAAGAGCTTGCGGCGCGATGTCGGAAGCGAGGCCGGAGGCGAGGGGCAGGTGTGCCAGCAGTGCGGCGAGGATGGCGCCGGAACCGGTGCCGAGATCGGCCACGGTGATGGGGCGTTGATCGAGGCCCCGGGCGCGGGCGTGATCGAGCACGGCCTCGACCAGGGTTTCCGTATCGGGGCGGGGCACCAGCGTTGCCTCGGACAGCGACATATCGAGGCCGAAGAACTCCCTGTGCCCGCTGATGCGCGCCATCGGCTCGCGCACGGCCCGTCGATTGGTGAATGTTTCCAATCGTTTATGGTCATCCCCCAGCAGCAGGTGGCCGCTGAGGACAAGGGCGGCCGGGGTGAGATCCAGCGCGGTGCAGACCAGGATTCGCGCCTCGCGGAGCGGCGTCTCGATGCCCGCTGCTCGGAAGGCGTCGGCGATGATGCGGATGGCTCGGTCACGGCTCAGATCGGGCGCAAGAACCAGTGACGCCGGGGGCGCCATGTCAGGCCTCCTCGCCGGCCAGCAGCGCCGCCTGATGCGAGGTGATCAGGGCCTCGGCCACGTCGTCGAAGGCCGGACCCTCCATGATTTCTTCAAGTTTATAAAGGGTTAGGCCAATCCTGTGATCGGTCAGGCGGCCTTGCGGAAAGTTGTAGGTGCGGATGCGCTCCGAGCGATCGCCGGAGCCGACCTGGGCCCTGCGGTCGGCGGCGCGCTCCTTGTCCAGCTTCTGGCGCTCAAGGTCGTAGAGGCGGGCGCGCAGCACGGCGAGGGCTTTCGCCTTGTTCTTGTGCTGGGAGCGTTCTTCCTGCACGACGATGGCCAAGCCACTGGGAACATGGGTGATTCTGACCGCCGATTCGGTCTTGTTGACGTGCTGGCCGCCGGCGCCGCCCGAGCGCATGGTGGTGATTTCCAGGTCCTTGTCGTCGATGACGAGATCGACGTCGGCGGCTTCGGGCAGCACGGCGACGGTGGCGGCGGAGGTGTGGATGCGGCCGCCGGCCTCGGTGGCGGGGACGCGCTGGACGCGGTGCACGCCGGATTCGAACTTCAGCCGGGCATAGACGCCAACACCTTGAATTTCCGCGACGATTTCCTTGTATCCGCCGACGGTTCCCTCGCTCATCGACAGGATTTCGACCCTCCAGCCTTTCGAATCGGCATAGCGCTGGTACATGCGGAAGAGGTCGCCGGCGAACAGCGAGGCCTCGTCGCCGCCGGTGCCGGCGCGCACTTCGAGAATGGCATTGCCGTCGTCCGCCGCGTCCCTGGGCAGAAGGGCGATGCGCAGGGCCTTTTCGGCCTCGTCGTGGCGGGCGCGCAGGGCGGCGAGTTCCTCTTCCGCCAGCGCCTTCATCTCGGCATCCGAGACAGGATCCTCGACAAGCGCGACAATCTGCCGTTCCTCGGCGTCGAACGCCCGGTAATCACGGATTTGTCGGGCGAGGTCGGCGATCGTCGAGAGCTCTTTCGACAGACGCACGATCAGGGCCGGATCGGCCGCCTCGTTGAGGTGTGCGGCGACCTCGTCATGGCGGGCGAGGATGGCGTCGAGCTTGTCCTGGGGGAGCATGGGGGCACCGGCGAGAGGGGCGGGCGGAAGCGGTGGCGCAGGCGGGGGCGGCCGGCTACAGCGGCACGCCGCTCGCCTCGGCAAAGCCGATGAGCCGCTGCTTCAGCACCTCGGCGGGGCAGCCCTCGGCCAGAGCGTCGTCGATCAGATCGCGCGCCGCGCCAAGGTCGGTGGCGCGCAGCATCGCCTTGACCGGGCCGATGCGGGCCGGGGCCATCGACAGGGCGCGGAAGCCGAGGGCGAGCAGCGCCAGGGCCGAGAGCGGCTTGCCGCCCATCTCGCCGCAGAGCGTGACCGGTACCCGCGCCGCGGCGGCCTTGTCCGCGATGGTGCGCAGGGCGCGCAGCAGGGCCGGGGAAAGATCGTCGTAGCGGGTGGCGACGCGGGCGTTGTCGCGGTCGACCGCGAACAGGAACTGCATCAGGTCGTTGGAGCCGACCGAGAGGAAGTCGACGCGGGCCAGCAGGTTGTCGAGATCGAACAACAGCGAGGGCACTTCCAGCATCGCGCCGAGTTTCACGGTGCGCGGCTGCGGCTGTCCGAGTTTGCGGGCGCGCTCGCGCTCGCGGTCGAGCAGGGAGCGGGCCGAATCGAATTCCTGTGCCGTGGCGATCATCGGCAGCATGATCCGCAGTTCGCGGTCCGCCGCCGCGGCGATCAGGGCGCGGAACTGGGTGCGCAGCAGGGCCGGCCGGTCGAGCCCGATGCGGATGGCGCGCCAGCCCAGGGCCGGGTTCTCCTCCTCGACATGGCGCAAATAGGGCAGCACCTTGTCGCCGCCGATGTCGAGGGTGCGGAACGTGACCGGCCGCTTGTCGCAGATCGACAGGATCGAGCGGTAGAGCGCTTCCTGCGTGGTCGAGCGCGGCAGGTTGGGTGCCACCATGAACAGGATTTCGGTGCGGAACAGGCCGATGCCGGCGGCGTTGGTGTCGTCGAGGTTGGGCAGGTCGACCAGGAGGCCGGCATTCATCAGAAGGTCGATCTTCACCCCGTCGCGGGTGACCGAGGCGGCGTGCTTGTCTCTGCGATACTGTTCCTGCTTGCCGGCGCGCAGGCGGGCGCGCTCGGCGAAGGCGGCCTGCATGTCCTCCTGCGGGCGGATGTGCACATCGCCCGAGCCGCCGTCGATGATGATCGCATCGCCCGGCTGGACCAGCGAGATGACGCCCTCGACCTCGCCGACGCAGGGGATGCCCAGGGCGCGGGCGACGATGGCGACGTGGCTGGTGGCGCCGCCCTCTTCCAGCACAAGGCCGCGCAGGCGGGTGCGCTGGTATTCGAGCAGCGCCGCCGGGCCCATGGCGCGAGCGACGAGGATGGCGTTTTCCGGCAGCTCCGAGGCATGCAGGGTGAAGGCCGAGCCGGTGAGCTGGTGCAACAGACGGTTGGCAAGGTCGTCGAGATCGTGCAGCCGGTCGCGCAGGTAGGGATCGGGCTGGCGCAGCAGGCGGGCCCGCACGTCCGACTGGACACGCTCGACCGCCGCCTCGGCGGTGAGGCCGCCGGTCACCGCCTCGCGCAGGCGCTTGAGCCAGCCGCGGTCGTAGGCGAACATGCGGTAGGTTTCGAGCACGTCGCGATGTTCGCCGGCGTGCGAGACGCTGCCATGGTCGATCAGATCGTCGATCGAGGCGCGCATCGTCTCGATCGCATGGTCGAGCCGGCGCAACTCGGCCTCCACGTCGTCGGCGACGATGTTGGTGACCACGGCGCGCGGCTCATGCAGCACGACATGGCCCAGCCCGATGCCGTCGTTGACGCCGCGCCCCTGCATGGCGAGGTAGCGGCGCAGCGCGATGCCGCCCGAGCCGGGGCGGGCGAGGGCTTCGAGTTCGCCGGTCGCCAGCATCTCCGCCATGGCCATGGCGGCGATCTGGAGCGCCTCGATCTCCTCCTCGGGATAGGAGCGGTTGGCGCGGTTCTGCACCACCAGCACGCCGAGCGTGTCGCCGGCCCGCAGGATCGGCACACCGAGGAACGAGGCATAGATTTCCTCGCCCGTCTCCGGCCGATAGGAGAAGGCGGGGTGGGTGTGGGCATCCGAGAGGGCGAGCGGCTTGGCCTCGCGGGCGATCAGGCCGACGAGCCCCTCGCCCGAGCGCATCGTCGTCTGGTGCACGGCCTCGCGCTTCAGGCCCTCGGTCGCATACAGTTCGAGCGCGCCGTCGGCACGCAGCACATAAACCGAGCAGACCTCGGCCACCATGTTGGCGGCGATGATGGTGACGATCCGGTCGAGCCGCTCCTGCGCCGAGATCGGGTCGGCCATGACCTCGCGCAGGCGGCGCAGCAGAACGCGTGGTCCGACACCTCCCCGCATGGTCCGTTGCCCCCTTGCCTTCGCCGCCGCGCGTCCATGACGGCGGCCGAGCCTTCCTCACCCCGGCCATCCGTTTGCAGCAACGCACGATGGCCACTGCGCCGCTGGCGCCATTACCGTCAGGCTATAGCGAGTGGCGTGCCAACCCTGCAAGGGGCGGGCAAAAAATATGCAGTGCCCGGCACGGCGCGGTTCCCCCGGCGCCGCCGGTTGCCTTTTGTCATCGCCCGCAGCGCAGGCATGGATACAACCGGGCGCACCAACAGAGGGACCGCGCCGATGAGCGAACGGCAGACCACCATGCAGCGTCACCGGGCCTGGCAGGGACCGGCGGTGTTCTCCTACGGGTTTCGCACCTTCTTCCTGCTGGCCGGGGTGCAGGCGCTGTGGAGCCTGCCGCTGTTCGTGCTGTGGTATCTCGGCCTTGCCGCCGCACCCGAGGGCCTGTCGGTCCTTGCCTGGCACAGCCATGCGCTGCTCTTCGGCTATGTGCCGGCGGTGATCGCGGGCTTCTTGCTGACGGCGGTGCCGAACTGGACCGGGCGGCTGCCGGTGATCGGCTGGCCGCTGGTCGGCCTTGCGGCGCTGTGGCTGGCCGGGCGGATCGCGGCGGCGTTTCCGCAGCTGCTGGGCCCGCTGGCGACGGCGGTGCTCGACCTGTCCTTCCTGGTGGTGCTGGCGCTGGTGATCGGGCGGGAGATCGTGGCCGGCAAGAACCTGCGCAACCTCAAGGTTCTGGCGCTCGTGGCGATGCTGGTTCTGGCGGGCGTGGTGTTTCACGTCGACCTGGCGCGGGGCGCGCGTCCGCTGATCGGCGAGCGGCTGGCGCTCTCGGTCATCCTGATGCTGATCATGCTGATCGGCGGGCGGATCATTCCGAGCTTCACCGGCAACTGGCTGCGCCAGCGGCGGGTTGACCGGCTGCCGGCGCCGTTCGGCCGGCTCGACGCAGCGGCGATGGTCTTGGCCGGGCTGGCGCTTCTGGCCTGGGTGCTGGCGCAGCCGCTGCTGGGCGGGGCGCCGGTGGCGGTGCTGCTGCTGGCGGCGGGGGTGGCACAGGCGCTCCGGCTGGCGCGCTGGCAGGGGGCGGCGACGCTGGACGAGCCGCTGGTCAGCGTGCTGCATGCGGCCTATGCCTTCGTGCCGCTCGGCTTCGGGCTGGCCGGGCTGGGGGCCTGGCTGGGCGATGCGGCGATGACCACCGCGGCGATCCATGCCTGGACGAGCGGGGCGATCGGGCTGACGACACTGGCGGTGATGACCCGGGCCAGCCTCGGCCACAGCGGCCAGCCGCTGCATGCCGACCGCCGGATCGCGGCGATCTATCTGCTGGCCGGGGCGGCGGCGCTGCTGCGCGTGGCCAGCGCCCTGCTGCCGCAGGTGGCGATGATCGGGATCGGGCTGGCGGGGCTTATGTGGACGGCGGCCTATGCGCAGTTCCTGATCGTCTACGCGCCGATGCTGATGCGTCCACGCCGCTAGGGTCCGTACTCAATTAGGATTCCCATGGCCGCGCTGACGTGATTCAACCTCCTGGTTCAGGAGGTTGTGAGATGGCGGGGCTTTACTGGCTAAACGACGTGGAGTGGGCTCGGATCGAGCCGTTTCTGCCGCGCGGTCGACGCGGCGCGCATCGGGTTGATGATCGCCGCGTGATCAGCGGGATCGTGCATATGTTGCGTTCGGGCGCGCGCTGGCGCGATTGTCCGGCCGCCTACGGCCCCTACACGACGGTCTACAACCGTTTCAACCGCTGGAGCCGACAAGGGATCTGGCACGCGATGTTCGAGGCGTTGACCGGGCACAGCGGGCTTTATGGTTCCGTCGCCATCGACGCCACCCACATCAAGGCCCACCGCTCGGCGGCGGGTGGAAAAGGGGGGCCTTCCGCCAGGCCATCGGCCGTTCGCGCGGCGGCCAGACGTCCAAGCTCCACGGACTGACCGACGAGATCGGGCGCCCGCGCGTTCTTCTGATATCGCCGGGCAACACCAACGACATCCAGATGGCCGGAGCCTTGGTGGAGGCGGCTGGCCCGTTTACGAGGTTGATCGCGGATCGGGGATACGACGCCAATCATCTGCGCCAGCTGATCGCCGCGCGCGGGGCGCAAGCCGTCATTCCATCGACGACCTCGCGCAAAGCGCCCATTCCTTACGACACTGAAGCCTACCGCGCTCGAAATCTGGTCGAGCGCATGTGGTGCAGGCTCAAGGACTGGCGGCGTATCCACACACGCTATGACAAGCTTGCTCGAAATTTCCTCAGCGCAGCCTTGATCGCCGCCACGATCATCTATTGGATCAATTGAGTCCGGACCCTAGATCCCGACTGGTCTCATCGATGGGGGAATGAGCATGGATCGTCTCGCCCGCTGCCTTGCCGCGGTGGTTCTGCTGTGGGCCGCCGCGCTGCCTGCCGCGGCCCAGTATCGCAAGGACAGCCTGACCATCGACATGCCGGCCGATGCCGGCACGCTCGATCCGCATCTCCAGTGGGATACGGACAGCTACATGGTCTATCGCAACATTTTCGACAACCTGGTGACGCGCGACCGCAGCGGCGCCATCGTGCCGCAGGTGGCGACGTCCTGGCGCTACATCGACGATACGACCATCGAATTCGCCATTCGGGAAGGCATCGTCTTCCATGACGGCACCCCGCTCACCGTCGATGACGTGGTCTATTCCATTCGCCGCATTCTCGATCCCAAGCTCAAGAGCCCGCAGATCACCCAGTACGACCAGATAGAGGCGGTCGAACCGGCAGGAGAGTGGGCGATCAGGATCCGCACCAGAACCGCCTATGCCCCGTTGCTGGCCCAACTGGTCAAGCTGTCGGTGGTGCCGAAGGCCCATGTCGAGGCGGTCGGCGATCAGGCCTTCAACCTCGCTCCGGTCGGCTCTGGCCCCTATCGTCTGAGGGAGTGGCGTAAGGGCGTCGGCAGCAATCTTGAGGCCAACGAGCGCTATTGGGCCGGCACGCCGCCCTTCCGCACCGTTCAGTTCCGTGTCGTCCCCGATCTGACGACCCGGCTGGCCGATCTGAAGACCGGCAGGGCCGATCTCGCCCGCGCCTTGACTTCGGATCAGGCCCAATTGATCGCCGCCGACCCGCGCCTGAAAATCCTGTCCGGGCCGACCGAGCGGCTCGGCTATCTGTTCCTCAACGCCCAGCTCGCCCCCACCGACGATCCGCGTCTGCGCCGGGCCATTGCCCATGCCATCGACCGGAAGCTGATCATCGAGGCCCTGCTCAAGGGCTATGCCAACCCGGTTGATGTGCTGTTGACCCCGGCCAGCTTTGGCTATGTCGCAGATATCAAAGGCCTGCCCTATGATCCAGAAAGGGCGCGTGCGCTGGTCCGGGAGGCAAGCCATGACGGTCGCCCCCTCTCCTTCCTGCTCTCTCCGGTCTATGATGCGCGCGTGGCACAGGCGATCCAGCAGATGCTCGGCGATGTCGGTCTCAAGGTTGAAATTGCGATGATGGACCAGCCGACCTTCATCCGCCGCCGGCTTGGCCGTGCCGATGAGGCGGGGCACATGTCGCTCGGGCGCTGGGCCTGCGCCTGCCAGGATGCCGACGGCATGATCTACCCGATGTTCCGCACAGGCAGCGCCTTTTCCAAATACGCCAATCCCGCCTTCGACCGCGAGGTGGATGCGGCACGCGCCACCATCGAGACGGCACAACGCATCGTCCATTACCGCCGGGCCCTCGCGCTTCTGAATGAGGATGTCGCGAGTGTGCCGCTCTATCAGGATTTTGCCATCTATGGCGCGCGCCGCGAACTTGTCTGGCAGACGACACCGGCGGAATCCCTGACGATCATGGAGATGGACTGGCGGCCCTGAGCCCTGACAGGTGCTCCTTCGTGCCTGACCGCCGGCCTGCCTGATCACGTGTTGCCAGACGAAGTGTCCGTGGCTTGTCCGACACACTGATGCATTAATGCCTTAGGCTTCTGCGCTGTGTCATTGACGGGATGGACGCCGCTTCCGTCCGGGTGTTACAACCATCAAAACGAGAATGCCTGGGGAGGCGACAGTGCTTCGGATACGATCTGAGAAGGATTTTCTGGCCGGGGCATTGTATGTGCTGCTTGGCCTTGGGTTTTTGTGGTTTGGGCAGGACTACAAGATGGGTGTGGCCGCGCGGATGGGACCGGGCTATTTCCCCCTGACGCTGGCCTGTGTTCTTGTGGTGTTTGGGGCGATTTCGCTGATCCGCTCGTTCATGACCGACGGTCCCGAGGTGGATTCGCCGATCGCCGGCTATGTGGTGATGCTGCTGCCCGGCATCATGGTGCTGGTTGGCGGACGCTTCGACCGGCATCCGATCCCGACCGGGCTGGGCTGGGTCCTGCTGCTGCTGGGCCTTGCCGGCATCGCCTGGTCCGTCAGGAAGGCCGAGCCCGGCGCGGTGTTGAAAGCGATACGGCCGACGGTGATGGTTACCTTGGGCTGCATAGTCTTCGGCCTTCTGCTGCCGCGTGGCGGTCTGGTGTTTGCGCTGCCGGGGCTGGTCATTCTCTCGGCCATGGCCAGTGCCAAGTCCGAGTATGATCTCAAGGGATTGCTTGTGCTGGTCGGTCTGGTTCTGTTCTGCGTCCTCGCCTTCGTGAAGGGCCTGGGCGTTCCGATGCCGATCTTCGGTTCGTGGTTTGACGGCCTCGTGCCGGCCTGGCTTCAGCGCTGAGGGGGCGGACATGGATCTTCTTGGCAATCTCTGGCTCGGTCTTCAGACCAGCATGGGTCTGATCAACCTGACGTACTGCCTGATCGGGGTTTTCCTGGGCACGGCGATCGGGGTTTTGCCGGGTCTTGGACCGGCGGCGACGGTGGCGATGCTGCTGCCGGCGACCTTCGCCATGCCTCCGGAAACCTCGCTGATCATGCTGGCGGGCATCTATTACGGCGCGCAATACGGCGGCTCGACCACGGCGATCCTGGTCAACCTGCCGGGGGAGACCTCCTCGGTCGTCACGGCGCTGGATGGCTACCAGATGGCACGGCAGGGCAAGGCGGGCCGGGCGCTGGCCACCGCGGCGCTGTCCTCGTTCTTTGCCGGCACGGTCTGCACGCTTCTGATCGCGCTGTTTGCTCCTCCGCTGGCGGAAGTGGCGCTGAAATTCGGTCCGGCGGAATACTTCTCGCTGATGGTGCTGGGCCTGATCGCCTCGATCGTGCTCGCGCATGGCTCGATCCTGCACGCGCTGGGCATGATCATCCTCGGCCTTCTGCTCGGCCTTGTCGGCACGGACGTGAACTCCGGCGCCCAGCGCTACACCTTCGGCGTGCCGGAACTGGCGGACGGCATCGGATTCGTGACCGTGGCGATGGGCATGTTCGGCATCGGCGAGATCATCGCCAACCTCGAACATGAGGAGACACGCGACGTCTCGATCAAGAAGGTGACCGGCCTGTTCCCGACGCGGGAAGACTTCAAGCGCATCATTGCGCCCACCCTGCGCGGTACGGTTCTGGGCTCCTTCCTCGGCATCCTGCCCGGCGGCGGCGCGGCGCTGGCGGCTTTCGGCGCCTACGCCCTGGAAAAGAAGGTCTCGAAGAACAGGCACGAGTTCGGCAAGGGGGCGATCGAGGGTGTTGCGGCGCCGGAATCGGCCAACAACGCCGGCGCGCAGATGTCGTTCATCCCGATGCTGACCCTCGGCATCCCGGCCAATCCGGTGATGGCGCTGATGATCGGCGCGATGATCATCCAGGGCATCCAGCCCGGCCCCTCGGTGATGGCCGAGAAGCCGGCGCTGTTCTGGGGGCTGATCGTCTCGATGTGGGTCGGCAACCTGATGCTGCTGGTGCTCAACCTGCCGCTGATCGGCATCTGGGTGCGGATGATCACGATCCCGTATCGCTATCTCTTCCCGATGATCCTGGTGTTCTGCGCCATCGGTGTGTTCAGCCTCAACAACGCGACCTTCGACGTGCATGTCATGGCCCTGTTCGGGCTGCTCGGCTACGTCTTCAAGAAGATCGATTGCGAACCGGCGCCGCTCCTGCTCGGCTTCATCCTCGGACCGATGATGGAAGAGTTCCTGCGCCGGGCGCTGCTGTTGTCCAAGGGCGATCCGATGGTCCTGGTCACCCGCCCGATCAGCGCGACCATGCTGGTGCTCTCGGCCATCCTGCTGGTGCTGGTGCTCCTGCCCTCCTTCTCGAAAACCCGGGAAGAAGCCTTCCAGGAGGACTGACGCTGCCGCGCCATGTCCGGTCTGCCGCCGGTGCGGCAGGCCGGATCGTTCGCATCGGGCATCACGTCCTTGCCGATCCCGTCGCCCGGGGCCACCGCGAAGCGACAGGTGTTCGGGCGGCCCAATCTCTTGCTGGAAAACTGGGTGGGTGTGCCGCTGGTCCATAGGCAGCCCCGGCGGAGCCTGCTCACACTGGCGGGCGAGTATGTTCGAAATGACGCCTCCGGCATTGCCTGGTTGCCGCGCAATCTGGCAGCCGATAGCACTCGCGAGTGGCCGTCTGGTTGTGGCTTCGGCAGAATCGCGATGGGCCCAGTCAGGAGGATGGCGATGTTTTTGCGAAACCGGCACCCGGATTACCGGAAACCGCTCGATCCGGCCGATGCCGCAACTCTGGGGATCGAGGCAGGTATGGCCGTGGAGCAGCATTTTGCTGCGCGCGAGAATTTTGCACCGACGCCTCTCCTTGCGCTTCCCGCCCTTGCGGCGGATCTCGGCATAGGCGCCCTCCACGTCAAGGATGAGGGCTTTCGGCTCGGGCTGGGCAGTTTCAAGGCGCTTGGCGGCGCGTATGCGGTGATCCTGCTTGTGCTGGAGGAGGCCGAACGCCTGCTCGGGCGGCGCGTGGATGTCGGCCAATTGCAGACAGCCGAGGTGCGGGCGGTCGCATCTGCCATGACGTTCGCTTGCGCCACCGATGGCAATCATGGGCGCTCGGTGGCGATGGGGGCCGAACGTGTGGGTGCAAAGGCCGCAATCTTTGTCCATGCCGGCGTCAGCGACGAAAGGGTGGCGGCCATTGCCCGCTTCGGCGCGCGGATGATCCGGGTCGAGGGGACTTATGACGATTCGGTTGCGCAAGCTGCGCGGGTGTCCGAACAGGAAGGCTGGACCATTGTCTCCGACACGTCATGGCCGGGCTATGAGCGCATTCCCGGGCTGGTCATGCAGGGCTACACCGCGATCATACGGGAGGCCTTGCGCGTCCTTTCCGCTCCCCCGACGCACGTCTTCGTGCAGGCGGGCGTCGGCGGCATCGCGGCTGCGCTTGCCGGTCATCTCGCGCTTGCGCTGGGCGACAGGCGGCCCATGGTCGTGGTTGTCGATCCGGCGCGGGCGGCCTGCCTGGTCGAGAGCGCGCGGGCGGGGCATCCCGTGAAAGTTCCCCATGGCGAGCCGACGGTCATGGCCATGCTCGAATGTTACGAACCCTCGCTTGTCGCCTGGCGCGTGCTGAGCCGCGTGGGGGACGCCTTCATGACGGTCGATGAGGCTGACGCTATTGCGGCGATGCGGCGTCTGGCCATGCCTGCGGGAGATGACCCGGCGATCGTGGCGGGAGAGAGTGGCGGCGTTGGCCTTGCAGGGCTCATGCGTGCCGCCGCAAGCCCGGACATGCGTGCGGCATTGGGGCTGGATGAGACATCCCGCGTGCTTGTGATCAACACGGAGGGCGCGACCGACCCCCAGCGTTACGAAGAACTGGTGGGCCTGTCGCCGGACGCCGTGCGGCTTTGCGCAGAAGGGAACCGCCCATGAGCCTCTGGTCGATCAACCCCGAGCGCCTGCTGAACCGCATTCGTGAACTTGGAGAGATCGGGCGCGATCACGACGGGCGCTTGATCCGGCTTGCGGCGTCCGACACCGAGAAGCTCGGACGCGAC
>Ga0209573_1004664_pt1 | contig 13210 bp, 8 predicted proteins | sample TNRBio252014_DNA_FD_185870 | JGI IMG/M metagenome (GOLD analysis project Ga0209573, IMG submission 185870) | Wastewater treatment Type I Accumulibacter community from EBPR Bioreactor in Madison, WI, USA - TNR Reactor_6/25/2014_ DNA (SPAdes)... | ecosystem: Engineered > Bioreactor > EBPR >...
TCACTCGACCGCTACCTGATCAACTCGCCGATGCTCCCGAACCTTAAGCGGGATGCGGACGGCGGGGTGACGCTGTATCTACAACACGAATCCCCGGGCGACGGCAAGGATGCGAACTGGTTGCCGGCTCCGGACGGCGAGTTCTTCGCGGTTCTGCGGCTCTACTGGCCGAAGGAGGACGCCTTGACCGGCACGTGGAAGGCCCCGCCGCTGGTGCGGGTGCGTGGCGACGCCGCGAAGGAAGGCGCGGCCGAGGTCGTCCCGGTGACCGTCGAGAACTTTGCCCGCGCCGAGAGCGACGTCTCGTTCGAGGCCACCGTGCAGGGGTTCGACGCGTTCGGGAAGTTCCACCACAACCGCGCGCCGACGAAGCTCGACGAGCAGGCGGTCATCCGCATGAATCGCGACACGCTCTACTCCGCGGCCGTGTTCGACCTCGACGCGGGGCCGGTGACGATCGCGCTCCCGGACGCCGGTGAGCGGTTCCAGTCGATGCAGGTGATAAACCAGGACCATTACACCCCGCTCGTCACGTACGGCGGCAGCCATACGCTGACGCGCGAGGCGATCGGCACGCGGTACGTGATGACCATCGTCCGCACCCTCGCCGACGCGTCGGACCCTGCCGACCTCGCGTCGGCCGCGAAGGTTCAGGACGCGATCCGCGTCGAGCAGCCGGGCGGGCCGGGCACTTTCGAGGTCCCGCGGTGGGACCCGGCCAGCCGTAACAAAGTCCGCGACGCGCTGAACGTGCTGGCCGACACTCTGCCGGACAAGAACCGCATGTTCGGCACGAAGGTCGAGGTCGACCCGGTCCGCTACCTGCTCGGAGTCTCGTCCGCGTGGGGCGGGAACCCGGACAAGGAAGCGATCTATCTCAACGTTGTTCCGAAGCACAACGACGGCAAGTTGGTGCACCGGATGACGGTGAAGGAGGTCCCGGTTGATGGGTTCTGGTCCGTTAGCGTCTACAACGCCCGAGGTTACTTCGAACCCAACTCGGCGAACGCGTACGTTGTCAACAGCGTGACCGGGAAGAAGGGTGCCGACGGCTCGGTCACGATCCAGTTCGGCGGCGACCCGGCGACGGCTGGCGACGGCGTCAACGTCCTGCCGATCACGCCGGGCTGGAACTACATGGTTCGCCTGTACCGCCCGCAGAAAGAAATCTTGAACGGAACATGGAGATTCCCTGAAGCTCAGCTCATGCGTTGAAAGGGGTAATAAACAGAATGCACCAAATAACCGCTTCGGGAGTGCGCCGACCGAATTCGCATTTGCCGGGACTCGATATAGCAAATGGCATGATTCATCCTGCCATCGTTTCTACCGGGGTCACTTCTCGAACCAATCCTGTCTACGTCGATTATCAGTCAGCAGCAATGCCAATGCCTACGCGGTTGATTGTGATTTATAAACTGCTGTGAAATCAGGAGTTGCGTCGCGGATCAATCCAGCGACGTCGGTCTTAATTTCCGAAATCGACGGTCGAAAAAGTTCTATTGGCGTCTTGTTGCCCCGACTTAACTGGATTGAAGGCCGTTTGGCGAGTTCGTCAAACGGCTTTCTCTTTTCCAGGTCGAGAGTTACGTCGCCGAGCACTCGGTTCAAAGATACGACTTCCAGAATCCGCCGTTTTTCGAGCATCTTTGAACCGCGCTAGTATACTGCCGCACTCAGATGGGATCTTATCCATCGACCGTTTTCGCAGTGAAAACTGCACCGAGGCTTCGAAAACACTGGACGGAAAAGATCCCGAATTTCACGGGCACTACACTAGATTTCCGGGACTTTTTGCGAGAACTCGAAGATCGCCAACGCGGCCCGGACGTCGGTAGGCTCGACCGTGAACACCTTGCCGAGCGAGGACTCGATCACGGCCAACTCGTCGCGAAGTGTGGCCAGTTTCGCGTTGAACGTGGCCTCGTCGATCGATCCGGCCAGGAACGCGTTGAGCAGCCGGTCGTTCATAGTGATCAACTCGGTCCGACGCTTGGTCTGGGCGCTGCGCTGGTTCCGCTGCAGGTCGGTAATGTCGGTGAACGCGTTCTGCAGCGAGACCCGAAACCAGTCGATCACCTCGTCGTCGGGCAACCGGAAACTGTCGAGGTTCGCCACGATCGCATCTTCCAGATCGTCCGCGCGCCACCGCACGCTGGGGTGATCGTCGTCCGGGTAATTGTTGGCGCAGCGGTAATAGTCGTGGACCCGCACGCCGCCCCCTTTGAGCTTGCGCTTGATCCGCTCGCCCGTGATGAACGATCCGCAGTGCCGGCAGGTCAGAAGTCCACCGGACAGAGGCATGTCTGCCTGGCTTGCGGTGGGCCGTGCGCGGCAACGCGGATCCCTTCACCGTCGATTGGCCACTGTATCTGCAACTCGGATCACTGTCATTAACCTGTCTGATGGCGACGTTTAACCGCCAGCCATTCGTCACTGCGATCGGTGTGTACTGCGGATTTATCGTCTACCTGCTGGCCGATGGGCAATCCGAATACCCGGTTGCCTCAGTGATTGCACTTGCGGTGTATGGCCTGCTCCCAGCACTTACGGGGGCATGCGTTGTCCGCCAACGCTCACTGGTCGCAGCGGATGGCGCCAAACACGTTCACGATGCGCGCGGCTAAGGTGCTCGGAGCCACTTTCATGCGACTGGAAGCCGAAATCTTTTATCGGCAGCGGATCGAGTCCGACAGAATTGTCATGTACTACGATCCTTACCGATCTCCGTATGTGGAAAGCGTAGACCGGCCCGCAGAAGATTTGGCAGCGATGGACGAGCATCTTGTCCGGCTGGAAACGCTGCTGGGGATTCGTCTCACGCGTAAGGTGTATTGGATTCGCGGACCGTTGCTTGGCCGTGAGTTTCTGAGCCTGCATGGGTTGAGCCTGGGAGGTGCCTGGAGCCCCGAAATCTCATCCGAAACTCGCCATGGGTATCGCGGAGATCGGCACGAACTGGCTCACGCGGCACTCGATTGGACTCGCACGCGGCTGAGCGATCCACCTTATGTACTGCATGAAGGCTGGGCCATGGCTCAATGCGGTGACAGCCGACTGGAACTGGCGCAAGCAGCATTGAGGGAGAGAGCAGACCACCCGGAAATCAGCCTGCGGGATTTGTTTGGCCCTGATTGGTATTACCGCGACGAAGGCGCCGTCTACCCGATCGGCGGAGCGTTCGTGGAGTTTCTGATGCGTCACTACGATGTGATGCGGTTCCGGAGATTCTACACGGAGTCTTCCCCTGGAGCCGTCGATGCCAAATGCCGCGAGATTTTTCAGCGGAGTCTGGACGAGCTTGAGGCCGAATTCTGGATTGACGTCGAGGATATGGTCGTGCAGCATTCCAGTGAAATCATCCCGGCCGCCAGCTTTTCAAATGCTTCGACCATGGACACCCACCTCGGACACTTGTGGTGCAGTCCGCATGGAAAGCTTAGCCACAATCCATGTGCTCCAAAACCTCCCAAAGACAGACGACGGAACCCTCTGCACTCAGGGGCGAAAAAAAGAGGGACTCGTTTCGACACCAGATGCTGAGTGACGGCATTCACTCTGGGCTGAGTTCTTCCGCGACCAGAAATCGCCCTCCCTCCAGCGACACTCCGACGCACCGATTCTGAGCATCGTATGCGGTTACCGACCAGCCGCCCGTACGGCCTGCCAGGAGATTCTCGGCGATCGCTTTACGATCGAATGCTTTCAGCTTATCGAGTCGAAATTGTGTCTCAGTGGTGCGAATGAAGGCGAAGACCGTTGTCGTCGAAAGAGGAAATTCTGTCGAATAAAGGAACCTGACCTGGTACCGGGCAGCCTGTGGAATCGCCTGCCAGCGGAACTCCGCATCATCCAGTTGGAGAATTGCATCCTGTTTCGGCGAGAGCAGCTGGACTTCCTCAGTCAGCCGTACGCGTGCCGGAGGAAGCTGAATACGATTGCCCTGAATCGTCACTTCGGTCGGCCAGTCGTCGGTATCCATCTGCATCAGACGCATGAACCGATCGCTTTCCTGAGTCCAGCGAGCAGAATCTTCTCCAAAAGTCAGACGATAGCGTCCATCGACGACGCCCACGAACGCGCGTCCATCCGGGCCCAATCTCGTGATCCTGGGCAACTGATGAGGCAGGTTCTCGTCGGGGTTGGCCACGTTGACGTCGCATAGTGTCAGTCGGATTCCCTTCACGACATCTGCCGGCAACGGGACGCCAGCGAGCGAGAACTCGATTCCTCCTGTTGGCTGCGAGTACTTCTCCGGCGCAAGACGAGAAAGGTCACTGCACAGGCCGGCGACCAGTTGACATTCTTCTCCGCTGAGGTCGCTGCCGGTCGGCATCGAGGCTCCGAGATGCGAAGAGACGCCGCTGTAATACGGATAAACCTTTCTGAAGAATTCATAGGCGCGTTCATACGCCGCGATGGCCTGGTTCCTGCTCCCGTCGGATTCCAGTTGCCTTCCCAGCGCCATTGCAGCCTTGCCTCGTGTCCAGAGGGCCTGGGCCTCGTCGTTCACTGTGGCGTTTAATTCCTCGGCTGAACCTTTCGGCAGGCGATAGAGGAAATCGGGGGCATATCGCAATTCTGGTTTCTCTTCTGCCAGGACAAGTTTGACGGCCGCCAGAGTTTCTTCGGCCTCCCTTCGTCGGTCCTCGGGGACACCATGTTCCAGGGCCAGTTCCAGACGTTGCCGCACCAGTTCCAGAGAAGCACTGGGACGGCCGTGCCAGATGTCGATCGCACCGGATGGATCGGCCGCTCTTTCACGAGAGACGAGCGCCTGGGCAATCAGATAATCCCGCTCACCAAAGGAAACTGTCGGGTCGAGTTCCACCACCTTCAGGGCCAGATCAAGAATCTGGGCCGGAGTGTCACTCAGTCGATACGTCTGCACGATGCGATCAATCAGCTGTCGTTTTTGAGACTCAGTTCCCTTCGTCCAGGCTCGCGAATAAACCTGTGCAGCGACCGTTGTGTTTCCGGTCGCCAGTTCTTCGTTTGCCCAGGCCACCAGGTCCTCGTAGGAACGATCGAACAACTGAGAGGCGAGCAGTAATGTGAGGGTTGCTGCGAGACAGGCGGTGGCTGCCGGTTTCCAGTGTCGCCGACACCATCGGAAGGCAATCGAGAACCAACCGGGGCGTCGGGCCGTCAGCGGCTCTCCAGCCTCATAGCGTCGGATGTCTTCCAGCAGGGCACCCACATTGGCATACCGTGCTGCGGGATTCTTCTCGAGGCACTTGAGGCAAATCGTTTCCAGATCACGAGGAATCCGATGGTCGATTCGCCGCGGCAAATCAGGCTCATGCTCCAGCAGTTTGACGAGCACATCGGCAGGTGAGCGAGCCTGAAAAGCCGGCCGCCCGGTCAGCATCTCGTAGAGCAGCAGTCCCAGAGCGTGAATGTCTGTCGCTTCTCCAACGAGCCCTGTTTCTCCCCGTGCCTGCTCGGGCGCCATGTACTGCGGAGTGCCCAGAACTTCTCCAGTCTGGGTCAGCGTGGAGTCCTGGTGTATATGCCGCGCGAGGCCGAAGTCCGTGACAAACGCTTCGTCCTGTTGGTTCAGCAGAATGTTGGCCGGCTTCAGGTCGCGATGAACAATCCCATGCTTGTGGGCGTGCTGTACGGCCGATGCGATCTGCTTCAGCAGATCAACGGCCTGAGCCGGCGGGAGTGCGCCGCACCTGAGACGATGCGTCAGCGGTTCACCGTTGACGTAGTCCATCGTGAAGTAGGGTTCGCCGTCGGCGTCTCCGATCTCATAGATCGCCACAATATGCGGGTGCCGGAGCTTTGCGAGGTGCTGGGCTTCGTGCAGGAATCGATCGACCAGATTGCGAAACCTCTGGTGAGAAGGACGCAACACCTTGATGGCGACATCACGATTCAATGAATATTGTCGAGCGAGATACACCACACCCATTCCGCCATGACCAAGTTCTCGTTCGATTTTGTAGTCAACCGACAGTTGTGGTGGGTCGCGTTCCTGTTCCCGAAGGAATTGACCGGCAATCGCCGTTCTATCGAGGAAGCCACGGAGAGCGGCATCGCCGGCCAAAGCCTGTTCAAACACTTCAGTCAGCGATTCCGGCACAGCGACCGATTCGCCGGCGATGTGTCGTTCCAGAAGTTGATTCAACGTCTCGTCGGTGTTTTTCATGTCAATGACTCCTCGCCAGGCTTCAGGCGTTTGCCAGGTTCCGCAAGTGCGCCAAAGACCAGATTGCGGATGGCTCTCGAAGAAGCCTGCATCCGTTCTCCGGCCTCTTCGGTCGAAATTCCCTGAAAGTCCCTCAGCAGGATGACCTCACGATGCTCATCCGACAGCTGTTCAATCGCTGCCTTGCATCGCTCGGGTTTCACGATTTGAGCCAATCCGGTGACAACGAGCATTGTCGTCGTGCCGACGAGAGGTATCGGGTGGAACCAATTCATGCCGGGTGGCATCTCACAGACAAGTAGACTGACATAAGCCAAACGCAGCTGGATAGGATCCAGCCGCGTTTGCGTGATCTGAAATATACTAAACACCGCCCATCGCTCCTTAACAAGCCAGACGAGTCCGCCCATCGGTCGCCACTGCCAGCAGAGCACGCCCGGCGTAAGGTTCTTCGCGAGCACAAACCAGCGCACGTTTCATCGACGCCTCGTTTTCCGAGGAGATCTCGGTCTTCCCGGACTTTCTGTTGCCCGCCGGGTGCACCTGATTGAGAATTGGACTTCTCAACATACAGCGGAAATCCCGTGCAAACGTGTCGCGGTCTTTCGTTTTTTTGGCGAAGTGCGGTCCTTCGATTCTGGGTGTCGAGAGGGAATGTCTGTCAGGTGGAATAACGCTGGCCGCTCCAGCTCCCATGCGACCTGTCAAAGCAATGTGAGTGGATTCCCCACAACGAGCCGTCCGACTCCATTTGGTCAGGTGATCGCCTCCCTTGTCAGAGATGTTCCGCAAGACTCAGGCATTCCTGTTGCGATCACCTGAAGCAGACCGCATCATTCCGGAAACGTCGATTCATTCCCCTTTCCTTCTGGCTGTGATCACCCATGCTGCGATGTGCTTTGAGTTTGACGTTGTTACTGGCGTTTTCGATCCAGGTGTGTGCTCAGGAGGCGGCCAAAAAGGAAAGTGAAGAAGAAACAAAGGACAAGAACGAACCGCAGGAGGTCCTGGTTGAAACGGAACACTCCGTAAAGATCGCCGGACAGGACATCGCCTACAAGGCCACCGCCGGAAAACTGCTGATCCGGACCGACGATCAGAAACAAAAATCCCGCGCGGCGGTCTTCTTTGTCGCGTATACCCGCAACAGCACCGAACCGGCGAAACGTCCTGTCACGTTTTGTTTCAATGGCGGACCCGGATCCTCATCCGTCTGGCTGCATCTTGGAATGCTGGGGCCAAAACGTATTCGATTTCCGGACGATGCTTCGTATCTCAAGCCCCCGTACACGCTGGATGACAACGCTCATTCCCTGCTGGATCAGACAGACCTTGTCTTCATTGACCCGGTCAGCACGGGTTACAGCCGACCACTGAATGACACCAGCAAAAGTGAGTTCCATGGTTATGACGAAGACATTCAGAGCGTCGGTCAGTTCATCCATGATTACACCAGCCGATTTCTGCGCTGGCCTTCACCGAAATTCCTGTGCGGCGAGAGTTATGGCGGCGTGCGCGCCGCGGGGCTGAGCAGTCATCTGCAGGATCGCTACAACATGGAACTAAACGGCGTCATCGTGGTTTCCGGAGCGATCAACTTTCAGACGCTGCGGTTTTCGACGGCGAACGACCTGCCGTTCATCTGCTTCCTGCCAACTTACACCGCGACCGCGTGGTATCACGAAGCTCTGCCAGCCGATCAGCAGCGACGTCCGCTGAAGGAACTGGTTGCGGAATCCGAACAGTTTGCCCGCGGCCCTTACGCTCAGGCGCTGCTGAAGGGAACGGCGATCGAACACGAAGAATTCACCTCCGTTGCCGAAACAATGAGCCGTTTGACAGGACTGTCAGTGGATTACATCGGCAAAGCACGCCTGCGTGTTTCCATGGGGCGATTTGGCAAAGAACTGCTGCGGGAACAAAGCCGCACAATCGGGCGATTCGACAGCCGCTACTCCAATCAGGACCGTGACGATGCCGGAGAATCCTACGAATTCGACGCCAGCGGCGCGGCCATCTTTGGCCCGTTTACCGCCACCTTCAACGACTACATTCGGCGTGAGCTGAAGTTCGAGGAAGACCGAGTCTATGAAATCCTGACGGGCAACGTGCAACCGTGGAGTTATCGCAATTTTGAAAACCGCTACGTGGATGCATCCGAAGCTCTTCGCAAAGCCATGACGGCCAATCCCTCGCTGAAACTCTTCGCAGCCTGCGGATACTACGATCTGGCTACACCGCATTCGGCAATGGACTACACCATCGATCATCTTGGCCTGGGGAGCGATCTGCTGCCGAACGTTACCAGGAAGTACTACGAGGGCGGTCACATGATGTACATCCACGAACCGTCACTGGATGTCCTTCGGAATGATCTCGTCGAATTCTACCGTTCTGCGATTCCTGCTCCTTGATCAGGGCTACCGATTTCCAGGTCAAATCAATCGTAGTCCTGTTCGGGTTCTGCCCAGACCTGAGCGTCTCCGTTGTCATCAATGTGAACGTGGATCGTGTTGGCTCGGCAGCAGACCGGACAGTCCTCAACGTAGGTCTGGCTTGAGCCCTCGGTCAGGTCAAGAGGTATGACGATCTCTTCGCCGCAGGCATCGCAGATGTAGCGGACTTCTTCCTGTGATGTGGGACTTCCGTTGCTGGCTGAATCTGCGGGAGGTGACCGCGCGTCGTCTAAACACGGCAGCTTATCGCCAGACGCCAGAAAGCTGCATGCCCACATCATCACCGACAGGGATTCGTCATCGGCCAGTCGATGATCACTGCCCACTTCAATCAACGTCTCTGACGGCAATTTGCTGGTGGCAACCAGTTCTTCTGAGTCAGCAAAAGGGATCACATCGTCTTTGCGACTGTGCAGGATCAGTGAGTTGGGCTTGAGCTTTCTGACACTTCCCCAGTTCTTCCAGGCCGGACACAACAGAACGAGTGATGTTTCACCGGAGTCGATGTTGAGTGCCACAGCACCGCCACGGGATGAGCCGACAATTACGTCAGGCAGATGCTGATCGTATGCAGCCTGCGCCGTCCGGATGGCGGCTTCGAATTCGTCGTCATCCAGATGGGGATTGATGACTTCGTGCCCGTGATCCTTCAGGTACGATGGTTTCACGCCACCGGGAACCGAATGCCAGCCGTGGAGGAAGAGGACTTTCATGACTTTTTGACCTGGACGGTGTTTGATCCGGAATGATCAAGACGCCAACCCATCGTTCAGTGCTCCAGCTCAGCGATGCTCCCACACGTTCAGGACCGGCATTCACAGCACTGTGGCATGATCTTACTGAACCTCTTTCGCCACTTTCACGATCTGGAGCAGAGCAATCGCCTTGTCCAGACCACCGACTGAGTTGGCAAACGCCACGGCTTTGCGAATGTCACTCAGTCCCACATTGCCGGTTGCCGGATCTTCGGCGGGCCTGGCCTTGCCTGCTTTCGACGGAGGCGTTTCTCCCGCAGGTGCCGCTGTCATTTCCGATTCCGAGGTTTCACTCAGATTGCTGGTGGCCTCAGCCACTGAGATGCCTGATTCGTCTGCCGGTTTTCGATTACTCGTGTTCTTCTTAGCCATCGTCAGTACTTGTTTGCCTGTATCTGGAGAATCGCCGAATCCCTGAGCCAAACTCAGGATCGAGCGCCTGTCATCTGGGAGCCACAGATCCGAGGATTTGTGGGGCGGGGACTGTAGCGGATCTGTGCCGATGGTTCGACCAGGTTCTCAATGGATCTCACCAGATCCACTGCTTCGGCACATCAATCCCCCCAGTCGTTCATGACGAATCCCGGAACGACTCGAAACTGACCGTCATCCGCCAAGGAGTCATTCCAGCAGTCATTTCCTCCCGGGTCCACGGTTTGTTCGGAGAGCCACGTCAGAACTGCTGACGACGAATGGCGTCGCGAAGCTGAAACCGCGGATACTCGCGAGTCTGATAGGTTCGAAGGTACTGCTGGTATTCCTCGGATGAGGGCTCACTGTTTTCCGGTGCCTGCGGATACTGCGTCATGGCCTTGTAGGGATACGGTTCAGACGACTGTCCGTAAACCGTATTCAGATCGGCATCCTTATCCCAGCCCACGTTGTACAGCACAAAATCCCGAACCCATCCTTCTGGGGGATCGTCGGCAGGCACGGCGAATTCGACCGTCATTTCATCGCCCGGGCCCAGCACGGCCATCTGATCATCCTGCCCTTGCAGCAGTTCAGTCACATCACCGTAGCGAGTGAATCGGCCCATCATCGAATTCCAGCGAGGTAAAGTCGTGACTGAGGAATAGTCATAGCCCTCGGGAGCATGACCATTTCGGAACAGAGCATTGTCGGAATACACCCGCCGCGAAAAGCCCCGGTAATGCAGATCGGCAACCACCAGCGGACAGGCGGCCGCTCGAGTCTCTGCGTCGGACTCATTCACTGTCAGGAAGGCCTGTTCCCAGTACAGCTCCATGCTGGAACGAATGCGAAACCGATAATCGTTCGTCAGAAACACGCCCGTCAGATCCACAACCATGGCCTTCGTCTTGCCGCTGGGGAATCCGATAAACGGACGAACGGTTTTCCACTGTCCCTCCGCATCGATGACTTCCAGCGACGGCGGGGCTGGCGGATCCAGATTCGGATTCTGAACGATCGCCTGATTCAGAGACGTATTCGTCGGAAATACCCAGCCGATCAGAAACAGTCGCACGTTTGTCGGTGGACTTCCGCTGGCGTTGTTCAAGTTTCCGGGATCAAACTCCATCGTCCACTCATCGGTCAGCCCCTGCAGAATGCGACCACGGAACGGCTGCACATAGTCCTGATCCTGCTTTGATAATCCAGGCAGCAGATCCCGGCCGAGACCATCTGTCACCGAAACTGGCAGGCGGGGATTCTGCACTGTGTGCATGCGATGAGCGGCCATTTCCGGCGAACCCACTTTTTCGTTCGTGAACACCGACACATCACGCGGATGATCAATGGCAGTCAGCTTCACCTCATCAAAGTAGGCGGCCTCCCAGAGCTCTTCCGTGAGTTGCAGGACATAGCGACCGCCACGCTTCTTTAACTGCTCGCCGGAGATCATCAGGTATTCCCATTCCCGCGTGGGTGCCAGATCTCCGGTGGCCTGAACCAGACCAATCGGAGCTGCCCATAAACAGTCACTGAAGAATTCGAATCGCTCGCCATTCCATGTGTAGATGTACGGGCAGGAACCGCTGAGGATCTGCGGTGCCAGAATTCCCAGCCGACTTTTGAGCAGTCCGACGTCTGTAATGTGCTGGGGAACTCCGTCGGTCCAGATGGTTCTGATCGTGTCGATCGTCGTAGCCTTTCCCAAGCCGATATGCAGCTTCGGTCGATCCACGATATGAGCCTGCCAGGAAGCTCCGGCGCGAATTTCCACCACGGACCCGATGCCATGCATGTTGACTCGATTCGCAGGAAACTGATCGTCATGGCCCACCGCACGCGGCACAACTTCCACCCATTGATTCTGATGACCGCCTTCATTGATCAGCGACTGCAGGCGGCCGTCCCCCGTCACCATCACAAGATCCAGATCGCCATCGTCGTCCAGATCCACCGTGTCAAAACTCTGCACTGCCGACTGTGAACTCATCAGGCTCGAAAGATCTTCGAACGATCCATTTCCGGTTCCCCGCAGGATTCGAATTCCGTCTGCACCCGCAATGATCACATCCGTGCGACCGTCGTTGTCAATGTCAGCACACTGGGAGGTGCGGCCCTTCGCAGATTCCAGCGACTGCGTCGAAGCGTCCTCGGGACGTTCATTGTTTTCCGGAAGAACCGTGAGTGACCCATTCTCGCCAACTGTGAAGACATCCCACCGCGCGTCGTGATTGAAGTCTGCAAGGTTCACATCGGCCGCTCCGGAGATCCCGGGCAGGCCTTCATTCCAGCGAAATCGGCCGTGCAGCAGATTCTGAAGCCATCCAGCCTTCCCATCCGCTGACACCCCCACAACATCCATCGCCATATCGCGATTCCAGTCGCCGATGGCAATGGCGGACAGACCGTTAGTCGGCAGTGCAAGTCCTTCGGTCACAGGCTGAAACGAAACCCCATCGATGCACTTCCAGATCGCCATTCCGGTGGAAGTGGCAAAGATCAGATCCAGGTCTCCATCGGCCTCAAGATCCGCCACCGCAACATCCTGAATCAATGTGGGCGCGCCGGGCTGCGGGATCGCCTTAAAACCTCGACTTCCATCGTCCGCCTTGTCGTTCTGCAGCAGCACGACGGTGTCGGAATTCCACGCAATCACATCCAGGTCTGTATCAAACCAGCGATTCTGTCCGGCCGGGTCCTGCACAATTTTGCGATCGCCGTCCACATCCCGCAGCTTCGAAGGTGACTTGATATCGCTCAGTGCCCGATCGAAATCGCGGTCCGTATCCGCCAGCAGAAACCCGGTGAACTGGCTCGCGTCGGCTGCCGATTCCATCAGGACACTCCACGTCCCATCCGCTCCCTTTGCAAACACTCGAATGCGCCCGTCCTGCAGGACAATCAGATCGTCCAGTCCATCCAGATTCATATCAGCAGACCGAACCATGGCAGCTTCTGTCACCTCGGGCAGGCCACTGCCGCTGATGAATCCTGTCACCAATGTGGCTTCGGCTGCCGGGAATAGTTCGGAACGCACGTCAGCTGTCAGATCAAGCGTCGCGGCCAGATCAGCTACGGCGTACTCAAGCAGATTCAGATCAATCCGCCGCAGGTCAATCTGAGTTGCGATCTCCGGAGTCATGACGTTCTTGGTCATCATCGCCGGACCCAGTAGCGCTGACGGATTTGGCGTCGACTGAGCTGCCAGTGCTTTCTGAATGATTTCCAGCACATCCTGTCGGCGTTGCTGTTTGATGGCCGCGTTGAAAGGTGCCACCATCACGGCAGCTCGCTGCATCGTCGGTACGATCCCAGCCTGAGCGGCGGCTTTCGTTTCGGGAATCCGTGAGTTCAGTCCGAGTGCCAGTTTCTCAAGCAGCTTGCACATCACGGACAGGTTTTCCGGAGCTAATTCAGTCGTCTTCTGC
>Ga0209573_1004665_pt1 | contig 13207 bp, 12 predicted proteins | sample TNRBio252014_DNA_FD_185870 | JGI IMG/M metagenome (GOLD analysis project Ga0209573, IMG submission 185870) | Wastewater treatment Type I Accumulibacter community from EBPR Bioreactor in Madison, WI, USA - TNR Reactor_6/25/2014_ DNA (SPAdes)... | ecosystem: Engineered > Bioreactor > EBPR >...
CCCTGCATATGGCCGCCATCAGCAGTGTACAGCATAACCCCGACCTGCATGAATATTATCAACGCAAGGTGCAAGAAGGCAAAAATAAAATGTCGGTAATCAATGCCGTGAGAAACAAATTACTGCATCGAATTGTAGCCGTAGTAAACCGGGGAACTCCTTATGAATTACAACTCAAAAATAATTAACAAAGAGATTGTTTTGATCATAGATATCGTTTGTGTTTATGACGCTTTGGGTATAGGAGTGTTTGTTAAATGCGCAGCATGACAAACACGACCAGTCCAAAGTGTCCACCGTTACAAATTTAACTTAAGAAATGAGTTTTTGATTAACGATAAACCCCAAAGTGGCATAAACACGCTGTTGTGTGTAGTGCCCCTAACTCGTCCTTTCGTTGTATGACTCCTGAAAAAATTCTTTTAAGAAGTCCCGATGCTTTGCCACGTCAGCCTTTCCAAGTCTGAATTTGATTCTTCGGGCTGTCGATTTAACTGGAATTATCTCAAAGTCTCTTTCTTCAAGTCTTTGTCTCCATTTCTCTTTGTCGGTGACCCTTATCTCCACTCTCACGAATTTTTGCTTTGGAAGAAAGATTGCAAAATTCATTGGTCTGTTTCTCTTAATTAGTCCAATATAATTTTGTGTGTACCCAAGGGTAAGTTCTGAGTCAACCTCTTTTAAAATTTCTCCACATTCGTCAATCGCTTTAATGCTTTCTTTGTTTGCTTTGTTGTCCCAATAACTTCGGTCCTTCTTAACCGTCACCTCGTCTTCTTCTTCTCCAACGGTCACTTCGTCAAGTACTTTTACAAAGTCCAACACAACATTGTCGTTGACCTGAAGTGCGTTTAATTGAATGGCGATAATGGGGATTGAACTATTGAAGAGTCCGATAATATTTAGAAATCTTGTCGTAATGTCCTCGGCTACAATGACGGCACAATGTTCGTAATTTGGAAGTCTTTTTCTCTCGTTGTCCCAGTACTCAATTGCTCTTATGATATGACTCTCGTCCACCTTGCCTAACATTAACTCGACCTCATACCGTTTTTCATTTTCTCGGTCATAAAGTAATAGGTCAAGTCGTCCGGCTTTTGGTTGTATTCTTTCAGCCTCTTTCAATTCAAGGTCACCAAGTCCAATTATTGAAGGGTCGTCCTCAATTACTTTTCTCAACCATTGTTCGTCAAAGTCGTCATGGTCTTTAAGAAAAAATTTGTCGGCTTTCTTTAATGTCAGTTTGTTACTCATGGTCAAATCTTTATTGGGGCATTACACACAACGTTTGTGTTTAAAGCGGGCGGGGATTTTGAAACAGTAAATTGTCCACCGTGACCGCTGGGAATAAAGATAACAAAACTTTATGGAGACGCTGAACCCCCGACTGATTTAAACACGTTGTTGTAGGTAGGGCGGTTTCGTCTGACCGTTATATAATAGAGTCCTTGTCGGTTGTAAGAAGTTTAATTTGTCCCACGAAACGAAGTCCACAGTTTACTTTAAGGTCATGACGGAACCGTCCAACGGAAACAACGCTTAAACGTTATTGTCTGCGCACGAAAAAATGTCTTACGTTAACGAAATTGTCTGCGTACAGTTAAAATCTTGTCTGCGTGTACAAAATTTTTCGTTATCTCTATTTTTCTATTTTTCCTTTGTCAAACCGCAAAAAAATTCGCGCTTCGCGCGATTACTATTTTGTCGGTGGGGCGGGTCTTAACTCAATTGTCTGCGTGCTGAAAATTTCTCCACCGTGAAAAAAATGTCTGCGGGACGGTCTTTTGGTTTTTTTTATTGTCCTACGTTGTTTGAAAATGAGTTTTTGTAAATCAAAGCCGTCATGTCTTTTGTGTCCCGACCGCCTTACCTACAACGTTTTCGGGCTTGGCGAAGGTGGCGATTTTCACCACAAATGTTTATGCGGAGAACCAAACTTTGATTAACCACAAATGTGTCTGCGGAGCACTGAACCGCCACTTTTGCCAAACCCGTGTTATAGGGCGTTTTTCTTTGTCCTTCCGTCATTTTTTGCTCGTTTTTAGTCAGCTTGAGGTGATTTAATCATTTCTACATAATTGATTGGTTTTGCTAAAACTGGAACATTGTCTGAACTTTTTCCTGTTTCAAAAATTGTCTTCCAATAATCATAGTTTTTCTTGCCTGAAAATGTTGTATTTGCCATTGCTCTGTCTTTCCAAAGTGGTAGCATTTTGAGGTTGATTACAAAATTTCTAATGTTAGTCCAAAGTTGGTCGTCAAACTTCTGTTGAAACAATGAGTTATTGTTGAACTTTTTACCTGTGTTACTGAAATAGTTAATGATTACATCTTTAACGTAGCCAAGCCAATTAAACATTATTTCTTCCTTGCTCATACGGAATGCGATTAAATGGTCGTCTGTTATGTCATTGTCTTTACCGGCTATTACTTTGTTCTCGATTTTTGCAACACCGATTTCCGGAAGGAATTTGTTAATGTAAATTTCTTCGGCAATTATATTTAGTAATGAAATGGTCTGGCTAATTTCAAGTTCCCTTGGATTAAGTCCTTCGTCTGATTTGAAATTTATTGGAGTTGGAAGGAGTTGTTTACTGTCTATGAAAATGGTCAAGAATGATTTGTCAAAAGCACTGTATGAGATTGGAACTTCTTTCGCTTTTCCTTCTCTGTCAATATAGTCTTTAAGTTTGTTTTCGTTGGCTTCTGTAATTGAATGTTTTATACTGTCAATTATGTATTTTTTTATGTTTGCATTGTCGCCTTTGAAATACTCTACCAATTTTTGCTCTGAAAATGAAAAGTCGTCAGTTTTTAAATTGTGGTCGTCCTGATACTTTTTAATTCGTTCATAGTAAAGAGTGTTATTCAGTTGTCGCATAACAGATTTGTCAAAAGCGATTTGACTTAAAACGCTTCCTGCGTTGGTATTAGTTTCTGTTAATCTATCAATGTCAGGTGAAATAAAAATGCGTAGTAATAGAGATTTTGCTCCTAATAGTATTTGAGCAACTGCTTTATGTTGTCCATCAAATATTTTGATTTTATTTTCTTCAATACGCCCCAAACTTAAATGTAGTTGAGGGTTTTTCTTTTCAAATTCTTTAACGAGTTTACTGATACTGCTATTAATTCCCCTTGGGTTAATCAGTTCATCGTGGTAAACGTATTCAAGAGGCAATGCTATAAAACAAGATTGTTCATTAGATAAATGGTCAATATGGATTTCAGTTTCATAAATTGAATTGTCACCAATGTCTGAGAAACTATATTTTATTCTGCTACCATCAATAGTGTATTTGAATTCACATTTTGAACCGTTGTAATGCTTCAAAACTTGTTTTAGAGAAGCTGATTTATTTTCGGCTGTTAGAGTGTCTTCTTGTATCTTTTTCAGTTTGTGCAGTATTCTTGCGATTTTCAAGTCAGCGTCTTGTTTTGACTTGTTGCAACTTTCGTGTGTCGCAGCAAAATTTTCTTCACTGTCCTTGCCTTTGTTTGCCAAAGGAGTAATGTGGTCAATATTTGTTGAATGTAGTTTTAAGTCTATTGCTTCTCCGCAAATAAAACATTTGTGATTTTGAATGTTAAGAAGTTTAAGAGTTAAATCTTCGTATTCTTTGTCTGAAAGCGAGTTTAGATACTTTGAAGCCATATTATATTTTTTCGTTTTTATTATTTGTCTGTCGGTTAGTTTTTGGGTTACGGTCGGTCTTTTAAAATGCCCTATAACGGTGAGTGCTTATGCAGTAGCGGGATTTTGAAACTGCGTACTGTCCCACACAGCAAAACGAAATTAAGAAACAAAACGTAAATACAACCACGTCACCCCGCTATTGCATAAGCACAATGTTATGCACATGTGCCGCAGTCAACCGTTACTCAACCACACGGATGCCTGTGCTTTGGTTTGTGTGTTGGCATGTGCGGCACAGGCATTGGTGTGGTGAATAAAAAAACAAATCAAATTTTAGATTGTCGAGGTGAACGATAGCTAACTTTCGGCTTCCCCAAGATAAAAAATGTTGTCGGCAAAGGGTTTAAGTTCTCGCTTGTGAGTAATAACCAATATACCCATATTCTCTTTAAGCTCCTTGAGTAAACATAGAATAAAATTTTCTGTTTTGTAGTCCATTGAAGAAGTCGGCTCATCTAGTAACAAAAATTTAGGTTTGGTAAACAAGGCTCGCGAAATTGCTAGAATTTGCTTTTGACCTCCTGAGAGTCTCACTCCTGTTTCTCCAACTATTGTTTCGTATTGTTGAGGCAAAGAATCAAAAAAATTGTCGAAGCCATAACTAGTACAGAAATCAATTATGTCGTTGTCTTTGAAATTCGAGTCAAGACAAATATTAAAAAAAATAGTGTCATTGAAAACTTTTAAATCTTGGGGTACCACCCCAATTTGTGATCTCCACAGAGCCGTGTTTATTTCGTTCAGATTGATATTGTTGACTAAAATTTCTCCAGAATTAGCTAAATAAAATTTTTGTAAAATTTGTAACAGTGTGCTTTTACCTGTACCAATGCTGCCAAAAATAAAAGTAGAAGAGCCTTTTTTTATTTCAAAGTTAATGTTCTCAAACAAATTTTCTTGACCAGGAAAACCAAATGAAAGTTCCACTATATTTATTGAACTAAAATCTGTAATCGGTACTGGTTGATTAGATTCTAAAACATATTCTTCGGGCGATGAAATGACTTCGTAGGCGCGTTCAAAGGCTACACGAGTTTCCTGAAATTTTGTGATAGAAATGGCTAGTTTGGTAATAGCTGCAAACGATATCGAAACAATACTGACAATTGCAACTAAATCTCCAACTTGCATATCATCTGAAAAAACAGCGGAAATCGAAAATAGTACAATGAATACTAGTGCAAATATTCCAAGAAAATCATTTGAAGTTCTGTGTCTTGTAATTGTAGAACTTATCTGCTTTACATTTTTCAAATATTTGTTGAATCCGTTAAATATTCGTTTAAAGAATAATCCTTCCTTGTTTCCAATCTTTATAGATGATATTCCTGAAAGGGAATCGAGATAGTCAGATTCAGCAGTAGCAAAAGATTGCATAATTGAATGATTAGACTTGTATATCTTACGCTGAACTGAGTAAATAACGATAAAATAAATTGGTAATAGTCCAATCATGAATATGCCAATAGACAAATTATAGAATAACACAAAAATTATTGAGCAAATCAAAGTCAGAATATCTATGACGTCTTGCCCTAAGAGATTGCTTAGCGAACTTTGAATTCTCTCCATATCATTAAGCCTTGACGAGAGATCACCAGTTTTTCGGCCATCGAAGAAGTCTTTTGGAAGCATTAAGAGCTTTCTGATGTAAACTCCCGTTAAAGAGCCTTGTACGTTGAATGATAGCTTAATTAGGGACTCATCCCTTAACAATGAGACAACTGCTCGGATTATCAAAATTGCCCCCCATGAAAGCAATGCGATGATTATTTTGAGATTATCTCCAGATGGTATAAGTATGTCAATAAGTTTCTCAATAAAAATTGCAGTAGATAGATTAAAAAATGCAATCAAGAATCCAAGCGTTATTGACGATACAATTAAGTTTTGATTTGAGGCTAAGATAGTTTTTAGAAAGTCAACCTTTTTGCTGGTCAATTGCCTTTCTTTTTGAAATTTTTCAGTTGCTTTAAACGTAAGTAATACGTTTGACTTCCAAATTTCAAACAAGCCATCCTGTGATAATTTATTTATACCTTCCTCTGGATCAGCTATTATGAAATGACCATCTTTCCATCCAAAACAAACGATATAGTGTTCATATCTTTTGTCTTTAAAGACATGTAAAATCGTGGGTGATTTTTGTTCTTTAAGAGCCTCCACAGTCGCCTCAAAAGCTTCTGCAAATAAACCAATTGAATCAGAGGCTTGAATTAGCCCCAGCAGAGTAGTACCATCAATAGTTGTACCACTGAGCCGTCTTAATGACTCTTTAGAGGCAACTCCTCCATGGTAGTTTATAACCATTGACAAACATGCAACACCACAGTCGCTCTCATCATGCTGGAATTCAAATACTCTATTTAGACCCTTCATTATTGGCAATCTTGATATACCTTATTATTGTGCCAATAGGCACTGTGTCGTCAATTTTTTTCACAAGTAATCCTTCATGATTGAACACCAACACCAATGGAATAAACGATGAGCCAAAATTTTTGTAGAAAAAATCACTTTCAGACTGGACAAGATGTATTTGTGGATAGTTCTTTAGATTATTCAATTCATGAAATGTCTTTAAAGTGTTTTTATCCTCACTTGACGACAAAATAATATCGGCACCTTCAACCTCATGAATGTATTTTAGGAGGCTTTTTACCTTACTACTACACATGTCACAATCCGTATTAATATGCATTATGACTAAGCTACGGCCTTTAAAGAAAAGATTATTTGTGATAAGGTTATTTGACAAATCATAGAATCGAAAATCGGGCACTACACCATTCATCACATGGCTTTTTGCGGTTTTGCGATACTTAAACCTTAAAAATTTGTCAGATTGGAAAATTATTAGTCCGAGTATTAAAGCAAGTGAGCAAACTAAAATTAACTTAGTTAGTGAATTATCCCTCATAATCTGGTAAACACGGACGAAAAATATATTCGAATGATAAATAGAGTAAAAAGTATTATTGAATATGTGATGGCTACAGTTGAAAAAGATTTTTTTAATCTAACATTATTAAACTGGCTAATTCCAATTGAAATTAAAACCACATATAACAGTTCAAAAATATTTAGTGTTTTTAATGGATAGATCAACCAGTCAGAAATTGAGGCTTGAGGAAACAAACTGAACAACGAGAAAGGTTTAAATGACTCTAGATCTGCGTAAGTATACTCATCTCTAATAACCATAAACCAAACTATTTCTATGAGTTTAGGAACCAAGAAAATGTAGTAGGAAATGGTAATTGCTCTAAAAAGAGATACATAACTTATTGGCTCTGTGTAGAATGAAAATCCAGCCAAAATAACTAGCGTGAAAAACCCAATTTTTGCAATAAGCCATATTGCAGAAATCCCCTGATCAAAAATGGTATCATAGACAGTTTCTTCCTCTTCTTCAATGTCTCCAATGTCATCTTCAAACTCTTCTGAAAGGTCTCCATATTCCTCGGATAGTTGAGATTCTATGTGTTGTGAATATAGAGCATCGGTTGCTACGAATTCCATTCGTACATAACCAAAAATAAATTGAAGTAAGAGTAGAAGTAATAAAATCAGCCAAGTACTTGCGTGCTGTCCGTATTCGAAAAAGGACTTTATGGCCCTAATTATCTTTCTTAAACTGCTCATCTAGTTTGGCTTTCTTTTGAAGATCATTTATAAGTTTCTCTTCTTTGGCTGTCTCCTTTAGGACACTATTTTTTTTCCAAAATTGGGAATTGTATTTACCTGCTTGTGTGTAGATGTCTTCATTCCATTTATTTGCACCTAACAATTTTGAAATCTCAGGCTTATCAGTAATGACCTCGGTAACTATAAAATTGCGTTCTAGAAAAAAATACCCACGCGTGTAACCACTTTCCTTTCGTTTTTGAGATTGTCCTCCGTACGCAATTGGATCAGGCTCGAATGTCCTTATGCTTGAAAGGTGTAGCTTTCCATTATGCTCGGAATACATGATAGATATTGAAAAGGCAATTCCTGAACCGGTCGTTCTTAACCTTAAGTTATAGTCCTCACTGCCTTTCTTCTTTGGATTTAAAATGTAATTGTAATCAAGTTGCAGTATTGCAAAATCAGACGTTCTTATATACACCTTCCCGACAGGTATGATTAGGCTTCTTGGATTTGCAAAGTACTCCTCACTTTTGGAAGATGGCAAAATCTTCACTACATATACCTCATCTTCGTTATACGAAGAAATCGTGTCTAGCTTAAACTTATGATTTCTTATGAAATCCTTATTAAGAAGCCCAAAGTTCCTACCATCATTGTCTTGTAGATAGGAACGAATTAAATCTTTTGATAGAAAATCTCGTACCGAGACGAATCTCTGCTCTCTTCTCCTGATATCATCAACCATTTGTTTTGAGCTATCAGAAAATACACCTTCTACATTTTTTCTTTTAATTTTTGATGAACCTTCAAGTATACCCCAGATACTCTCGTTTCTTATTTCTCTTAGATCATAACTTTTTCGAAGCTCTGGGATATCTATTCTGTTTTCCTTATTTGAAACAGAATAGCCTTTGTCATGTATGGTTATGGCAGCTTCAATTAATCTTTTATAGGTATCATCTTCTCTGTGTATCTGCCTAAAAAAACCACGAATAATGAATTCATCAGGATAGCAATTTTTGGGGATCTTAGTTATCGCCTGAGAAACGATTTTTGATGGATTATCTAGATACTGTAGCGGCTTAACAGTTACTTCTTTTAGGGTAACTAAAGACTCCTTAAGCCTAACAGTAAAGTTCGGCTGGGCAGTAAATGCATCTTGAATTGCTATGCTAATTGTATAGTAGCCGATATAAGAAATGACAATCGTGTCCCTAATGTCTTCTTCCAAAATATTTAAAGTAAATTGTCCATCCAAATTTGATACTGTCCCTCTAAGCTTGGACTTTATCTTCACGTTAGCGTACGGTAATGGTTGAGTACTTTTGTCATCTAGTATTTGCCCAGAGATAACTGTCTGGCCTAAGCAATGAAAGCTACAGTATGAGTAAAATAAAATCGTTACTATTAATAATCTCAAAGTCATACTATTTGGAATAAAATAAAAATGGGCAATGTACATTGCCCATTTCCTAATTTTAAATCTGATTACTTGGACATGCAGTCAAGATATTCAAAGAAGTGTGCTGTAGCTGCATCGTCATTGCCACGTCTAAGGTCTCGATCCATTCTTCTAAGATACTTGTAGCAGCCACCTCCTTTAATTTTGGTCAATTGAGATACTGATGATAAATTTTTCATAGTTTTTTAATTTAAATTTTTGAATTTAAAGATTAGTTAACTCATACATTCGTTGTAGAGGATGATGTTGGCCCAGAATTGCACTTCATTTCCATCCTCTAATCCTCTATTTGCCCTTCTCAGGTATCTTCTACAACCTCCTCCGCGAATTTTGACTAAAAGTGAATTTTCTATTGCTTTCATAAAATTAGATTTAGTTATATATACAATCCATGTAAAGCATAAGGTTTGCAGCTGCAACCAAATCCTCATCGTTTCGCAAAGCGCGATCATATCTTCTCAGGTACCTTCGGCAACCTGATCCTCTGACTAGGTAGGCCTCTTTTTGTGTTAGTTTTTTCATTGTTTTTTTTGTTTAATTTTTTACGAAGTAATGGATAGGAACGGACAAAAAGTGTCCGTTCCTACTTTTTTAAGAAATATTTTTTATTCCTCTTACAGTATATGATAGGATGCCCCTTTTCTTTCAAACGATCTATCATTCTCTGGATAGTCTTTCCAGAACAATCAAATTTCTCAGCTAACTGGGTTGGTGAGCTTAGTTTCTCCTTTTTGATAAGGTCAAGAATATATTCAAGCCTTTCGGAGTAGATCAGAAAATTCATCTTAGTGTTATTATTCTAACATGTTAAATCATCACTGTCGAGCGTGGCAATAGTTGGCTCTTTTGCTTGCTTTGGTGTCGCGCGGGAATGCGCGGCAAGCAAATGTGCCAATGCGGGTGGCCACTACTCTGTCCCGCGGCATTGTGCATAACGTTTTGCAGCTACCCGAAGGTGGCGATTTCGAAGCACTTCACTGTCAACCAAGCACGAACTTTGATAAAAGCATAATGCTTGATTTAACCACTTAACCGCCACTTTTGGGTAGGTGCTGTTATGTGGCGTTTTTCTTTTCATTTCTGTCGGTAAAATTTGAATTTTTTTCCTTCAATAATCAAAAGTCCGCTTTTTTCACTGTCTTTAAAATTACAAGTCATTAATTGTTTCCCATTATCCAAATGTTGGTTGAAGTGAGCATTAAAAATGAAATCAAATTTATAAATCGGTTTCATTTTTTTGTTCTCAATCTTTCCTATGTATGTTCCGTGATCGTCAGAGTATAAGTGAAATAATTGTTTGTCAGAAACAAATGAAGTCGAAATATAAAACCCCATTGTGTCTAAGAGAACTTCTACGCCTTTTTCGTAACGACTACCTTCGTGTCGTTCAAAATTCAAGTCTGATTTTTCAAGTTTAGTTGGGTCTGTAATTTTTAAAACACTTGCAAAGCCCATCATATGTCCCATAAAGTTTGTTACAAAATATTCATTGTCAATTTTGTTGATTACGATTGGGCAAGTCGAAGAAGCTTCATAGCTTATTTTGGTTTTTCTGTCTTTAAAGTAAATTGTCCCGCCCCATTCACCGTTGCAGGTTGCATAAATGTCATAAAATTCGTCTTCATAAAATTTTAATTCTTTTGTCTTGGTTTTTTTAAAGTCAGCAACATAAGCACCCAAAACAAAATTGCATTTTTCAAACTGTGACTCTTTTATGTATAAACTGTCATTTTCCACTACAAGATCATAATGGGGCATATCTTGGATTTCTTCTGGAATAAATGCATCTTCTATGAAATTCCCTTTTGTGTCAAACACAATCATTTTTTTAAAACTCTGTGAGGTGTTCTTTCTGTCAGTTTCAAAAACTCCGTAAAAGTTGTCACGAAATAAAACAGCCTTTCTCAAATAGCCGTCAATTGACATATTCAAAGTGTCAAATGTTATTTCAAAGTCATTTGAGTTTTCAATAATTTCATTTTGAATTTTGTCGGCTGTCTTTTGTCGACAAGAACAGAGTGTCAAAACTGAAAGAAATATGATTAAAATTTGTCTCATTGTCGTTCTTTAAAATGCCACATAACGTTTTGGCGCTTGGCGAAGAAGCGGATTTCGAAGCACTAAACTGTCTGCCAGCACTGAACTTGATACGAAGCACAAAGCTTCATTTAAGCACTGAACCCGCTTTTTTGCCAAACGCCTGTTATAGCCAGTGGTTTTATCCATTCACTTTTTTTTGTAGTTTGTCATAAGTCGTCCTTAAATTTCTAAGTTGAACCAAAACATTGTCGAGCGAAATACGATGTAGTTTGTTTTCACCTTGTCCACGATAAAACTCAGGATTTCTCCAGTAAAGATTTTTCTCAAATGTCAAGTCAGCCAAGTCAGCACCGTCACCGATTTTTCTAATACTACTTGATGCGTCTGCCCAAAGTGAAGCCAACCTAGGATTAGGTTCTCTGTTGTTTGTTTGTCCAACAAATGAAACGGTTTCAGCTAAAGCAAATTCGAGTGTTCGGATTGCTTCACCTAAGTCATAGAAACTATTTAATTCATTTTCTTCTTGACGGTTTGAAGGTCTTGTAAAATGGTCGAGCTTTAGTTGAAAAGCTGCCAATGCTAATTGAAGTGAGCCAATTAAAAGGTTAAAGTCCATATATATTATATTGATTGTTGTTCTTCGATTGGTATATGTTTTTCTCTGCAATAGTTTTCAACTTCTGTGTCGTTCGCAAAGTAGCCGTCACAAAATTCGTCAAGTTCTTTTTCTGCTCCAGAAACATATTTTTCGCTTGCAGTCATTAGTTTTTCTGTTTGTTCGATGAATTTTTCAAATTCCTTATTCATCTTACAAAGTTTATCAATTGTCTTAAAGTCCAAATCCCGAAAAACGGCAGGATAAAGCACTTTACTTTGATATGGATTTGCGTTTAGTTCAATAATTCCTATTCCGAAAGATTGATTAAGTCTTGCCATTTCTTCATTCAAACTGTCGCTAAACTCAAATGCAACTAAATAGCCATAATTTGCCCAACTTGAATTTGAAACGGCTTGGAAAAATGCTTTTTTTAGTTCGCTGTCGCTGTTAATTTCTCTTTTCAGTTCGTATGAACTCAATTTGAAAGTGTCAACACGATTTATTGATTTTAAAAAGTTTTGGCTTGCTTTTGTTTGTAAGTTCAAGAACTTAATTCCGACCATATCTGGGTGCGTCCAAATTTGGTTGTTGTCTTTACCGTTTGATTGTTCGTGGAAAATTGTCTTTGAGTAAGTGTCTGTGTTTTTTAGATAACTGCTCAAAAGTTTGTGTAAATCTCGTTCTTCGTAAGTCTTTGATTTGTTTATTTTAATTGGTTTTACGATTTGAGTTTCCGTGTCGCCACTCAAAATTTCAATTCCAATATTTTGCTCGTTTTTTGTCAAGTAGTAAGAATAAGTTCCACCATCTTGTTTTATACGCTTAACTCTTGAGTCGCCATTACGAATAAAGTCGCCTAGAACTGCTGAAATTGTCGAGCCAGGTGTTTTCCCACTACCAAAATCATAATAGTTTTTTTCGTTTATGTGATTAAGCACCGCCAAATAATTTGTGATGTCGTTAATGTCTTCTAAACTTTTTAATACGGCTTCTTTTAATGTCATTTTCTGTTCATTTTTCTGTTACGGTTCGGTCGTCCTACCATTGGCTATAACGTTTATGTTTATGACGGCTTGGGAATAGGAGTGTTTGTTAAATGCGCAGCATGACAAACGCGACCAGTCCAAATCGTCCCCCGTTACAAAACTAAGTAAAGAAACCGGAAGTTATGAGGACACAAAACCCCAAGCTGGCATAAACATTTTGTTAGCGGCTGGCTTTTTTACCGAACTTCAACATGGAGTCCAATAGTCAAACTTATGAAGGCGACCATTCTTAAATGTGAATACTGCTGCATCGTCACTATCTTTAGAATAAAGGAAAATAGTATCCCTGTCGGCATGCCTCGTAAAATTGTCCTTTGCTTTCTCACCAAAGATTTTGATTAGATCATCTTCAGTGGTCTGCCCAGATAGCACTTTGTCTTGGTAGTACATTTTCATTTTTCCCTCTATGTCAAAGTTTACATTTTGAAGGAAGAATTCTTCTTTGTCACTTCCAATGTAATTAAAGTCAGTATAGATTAACTGATAATAAGGTCCTCCGTCTTGGTCATTCGTGAAGAATCCACATTCATAGTTTGTTTCAACTTTTTTGCCTTGTCCAAAGGTTTTAATTATTAATTCTTTTGTTTCGCTGAATCCAAGTCCATTAAATTTCAATTTATTTAATTCAAAATTGTCCTGTTGTCCACGGGACATTGTCGTGATGAGTAAAAGTAATATCGTGAATTGTAATCTCATGTGTCCGAAAAAGCTTGCCGCTAACGTTTGTGTTT
>Ga0209573_1004667_pt1 | contig 13205 bp, 13 predicted proteins | sample TNRBio252014_DNA_FD_185870 | JGI IMG/M metagenome (GOLD analysis project Ga0209573, IMG submission 185870) | Wastewater treatment Type I Accumulibacter community from EBPR Bioreactor in Madison, WI, USA - TNR Reactor_6/25/2014_ DNA (SPAdes)... | ecosystem: Engineered > Bioreactor > EBPR >...
CCCGCCCTGCGCGATGATCCGGCCAGGGCGGCGACGGCGGCGGCGAGGGCGGCTGGCGCGCCTGTGTGGCATCGGGCTTTCAGCGAACCATGAAGATCGTCATCTGCGGCGCGGGTCAGGTCGGCTTCCACATCGCCCGGCATCTCTCGAAGGAGAGCAACGACGTGATCGTCATCGATACGTCGCCGGAGTTGATCCGCCGGATCAACGGCAACCTCGATGCCCAGGGCGTCGTCGGCCACGCGTCGCGCCCCGACGTGCTGGAGCGGGCCGGCATCGCCGACGCGGACATGATCATCGCCGTCACCCACACCGACGAAGTCAACATGCTGGCCTGCCAGGTCGCCCACTCGCTGTTCGAGGTGCCGGTCAAGATCGCGCGTGTGCGCGAGCAGAGCTACCTCGACCCGGTCTGGTCCAACCTGTTCTCCCGGGAACACCTGCCGATCGACGTGGTGATCTCGCCGGAGGTGGAGGTCGCCCGCTCCATCTCCCGGCGCCTCAAGGTGCCCGGCTCGTTCGAGATGATCCAGCTCGCCGACGACAAGGTCCGGCTGATCGGCGTGCGCTGCGACCTGCACTGCCCACTGATCAACACGCCGATCAAGCAGCTCACCCAGCTGTTCCCCGACCTGAACATCGTCATCGTCGGCCTGCTGCGGAACGACGAGCCGGTGCGGCTGACCGGCGAGGACGAACTGCGGGTCGGCGACAGCGTCTACTTCGTCGTCGAGACCGTGCAGATCGCCCGCGCCATGTCGGCGTTCGGCCACGAGGAGCCGGAGGCGCGCCGGCTGCTGCTGTGCGGCGGCGGCAACATCGCCATGCTGCTGGCGAAGGAGATCGAGGAGCGGCACTCGGGCATCACCGTCAAGATCATCGATGCCGATGCCGAACGGGCGGCGGAGGTCGCGAGCCTGCTGAGCGGCACGGTGGTGCTGCACGGCGACGTGCTCGACCCGGCGATCCTCGAAGAGGCGGGGGTGGCCTCGGCCGATACGGTGGTCGCGGTCACCGACGACGACGAGACGAATATCCTCACCTCGCTGCTGGCCAAGCGGCACGGTGCGCTGCGCACCATGGCGCTGCTCAACAAGGCGACCTACGAGCCGCTGATCAATTCGCTCGGCATCGACGTCGTCGTCAGCCCACGCAACATTACGGTGTCGACCATCCTGCAGCACGTCCGGCGCGGGCGCATCCATGCGGTGCACACGCTGCGCGAGGGGTTCGGCGAACTGATCGAGGCGGAGGCGCTGGATACTTCGGTGCTGGTCGGCCGCGCGCTGCGCGACATCGACCTGCCGGAAGGCGTGATGATCGGCGCGATCGTCCGCGGCGGTGCGGTGGTGAGCCCCAGGGGCGGCACGGTCGTCCAACACCGCGATCGGATCGTATTGTTCGCGACCTCCGACGCGGTGCGCAAGGTGGAGAAGCTGTTCTCCGTGCGCCTCGAGTACTTTTGAGATGAAGGCATTCTGAGCATGGGTCGAATCGCTTATGTCGACGGCCGATACGTGCCGCACCGCACGGCACGGGTGCACGTCGAGGACCGCGGCTACCAGTTCGCCGACGGCGTATACGAGGTCATGGCCGTCGTCGCCGGCGCGTTCGTCGACGAGGAACCGCATCTCGACCGGCTGGACCGGTCGCTGGCGGCGGTGCGCATCCGCTGGCCGATGAGCCGGGCGGCGCTGCGGGTGGTGCTGCGCGAGATGGTCCGGCGCAACTTCCCGGGCGGCTACGGCTCGGTCTACCTGCAGATCACCCGCGGTGTGGCCGCGCGCAATCACGCCTTCCCCGCGGCGGCGAAACCGGTGCTGGTGATGACGGCGAGGACCCTGCCGCCCTTCGACCTCGCCGCCGCCCGCCGCGGCGTCCGCGTCATCACCGTCGACGACGAGCGCTGGCGCCGGCCGGACATCAAGTCCGTCTCGCTGCTGCCGAACGTGCTGGCGAAGCAGCTTGCTGTGGAGAGCGGCGCCTTCGAGGCCTGGCTGGTCGACGACGAAGGGCTGGTGACGGAAGGCACGGCGTCGAACGCCTGGATCGTCACCGACCAGGGCGAGGTCGTCACCCGGCAGGCCGACCGGTCGATCCTCGCCGGCATCACGCGGGGCTCGCTGATGGCCCTGGTGTACGCGCACGGCCTGCGCCTGATCGACCGCCCGTTTTCGGTCGGCGAGGCGCGCGCGGCGAAGGAAGCGTTTCTCACCAGCACCACATCCTGGGTGAAGCCGGTGATCGCGATCGACGGCGTGCCGATCGGCTCGGGCGCGATCGGCGGGCTCACCGAGCGGCTGCTGGAGTATTACGCCGGGTATGTGCAGGCTGCGACCGAGGTGAACGGTGGACGCGAAAGACTGTGACCCGGCAGCCCTGGCGGCGGCGGCGGGACTGCCGCGCCCGCGCGCGGTGATCTTCGACTGGGACAACACCCTGGTCGACAGCTGGCACGTCATCCAGGACGCACAGAACCATACTCTCGTAACATTCGGCCTGCAGCCCTGGACCCTGGAGGAGACGCGCCAGCGGGTGCGCGGCTCGATGCGCGACACCTATCCGCAGCTGTTCGGTTCGCGCTGGAAGGAAGCCGGCGAGGTGTTCTACCGAAGGTTCGCCGAGCGGCAACTGCGCGGGCTGGAGCCTCTCCCCGGTGCCGAGGCATTGCTGCGATGCCTGCGGGAACAGGGCGTCTACCTCGCCGTTGTCAGCAACAAGAAGGGCGATTACCTCCGCAAGGAGGCCGACCACATGGGGTGGAGCGGCTTCTTCGGCCGGATCGTCGGCGCATTCGATGCCGCGCGCGACAAGCCGGCCCCCGACCCGGTGCATCTGGCCCTCGAAGGCTCGGGCATCGGCACCGGCGATGGAGTGTGGTTCCTGGGCGACGCGGACATCGACCTCGAATGCGCGATCAACGCAGGCTGTGTGCCGGTGCTGATCCGCACCGAGGCGCCGGCAGAGGGCGAGTTCGGCTGCTTCGCGCCAGCCGCGCATTTCGACGGGTGCATGACGCTTTCCAACGTACTCGGGAAACTGTAATGTCTGTCCTGGGGAAGGATGCAATCATATCCACCGCACCGACGCTGGCCTGACTGTCCCGGGTGCAACGGCACCCGCGGCCCAGGAAGTCGTTTGAACGCCAGCCGGATACGATAACGAAAACAGGGAACTGGACCCATGTCCGCTGAAAAACCACAAAATGTGCAGGACGTATTCCTCAATCACATCCGCAAGAACAAGACGCCCGTGACGATCTTCCTCGTGAACGGCGTCAAGCTGCAGGGAATCGTCACCTGGTTCGATCAATTCTCCGTGCTGCTGCGCCGCGATGGACATACGCAGCTGGTGTACAAGCACGCGATCTCGACCGTCATGCCGTCCGTTCAGATCCAACTCTTCGATCCCGACAAGGAGAGCGCGGCCGTCGGATGAGCGGGCACGAGCGGCGCGACGGCTTCCCCGGGCGTCCCGCACGCAAGACCTGCCTGATCGTCCATCCGTCGCGCCGTGGTGAGGGCCGGGGGTCGTCGCGCACGGCCGACGCCAGGCTGGCCGAGGCGATCGGCCTGGCGAAAGCGATCGACCTCTGCGTCGTCGACGCCGAGGCGGTCAACGTCGTCGCCGCCAACCCCTCGACGTTGTTCGGCAAGGGGACGGTCACCCGGCTGGCGGAGCTGATCACCTCCCGCCGCGAGGAGGACGCCGCGGCGATCGACGTGGTGGTGGTCGATTCGACCCTGACGCCGATCCAGCAACGCAACCTGGAGAAGGCCTGGAACGCCAAGGTCGTCGACCGGACCGGGCTGATCCTGGAGATCTTCGGCGAGCGGGCGTCGACCGCCGAGGGCGAGATGCAGGTCGAGTTGGCGGCGCTGACCTACCAGAAGAGCCGGCTGGTCCGCAGCTGGACCCACCTGGAGCGGCAGCGGGGCGGCTTCGGCTTCATCGGCGGGCCCGGCGAATCGCAGATCGAAACCGACCGCCGCCTGATCCGCAACCGCATCGCCCGGCTGACCCGGCAACTGGCCCAGGTCCGCCGTACCCGCGATCTGCACCGCCGGGCGCGGCGGCGGACGCCGTATCCGATCGTGGCGCTGGTCGGCTACACCAACGCCGGCAAGTCGACGCTGTTCAACCGGCTGACCGCCTCGGCGGTGCGCGCCGAGGACATGCTGTTCGCCACGCTCGATCCGACGATGCGCGCCCTCGACCTCCCCTCGGGCACCCGGGTGATTCTCGCAGATACGGTGGGTTTCATCTCCGATCTGCCGCACGAACTGGTCGAGGCGTTCCGCGCCACCCTCGAAGAGGTGACGGAAGCCGACGTGATCGTCGACGTCCGCGACGTCTCGCATCCGGAGACCGAGGCGCAGAAGGAGGACGTCGAGGGCGTGTTGCGCGACCTCGGCCTCGGCCGGGTGGTCGACAGCGGCGAAATGCTGGAGGCGCTGAACAAGATCGACGCCCTCCCGGACGAGGAGCGGCTGACGCTGGAGAACAGGGTCGCGCGCAGCGATGGCGCGTCGGTCATGCTGTCGGCGCTGACGGGCGACGGCTGCGACGCGCTGATCGCGCTGCTCGATCGCCGGCTGTCGCAGGCGCATCGGGTGATCGAGGTGAGCGTCGCCCCGGAGGACGGAGCCACGCTGGCATGGCTCTACCGGCACGGCGAGGTGCTGGCGCGCGAGGACGCGGCGGACGGAACGCATGTCTCCGTCCGGCTGTCCGAACGGCACGCCGCCCAATTCGCGCAACGCGACGAGGGGGAGCGCCCGGCTTCGAGCACCGCGCCGCGCTGATCCTTCCGGATCGGACCTGACCGATACGCCCCACTCTCCCGTAATATCGAGTGCGCATGACGAGTAGCCTGCATGAAGCGAAGCGGAATGCAGGACACTCCCGGCCGAGAAAATCCGGATCACGCTTCGCTTCATCCAGTCTACGCTTGCTGGCGATTGCGTGGACGCTACTCGCCCACATGCGGCGGACTACGCTTCCCTTCGATTCCGTCCTTCGCGGGCTCCGAATACATCCGCAGGATGAGGCGGAGCGGCAAGCCGGCGTTGGCAGCTCACCGCTTCCCGGCTATCTTGTGGGGTGATCGCACGTAAGGCTGCGGTCGGCCGTTCGATCCACGGGGTGCCGCGGGCGAGGACGGTGTTGGCGAAGACGAGGAGTTTTCGGGGAAGCGCTTACGACCATCGACGGAGGAACACCCGGATCCTCGGCAGGACTGCTCGACAGCCGCGGCGACGGCGGGGGTTACGGCGGCGGCTATGGCGGCAGCGATCCCGGCTACGAGCAGGGCGGGGGCGGACGCACCGATGCGTCGGGTTCCGCCGCCGAAGTTCGACGACGAGGTCCAGTTCTGATGTATGATTATGACTTCGCGTAGGGCTCGGAAGGATACACGCAGTTGTCAGTCGACCTGACCATGCTCGGCAAGAGCATCGAGCGTCTGCAGCAGGAGGTGCGCGAGGTCCATGCGGAGCAGACGTCGCTCCGGGCCGAGTTGGCTGGTCTGAGGGCGCACTTCACCGCACATCTCACCGGCCTGCATGCTTCACTGGAAGCGGTGATCGAGGCGCGCCTCGGTGCACTCGGCGCTGCATTGGACGGGCGCCTCGTAGCGCTGGGCGGGCGTTTCGACGCACTCGACGCCGCACTCGACGCACGTTTCGAAACCACGCATCGGCAGATGGCGACCAACCTGGAGGTCGCGCTGGCCGAGATTCGGACGCTGAGGCGAGAGTGACTGTGAGAGATACCGCGGTTTCAAAAAGCCCGTAGGGTGCAGTGAGCGGAGCGAACTGCACCGCCCGCCGGACGGGCAAGGGATCCGCCGGCGCTCGCCTGCATCGGCGGTTTTGGTGCGGTTCGCGTTCGCTCACCACACCCTACGGGCTGATTACTCCTAGTCGCGAGGCGCGTGATGCTTGGGATGTTTCGGAGATTGCGTCGTGGCTCTGACGGAAAAAGGGTGGGAACGCTGGCCGGTCGGGTAGCGAACCCCCCTTATCAGTTCTCCGATGCGCACAATGTCGAGGCCGCGCCGCCGAGCTACGTGGTGCGTGATGGCGTGAGGGTAGAAGCGCATAGGTTGTTGGTGCGTAATGCCGACGCGGTTGAAAAAATGGCTTCTCTAATAATTAATCACACAGAGAAGCTGGGCTTGCATATGCATCTGCGAGCAGCGGAAGCTGATTCGTTTGTAATTGGATATCTTGCAGGAGCGATAGATGCGCTCTGCCAGAATGGCGGAGTCCGCGACGAATACCAAAGAACTGGAATGCTTGAGCGGCTTTACGCTCACGTATTTGACCGAGGATTCGCATCCGAGGCACTCGGCGTATTTTTGCTTCAGCAGCAATCAAACTCTACGCTGCAAGAGGGGATGGTGCAGGGTGGCGAAGATTTGCTCGCGTTCATAAATGGATAGAGCAAATCATTTGTCGGTCTCTTGCATCACCTGAGCAACAACTGAGAGGAAGCGTGCAGATGAAGACATCAGTCGACGCCACGATGGTGGGGCACGGCGCAACGGCGCGGTCCGCGCCCAAGCTGGCCAGGGGCGAAGTACGAACCCGCGTGGCGGACGCGCGATGACCGAAGTCATTTTCTACGCAAAGCCCGGATGCCAGGGGAATGCCCGGCAAGTCCGCGTGCTGCAGGCCTCGGGGCATGAGGTCGTCGTCCGCGACCTGTTGACCGAGGCGTGGACGGCGGAGCGGCTGGCCGGGTTCTTCGGCGATCGGCCGGCGGCGGAGTGGTTCAACCGCTCGGCGGTGCGGGTGAAGAGCGGGGAGATCGTGCCGGAAAGCCTCGACGCCGCCGAAGCGATGGCGCTGCTGCTGGCGGACCCGGCGCTGATCCGCCGGCCGCTGATGCAGGCGGCGGGGGAGCGGCACGCCGGCTGGGAGCCGGAGCACGTCGCGCGCTGGATCGGGCTCGGCGGAGAGATGTCGCCGGGCAAGGAGGGCTGCGCGGCCGGCACCCGGGATGTCGTCGAGGCGGCGGCGGGCGAAACCTGCCGGCAGGTCCCTCTCGCCGATTGAGGTCCGCAGACGGCGACCAACGTCGTCCGGATGGTTCGTCGAAAACAGGAGGGATTGCCGATGTCGCCGACGCGGATGGTTCGCGTGCTCCTCGCGGCGGTGCTGCTCGCCGTCGCCACCGTGGCTGCCGAGGCGGCGGTACTGCGGGTCGAGCGCATCACGCTCACCGTGGCCGACGTCGGCCGCACCGAAGCGTTCTATCGCGACGCGCTCGGCTTCGAGACGGTCGGCAGGCGCGTGGACGACGATCCGGCGATGGCGCGACTGCTGGGCGTCGAGGGCGCGCGCGCCCAGGTGCTGACGATGCGGCTGGGCCGGGAGACGGTCGACTTCGTGCAGTTCGACGCGCCCGGTGCGCCGTACCCGGCGGACTCGAAGAGCCCGGATCTGTGGTTCCAGCACTTCGCCATCGTCGTCGCCGATATGGGTGCCGCGCACCAGCGGCTGATGCAATTCGATCCGCAGCCGATCAGCGTCGGCGGGCCGCAGACCCTGCCGCCCGCGACCGGCTCGGTGCAGGCGTTCAAGTTCCGCGATCCGGACGGGCACCCGCTGGAGTTTCTGTCCTTTCCGCCGGGGCAGGGGCGGGCCGTGTGGCACCGGCCGGCGGACGGCCGGATCTTCCTCGGCATCGATCATTCGGCGATCGGCATTGCCTCGACGCCGCGCAGCGCCGAGTTCTACACCCGGCTGCTCGGCCTCGGCATCGCCTACGAGAGCCTGAACCGTGGCCCGACGCAGGAGCGCCTGGACGGCACGTTCAATGCCGTCGTGCAGATCACCGGCGTCCGGCCGGGCGACGACCCGGGACCCGGGATCGAGTTCCTCGAGTACCGGGTGCCGCCCACCGGCCGGCCGGCGCCCGTCGACACGCAGAGCGACGACCTCGTGCACGCACACATCACCCTCGTCGTCGACGACATCGACGGCATGGCGAAGACGTTGTGGGACGCGCGCGTCCCGTTCGTCTCGCCGGGCGTCGTCGACCTGAACTCCGGCGGGTTCGCGCGCGCGATGATGATCCGCGACCCGGACGGCCACGCGCTGGTGCTGATGCAGTGATGCCGGTGCGGTTCGCGGTCGCTCACCGCACCCTTTGGGCGGGCGGCACCTGGATCTCGTATGTGTCGCTGAACGCCGTGGCGGCGACGCGGTAGATGTCCGCCGGGTCGCGCGGGTCGCGGACGATGGCGTCGCCGGGGCGGGCGACCATGTCCTCGCCCCAGGGGGCTACGAAGGTGAAGCTGCCGTCCTCCTCGCGCACGATCAGGTAGTCCACGTCCTGCGGCGTGGGCCGAAAGGCGCGCCAGCCCTCGGCGTCGGCCTCGCTGTCCGGGCCCTCATATTGGCTGGCGAACTTCTCCGCGGCGACGAGGTATTGCTCATGCCCGGTCGCTTCGCCCCGGCTGCGGACGACCATGTCGCCCGCCCGCGCTGGACGGCTCTGCGTCTCCTTCCCTTCGCCGGCGATCACCGTAACCACCACCTCGCCCGCCTCGGCGGGCCGCGCGTCCACCGTCGCGGTCTTCCGGGCGATGCCGACGCGGCCCTGGCGTTCCGCCTCGTCGAACAGGCGCTGCATGTCCATCTCGGTCAACTCCCCGGCGATGCGGCGGTCGTCAACTGCAGCAGACGCTCCAGCTTCGCGAGTTGTTCCTCCAACGACAGCCACATCCAGCGCTCAGGGGCCTCTGCACTGAGTCGGCCTCTCAGCGCCTCCGCCTCTGCCACACGCCCGAGCCCGTACACCGCCTCGGCGCGTGCGGCTTCGACCCAGAAACGCTCGGCCGCATCCGGCAACTCGGCAGGATTGGCCAACTCGCGGTCGCAGATGTCGAGCACCTCGAGCCGGACGCGCCGCGCGAACACCCGGTCGGCGATGGCGTCGTCTCCCGAAGACAGCGACGCCCGGAACTCGAGCAGGAACGCGTAGTTGATCCCGCCGTAGTAGCTGTCGGTGAAGCGGAACGCGCGTTCATAGGCGCGCAAGGCCTCGTCCATGTCGCTGCGATTCCCCGTGCACTCCCAGAGTCGCTTGTGGATCGCGCCCCAGATGCCGACGGTCTCGGCGTCGCTCGAGGTGGACGGGTGCAAAGGTTCGAGCAACGTCTTGGCTTCCACCAGAGCAGCGAGCGCATCGGGCCTCTTCGCCTTGTACGTGGCGACCGCCAGTTGCTGCAGGATGTACGGATCATGAGGCCGGAGTTTCCGGAGTTGCTTCAGCAACGCTTTCGCGCCGCCGAAGTCCGAATCCCGACGTGCCGCGCGGAACTCCTGCAGGAGATCGGCGGAACTCTTGTCGTCGCTCGCCGCCGCCAGCGCCTCGGGTGCGGGGGCGCCCGACGTCTCGGACGTCTTCGGCGGCTGCAGGTCGTTCAGAAACGTGTAGACCGGGCTGTCCGTCTGCTGCGCGTCGACCAGCGCGCGAATTCTGGCCTCCAGGACCTTCGACTTCGCACCCGCCTCTTCCGCGTCGATCCCTTTGCCGAGGTGCTCATACTGCAGGATGTTCAACGCCTTGACGTCGAACGGGAAGCGGAAGTTGCTCTCCGCCATGATGATCGTCGTGTGCGGCCGCAGCGCGTGCCGGACGCCGAGTTCGTACAAAGCATTGGCGTTGGACGTCGACAGGTCGGCGACCACCACGTCCGCCTTCAGCAGCCACTCGTACATCGGCTTGTCGATGACGCCCGAGTGGTCGATCTGGTCGGCGCGGATGCACTCCAGCCCCGCCGCCTCGACCGCCGGCCTGATGATCACGCGATAGGTCTTGTCGAGATCGAGCACCCGCTGGGGCGAGGATTGAAAATCCGTCTTCTCGCCGAACCCCATCACGACGAAGCAGGTCTTGCCCATGGTCTCCGCACCCCCGCCGGAATGCCCCACGTCCGCCGACTGGCGCGGCAGTGCATCCCGATCATATCCTCGCAACGCCTAGAATGCCGCACATGAGGGCTGCCGTCGAGGCGACGATGGGCTGGCTAGGCGACGGCACGGGCCATCTACGCTGGGAGTGTCGCCCGCCCCCGCCCTCACCCTCCCGTCGCTGCGCGCCGCGCCCCTCCCTCTCCCGCTCGCGGGAGAGGGCACAGGAGACCCCTCGCCCGCGAGCGGGAGAGGGTGCGACCGCAGCGAGCGGGTGAGGGCGCGGCGGTTCAAGAGAGGGCTCAGGCGTGCAGGCGCCCGCCGGTCAGCGGCCGGGCGACGCCGGTGGTCGAGGGAAGGGTCAGCGGCAGGCCGCGCAGCGAGCGGACGGCGAGGAAGGCGAAGGCTTCGGCTTCGAGGGAGTCACCGCGCCACCCCACCGCCTCGACCGGCTCGACACGGGCGCCGAAGCCGTCGGCGATCGCCTGCATCAGCACCGGATTGTGCCGGCCGCCGCCGCACACCAGCCAGCGCAAGGGCGGCTCCGGCAGCAGCGGCAATGCGAGCACCACGGCGCGGGCGGTGAACGCGCTCAGCGTCGCCGCACCGTCGGCGTCGCCCATGCCCGCGACCGCGTCGGCGACGAAGCGAAACGCGTCGCGGTCCAGCGACTTCGGCGGCGGGCGGCGAAACCACGCGTGCCGCAGCCAGGCCATCACCCGCGCGCCGTCGGCCTGGCCGGTGGCGGCGAGGCACCCGCCGGCGTCGTAGGGCCGGCCGGTGCGTGTCAGCATCCAGTCGTCCAGCAGCGCGTTGCCGGGGCCGGTGTCGAACGCCAGCGGCGGCGGCGGAGGATCGCCGGCGCCGATCCAGGTGACGTTGGCGACGCCGCCGATGTTGAGCACCGCCAGCGGCCGGGGGAGCGGTGCCGCGAGGGCGGCATGGTACAGCGGCACCAGCGGCGCGCCCTGGCCCCCCGCCGCCACGTCGTCGCCGCGGAAGTCGGAGACCACGGGGATGCCGAGCGCGTCGGCCAAGCGCCGGCCGCAGCCGATCTGCACCGTCTGCCGCCGCTCGGGCCGGTGGAGGACGGTCTGGCCGTGGAAACCGATGACGTCGATGTCCGCCGCCGCCCGCCCGTCCGCCGCCATCACGTGCCGGACCGCCTCGGCATGGCGGTCGGTCAGGTCCTCGATCACGGCACGGTCCGCCTCGCCCGGCACGCGGCCGAGCAAGCCGCGCAGTCGCTCACGGACCTCGTCGGGGTAGGGGTGCGTCAACGCCGCCCCGTGTTCCAGCACCCGCTCGCCGTCGGTAACGATGATCGCAGCGTCGATGCCGTCCAGCGAGGTGCCGCTCATCAGGCCGATGGCGACGCGCGGCCGGCCGTCGGTCCTATCCATCCCGGTCATCGCCCGATCTCCTCCCGCGTTGTTCCGCACCGCCGGCCCGTGTTAACACCGCCGCCCGTTCGTCTGGCAAGTCGCGAGCTCCCATGGCCGATCCCCGTTCCGAATTCCTGCGCACCGTGGTCGAACGCGGCTACCTGCACCAGTGCACCGACCTGGACGCGCTCGACGGGCTGTGCGGAGCAAAGACGATCACCGCCTACATCGGCTTCGACTGTACGGCCCCCAGCCTGCACGTCGGCAGCCTCGTCTCCATCATGCTGCTGCGCCGGCTGCAACAGGCCGGGCACCGCCCCGTCGTGTTGATGGGCGGTGGCACCACCCGCATCGGCGATCCGTCGGGCCGCGACGAGCAGCGCAAGCTCTTGAGCGACGAGGACATCGCCGCCAACATGGCCGGCATCCGGCGCATCTTCTCCCGCTTCCTCGCCTTCGACGACGGGCCGACCGGTGCGGTGATGGTCAACAACGCCGACTGGCTGGACGAACTCGCCTACATCCCGTTCCTGCGCGACTACGGCCGGCATTTCTCCGTCAACCGCATGCTGACCTTCGAATCGGTGAAGCTGCGGCTCGACCGCGAGCAGCCGCTGTCGTTCCTCGAATTCAACTACATGGTGCTGCAGGCGTACGACTTCCTCGAACTCGCCCGCAGGCGCGACTGCGCGCTGCAGATGGGCGGCTCCGACCAGTGGGGCAACATCATCGCCGGCGTCGAACTGGCGCGCCGCGTCGACGGCCGGTCGCTGTTCGGCCTGACGACGCCGCTGATCACCACCGCGTCGGGCGCGAAGATGGGCAAGACCGCGGCGGGGGCGGTGTGGCTGTCCGAAGACCTGCTCTCGCCCTACGCCTACTGGCAATTCTGGCGCAACACCGAGGATGCCGACGTCGGCCGCTTCCTCCGGCTGTTCACCGAACTCCCCACGGCGGAGATCGAGCGGCTGGAGAGCCTGGGCGGTGCTGCGATCAACGATGCCAAGGTCGTCCTCGCCGACGCGGCGACCCGGCTCTGCCACGGTGAGGACGCGCGCGCCGCCGCCGCGGAGACGGCACGGCGCACCTTCACCGAGAACGCCGCCGGCGACGACCTGCCGACGGTGGAGGTCTCCGGCGCCGAACTGGCCGCGGGCCTGCCGGCGTTCGAGCTGTTCCGCCGAGCCGGGCTGGCGGCCTCGGGAGGGGAAGCCCGCCGGCTGATCAAGGGCGGCGGCGCCCGCGTCAACAACGCCGCCATCGCCGAGGAGACGCGGATCATCGGCACCGCCGACCTGGACGACGAAGGCCAGATCAAGCTTTCGGCGGGAAAGAAGCGTCACGCGCTGGTGCGCGTCGTCTGAACCGGGGATCTCGCCCCGTCAGGGCGTCTCGGTGCGCCACAGCACCGGCCAGAACGCCTCCGGAACACCTCGGCAATCCGGCATCACCCGCCAAGAGACGAGTGCGAAGCCGTCGCCGGTCCAGGCGTATTCACCGCTGCTGCCGCAATCGCCGAGCCCCCGCCCCTTGTTGAAGAAGGCGACGCGGCCATTGGCCGCATCGAAGCCGCCGTTGACCAGCCGGTCCACCACCTCCGCCGCCGCTTGGCCGTCCACCGCGGGCAGGGGGAAGCGGGCGGGCTGCGCGCGCGCCACGTCGCTGCCCGGCACCACGGCGAAGACGACCTCGTAATTGTAGGCGCCGGCACTGCAGACGACAGCCACCAGCGACCGGCCACCGTCCAGCGGCGAAACGTCGTCCATATTGAAGGCGGCTTCGTCGTACGACTCGCAGTGCTCGGGACTTTCCTTCGCCCATCGGGCGCGCAGACGGCCGGCGAGGGCGGGGTCGGCCTCGGTGCCGATGGCGGCGGCGCGCGGAGAGACCGCCG
>Ga0209573_1004668_pt1 | contig 13204 bp, 9 predicted proteins | sample TNRBio252014_DNA_FD_185870 | JGI IMG/M metagenome (GOLD analysis project Ga0209573, IMG submission 185870) | Wastewater treatment Type I Accumulibacter community from EBPR Bioreactor in Madison, WI, USA - TNR Reactor_6/25/2014_ DNA (SPAdes)... | ecosystem: Engineered > Bioreactor > EBPR >...
AAAGGTCTGTCCTTTGAATTTGCAAACCGTTGTATACGAAGTTCCTGTTGGAGGATGAACCCTGCCACCTGATTCCGAGGATAGCCAGTTTACTTTGACCAATACCTTTTTCATGTGCGTTTGAACTCTATTCTATCAATAACCTTTGTCTAGTATTCCGAAGAAAATCTTCAAACGCCTCATCATCCCAATCGCTCCAGGCGCCGGCCAAATGTGCAATATCAGTCGGCTTATCTTTTGATGCGCGTTGCAACAGCAGCCCGAGATAAGCATCCAGAACTGCCAACTCCTTAGGCGGCAGTTGCCCGAGTTTCGATAAAACCGATTGATATAATTTGGTATCCGACATGCTGGCAAGTTTTCACAAAGTTAATTGATTTTCAAGAACCAGACAATACCACCTCAGCCCCCTCTTCCCCAACCAGACTCCCAATCGCCACGCCCATTCCGCCCATGCGCACCGACACGCTCAGGCGGTCGTTCAGGCGTTGAATAATCGGCGCTTTTTCAGGTCCGATGCCGAGAATGCCGCTCCACCAGGTATCTACTTCCACCTTCCGGCCAGGCAAAATAACCTCATACAAAAGCTGAAGCAAGGCTTCGCGGATGAGCGGCGTGGTACCAAACTGATCCGTCGCTTCTTCCTCGGGCGCCAGATTTCTTCCGCCGCCCAGCAGGATGCGGCCTTCCACATCGCGGAAATAATAATAACCGCGGTCGTAGTGGAAACAACCTTTGAGTTGCAGGCCGGGAATGGGTTGCGTGATGAGCACCTGGTTGCGGGCGGGCTGCACCTGGAGTTCGGGCAGCAGGCGGCGGGCAAAGCCGTTGGTGGCTACCAAAGCCTGCCGGCAGCGGAGTGTCCAACCCTGTTCGGTGTGGAGCAGGATTTCGTCCGATTGGGTCTCCAATTGGGCAATTTCGACGCCGTTGTACATTTCCACGCCTTTGTCGCGGGCGAGTTGCCACAGCGCGTGCATCATGCGGCCCGTGTGTATTTGCCCTTCTGCGGAATTGAGCAGCAGCCCGGTGACACCCTGGAAACCGATAGCGGGAATTTGGGCATTGGCCAATTTGTAAACGGCTTTGCGGCCAATGACATGCGCCAGTTCCCGGTTAAACGGCTCAATATGGTCGGCGCAACGCTCGAAGGCAGCTTGTTCTGTTGCCCGAAAAAGTTCGTACCCGCCATTTTCTTCATAGCCAATGGCCGCATCGCCAAGGCGTTCGCGCAAGCGTTTCAATCCCTGCCAGCGGCGGGCGACCAAAGCCCAGACTTCCGCCTCGCTTCGTTGCGACCGATCGTCTAACAATTCCGAAATGCTGCCAAAACAGGCGAATCCGGCGTTTCGGGTACTGGCGCCGAGGGGCAACGTGCCGCGCTCGATGACCACGACGCGCAACCCGGGGGAAAGCTCGCGCAGGTGAATGGCGGCTGTGAGCCCCACAATACCGCTGCCGATGACGGCCACGTCTATGTTGCGAAAAAAGGTCTCGCGCTCCCAGTAACTGAGGGAAGGATACATGGCATTTCGTTTATCGCTGCACCGCCACTGTCATATTCGGATCGTAGTTGCCCTGAATGACCGGCGACTGGCGGTTGCCGGTGTAGGTGCGCACATTTTCATCAATGAATTTGAACAACTCTTGCAGGGTAACCACGCGGTTGCGGTCGTTATCGGCTTCGCCTTTCAGGCCGCGGATGAGGAAGTGGCTGAATACGCCCTGGCGCAAACCACTGCTTTCTAATGAAGTCTCCTCAGATTTGGAGGACATGATGAGCGCCGTACCGCCTTTGGCCTGTGAAAGCGTTTCGTAATAAGTGCTCAGCATATTGGGCAACTGTCCGTTGCGCATGGCTAACAGGCTTCCGGAGTGGCAGGCATCGGCGATGCAGAGTTTGTATTTGGCCGAACTGCGCCCGAGAATTTCATTGATCTCATCGTGGAACAACTTGTTGTTGAAACCATCGAAATCAATAGGCAGGAAAGCGCCTTTCAGCCCGTGGCCGGAAAAATAGAGAAAAACTAAGTCGTTCGGCCCGGCTTTGCCAAAAAGCTCCTGCATAGCGGTTTTAATGCCGCTTTTAGTGGCGTCTTCATCCACCAGCACGCGCACTTGCTCGTCAGGGATCGCGCCACCTTCGGGGCTTTTCAGAAATGCATAGATCTGGTAAGCATCGTTGTCCGGATAGCGCAAAACCGGCATGTGGTTGTAGGAAGAAACGCCGACGATGACCGCCCAGATTTTGAGCGTGGATGCAGCGGGCGCAGGGCGGCGGGTTGGCGTTTGAATTGTTTGTGTTTCGAACGGGTTTTTATCGCCCATATACGTACCTTCTTTCCAGAAACCAATGACCCGCTTGCCGTCGGCCATCGTAAAGGTGCCACGGCCATTGAATTCCCCCTCGAACATTTCGCCTTCGTATTTTTCCCCGTTGGGGTAGGTCACCACGCCAAACCCTTGTGGGATTTTGTCTTTAAAATCGCCTTCATAGTGGGCGCCATCGCGGAAAACGTATACGCCGCGGCCATTCAGGCAGTCGCCTTTCTGGCAACCAACTTTCGATGGCGCTGCTGTTGCTGTTTCGCCTACGTATTCGCCGTCTTTCCAGATGCCGGATTGGACAGCGCCATCTTCTTTGGTTAATTTTCCGCTGCCATTGCGCATTCCATTCTGGAAACCACCGGTGTATTGATCCCCATTGGGGTAGTGAAACGAACCGGCGCCGGAGGGTTTGCCGTTGCTGAAAAAGCCTTCGTAACGGCTGCCGTCGGGGTAAGCCAATACGCCTTCGCCATTTTGACAATTGCCGGTAAGGCAACCCGATTGCACTACACCATCGTCGTTGTTGTCTTTGCGTTGCGCCACCACATCCACAATCCGGCCTTTTTCATCCACCGGCTGGCCTTTTTTCCAGGCACCGGTGCGGGTCGTTTTGTCGGCGTAGGTTTTGGTCCCCTTGCCTTCCGGGTAACGATGCACCCATTCTCCCTGATATTTGCTGCCGTCGGGGTAATAACAAACGCCAATGCCGTGGATCTCACCGTTCAGAAATTCGCCGATGTAGACCGCGCCGCTGCCATAGATGTGGATGCCTTTGCCATTGACGCAGTCGCCGGATACGCAACCGGTCTGAGATTTATCGGTGATGCCTTTCTGGATGAGTTCCATTTGCAGGGTTCGGACAAATTTTCCCTTGCGCCATTCGCCTTCCTCACGCGAACCGTCGCGCGCTACCCGGGCGCCTTTGCCATTGGGCAGGCCGTCTTCCCACTCGCCCTGGTAACGGCTGCCGTCTGTGTAGAAACAACTGCCTGTGCCTTGTATTTTGCCGTCTTTAAACTGGCCGATATAGCGGTCTCCGTTGGCTTGCAGGTATACGCCGTTGCCATTTTGACAATTGCCGGAGAGGCATTGGGCTTCCGCCAAATGCAGCATCAAGGATACAAGTAATGCGATAAGCAGAATCTGTTTCATAGTGAGTGGTGCTTACTGAATCACGAAGTTAGTTTTTTTGCGTTGAACGTTGGTGGTTGAGTTCGTTGTTCGTTGTTGGTTGAACGTTGTTCGTTCTGTTCCCACATCCGTTGCTGGTTACTTGTTATTGATGCATCCCCAACGAACAACAAACAACGGCCAACGAACAACCCTTTTACGCCCCTACTGCCTGATCATGGCCACCGGCATCTTTGGATCGAACTTCCCCGAAAGGGTCGGCGTTTGCACATTGGCGGTATAGCGGCGCACTTTTTGGTAGACAAAATCGAACAATTCTTTGACAGTCACAATTTTATCTCCATCTCCATCGGCTTCACCCTTGAGACCCCGGATCAAAAAATGACTGAAAATACCTGATCGAAGGCCGCCGTCCTCCAAAGAAAACTCTTCTCCTTTTGAAGAAAGTAACAGCGCCATGCCGCCCTGTGTTTCTTCAAACGCTTTATAAAACTTTTCAAGTGTGAGGTAGAGCGGAGTTTTCACCTGCATGAGGCTACCGGAGTGGCAGGCGTCGGCCAAAACGAGCTTATGCTTGGCTTTGCTGATTTTTAAAATTTCGCGTACTTCTTCGTGCGACAGGGAGTTATTGATGCCGTCGTAGTCAATGGGCAAAAAAGCGCCCTGGAGGCCGTGTCCGGAAAAATAGAACAGCACCACGTCGTTTTCATCGGCTCTGAAAAACACGCTGCGCATGGATTGCAGGATATTGGCCCGCGTGGCGTCTTCGTCTATGAGCAGCGTGATCTGGTGATCTGGGATGGCGCCGCCTTCCGGGCTTTTCATAAACGCATACAACTGGTAGGCGTCGTCGTCGGTATACCGCAGCACCGGCATGGTGGTGTAGCGCGCTGCGCCGATAATGACCGCCCAAATTTTTACCTCTTTGCTCTGTTCTGCAGGGATGACGATATTGCCTTTCTCCTGTTCTTCAAAAAAAAGCTTTTTCACCGGTTTTCCAAAATCCCACAACGCGCCGGTTACTTTGCCGTTCACGTAGTACATGACACCTTCGCCGTGCGGCTTGTTTTGTTTCCAGCCGCCTTCGTAGCGATCGCCGCTTTTGTAATAAACCGTGCCGATCCCCTGCGGGGCGCCGTTGAAAAAATCGCCGATGTACCGGGCGCCGTCGAGGTAGGCGTATTTTCCTTTGCCGTTGGCGCAATTCACCAAGTTGCAATTGCGCAAAGTTGCGGTGTCGCCGGCAAAAGCATACCTGGCAAAATCCATTTGGTACTGATCGGTAACCCAGGTTCCGCGAATGACTTCGCCGCTGGCAAAAGCCATCAGACCCGCTCCATGGCGATTACCGGCAGCCCATTCCCCTTCGTATCGTGAGCCGTCCGCGTAGTTCATAGTGCCCGCGCCGTGCCTTTGTCCGTCAAAAAAATCGCCTTCGTATTGGTCGCCGCTGACATATTGGAAAATGCCCCGGCCATGAGGTTTGCTGTCTGACCAATTGCCTTCGTAGCGGTTGCCGCTGATGAAGTCCATCACGCCATACCCTTCCATTTTGTTGCGCACAAATTGGCCGAGGTATTCGTCGCCGCTGGCAAAAACCATGCGGCCCTCGCCTTCGCGGGCGTGGTCGGCCCAGTGGCCGATGTACTTTGTGCCATCTGTGTAGTAAAGAATGCCTTTTCCGTGCATTTTGCCGTTCTGGAAATCGCCTGCGTATTTACCCACATTGGGGTAGAGGCACACGCCGTAACCGTTTTTGCAATCGCCCTGCAAACAATTGGCCTGGCCATGCAGCAGCGTCAGGGTAGAAAAAGCCGCAAACACACTCACGAGTAGTCTCATGATGTTGGATTTTTTTAAGGACAAAAGGGTGTTGAAAATTCTAACTAAAGTGTAGCGGTTGAGAATTGCATAAACCGGTTTTGTTTGTGGAGGAATATACCTGCGAAAAGTACAGGATATAAACAGTAAACGAAGGGCATTATTGCGGTCAAATTACCTTTTAAGAAATATTTGAGACATAGGAAGGCAGTTTAACGATCAGCAAGTGTTCAGGATCGTCCATTGTTAAGAAAAACCGTTGCGTTTAACAAAATTGACCTAACTTTGGCCGCTACCGATAGCAGAAAATATATGTTTTTTACAAACTTCCTTTATCACTTTGGCCGGTATGTGATGCTCCTGCGGGGGGCTTTTTCCAGACCGGAGCGGTTCAACATGTACTATAAGGAGACGTTGCGGCAGATGAATGACATCGGCATCGGGTCTGTGGTCATTGTTGCGCTTATCGCCATCTTCATTGGGGCCGTTACTGCCGTGCAGTTCTCTTTTCAGTTGGATGGCACGCTGGTTCCGCGCTATTACATCGGCTACATCATCCGCGACAGTACAATTATTGAGCTGGCGCCCACTATTACGTGTCTGGTATTGGCCGGGAAAGTGGGTTCAAACATCGCGGCGGAAATCGGCGGGATGCGTCAAAAGGAGCACATTGACGCCATGGAAATCATGGGGGTCAATACGTCGGCCTACCTCATTATGCCCAAAATCCTTGCGGCGCTGATCGTCATTCCGATGCTGGTAGCCATTGCCGCTTTCCTGAGCATCATCGGCGGTTTTTTGGCTTCCGTGCCTACCGGACTGCTGTCGAGCTCTGAATACGTGCTGGGCGTGCGTTCATTTTTCAACGACCGCAACCTGACGCTGATGTTTGTTAAAGCCTTCGTCTTTGCGTTTTTGCTCACCAGCGTATCGTCCTATCAGGGCTACTACGTCAAAGGTGGCAGCATCGAACTGGGGCGCGCAAGTACAAACGCGGTGGTGTTCAGCAACGTGCTGATTTTATTGTTCGACTACCTGATTGCGGTGGTGTTTACTTGATGTTTAGATTTTTACCACATAGGGCACATAGGAATATTCACATAGAGCACATAGTCGTTTTGTGATCTTTAAAGGGTGTTGTTCCTATGTGATCTATGTGAAAACAACTATTGTGCCCTATGTGGTAAAAATATTCTATGTGGTTAAAAATCAGTTAGATGATCCATACTGAAAATCTGTTCAAATCCTTTGACGCCAACCAGGTGCTGAAAGGCGTTTCTGTTGAGTTTCAGAAAGGCAAAACCAACCTCATCATTGGTCGAAGCGGTTCGGGCAAAACGGTGCTGATGAAGTTGCTCGTCGGCCTGTTGCAACCCACGTCGGGCAAGGTGTGGTACGATGATACGGACTTTTTTGCCATTGGAAAAAAGGAGTTGCGCGAACTTCGCATGAAAGTAGGGATGCTGTTTCAGGGTTCTGCGCTTTTCGATTCCATGACCGTGGAGGCCAACGTGCGCTTCCCGTTAGATATGTTTACCCACATGACCGCCAAGGAAAAATTGGATCGTGTCAACTACTGCTTAGAGCGCGTAAGCCTGACCGGTGTAAACGCCAAATACCCTTCCGAAACCAGCGGCGGGATGCAAAAACGGGTAGGGATCGCCCGCGCTATTGTGCTCAATCCCGAATACCTGTTTTGCGACGAGCCTAACTCCGGCCTCGACCCCAAAACCGCCATTGTCATTGACGAACTGATTCGCAGCATCACGATAGAAAACAACATCACCACCGTCATCAATACCCACGACATGAATTCGGTGATGGAAATCGGCGACAACATCATCCTGCTGCACGAAGGCGCCATCATCTGGAATGGCAGCAAAAGCGAAGTACTGACCAGCGACAACGAAATTTTACAGGACTTCATTTTTGCGTCGCCATTTTTGCAGCGGCTGCGGAAGACTGCGATTGAGAGCGGGCATGTGGAGTAACAAGTGGGCAAGTTTGCAAGAGGCAAATTGGCAAACACGCAAAGCCTGTCCCGCGAAAGCGGGAGGGCAAATTTGCTTCCCCGCTGTGCGGGACAGGCTTTGCAAACTTACCTTACCACCATCACCTCCCCCGAATACCTTTCCGCTACACCATCGGCGCGTTCCACTTCTATAACATAAACATACAAGCCCTGCATGGCCGGCTTGCCGCCAATATCGCCGTTCCATCCTGTGGCCGGGTCGTTGGGCAGGCTGTCTTTGCGCTCGAAGACCAAGGCGCCCCAGCGGTCGAAAATGCGCAGACTTGCGATGCGGCGCACGGAAGCATCGGTATTGACAAAAAACACATCGTTGATGCCATCGCCATTGGGCGAAAAGGCGTTGGGAATATAGAGTCCGCCGCGACGGTCTACGCGCACCCAGACTTCATCGCGCACGGTGCAGCCGTTGGCGTCGCTCAGCGCCACTTCGTATAAGGTTGTTTCGGTTGGAAAGGCCGGTGTGACAGCGCAGGTGTCGCAGCCCAAACCTATCGGTGGCCGCCATTGCAGGCTTTGGCCGGGCAACAGGTTGGCAACGGCCTGCAAAGAAATGGTATCGCCGGGCCGAATGACCTGGTCTTCGCCCGCGTCCAACAACAGGGTCGGCGGGGAAACGACTTCCACCAATGCTTCCGCGCCACAACCATTGGCGTCTTCCACCCGCAGGCGGTAGCTGCCCGCACTCAAATTGCCAAAAACAGGCTGCGTTTGAAAAACGCCGGCGTTCAGCGCGTAGCGGTAAGGCGATTGTCCGCCGAAAGCCGTATCCACCCGTACCGCGCCGTTGGCTTCGCCGAAACAATCGGGCGAAGTGGTAGAATACCCAAACTCAATGCGCGAATCCGCCGGAATTTCAAGGCTGTTGGAAGCGGTACAGTCATTCGCGTCGCTGACCGTGACGCTGTAAATTCCGGGGGCATACACGTCAATGAACGCGGTGGTTGCGCCGGTACTCCATGCATAAGTATAAGGCGCGGTACCGGTGGTGATTGGGGTCAGGGTGCTGGCGCCGTTGCTGGCGCCGAGGCAGGCTGGCGTGGGGGTTAGGAGGAGGGGGTCTATGACAGGGCATTCGCCGACTTCGGTGGTGAGGGTGACGGCACAGCCGTAAGCGTTGATGACAGCGACAGCATAAGTGCCAGGAATGGTTATGTCTGTCGGGCTTTGCACCGTTGACTCGTAGCCTTCCGGGCCTGACCAGCGGAAGGTGAACGGGCCGGCAGTACCAGTGGCGATAAGAGTTACACTGCCTGGTGAGGCAGGACTACAAATGCAGAGAGTAGTCTCTATCCTTATTTCTCCTTTGGCAATTGTAGTTACCAAAAGAAAAAGGGGGAAGAGGAGATGGGTTTTATATTGGTTCATGTTGTTGCATTTATAAAAATGGAACCTATTGATTTCAGGCCTATTCTTTAGGTTTTTTGTAATATTCAATGATCTGCAAAACATTGGCTCGTTTGTTCTGCAAGGCATTAGCTTCTTTCTTCTTTTGGCCTATAGGGTTATCCGGTTCGTTTAAATAATGTACAAGCAAGGCATCCCGGCAAGGAAGGCAACCTTGAGTGATAGAATCCAGAAGGGTCGCATACAAATTGATACACTTTTCAGGTATCAGTTGCTTTTCCAGTGCTTTTTCAAAATAGGGCAGTAAATGCCAGCCCATATTGTAGCCCAATTTGCTATACTCCATTAAATAGGTATAGCAAGGGTAGTTCTCTGGCCAGACATAAAAAGAAGGATCCCGCCCGAAATTGGTAGGGTCGCGAGTACCTGCAAAATTCATCAGGTTGTCCATTAAAAAGGCAATGGCTGCCGGGTGGTGGGACTCTCCCAGTTTGAGAAGACCATTGACGGTAATTAGCGAATAGGAATTTGTATCCGAAACCATCTCAATCAAAGCGGTAATTGCATGATCCAGACCAGGCTGATGCTTGTCAATTATTGCAAGCACGGTATTAAAAGTATCCCGCTTGTCTGGAAAAAAACGCGCATAATGACGCATCGCAACTGCCCTGCTATAAAGGTGATGAGAAACATCCATCAGGCTATCTTTTTGAGCAATAGAAGTTACTTCGTTCCTTTCGACGATGCCTTGTATCAGCCTTGCTTCGACCTTCATTTTTTGTGAAACTTGATAAAACGAGTCGGCGTCTGCCTGTAGTTGTTTTAGTTTTTCGTGGAGGGTCAGATAAACAGCATATAAACTATCATTCTGTTTAAGCGCCGAATCGCGTTCCAGCGTTGTAATTTGACCACTGAGGGCGTCCATTTGCCAAGTCCGTTTTGGCTGGCTCCATCCCCAGCTTGAAAAGAACAACAAACAACAGAGCAGTCCGTATTGCATATTCAAGATATTATTAAAGCATTAAAAATTAGTAACATTAATGGGAAATTCCAGCCTGCCAGGTGCTATTTCGCTTATTTTTACTCCCATAGGATTAGCTGTGCGGAATACATTAAAGCGAAAATAGTGGTTCGTAGCACTAAAAGCTAAGTTCCCCGGCTTCTTAATGGTCATGGTCACTTGATCAGGAATATTAAAAACCCATTCATTAGATTCATCTGCTAGGGTCTGCATTGGTCCAGATGTATAATAAATGGGACTGTCATTATTAGTGTCATAACCAATAACGATTGATTGGCCATTGATGTCATACATCTTAGCCCGCCATCTATTATCATTATCATTAGGATCACCATCATTATCATTAGGAATATATTCCAGATGGTATGCTCTTGTCTGAACGGTCGCAGCAGGTTGACCAGTTAGAGCATCCTGAGCTAACACAACTGATAAAGTACCTGGATTTTGGAGACCTGCTACGGTTTGTATCCAAGGATCACTATAAGAAACAGGCTCCGTATCTATCACCAATTGATTGTTGGGTCCTCGTCTGTGATAATGGGTACAGTGCCACTCATAACGTCCGGAAGCCCGTGATCCCAGAAGCTGGCTTTCATCATCGAAAGAGGTAAAACCTATCCTGACGAATTCTGAGAATGTAGCCCTGGTCATTCGAAAACCAGAATGTGGATTAGTTGCATTAATTATTGGGGATGAGTAAATTAAATTCGTAACGTTATCAAAAGAGTACAGGAGCATTGCCGCCGGATCTGTTACCGTTGCCGGTGGCAATCTATCATCTTCATCCAATGAACTCCCAACGTCATTTGGAAATTCGTTGTTTGCTGCCCTATGAGTATGATTTAGACCATTCCAACCAAATTGAAAAGAGGGCACCCAAGGAAATTCGTCTATATCGGTCACGTAAGGCTCACCTTCTCCACTTTCAAATCTAATAGCTACCACTTTTCTCTGTCGGGCTATATCAAAAAATATACCTGCTTGCTCTGCCAGGGCATTTACGCCAGGAGGAGACACACGATATTCTACCAGATGGCGTCCGCCCAGTCGCTGATCCCCGGCAGGGCTTCCCGGAGGCCGGGTATGCGGAGGTCCCTGGTTATTGTTGCTGGGACCATATCCATAAAGGGTACTATCCATCGCTCTATTCTTTTTGTCAAGTCTATCGATTAACGACTGCTCATCCAGGTAGTCCAAATTTTCCGGGTCTCCTATCGTACCCCCTACTGTTGGCTTGTCACTCCTGGCATACCAACCTCTTGTTTGTTCCACCCAGATTGCTGTCGCCCTCACTTTGTCCACTTCATTTTTATATTTCAGATGAAGTTCAATATCTCTTACTGACATACTTTTGTCAATGGCCTCTACATACAGCTCTGTATATTGTTCAAGTTGTTCCCGGGAGGTAATAATTAATGGAAGTGTAACCTGCTCAGATTTATATGGTTTCTTCCATACCTTTATATTACCTGATTTTCGACTAAGTGTAAGAGGATTAGCGGCGTCAGGCATTACATCTGCATCGGCTGCAATTTGTATTTTCATCAAATCAATTTCATTGCGGCCCATCACATTACCAGGTCTAACATCGTTATCATCTCTATCAATCCGTTCTGTGACACCATCCTCCATAAAATCTCCATCCGTGTTATTTAAATTGGCCACTGTTACTGCTCCTATCTTATATTCCTCATTCGCCAACTCTTCAAGAATCTGTCCTCCTGACCAACTCACATCTCCCTCCCAATCCATTAGTCCATTATATATAATTAGATCAATTGAAGTTGCTTCGCAATCCTCCACTTCTACTTCTTTCACGGCAATACAACCGCCAGCATCCAGTACGGTTACACTGTATATACCAGGTTCAGTAACTGTTAAACTTGATGCCGTACTATTGTCTGACCATACATAACTCTCAAATCCAGCATTAGCTTGCAATACCACTGAACCTTCACAAAGTTGAGCAGGTACGGGGCTTACTTCCAGCGTCGTTTCAGTGCAATAAGCCAGTTCTACTTCTTTAGAAGCCTTGCAGCCATTCGTATCCGTGACGGTAACTCTATAGGAGCCAGGTGTTTCCACTTCAATACTTGGCTCGCTTTCCCCAGTAGACCAGCTATAGCTGGAGTATGTAGCCACTGTGCTCAAAGTAACAGGCTCGACTGAGCAAACATTGTTTCGGCCACCCGGCGCCTGAACACCTGGAGGGGGCGCTTGTTGGCAAATAGCCGGATTTGGTGGGGTAATTTCTACGGTAGGTAAAGGGATAACGGTAATCGTGACCATATCAGTACCGATCAGATCTCCCTGGTCGTTGGTAATGTAGATCGTATAAGTTGTCGTTACTTCCGGACAAACCTCCGGAAACGGCGAATAGGTGGAACTAATATTTTCCTGAGGAAACCAGCTATAGCATAGATCATATTCATCTAGAGAACGCGGCAAACAGCCAATATAAACACATTCTCCTGCGCAAATTGTCTTGTCTTCCCCCGCCCAGGGGCAGCCTGGCGGCAATTCCGTTACCGTCACCGTCATGGAGTTCACTTCACCTGCTGTTGCCCCGTTTGTCAGGTTTTGCAGCTCTAGGGTATAGGTATAATTCTGGTCGGGTTGGCCATTATTTGCTTCCAATTGGAGGTTAAAGCATTGGGCCGTAGTACTACCCTCTGCAAAAGTAAGTGTTTGCGTTGTAAAACTGCTCAGGTGCGGGTTGGCGCTGCTCACCAGCACGACGTCTGCTGTACAAGTCGCCGATGGGTTCGTGATTGAAACACAGATTTCTGCATTCCCTCCTTCATCCAGGGTCATTACCGCTTGTTCAAAATCCAAAACAGGAAGCGTATTTAAATCGTCAGTCACCGTCACGGTAAAAGACGATGCAGTTCCTAAAACAGCCCCGCCCGTCAGGTTTTGCAATTCAAGGGTATAGGTGAGGTTCAGATCAGGCTGGCCATTGTCTGGTTCCAGTTGCAGGGTAAAGCACTGCGGGGTCGTGCTGCCGGCAGGAAATTCCAGGGTTATGGGGGTAAAACTACTCAGGTGTGGGTCGGCGGCGCTGCTCAGGACAATATCGGCGTAGGAGGTCACCAAAGGATCGGCTATGGAAACGCAGATTTGGGTGCTGCCGCCTTCCGCCAGCGTAACTTCAGTCGCTGCAAAGTTGAGTACCGGCATCGTCAAAGCGCGGCGTTCCAACAAAAAATCATCGAAATACACGTGCAACAGCGTAGCAGAATAGCCCGAAGGCGGGGGTGTGGCAATCAAAAAGTAATTCCCGTTTTGCGGAACGGTAAAGGCGTTGCTTTGCCGCACCACGAAGGCATTGACCGGGCCAAGGGAAAACACCTCGCTGACATCGGTCCCTGCTGTACCGCTCGCTGTGCCAAGCCGGAATACGACCTTTTTCCCCGCAAAAGGCGCCCGGATATTCCAGCTAAACCGGTATTCGTAGGCCGGATCCAACTGGGCCTGAAAGGCGGCATACATAAAATTATTGCTCAAAAAACTCCTCGCCTGTCCGG
>Ga0209573_1004670_pt1 | contig 13196 bp, 12 predicted proteins | sample TNRBio252014_DNA_FD_185870 | JGI IMG/M metagenome (GOLD analysis project Ga0209573, IMG submission 185870) | Wastewater treatment Type I Accumulibacter community from EBPR Bioreactor in Madison, WI, USA - TNR Reactor_6/25/2014_ DNA (SPAdes)... | ecosystem: Engineered > Bioreactor > EBPR >...
GCTAAACGATCTGATGGATCGCGAAGCACCCGTTGTCGCGCCGGGAATCGATCAGGAAGTCGCCGCGTGGCATGCCGTGCGCCACGAAGAATCCGCCTTGGCCGTGGTGGATCGCGAAGGCAATTTTGCCGGCGTGATTCCGCCGCACCGGCTGCTTGCAGTATTGCTGTCGGAACACGAGGAGGATTTATCGCGTCTGGGCGGTTTCACCAAAAGCACCCTTGTCGCCCGCACCGCCAGCGAAGAGCCGGTCGAACGCCGCTTCCGCCATCGTATTCCCTGGCTCATTGTCGGACTCGGCGGCGCCCTGCTCGCCGCGGATTTCGTCGGCTGGTTCGAATCGCAGCTCGAAAAAACGGTGATGCTGGCGTTCTTCATCCCCGGCATCGTCTATCTGGCGGATGCGGTCGGCACGCAAACCGAAACTGTCGTGGTGCGCGGCTTATCCGTCGGGGTCAGCATGCAGCGGATGGTCAAGCGCGAGTTATTGACCGGCCTCGCCATCGGCTTTGCGCTCGCGGTGGTCGCCGGGCCGTTGGTATGGTGGCGCTGGGAGCAAGCGGATGTGGCGCTATGCGTCGGATTATCGGTGTTCGCCGCGTGTTCCACCGCCACCGTCGCGGCGATGACACTGCCCTCCTTGCTCGACCGGTTCGGACTCGACCCCGCCTTCGGCAGCGGGCCGCTCGCCACGGTGATTCAAGACCTGCTATCGATCCTGATTTATTTCGGCATCGCCAGCGCAGTGGTGCAGTGATAGGCTATTGACTCAACCCACTCACGCACCGTGAACTTCGAACAATTAAGCGAACAACAAATCCTGGCGATTGCCGAGCCGATCATGGACAATTTGATGGACGCCTCCACGCACCGCGACCACGCCCGGCACGTCCGCGACTTCACCGAACGGCTCAAGGCCATCGTCACGCCGGATTACTTCGAATGCGTCTGCCAGCAATACCAGGCGGAAAAAGGCTTTTTCACCACCCGCACCCCCGTCGCCGTCTTCCGCCGCCCGGACTCGGCAGCAATCATCTGGAAACAATCGTTCACGCAAGCCCCCGGCGAATTCGTCGCGGAAATGGTGCTGGTGTATCGGGATGGCCGGTATTGGGTGGATCATGTGATGGTGTTTTGAACAGCCGCTTTTTGATATGATGAAAACCAATCGATTAATCTCTATGAAACATAAGGATACCTCATGACGCGCACAGTAACAGATCTCATTTTTGACGTAATAGATTGCGTCATTTCGGATGTGTCTAATTTTAGTTAAATGTCTTTATGAGAAATCACTATCGCATAGTTGATTACAGTGAGTTTGGCATTCCCTATATCGAGGTTTCTGGAGATCAATTTCACTATCAAGACCTGTATGAGATTGTTGGCTGCAATCAATACATGACTACGTTACAAATAAAAGTCGATAGTGAATCCTACAAGCAGTTTGGATCAACAGTTTTAGGAGTTATCCATTACGACTATATAGGCTTAAAGACACTTGAAAGTTCCTTGATTAATGGAACAGAGCTAGCGGATACGAAAGTTCGCATTGACTCGCCAGACCGAAGCCTTTCGTTACATCAAAAAAGTGACTTGAAATATTGCGGATTAAAAATCTCTGATATAGAAAAAATTTCATTTCTTCCCTGTAAGAAAGAAATCGAGAAACATAAGACTGGGGAAAAGAAAGTCCCCAATGTTATAGAGATAAAAGTTAATTGTAGTGGTATGGATGTAGATATATTGAATCAAAATTACCTTGCATCCAAGATAAGTTCAGGCACCAAGCTTGTTCAATATGAAAAGGAACAATTCATTGGGATTACATTGGCTTTTAATGATGGTCGGATTGATTCAAGGATTCTAAAACATTTAGGCTTTAGCGAGCATGACTTAAAAAATAACTTGAATATTTGGAATCAACTATATCAGGTTAAAGAAAGGCGTTCCCAGCTAAGTGAGCTTGACGAAAGAAACTATCGTGAAGTTAAGAGCATCTTATCATTGGAAAAAATGATAAAGGCCGTAAAGGAATTATCAGTATCTGGATTCGATTGTGAAGGTGAATCAGAGAAAATCATTCTAAGAGAGATATTTGAATCAATAGAGACCTTCTCGCCTTCAATACTTTTACACGGAGAACCGCAAGTCTACTGGGATGTTGATTCATACATCCATATTGCTCTAAGGCATGTTAAAGACTATCAGATTGGAAATTTCAAAGATAAAACGCCATTTCCATATAAGGCAGGCGACCTTAACTCCCTGATAGAAATGATACTCCATCGACTAAAAGATGAATTAAAGCAGCATTTATCAAAAGGGTCAGGTAAAGATTTTACTCGTCATGGAAAAATGGCCATATTTTTTAATGGCGACCACTACCATTTACGTATTAATTCCGATGGGCGGTTAACACAGTTTCATGTAGTCAAGACCAACATTTAACAAGTCAATCTAGCCGACCTCTGATGCGTCTGCTAATTTTAGAGCCGGGCGTCTTAAAATAGGAGCATTGTTTATGAAGAACACAAAAATGTGGCAACTTGCCTTACTTGTTTTGACACTACCTTTCATTGGTGGTGTTGCTCATGCCACCGATGGAGAAGCTGCCCAGTTCGTTGAACATTGCCGAGCGGCAATTTCATTTTCAGGATCCCAAGCCCCTGATCCAATAGTCGCAATGAACATAGGTTTCTGTTTTGGATTAATAGACGGTGTCAGAGGCGCCAATTTCTATCTCAAGAAGGCCAAATCAGAAGTCGCTTTTTGCGAACCAACGTGGTTCAAAAACGACGATTTAGCAAAGGCATTTGTTGCAACGGTAGACAATAATCCAAATCTGCGAGAGCTGCGTGGGTCTCTTGCAGCTTTGGCTGCGCTCCATAGCGCATTTCCATGCAGCAAATAATCCGCCCAATTCCAACGTTAGCCACCTATCAAATCTGAACAAGCTTTTTCTCATTACACTTCTCAAACGATTGGAGCTGACAACGTTTGGTTTGGCTCGGCCCTGATAGAAGTAAATGATTCGATACCGGATTCCGAAAACTCGCATTGAAGCTTAAAGCCCATTTCACCTTGAAAGCTCGCGGATAAACTTTAATGATGCCCAGGCAGACCGCGGCGGCCTCCATGTCCATGACCTTTACTGAGTATGACCACCGCCGCGATGATTCCGGCGGTCACGATGACGACTGCCGCTGTGGCTGCGATGGTTCCCCAGTCGATAACTTTTTTATAAAGCGGGTAGTCATCCCGCCAGCGGATGCGTTGCCAGATTTCTTCCGGAGTGAGTAAATAGGGCCGGCCGAGTGTATCCCGCGTGACCACGACTTCGCGGTCTTCTCGGATATCGATGGGTTGCACAGTATCTCCTAGCAACGTCACGTCAACGGTACCGCTGATCACTGTGACTTTTGTTTGATGCTGCGTGACTTGCAGATGCAGGATGGCATTACTGGCGTCTATGCGGGCATGCGGCGTTTCAATCTGTTGGCGGCAATCGGCCGTATCCGCGTAGGCATTGCCGGTATTGAATTCGTCGATTTGAATCGTGCAAGCCGAGCCAGCCGCTTCGAATTCCACGCGCGCGCTGCTTTGCGGGCCGGTGTTTATCCGGGAATGATTCGCCAGCTTCGCGGAAACATCAACCGGCGTACCGTCACGTAAAGCGCTTTCCCCCGCTGCAAATACCAAACCGATCGTGGCTTTGTCTACCTGATTGGGGTTGTGAAAACGCGCGCCGGTATTTTCATCCTGTTCCCAGAATCCACCGTTTCCCGTTGCATTCCGATCATCGATGGGTACGGTTTTACAAGCGCCAAGCAATAGCACGGTTAACAGCAGTATCAACAATATTCCGCGGTCCGGTAATTTCAGCGCAGAAGGTTTTAATGCTTGATCGGGATTGAATTCGACATTGCTTTGTTTGCCGGGAAATGATCTCATTGCGATGGTGCTCATTTTGCTTCTCCTTGTGGTTGATTGTTCAAGTCGATGCGGATGAGCCATGATATTGCAGGCACAATGAACCGGCACTGAATCATGCCGGGGATAATGGTTTGATTTTGCTGCGCAATGGCGGCGGCGTTGCCGCTTGCGATGCTTTAGCAGGTCGTTGAAAAACGTTTTCGAGGCAGCCGATACAAGGCAAAAACAAGCGAAAAAGCGCAGTTTATGCGGAATAAATGAGCATTTTGAGCTTGTTTTTAACACCGTAGCGGCAACGCAGATAGTTTTTCAACGGCCTGCTAGGGTTTTAAATCGCGAAAACTACACGCAAAGCGCTTCCGTCAACGACTTTACTTCAGCGGCTGAGTCTTTCAGGATCTCGCTGAGTGTGTCTTCGTCGGTTAATACATCGAGGTCTGCGATTGCATTCGTGCCCGATAAGTTGGAAGGCAATACAAAGGGCGATTTGACGGGCGCGAGTTGATTCGCGATCAGCAGCGTATCGCCGAGCGTATCCGGCGGGAATGATAAATAACCGCGCCACAGGTACACGATGTCGTCGATCACCGGTTGCGGCACCGACAACGCTCTGAGAATCGCGGTGCCAATCGTGATTTCACAGTCAAGTTCGCTTTCGTCTTCCAGGTCTTCGTCGGCAGTCCACGAACTCGCCATGCTGTCGTCGATTAATCCGGGAAAATACTTTTCGCGCGCCAGCAAATAAAACCAACTGATCTCATGAATCATGCCGGCAAACAGCGCGGTTTCGGGATCCTTGCGGGTCACGCGGCGGGCGATGACTTGCGCCAGCGCGGCGACATACGCGGAATGCTTCCATAATTGATCGGCTTGCGCGCTTCTTCCCTGCGGTCCGGTCAATTGCTGCACGGCTATGACAATCGCCAAATTGCGCACGGTGCGCATGCCGACCAATGTCACCGCCGAACGCACGTCGGTGATTTTTTTCCCCGAGCGGTTAAATACCGCGGAATTGGCGATCGCCACCACTTTGGTCGATAGCAGCGGTTCGGCCTGAATCAGCCGGATCACGGCATCGAGACTGCAATCCGGATCTTCCAGCTTTTCCTTGATTTTAATCGCGGCATGGGTCGAGGTCGGAAAAATCAAGCGTCCTTGTTCCACTTCCGCAGCCAACGCACTTAATATCGCGCTTTTCTCCATGCAAATTTTCCTTTCCTCATCACCGCCAGCAGCTGGCCAATTTTTGATGGAGTAAAGCTTATGCCAGAATTGGCAAGAGTCATTTCCGGATAAAAGCAAGGATTAACAGCTATTTCTTCGATTGTTTCCTTAATCCGATGTTGATAGCGGTGACGGTTTCCGAGTCCGGTACATTTGGAAACCTTCTGGAGTACGGCCCATTAAAGTTTGACCGGTTTGAGTCGTAAGAACAGCAGCAGCGATGTCACCGTAGCGATCAAGCGCTTAAAAAATTAAAACTCACTGGAAAACGTTATGAAAATTCTTGTTCACTTCAAGTCTGGATTCAAGCAAATATTTATTGTTCCCAAAGGTATGCTGGCACTCGAGTTCCGCAACATGGCCAAAGAAATCGGCGGTGCGATTGAAAGCATCGAATTTTCATTACCTTCCCGCAATCAAGCAAGCTTTGCGAATAACGAATACCGCAACGGCGTTTTGCGCTTGCCCGACAAACACTAATGACCGCCAGCGCCCCCGGATGCCACGCAATCAGAATGGAATATCGTCTTCCATATCTTCAAATCCGCCGGGGCCTTTCGCCGAAGATGGCCGGCTAGGCACGGCGTTGTCTTCTTCATGATCCGGCGCGGATTCAAAGCTACCGCTGCCGGGCCGGTTACCCAGCATCTTCATATCCGTCGCAATAATATCCGTGGTATAACGCTCCACCCCATTCTTATCCGTCCATTTCCGGGTTTCCAGCCGGCCTTCGACATAAACCGAACGCCCTTTTTTTAAATATTCCCCGGCAATCTCGGCCAGCTTGCGATAAAAAGTCACGCGGTGCCATTCGGTTTTTTCCTGTTTCTCGCCGTTTTTGTCTTTCCAGGTATCGGTCGTCGCCAATGTAATATTGGTAACCGCGTCACCGTTCGACATATAGCGGGTTTCCGGGTCTTTTCCCAAGTTACCGATGAGTATCACTTTATTGACAGAAGCCATTTATGTTTCCTCCCCAAGCAATTGAATCACTTTTTCTTCGTCGAAGCCTTTCATATCCACTTTCAAATAAGCCACCCGCTCATTCACGAGTACCAATGCCTCAAAAACTCCGGGTATCGCTGCCAGGCGGCGCGATAACTCTTTGGATCGATCGGAATCCATTTCCTGCACCGGATACATTCTGGAACGCACCGCGGCGGGCGCTTTCATAGTCGTTGCCAATGCCAGCCACACCACCAGCAACACGCCGCAAAACGCATACAATGCGCTGCTGCCGTATTCGCCGTATAAATGACCGCCGGCTGCCGCACCGGCAAAAGCGCCGAGAAATTGCGTGCTGCTGTAAATGCCGATCGCAGTCCCCTTGGCGCCGACCGGCGCTATTTTTGAAATCAGCGACGGTAAGCTGGCTTCCAATAAATTGAAAGCCGCAAAGAAAACCAGTAACGCCAGCGCTGTTCCCCAAATCGATTCACTATTCATAGCGAGCAGCAATTGTCCCAGCAGCAGAATCGCGATTGCGGCGACAAAGACTTGTTTTAATTTCGCTTTCTTCTCGGAATAAATAATCGCCGGAACGATCAAAACAATCGACAGCAGCAACACCGGGAGATAAATCTGCCAATGATCGTCCGCCGCCATGCCCGCTTGCCGCAGTGTCAGCGGCACCACCAGCCAGAGCGCCATCAGTACCGCATGTAATGCAAAAATACCGTAGTTCAGCCGCAACAGCTGCGTATCGCGCAAGACGCTGCGGAAATTCGCGGGCGATGCTTCGGTATCGGAATGAAACCGGCTGATCACCGGATCGGGAATGATTTTCTTGACGACAACCATGGCCAATAGCGCCAAAACCCCGGTCATCGCAAAAATGCCCGGCACTCCGATCCATTGATTTAACACCGGCGCCGCGATGAGTGAAATGGCAAATACCACGCCGATGGTCATGCCGATCGTCGCCATCGCCTTGGTGCGATGCTCTTCCCGCGTAAGATCCGCGGCCAGCGCCATCACCGCCGCCGAAATCGCCCCGGCTCCCTGAATGACGCGCCCGATGATAACCCAATAAATATCAGTTGCCATCGCAGCGATAAAGCTGCCGATGATAAATAAAATCAGACCCAGATAAATCACCGGCTTGCGCCCGATCCGGTCCGACAGCCAGCCAAACGGGATTTGCAAAATCGCTTGCGTCAAACCATAAGCGCCCAGCGCAATACCGACCAGCGTATAGTTATCCCCGCCGGGCAGGTCTTCGGCGTAAAAAGCAAACACCGGTAAAATAATAAACAACCCCAGCATGCGCAATCCATACACACCGGCCAAGCCGATCGTCGCGCGCATTTCCGTGGGGGACATTCTCTCAGATGATGAAGCAGACATGAATCAGGTTGTGATATTGCTAAAAAGTTGGGTATATTAACAGGTTGACTCTTACATAGATAGTTCATGGAATCCATAAAAATACGCGGTGCGCGCACGCATAATCTGAAAAATATCAACCTCGATCTGCCTCGCAACAAGCTCGTGGTCATCACCGGTTTATCCGGCTCCGGCAAATCTTCACTGGCTTTCGATACGCTCTACGCCGAAGGGCAACGCCGGTACGTTGAATCGCTGTCGGCGTATGCCCGGCAATTCCTGCAATTAATGGAAAAACCGGATGTCGACCTGATCGAAGGATTGTCTCCGGCCATTGCCATCGAACAAAAGGCAACGTCGCATAACCCGCGTTCGACGGTTGGCACCGTCACCGAAATTCATGACTATTTGCGCTTGCTGTTCGCCCGCGTCGGCGATCCTTTTTGTCCCGATCACAACATCGTATTGACCGCGCAAAGCGTTTCGCAAATGGTCGATCACGTTTTGCAGCTACCGGCGGATACCCGCTTGATGATTTTGTCGCCGCTGATCGTGGAACGCAAAGGGGAACAAACCGAGCTGTTTGACGAGTTGCGCGCGCAAGGCTTTGTGCGGCTGCGTATCGACGGTGAAGTGTATGAAATCGATGCGTTACCGAAATTGCAAAAAAACCAGAAACACACCGTCGAAGTTGTGGTGGACCGCTTGAAAGTCTCTGCCGATGCCAAACAACGGCTGGCCGAGTCGTTCGAGGTGGCGCTGCGCCATTCGGAGGGACGCGCTTTGGCGGTGGAAATGGACAGCGGCCAAGAGCATTTATTCTCGGCGAAATTCAGCTGCCCGGTATGCAGCTACTCATTAGCCGAATTGGAACCCAGATTATTTTCTTTCAACAATCCGCTGGGTGCATGCAATAAATGCGATGGTTTAGGACAGATCACTTTTTTCGATCCGGCGCGGGTCGTGGCTTTTCCGCATTTATCGCTGGCTGCTGGTGCGGTACGGAATTGGGACCGCCGCAATCAATTCTATTTTCAGTTACTGACGAGCCTTGCCGCGCATTATCAGTTTGATCTGGAAACACCTTTTGAGAAACTCGATGAATCGATCCGCAACATTATTTTGCACGGCTCCGGTAAAGAAAAAATACAATTTTCCTATTTAACGGAAAGCGGACGAAAACAGCAGGACGTTCATCCGTTCGAAGGCATTATTCCCAACCTGACCCGGCGCTACAAAGAGACCGAATCGCAGACGGTGCGTGAAGAACTGGCAAAATACCTGAACGCCCAAACTTGCCCGGAATGCCAGGGTACGCGCTTATGCCGCGCTGCGCGGCATGTGCATGTCGCCGGAAAGGCAATTTACGAAATCAGCGCACTGCCGCTAAGAAAAGCCAGGGAATTATTCGACCATTTGGAATTATCCGGCCATAAGCAATCCATTGCGGAACGCATCATCAAGGAAATTTCCAGCCGCCTGCAATTTCTCAACAATGTCGGTCTGGATTATTTATCGCTGGATCGTTCCGCCGATACGCTATCGGGCGGCGAATCACAGCGTATCCGCTTGGCCAGTCAGATCGGCTCCGGCTTGACCGGCGTCATGTACGTGCTGGATGAACCGTCCATCGGTTTGCATCAGCGCGACAATGGCCGCTTGCTCGATACCCTTAAGAATCTGCGGGATCTGGGCAATAGCGTCATCGTGGTCGAGCATGACCAGGACGCGATCCAAATTGCCGATTATGTCGTCGATATGGGTCCCGGCGCCGGCGAACACGGCGGTCTCGTGATCGCGCAAGGCACACCGTTTGAAATCCAACGGAATGAAAGTTCGTTAACCGGAAAATATCTTTCCGGCGCCTTGGCAATCCATATACCGCAACAACGGCACCCGCCCGGCGCAGAGCGGATTTTGCAGATTACCGGCGCCAGCGGGAATAATTTAAAAAATGTCACGCTTAACTTGCCGGTCGGTTTGTTTGTTTGCGTGACCGGTGTTTCGGGATCCGGCAAATCGACACTCATCAACGAAACCCTGCATCGCGCGGTTGCCCGTCATCTCTACGGCAGCAATGACGAACCCGCGCCGCACCAGCAAATTGACGGACTGGCTTTCTTCGACAAAGTCATCAATATGGATCAAAGCCCCATCGGACGAACGCCGCGCTCCAATCCCGCAACGTATACCGGCCTGTTTACGCCGATCCGCGACTTATTCTCCGGCGTGCCGCAAGCTCGTGAACGCGGTTATGCACCCGGCCGGTTTTCTTTCAACGTCAAAGGCGGACGCTGCGAATCTTGCCAGGGAGATGGCGTGATCAAAGTTGAAATGCATTTCCTGCCGGATATCTATGTCACTTGCGATGTCTGCCACGGCCACCGCTATAACCGTGAAACGCTCGAAATTCAATATAAGGGAAAAAATATCAGTGAAATTTTACAAATGACGGTAGAAAACGCATTGGAATTTTTCACACCAGTACCGGTGGTGGCGCGCAAACTGCAAACATTGATGGATGTGGGTCTTGGCTATATTACTTTGGGGCAGTCCGCCACCACCCTTTCCGGAGGCGAAGCGCAACGCGTCAAGCTATCGCTGGAACTGTCAAAGCGCGATACCGGACGCACCTTGTACATCCTCGATGAACCAACCACCGGTTTGCATTTTCAGGATATCGATCTGTTGCTCAAAGTGTTGCACCGGTTGCGCGATCACGGCAATACCGTGGTCGTGATCGAACATAATCTGGATGTCATCAAAACCGCCGATTGGATTATCGATTTGGGACCGGAGGGCGGCGACGGCGGCGGCTGCATAGTGGCGGAAGGCACGCCGGAATCCATCGCAACGAATCCAGGCAGCTTTACCGGTCATTACTTGCGCGCCATGCTATCCCAATGAATCCGCGCGAATATCTGCTGGAAAGCTTTTCGGTCGCTGTCAAAGCGGCTGATCCGGCTCATATCGTGCCGCAATATCTGCCGCAACCACCTCGCGGACGTACGTTTGTCGTTGGCGCCGGAAAAGCATCCGCGGCAATGGCGGCGGCGGTTGAAGATGCATGGCCTGACGCAGCGCCGCTGGATGGCATCGTGGTGACGCGCTATGGGCATGCATTACCTGCCCGTACTGTTCGAATCGTTGAGGCCGGGCATCCCATTCCTGACGAAAACGGCGAACAAGCTGCACGAGAAATTCTTACTGCGGTGAAAACATTAACTTCCGAGGATTTGCTGCTTTGCCTGTTCAGCGGCGGCGGCTCCAGTTTACTGCCGCTTCCAGTCGACGGTATATCATTGCAAGATCTGCAAACCATGACAAAGCTGTTATTGCAATGCGGCGCGACAATCCAGGAAATCAATATTGTCCGCAAGCATTTGTCCGCAATCCAGGGCGGCAAGCTTGCAACCGCTTGTCAGGCTCCGGTTCTTTCATTGATTATTTCCGATGTCACCGGCGACGATGCGATTCATATCGCTTCCGGTCCGTGTGCTGCCGATCCTTCGACCTTTTCCGACGCTCTCGCAGTACTGGAACGCTACCGCCTAGATGCGCCGCTTGCGGTCACCAGGCTATTGCACGCCGGCCAAGCGGGCACCGTTGCGGAAACTCCCAAACCCGGCTCTCGCTTCTTTTCGCGCACCGAAAATATTATCATTGCAAATGGGCATCAATCTTTGGCCGCAGCGGAAAATTATTTTCAGGCTTTGGGATTCAATACGCTGATACTCGGTGATACGGTCACTGGAGAGGCTCGTGAAATTGCGAAAAGTTATGCCGCATTGGCGCGGGAAATTCACACCTATCCGCGCTCACTTAAAACACCCATCGCTTTGCTTTCGGGCGGAGAGACGACGGTTACTATCACGGGTAATGGCCGCGGCGGCCGTAACGCTGAATTCTTGCTCTCGCTATTCGTTGAACTAGCCGGAATGGATAAGGTTTATGCCTTGGCATGCGATACCGATGGATTAGACGGTACGGAAAATAATGCCGGTGCCATCTTCTCACCGGATTCTTTCACTCGCGCGAAACAACTGGGACTAAATCCGGCCGCATTTCTATCGAATAATGACTCGTATCTTTTCTTTCAACGCCTAAACGATTTAGTCATGACCGGCCCGACGCGCACCAATGTTAACGATTACCGGGCTATCCTCATTCTTTGACCGGACATGCGGATTCCTGGCCGCGAACAAACGGAGTTTCCCAGCTCCGATCGATTTGTATCGATGACAGTAACAAGCCTTGTTCAAACCACCGGCTTATTACATATTCGTAGAACTGCTGATTTTTCTTCACTGGAATGGACGAGGCTAATTGCTTGCCGCGTTCGGTGAGCAACACATGCCCCAAATCCAGGTAATTATTTTCGTCGGCCTGAAAACCGATTTTGGTGGGTCTGCCGCAATAAAACAGGCGCGTATGCTTGCCGAATCCTTTCTTAACGAACCCTGCTTTTTCAAAACGGATTAATCCGGCATCCGCCAATCTTTGCAATGATGCCGCAGTAATTCCTTGATTGGTATAAATCGAGTGACTCAGGTCAAACACCAGTGGCAAAGGTTCTCCCTGCACCCAGAGAAATTGACACAACGCTTCGAATGCACGCCGGTCTTCCAAAGCTAAAAATTTTAGTTCGCTGGATTGATCAAGCGTTTTATCCTCTGCCTGCCAATTCACCAGTTGAAACAACCGTTTGATCGCCGGCAATAAACTGCGGATTTTCATTTTCCGGTTATTTGTCGGATTTTTCTTCTGATTTCTTTGAATCGTTTGCTGATTCAGATGCAACAGCCGCCTGATCGTTCTGACTCTCAACCTCGCTCGTCTGTTCCGATCCTTCCGCTTGTCCTGTCGCTTTATCTTTTGTTTTGGAAGTGTTCTTCACTTTTAATTTACGCGATTTGATTTCACGATTGATTTCTTCAAGAAAAGCAAGATTGTCTTTACGTTGCTTATCGCTTTTATACCAAGAAATACAGGTGATGGTGCCCATAATGATTAAAATGATACTCATCACATCAATGCCATCCAGAATCATGAATGTAACGCCGGTTGAAATAGCAAAAGCCCCCAGTAGTCCGGTAAACAACCACATTTTCGTGCCAGATCCCGATTTTTTACTAACTTCTCCCAGAGATTCAAGACGATCTCGCGTGGAGATCAGCTCCTCATCTGTCCAATCCTTCATACTCATAACGATACCCCTCCCATAAACACGCCGGTGCGCAATTAATTTTAAATTTGAATTCCGTAGAAGTGCACAAGCGCTCATTATAGTTTCTTTTTAAAATAAAAAAGGCACCTTGCGGTGCCTTTTTTATTAAACAAAGCTGCTTTTAGAAGTTGTGGCGCATACCCAAAGACCAGGTATCACTGTCGCGGAACACCGCATTTTTATCATCAACCATTGCGCGTTGGTAACCGCCAAACAGGCTGGAACGTTTGCTCAGGTTATGAATTGCGCCTACTGTGAAACTGCTTACTTCACGGCTTTGAGCAAGACCGACCACGCCGTTAGCGTTGGTCATACCACCTTGAGCAACAAAGCTGGTATTACCCCAATCATACTTACCGCTGGCAAACCAGATATTACCGTCACCACCCATATTCATAGCGGAATTACATTGGCCACGTGTATCAGGTAAACCTGTTGCTGGGTTGCCTAATTGCGCTGCGTTGGTACAGGTTGCCGCGCCAAC
>Ga0209573_1004672_pt1 | contig 13193 bp, 9 predicted proteins | sample TNRBio252014_DNA_FD_185870 | JGI IMG/M metagenome (GOLD analysis project Ga0209573, IMG submission 185870) | Wastewater treatment Type I Accumulibacter community from EBPR Bioreactor in Madison, WI, USA - TNR Reactor_6/25/2014_ DNA (SPAdes)... | ecosystem: Engineered > Bioreactor > EBPR >...
GATCGCCTCGTCGAGGCTATCTACGACTTTGAGCCCAAGCACCAGCGACATCCACTCGGTGTCGAAATCGTCTGGGCCAGCCGGCTCGACCCCAGCCGTTCCAGGGCCGAGGAGGGCCAGGGTGCGCGGGTCAGCCTTGAAGGTCACGCCGAGCGGTGCCAGCGTCGCGACGATCCGCGGCAACGCGCGGGCGGCGACATCGGCATGGACCAGCACGGTATCGAGCGCGTTACAGACCGAGGGCCGCTGGGTCTTGGCGTTCACGATCACGGGCAGCGATTGATCGAGATCGGCCGAGGCATCGACGAATAGATGGCAGATCCCCACCCCGCCCACGATCACGGGCATCCGCGCATGGTCGCGGCACAGCCGGTGCAGGGCGGCTCCGCCGCGCGGAATGATGACGTCGACCACGTCGTGCATCTGGAGCAACTCGAAGATCCGCTGCCGGTCCACGTCCTCGATAAGCTGGACGGCGTCCTCGGGGAGCCCGACTTGCGCCAGCGCGCCGCGCACCACGGCCATCAGCGCCTGGTTGGAGCGCAGGGTCTCCGAGCCCCCGCGCAGGATCGCGACGTTTCCCGTCTTGATTGCCAGCGCCGCCACGTCGATCGTCACGTTCGGCCGGGCTTCGTAGATCACGCCGAGCACCCCGAGCGGCACACGATGCCGGTGCACGCGCAGCCCGTTCGCCAGTATTGTTGTGTCGAAGGCCTCGCCCACCGGGTCGGGCAATGCGATCAGGCCCCGGACATCGGCGATGATCGAGTCGAGCCGGTTTGCCGTCAGCGTCAGTCGATCGACAAGCCACGGCTCACGACCCGCGGCTCTGGCCGCGGCGACGTCTTCGGCATTTGCAGCCAGGATGGCCGCGCGCGCGCGATCGAGCCCGTCGGCGAGCGCCGCAAGGGCCGCGTCTTTCCGCGTCGTCGCGGCACGCGCCATCTGACGCGTCGCGGCCTTGGCCAGGCGGCCGATCTCGGGCAAGCTTCGGGGTGCGCTCTCCATTGAGGTCATGTCAGGATGATACAACTCCGTTTATGGGCGTAGCGCGAGGTCCGCGACGACATAGCAGTGATCCGAATCCGACACACAGCTCACAGAAGCCGCCAGGGCCTCGATCGCATCCGAATGCAGGATGTAGTCGATCCGCACGAGCGGCCACGGCATATCCCAGCGGCTCAGGGTGTTCCGCGTGTTCGCGACAGGCCAGGTGAACCCCGGCCCTGTGCCGGCCTCGACAAAGGCATCTCGCAAGCCACGGGTGACATCCCGGTACCCTGGTGACTGATCGCTCATATTGAAGTCGCCGAGCATCACGCTTGCGCCTGGGATCGCGCGCATTGCCTCGGCCGCCGAGACCAGCTGGGAGCGCGGGCGACGGTCGTTGATCCCGATCGGCAGACTGCGCCAGAACACGACCTCGGGCGCCATGGGATGCATCGCAAAGACCTCGACCGGCAGGCCGTTCAGATCGATCGTGGCTCTGAGATACGGCCGGTTGCCCGGGGTCTCCACGATCTGGGCGCCCGACAGCGGAAGCCGGCTGAAGATCCCGGTGGTTGGCGCATTGAAGTCGAGCGCCTGATAAGGCCAGCCTACGGCCAATTGCTGATTGAGCGCAGCGGCCGAGTAAGGGTTGAGTTCCTGAATCGCAAGCAGATCCGGCTGCTCGGCGATCACCAGCTTGACGACCTCGTCGACGGAAACCCGATCATCGCCGATGTTGAACGTCATCACCCTGAGGTGCGGGCCTGACGCCGTGGCCGCCGGCGTCCGCGGTAGCCAATCCACCCCGTGCACCCAGACGAAGACGCCCAGGAGGACGATCGCCGTCAGCGTTGTGAGACGGGCCCGGGTGAGCACTGCCAATCCGAACAACAGCACGAGCGCCAGGGGCAACAACCAGGGCAACGAGACATAGGCGATCAGTAGCGGCGCCGGGCCGATTGGATCGGTCGCCTGGGCCCAGACAAGGACGAACAGGGGCAACGCCAGGCCAAGCGCCAACCCGTTGGCCAACGAGCCCACGCACCCACCAACACGCCTGCGACGCGGCCGGCCGCGGTGCGGCGCCGGCTCTCGTTCTACGGCCAGGTCGCTTCTCATACCTGAGCGCCGGTCAGCAGGGTCAGCGCCTCGGCCTGCGTGGGCAGCGACGGCACGGCTCCGGCACGCGTGCAGGCCAACGCCCCAGCCGCGCATCCCCATCGAAGCGCCTCGGACAGAGTCAGACCGCTGGCCAGACCGTAGGCGAGGCCACCCGAGAACGCATCGCCGGCGGCTGTCGTGTCGACGGCTTTTACCGGGAAGGTCGGCACCCGCAACTCACCCTCAGGCCCAAGCGCATACACGCCCCGCGCGCCGAGGGTCATCACGACAACGGACGCCCCCTGAGCCCGCAGGGCCTCGGCCGCCGCGCGCACGCCGGCATCGTCCTCGACCGCGATCCCGGTCAGACGCGCCGCCTCGCTTTCATTGGGCGTGACGATGTCGCACAGGCTCAGGATTTCGCGGCTCAGCGGCTGCGCGGGAGCCGGATTGAGGATCACGCGTGTCCCGGCTGCACGTGCCAACTCGGCCGCGCGCTGCGTCGTCGCCAGCGGCACCTCGAGCTGGAGCAACAGGACATCGGCCCTTCGGAGCGCAGGCTCTGCAGCCTCGACGTCGATCGGGCTCAACTGGCCGTTGGCGCGCGCCAGGATGGCGATGATGTTGTCGCCTGTCGCGTCTGAGACCATGATGATCGCCAACCCTGTGCCGGCCGCGTCGCGCCGGACCTGGCCCGCCTCGATCCCGGCCTCGGCGAGCGTCGCCATCAACCGATCGCCGTAATCGTCGGTGCCGACACGGCCGACCATCGCCACCTCGGCGCCGAGCCGGGCGGCAGCCACAGCCTGGTTGAGACCCTTGCCACCGGCGAACTCATCGAAGCTGAGGCCGGCGCTTGTCTCGCCCGGCACAAGATGCCGCGGCACGCGACAGACCAGATCGGTGTTCAGACTCCCAACGACGACGACATGGGGCTTGGCGTTTTTCATCCAGCGATGGTAATGCGATTCCGCGGCCCCGGCAACCCGGTCATCGCCCTATAATCAGGCCCATCGCAGCACGAGGAAGAGGATCGGATGACATCACCGTTTGACCGCATGATCGATCGCCATGACACGAACAGCATCAAGTGGGACCTGTACGGCAAGGACGTATTGCCGATGTGGGTAGCCGACGCCGATTACCCGGCGCCCGAGCCCGTGCTCCAGGCCCTGCGCCTCAAAACTTCACAGGGTGTCTTCGGCTACGAAATTCCGCCGCGCGCATTGCGCGAAACGGTCGCTAGCCGGATGCAGCGGCTCTATGGTTGGGCGCTCTCGCCCGACGACATCGTGACCATCCCCGGGATCGTTACGGGCATCAACGTCGCGGCGCGAGCTTATGCGCACGTCGGCGACGGGATCCTGATGCAGCCGCCGGTCTACCCGCCCTTCATGGGCGCGGCAAAGAGCTTCGGGCTGACCGCAGACTTCGCGCCGTTGACCCGCTCGATCAGCAACGGCCGGCTGAGTTACGGCATCGACTTCGAGGCCTTCGAGCGCGCAATCACGCCGCGCACCAAGTTCCTGTTGCTCTGCCAGCCGCATAACCCGACCGGCCAGGTGTACACGCCCGACGAAATCCGCCAAATGACCGCGATCGCGCTCCGCCACGATCTGGTGATCGTATCGGACGAGATCCACTCCGAACTCACACTCGGCGACACCGCGTACACGCCGACCGCGCTGGCCGCGCCCGAGGCGGCCGATCGGCTGATTACGTTCGTCGCGCCGACCAAGACCTTCAACCTGGCCGGCCTGGGCTGCGGCTTTGCGATCATCCCGAATGCGCGGCTGCGCGCCCAATATCAGGCCGCGGCCGAGGGCATCGTGCCGCTCGTCAGCGCCTTCAGCCTGGCTGCGGCACACGCCGCCTTCGGCCCTGAGACCGACGGCTGGTTGACGGAGTTGCGCGGCTATCTCACAGCCAACCGCGATACCCTGCTCGATTTCGTCGCCAAACGGCTGCCCGGCGTGGCCGCGACCACACCGGCCGCCACCTATCTGGCCTGGCTAGATTTCTCGGAGCTCAACCTGCATCCAGATCCACACGCCTTCGTTCTGCACAAGGCCAAAGTCGGGCTCAACGATGGCATGCCCTTCGGCCCCGGCGGCGCTGGGTGTCTGCGGCTCAACTTTGCCTGCCCGCGCGAGCGCCTGCTGGATGGGCTCGAGCGCATCGCCCAGGCGGTGGACGATCGGGCCTGAGCCAGGGATCGAGATCCAGAGAGTTAACCGCGAAGACGCGAAGAACGCGAAGTCCAGTTCGTGTGGACTTCGCGTCTTCGCGGTTCGTTGGAGTTTATTGTGAGGGGCGCGCCAGCACACACGCCGCCGACTGGTCCGGGGCGACGGGGGTCAGGGTCGGGTCGGTTGCGGCGCAGCGCGGCTCGGCGACCGGGCAACGCGGGTGGAAGCGGCAGCCGCCGGGCACTGCGATCGGGTTTGGCGTCTCGCCCGAGAGGATGATGCGCTCGCGACGCAGCCGCGGGTTGACGACCGGCATCACCGAGAGCAAGGCCCGCGTGTATGGGTGCTGCGGCGCCGTGAGCACCTGACGCGCCGGGCCGATCTCGACGATCCGGCCGAGGTACATCACGGCGATCCGATCAGCGAAATACGCGACGGTGCTCAGGTCGTGGGTGATGAAGACCAGGCTGATGTGGCGCTGCTCGCGCAGGTCGCGCAGGAGGTTGAGCACCTCGGCCCGGATCGAGACATCGAGCATCGAGACGGGCTCGTCGGCCACGATCAGTTCGGGGTCGAGCACCATGGCGGCCGCGATCACCACGCGTTGACGCTGCCCGCCAGAGAGCTCATGCGGGTAACGATGCAGGTAGTCCTCGGCCGGGCGCAGACCGGCGCCGTCGAGCGCGGCCAGGATCTTCTGACGCACGTCAGCGCTCCGCCCGGCCAGGCCGTGAACCACGAGCGGCTCGCTGACGATCTCCTCGACCGTCGCGCGCGGATTGAGCGACTCGTACGGGTCCTGAAAGACCATCTGCACCCGACGGCGCAGCGCCTTCAGGCTGAGCTCAGAGCCCACGCGCTGGCCGTCGAACCGGATCTCCCCCTGCGTGGGCGTCTCCAGGCCGATCAGCAGCCGCGCGACAGTGGTCTTGCCGCAGCCCGACTCGCCGACCACGGCCAGCACCTCGCCGCGGCCCACAGTGAGATCGACTCCGTCCACTGCGCGCACACGGAGGGCCGGCTCGCGTTTGAGGGCCGACACCAGGCCGCGACGCACCGGGAAGTGCTTAACCAGCCCCGAGAGCTCGAGCAACGGCGGCGTCATCGCCCCTCCGATCGTGGATCGAGCAGATGACACGCGGCCAGATGTTCGGGGTCGCTGCCCGGCACGCTCCAGAACGCCGGGACCTCGCTCCGGCACGGCTCAAAGACCTTGTGGCAGCGCGGGGCGAACCGGCAGCCCGGCGTCAGCGCGTTCAACCGTGGCGGCGCGCCCGGGATCGACACAAGCCGCTCGCTCGAGAGCGCCACGTCGGGGAAGGCCTCGAGCAGACGCTGTGTGTAAGGATGTTGGGCGCGGTTGAAGACCGAGTCGGTCGTGCCCGCCTCGGCGATCCGACCGCCATAGAGCACGATCACGCGATCGCAGGTCTCGGCGACCACGCCCAGGTCGTGCGTCACAAGAACGACGCCCAGACCGAGCTCGCGCTGGACGCGCTTGAGCAGGTCGAGCACCTGCGCCTGAACCATCACATCCAGCGCCGTCGTCGGCTCGTCGGCGAAGAGCAGCTTGGGCTTACAGGCCAGGGCCATGGCGATCATGGCCCGCTGGCGCATCCCGCCCGAGAACTGATGGGGATAGTCGTTGATGCGGCTGCGCGCGATGCCGACGAGGTCGAACAACGCGGCCACGCGCTTGTCGGAGGTCGCGCGGTCGACCGCCTCATGCAGCTGGATCGCCTCTCGAATCTGATCGCCCACCGTCTCGACCGGGTTGAGCGCGTTCATGGCGCTCTGAAACGCGATCGCGATCTCGCGCCAGCGCACGCGGCGCATCTCGGCGTCGCTGAGCGCAAAGAGATCGTGCAGGCCGGCTTCACCTTCGAACCAGGCCTGACCTGTGGCGATCCTGCCGGCGACCGGTAGGAGGCGCATCAGCGCCATGAGCGTCGTGCTCTTGCCGCAGCCCGACTCGCCCACCAGCCCGAGCGTCTCGCCGGGATACACATCGAACGAGACCGACTCGAGCGCACGCGCGGGCGGTCCGCTCTCGAGCTTGAACTCGACTGTCAGATCGCGCACCCGCAGCAGCGGCGTCCGCAGGCTCATCGCTTGTCTCCCGAATCGTCACCGTTGCGCGACCTGCCGGTCAGCGCCGCGAGCAGCTCGGTAGGCGCCGTGCCGCGCCCCGCCTGACGCGGCAACTCCGCCTCACCCTCGAGATGGTGTCGGGTCAGCCGCGGGTTGAGCATCTCCTCGAGCACGTTGCCCACAAGCGTACAGCCGAGCGTCACCCACACGATCGCCAGGCCTGGCGGCAAGTAATACCACCAGGCGCCGTTGCTGACCGCGTTGCGGCTGAACGCGAAGTTGATCATCGTGCCCCACGAGGGTTGCGTGGTGTCGCCCAGGCCCAGGAACGAGAGACCCGACTCGACCAGGATCGCGGTCGACATGACCAACACGGTGTTGGCCACGATCAGGGGCATGACCTGCGGCAGGATGTGTCGGTTGATGATGTGCCAGTGCCCGGCGCCGACCGCGAGCGCGCGCTGGACGAACTGGCGCTCCTTGAGCGACAGCACCTGCGCGCGGATCAGACGCGCCGTGCTCGACCAGTACAGCAGGCCGATGACCATCACCAGCAGCACAAGCGGCGAGACGCCGAGGTCGAGCTGTCGGAAGGCCGCGATCAAGATCAGGATCAGGGGGATGTCGGGGATGACCAGCAAGACGTCGGTGACGCGCATCAGGGCATTGTCGACCCAACCGCCGAAGTACCCGGCCACGATCCCGACAGTGCTCCCGACCGCGATCGACAACACACCGGCCAGGAAGCCGATCGAGAGTGAGATCCGCGCGCCATAGGTCAGCAGCGTCCAGATATCGCGCCCGGCATCGTCGGTGCCGAGCGGGCCATGCACGTTGGGCGGCGCGAAGAGCAGCACCCGGTTGGAGACCGGGTCGCGCATGGTCTCGGTCGGGCCATGCGGCGAGAGCCACGGCGCCCCGACCGCGAGCACAACCGAGACGACCAGCAGAAACAGGCCGAGCATGCCTGTGCCGTTGCGGCGGAAGGCGCGCCAGAAGGTTCCGAGTTGTCTCACGCGGGTCGCCTCATGTCGTCTTCACCCGTGGGTCGAGATAGGCATAGATCAGATCGGCCAGCAGGTTCGAGCCGACCACGGCCACGGCCAGGAGCAGGAAGGCCCCCTGCAGCAGCGGATAGTCTTGCCGGTTGAGCGCCTCTTGAAACAACCGGCCCAGGCCGTCGTACGAAAACACGGTCTCAATGTAGATCGCGCCGGCGACCGTGAACCCGAGGTTGAGTGCGATCAGGGTGACCACGGGCAGAAGCGCGTTCTTCAACGCGTGCCGGGTCAGGGTCTGCCAGACCGTGAGCCCCTTGGCCTTGGCGGTGAGGATGTAGTCCTCGCTGAGCACCTCGAGCACCGAGGAGCGCATGATCAGCATGTACTGCCCGAGATAGACGAGCGTGAAGGTCAATGTCGGCAGGATCAGGTGCTCGGCGATGTCGGGGAGCACCTCGAGCATGGGTTTGCCGACGTTGCCGGGGTCGCGCGAGCCCGCGGTCGGCAGGCCGAGCCAGGCTGAGCCCGCGACGAGCAGGATGATGCCCAGCCAGAAGGTCGGCGTGGCCCACGTGATCAGCGAAAAGGTCAGGGCGCCGACGTCGAGCGCGGTCTTGCGTCGCCAGCCGGCCAGCAGGCCGAGGCCGACGCCCAGGATGATCGACAGGAGCTGACCGGCCGTGATGAGCAGCAGCGTGTTGCCCAGCTTGGCCACGAGCACCTCGGCCACCGGCCGGCGCTGGCTCCACGAGACGCCCAGGTTGCCCTGGGCCCACTGCCCGAGGGTGTCGATGAATTGATCGGGAAACACCGGTTTGTCGAGCCCAAACTGCACGCGTAACGCGGCCTGGGTCTCGGCCGAGATGCGCACGCCGCGCCCGATGACGGCGCGCACCGGATCGCCCGGGAGCACCCGAAAGAGGATGAAGTTCAACAGCACCACCACGGCGATGGTCACCGCGGCGAGCGCGAACTTACGCAGGATGACGTCGGTGCGGGTCATGGCGTTGGACGGGGCTGCGGCCGGCGTTTCATCGGACCGGCCGCAGCCCGTTCCACCGTGCTAGGGTACGGGCTGCGCCTGGCGCAACACGTACGCGTCTGTCAGGCCGAGCCCATAGGTCGAATCGGCCGTGTAATCCGGGAAACCCGTAAACAGATCGCTGCGATAGGCCTGGACCGAATCCTCATTGGTGAGAACGATATAGGGTAGATCGCGGAAGAGCAGCGCCTGCATCTCATGAATGATCCGCTGGCGCTCGGCCGGGTCGAGCGCGGCCTGCTGCTCGGCGTACAGCATGTCGTACTCCTCGTTGCAATAGCCGCTGTCGCTCCAGCCACCCGAGACGAACTGCCCGCAGGTCATGATGCTAAGCATGAAATCGGGATCCGGATCGCTGCCGCCCCAGCCCCAGATCACCAGATCGAAGTCACCGACGCCGGTCGTGCGCGCGATGAGCGTATCGGAGTCGACGGCTGCCGGTGTGGCCTCCATGCCGACCTCGCGGAAATTCGTGGCGATCAGGTCGGCGATGCGCGGATAGCTGTCGGAGTCGGCGTCGAACTCGAGCCGGAACTCCAGCCGCATGCCGTCCTTCTCCCGAACGCCATCGGAACCCGGGACCCAGCCGGCCGCGTCGAGCACCTCACGGGCGCTGTCGAGGCTAAAGGCATGGTCCGTGATCGCATCGTTGTGATAGAAGCCGCCCGAGAACGCCGGGGCGATGATCGACCACTCCGGCCGGGCGAGGCCTTGCCAGACGATGTCGACGATATCCTGCTTATTGATGGCGTGCGACATCGCCTGCCGCACCGCCAGATCAGCCAGCGCCGGGTTGCCGGTCGGCGCCGGGTCGTTGTCTGGCAGCGTGGCGTTGACGATTAATTCGGTGAAGCCGCGCGTCGGGCGCTGAACCACAGTCGTGCCCGCGATGCCGCGCACCGTCTCGACCGCCGTGCTCGGGACGTCGTAAAGCAGATCAACGTCGCCGGCGCGGAACGCCTGCACCTGGGCGTCGCCGCTGTCGAAAGTCTGAAAAATCAGGCGGTCGATGGCCGGCGCGCCCGCATAGAAATCGGCGTTCGCCTCCATGATCACCACGCCCTGATCGGTGTCGTAGGTCACCAGCTTGTAGGCACCGGTGCCGACGCCCTCGGCGTTGGTGAAGTTCTGCAACTCCTCGGCGGTCGTGAAGCCTTCGAAATCCGCGCGCTTGACCGCGTACAGCACCGAGACCCGGTAGTTCATGTTCGAGATCGGGTAGTCGGTCGTGATGACGACTGTGCCGACATCGGGCGCCGTGGCTTCGACGAAGCCGGCCGTGTAGCTGTTGAGCGCCGCCCAGCCCTCGGGGTCATCCTTGATCGTGTTGATCATCCAGGCGACGTCCTCGGCAACCAGCGGCGTGCCGTCGTGGAAGACGATGTTCGGCCGGAGCGTGTACGTCCAGGTGAGGCCATCGTCGGAGACCTCCCAGGTGTCGGCGAGGTCGCCGTAGTACTCGCCGTTGGGGCCTTCCTTGACGAGCGCGCTGTACATTAGATCAAAGATCGTGTACGAGACGGCCAGGAACGAGTAGGCGGGGTTGAGTGTGTCGGGATCCTGCCCCCAGGCAATGCGCAACTCCGAGGGCTCGGCGTCGCCGCCCGTGGCGGGCGCGGTCGTGGGCTCCGTCGCGGGAGCAGTGGTGCCTTCACTCGGGGCAGCGGTCGGCGCCGCAGGCCCTGCGCAGGCGGTGAGGATCAGGCTGGCCAGCACGCTGGCCTGGAGTAGTGCCCGGACCTTCTTCATCGGTTCCTCCTCGACGGCAAGTTGGTGCCGCGAGTATAAACCAATTTCACCGCTTCAAGCCGATTTCCCGAGACGGGGTGTCCATGGGCGACCAGTCCGCCTGGTTCGAGCGCGACACCGAACAAGCCGGATCTTTGCAACGAATTGCACGAATTGGCGTAATTGCTCAGCAGGCAGGAAGATGGGCGAAAAGCGGAGTGCTCCGAGGGGTCGGGGCTTGGCCCCGACCCCTCGGAGCACTCCGCTTTTCGCCAACCCTTCCCGCTGGGGCTGGGCAGTTACGAAACTCGTGGCATGAATCCCTCCGTGACAACTCGGGCTGTCAGACTGGGATAGGTGTTCAAGGCGGGCCGGAGCTGATCGATTCGCGCTCGGTCTCGATCCATAGCCGCTCGCCGTCGGTGGTGAGCGTGACGGCGCCGCGCAATTCGAGCGGCAGAAACACGCGCCCGGACAGCGCCGCCTCGAGCTCCGGCGGCGGCGAGACCGGCGACGACAGAACGATCACGGCGCTCGGGTTGGCCGACAGGATCGCGTCCGCAAGTGCGAGCGGTTCAAGCGTTGCTGCGACGACGAGCACGTGAGCCGCACCGGTATGGGCCGCGTCGATCTCGCTTGTCACCCACTGAATGCGCGCCTGACGCCAATCAAAGACCGGCCCCTGAGGAGCCATGGTCAGGGTCGCCGTCTGGGCCAACGTGATCGATCCGGCATCGTCGGCCAGCCGGGCGCCGGCCTCAGCCAGGGCCGGTCGGGCCTCGAGCCACGGGTCCGCAGCCTGCGCTTCAGGCGGAGCCCAGGCTGCAGCGATGTGATAGCGCCCTACCAGGTCGACCAGCCCACCGATACGTTCTTCCTCTCCCGCGGTGAGCAGCAGGCCGTGCAAGTGGCGGTCGAAGGGCGGCAGCCTGGCATCGAGTGCCCGCGCTGACGCCAACCCGGGTGGGCCGGCATCGATCAGGATCCGCGCGCCATCGGTCGTCTCGATCAGGCTCGCCAGGCCAGTGCCCAACGCCAGAATCGTGACGCGGGTTGTGCCAGGCTGTGGCGCTCTCCAGAAAGCCGACCAGCCCCAAAGGCCCAGCGCTCCCGCGCCGACAAGGGCCACCCAGCTGGCCGGCTGACCCAGCCCCGGCAGCCAGGTCGGGCGCGCCTCGACCGGCTGGCGCGTCCACCAGGTCAGGGCCCCAAGGCCCACGTAATACACGACAAGCCCTGCGATCCCAGGCATGTCGACACTGATCAGGGCCAACGGCAACTGCGCAAACAGGTTCGACAGGCCGATCGTGTAGGCCGTGAACGGCCAGGCCAGCCAGGCCACGGCCTGCCCGGCCGGTTGCCAGATCAGGCTGACGAGCAGCGACGCGCCGCCCACGACCATCACGGCGGGCTGCGCCGGCAGGATGAAGGCGTTGGCCGGCAGCGAGGCCAGCGAGAGGTTCTGAAAGTAGAACAGGATCAACGGCAGCGTGGTGAGTTGGGCCGCCAGCGAGCCGAAGATCCCCTCGCCCACCACGCCGGCCACGCGCTCGGCCCACGCCGCCGGCATGATCCGCGCGAGCGCCGCCGTGCCATGTTTCTGGAAGGGTTCGGTGTACAGGATCAGGCCGACCGTCGCGCCCGCGCTCAGTTGATAGCCCACGTCCCACACCACGGCCGGATCCCAGACCGCCATCGCCAGGCTGGCGACCGCAAGCCCACGAAAGCCGTCGTTGCGCCGACCGAGTCGTTCGGCCGTGAGCCCAAGCACGGCCGTGAGCGTCGAACGCACGACCGAGGCGCTCCCGCCCACCAGCCAGGCGTAAGCGCCCAGCAGCAGCGCGACGACTACGGCGGCCGGCCCGGGCTTGAGCACACGCCTCACCAAAGCGAGCAGCAGCCCCGCGATCACGGCGATGTTGAAACCGCAAATCGCAACCCAAAAACGTGTGGTTTTCGCTGGAGTTTCGTATCCAGGAGTTGGTGGGGTTGGGTTAAGTCCGGGATTAACTCCGCAAGGCTTGATGCGCAATCTGCTTGTCTGTGAAATGGGCCCAAAAGTTCTCAGTAGGAGCTTTGCGTGTCTCCAGTGTATGTCGTCAGCCAAAGTCGGGCAGCCGAGCCTCATATTGATTCCGACACTTTCGGCCTGAGCGATGATAGGCCCACACCCAGGCGGGTCTGCCCGTCCCTGATATCTACGAGGCAATGCTCGTGGAGTGGAGGCAACCCGGGAACTCCGAATGTACTATTCCATCGTAACGGCTCAGCAAATGAGGGGCTGCCTGATCGGAGTTACGCCAGACCGGATGGGGCATCGGACATAGTAATGATTATTTTCCGGTGTTCAACCCCCGCGTCGACCCACTGGCGGGTGGCCCCAACAGAGGGGCGAGCCACCCTGGCTCGTCCGCAGATCCATTCGGTCGGGGCAGCCACCGATGGCCGGGCGTCGATGCTCGCCCAGGGCCATCCGTGCGGGGGGCAACCTCAGACCTGAGCGTCCGCGCAGCATCCAGGACCTGCATCGCGATCATGGTGACGACCCATCCCTCCTCAGGTTGTCCAACCCTCTTCCTCGATCGGCCTTCTCCGCTTCGACGTGATGTCGTCCTTCGGGCTATACTCGGTTGACGCGGACAGCTGTTCTTGAGCTGCCTTTCCTGTCATGAGCCGACGATGGATCGGCAGTTGCCAGGGGTGCTCTTTCAACCATGGCCCCTTCCCGATCGTCGCAGTGGGTTGCCGTGCTATGACTGACCGAATGCCTGAACCCCTGCTCCGCACCAAGCTCTTCATCCCTCCGGCGCGGCCTCATCGCGTCCTGCGCCCTCGCCTGCTCGAGCGAATGAACGAGGGCCTCCAGCGCGCGCCCGGCCTGACCCTTATCTCCGCCCCCGCCGGCTTTGGCAAGACCACCCTGGTGAGCGAGTGGGTCTCATCCTGTGGACGTCCCGTCGCCTGGATCACGTTGGACGAACGCGACGGCGATGCCTCCCGATTTCTGACCTATCTCGTTGCTGCCTGGCAGAGCGTCGCCGGGAACATCGG
>Ga0209573_1004673_pt1 | contig 13193 bp, 11 predicted proteins | sample TNRBio252014_DNA_FD_185870 | JGI IMG/M metagenome (GOLD analysis project Ga0209573, IMG submission 185870) | Wastewater treatment Type I Accumulibacter community from EBPR Bioreactor in Madison, WI, USA - TNR Reactor_6/25/2014_ DNA (SPAdes)... | ecosystem: Engineered > Bioreactor > EBPR >...
AGTTCACATAGTAAGAGCTTAACGCGATATTCGATCGCGACCCTAAAAACAACAACGGCATCATTTGGATGCCGTTGTTGTTTCACGTTTACGTCAAAATATTTAGAAACGGATGTTGTACTGGATATAGAACAAATCCGGATCGGTTCCGGGCCGTTGCCGTTCCAGGAAAGTGCCGCTCCAAAGCTTTGAATAGCCCAGCAAGACGTCCTGATGCCGGCTGACGTGCAGATTCAAACGGAAATCCAATTCGTCACCGACATGGCTGCCGGATTGACCGGTGACATCCCGGAGCGTTGCCAGACCGGCTGCGTTATAGAGAAAATCCCGGTTGTTCGCCAAATAGAAGCGGTGGTATTGCGTGATGAATGTGATCCACGGCATTGGGTGCATGGTGAACTGCGCGTTGAAGTCATGAATATTCTGACGTCCGACACGATCCAGGAAACCCATATAGTAGTGACCGAATGGAAACAACTGGTTGAACGTATTGCTGCGGCCATCGGTATGGCGGCTGTCGCCGGATGCGAAGTCGTAGCGGATCCAACCTTGCGGATTCATCGGCAATGGGAAGCGATAACCGATACCGGTAGCTGCGGCAAACGCGGATACGTCCAATCCTGAGCGGCGTCCGAATTGGTACATACCTTCGATTTCGTAAAGTATATTATCGAAATTACCGACTAACCGGCTGCCGATCGTATGCGTATCGGCATTAGCGCCTAAGATGTTTCCAGTCAGTAAGTTAGCTGCGGAAATGTTACGATCGTTGATTAAGCTTAAGAAATAAAGATCGATTGCGTGTCCGGGCTTGGGTTTGTTGGTAGCCCATAAGCCGAAGAAGTTTTGTTGCGTATCCCAGTTATCGAGATTCCCTTTTTCGGTAATCATCGGGCGTACCCAGAATGCGTCCAAATCCCATTGCGGATTGCGCCAGAAGAATTTGACACCCTGGAAAGTGCGGCGAGTGTTTACCCAATCCAGCGTAGAGATCAATCGTTGTGAACCATACATTAATTCCTGCCGACCAACCCGTGCATAGACCGGTCCGTTATTGACGGACGCCAGCTTGATATCGGTGAACATGTTCAAGATATCGGCATGATTCCGGTCCGTGGGAAGCGGCGGCAGTTCGGAACTGAATGCGCGCGCATCCAACAGCTCGGCAAATAAACGAACTCTGTCACGGTACCATAAATCCGCATGGAATCTCGTGCGCAGCAGATGAAAGTCGTTATTGACATCCGCTGCATTCAGACGGCTATCGGTTTCGTGAGTATAACGGTACCAGAAGCTGCCACCGAACGACAATAACCAGTCTTCAGCAAAACGGATCCGCTTGATTGGATCAAAAAAATCCTTTTCATGACCCGGGGTGTCCAAATAACGGAAATCGATGTCATAAGAAGGGGTCGTTAATAGCGCGAATGGCGCATAAGGCGCGACCGGCGGTTTCTCGCGCTTGTTACCGGTGACCATATCCCACAAGGAGTAATATCCCGGGCTTGTCGGCGGCAGCATAAACAATCCGGGGCGCGAAGGCGTAGTGACCGGCGGCACTTTCGACATATCGAATTCGCCGTCAGCTGGTTTTGCAGCGGCAGCATCCGGCGTCGCAGCGGGAGGTGTTGACGTGGCAGGTGTGCCGGGATTCGCGGTCGCAGGCGCCGGATTGGTTGCGTGAACCGGAAAGGTTAAACACATGGCGAAAGCAACCATCGAACCGGTGCTGAATAACCAACGCGGTATGTTTTTCATCCAAGGCATTTTCATTTCAGCGGCAGCGTTTGTTGAAGCAGACAAAATGCGGCGGCAAGAACTCATTACAAAACTCCTGTTATGAAGATTAAAGCGGTAGTGCGGTTATGTAACAATATTATTGGGTATCGTATTGTTTTTCTGAGTGATATCGGATGCAATTATAAGTGATAACCGTTTTTGAAAGGATTTAGGTATCACCCCTAATTACCATCTATTTTTTCAATTCCCCAGAAATACAAATTGATTTTTCATATATATCAATTACATAAAATATCAACCTTGATCGAGATCAAGAAAATATCAACTGTTGTAAATAGGTTACAAATAAGTCAATCCGGACGATACCGGCTAGGGAAGCACTGATTAATTGACTGCACGAGCGAATTGCTTCGTTGCGCGGTACTCACTCCCTCGCCTATCCGATTGATATGTCCCGGTTGTTGCGTTCCGTGCGCCTCGCCCTTCATCACGTTCGTTGAATTAATCAGCGCTTTCCTAATAAAGCCGCCCGGTTGAAGTTATGGATTGGGTTTGACAGCCACGCCCAGTGCGCGGATTTTTGCTTCAAAGTCTTTAAACCAAACCGGTTCAACCGCTGCGAGCCTGGATGCTTCGGGTTGCAACGATGGTCTGGCAAGTCCGTACAGCAAAACGCCTTGGATGGGTATTTGACGGTCGAGCAATTGCCGGATGAACGCCAGATAGCTCGATACTTCCTCATCCGCCGGCGGCATGCCGTCGATCTGGAAAACGCAGGTTTGCAGCCAGGTAGGGCATAGCGATGCGGCGATCATTAAATTGTCCTGAATTCTTTTTAAACTGATCGTAGTATTGTTGATGCGGCGCCGCTCTCCGGTTGAAGCGCGGTCGAATTTGAACCAAATCTCGCCATTCAGTGCCGCCATCCGCTGTAATCCGGCTTGCACGTTGACACGGTGAATCAAGCTGCCATTGGTGATCAGCACCGTTTTCAGATCGACCGGTAACGCAAAATCCTGTTTGATATGGCCGATGAGTTCGATGACCCGGTCAAATTCTTTGGCGCTGGTCGGCTCGCCATTTCCCGATAATGCGATATCTTTGATTTTCCGGGTTTCTGGCGGCACGTGACGCGCCATGAAATCGCCATGAATCAATTCATTCAAAAAGAAACGTAACTCGGCTTCTAATTTATCCAAGTCGATTTTCGGCGCGGAACCTCGTTTAAGATCGAGAACCTGGCAATAGACGCAACGCCAATTGCAAGCGTTATTCGGATTCAAATTAATGCCGATTGAAACGCCGCCCGCGCGCCGTGAAATGACCGGGTATACATAGGTCAACCCGGCGCTGTCGCGGCTATGATCGGCGGTATTCAATAGTTTAGAAGTTGTTTGCAATGCTACAATTCCGTCTGTTTATTTTGCGAAGAAAATGTACGAATGTTAATTACACGGAGGCTGGAATTTGATGCGGGTCATCGCATTTCCACCCATAATAGTCAATGCCGCCATTTGCACGGGCATCGATACCGCCTCGAAATCACGCTGTCCGGTGATATTATCGCTGACGAAGGTGTGGCGCAGCAAGGCATGGTCATGGATTTTTCCGAAGTCAAACAAATTGCAAAGTCGGTTTTAGTGGATCATTGGGATCATGCTTTTCTGGTTTATTCGGGCGATACCAAGGTGTTACAGTTCTTGCGATCCATCGAAGATCATAAAACGGTGGTACTGGATGTTCAGCCAACGGCGGAGAATCTGGCGTTGATCGCTTTCGGCATTTTAGAAGGCGCGTACCGCGACAAGTATGGCAATCATCTGCAACTCGAACAAGTCCGTTTGTATGAAACGCCGAATTGCTGGGCCGACGCGGTGCGTGGCGGGCGCTGATTTTAATCACATTACCATTACTGGAAATTATGTTCATTGATTCACATTGTCATCTCGATTTCCCGGATCTTGCCAAAGACCTGGATGCGATACTGCAAAACATGCAGCACAATCAAGTTACCCATGCGTTATGCGTTAGCGTCAATTTGCCGGATTTTCCGCGCGTGCGCGCGCTGGCGGAAGCGCATGCCAATTTGTTCGCTTCGGTGGGGGTGCATCCGGATTATGAGGACCAAATCGAGCCGCAAGCCGACGAACTCGCTGATTTGGCCGCTCATCCGAAAGTGATTGCCATCGGCGAGACCGGATTGGATTATTTCCGCTTGCAAGGCGATTTGGAATGGCAGCGCGAACGGTTCCGCCAGCATATCCGCGCGGCGCTTAAAATCAATAAACCCTTGATCATTCACACGAGATCGGCGGCAGCCGATACGTTGCGGATCATGCAGGAAGAAGGCGCGGATCGCGTGGGCGGCGTCATGCACTGCTTTACTGAGAGCTGGGAAGTTGCGCAGCAAGCCATCGCAATGAATTTTTATATCTCGTTTTCGGGCATCGTGACATTCAAAAATGCCGTAGCGTTGAAAGAAGTTGCCAAGAATATTCCATTGGATAGAATGCTGATTGAAACCGATTCACCCTATCTGGCGCCGGTGCCTTTCCGCGGCAAGCAAAATCAACCAGCTTATGTCCGGCATGTGGCGGAAGAGATTGCGCGGATACGGGCAGTCAGCATCGACGAGATCGCGAATGCGACGACCGGTAATTTTTTTAACTTATTCAAGTCCTCCCGATATGGCCTATCCAATTAAATCACAAAATATTTTGCGTTTTGCCGCGGCGCTGCTGATTTGTTTATCCAGTCAGGTATCCGCCGGGATTCAGGAAGATTTCATATGGGCAGTGGAACGGGGGAATTTATCCGAGGTTTCCCGGTTATTGGAAAAAGGCGCGAATCCGGACCTGCCGAACAAGGAAGGTTATACGCCATTAATGATCGCGGCGCAGGAGAAGAATCTCAAAATGGCTGAGTTATTGATTGAAGTTGGCGCGAAACTGGATTTGCGCAACCGGTTCGGCGAAACGGCGATTATGCTGGCCAGCTATCAAGGATTCACGGAAATGGTTAAGCTACTGTATATCAGAGGCGCGGAAATTAATCATGGCGGCTGGAATCCGTTGATTTACGCCGCTTCCGGAGGTCATCTGGATACCTTGCGGGTATTGCTGGGCGGCGGCGCGGATATCAACTCCACTTCGGATAATGGTTCGACGGCTTTGATGATGGCGGTCAGAGGCAATCATTTGAAAGCGGTTTCTTTTCTGCTCAACCATGGGGCCGATCCGAGAATAGCCAATGAACAAGGCGATAACGCGCTAAGCTGGGCGGAAAAGCGCGAATATGGCGAGATTGCCGATTTTCTTAAAAGTCATGCAAAATCCAAATAATCATTCGGGTTTTTTGTAACGGATTGATCATGCAACCGTTACTCGGGAAAGTCGCGATTGTGACCGGTTCTTCGCGGGGGATCGGCGCCGAGATTGCGCTAACTTTGGCGAAAGCGGGCGCTACGGTGGTGATCAATTATGCGCGCAACCAGCCGGCGGCGGAGAAAACCTGCGAGGCCATTACAGCAGCCGGTAGCCAAGGAATCGCCATCCAGGCCGATGTCAGCGACCCTGCTGCGGTAAAAAATCTTTTTGATAAAACCCTGCAACAATTCCAGCGGATCGATATCCTGGTTAACAATGCCGGTATTTTGCTGTTCAAGGAAATCTCCGAAATTCAAAACGATGAGCTGGATCGCATCGTCGATATCAATCTCAAGAGCGTTTTTTATGCACTGCGGGAGGCAACCGGGAAACTCGCGGATCATGGGCGGGTCGTTACCATTTCCAGCACGGTGACACGGCTGATGCTGCCGAAGTACGGCGTATATGCGGCGACCAAGGCTGCGATTGAACAGTTGACCCGCGTTTTTGCGCGCGAGATGGGCAAGCGCGGTATTACCGCCAATTCGGTGTTGCCGGGTCCGGTCGATACCGAATTGTTCCGGGCGGGAAAAACCGCCGCCGATATTGAACGCATGGCGGCGATGGCCGCATTAGGGCGGATTGGAGACAGCGGCGATATTGCGCAAACCGTATTATTTTTAGTGAGCGACGAAGCACGCTGGGTGACGGGGCAGAGTATCGGCGTCAATGGCGGTATAATCTAACGGAAAGTAGGGGAGAGAGAATGCTTATCGGTGTACCCAAGGAAATTAAAATACATGAATCCCGGGTTGGATTGACGCCGGCGGCGGTCCGCGAATTGGCCGCCAACGGTCATCGGGTCATGGTGCAAAAACTGGCCGGCGCTCAAATCGATTTAAGCGATGACAAATACCAGATGGCCGGGGCGATGATGGTCGATACGCCGCAGGAGATCTACGCCAAGGCCGAGTTGATCGTCAAGGTCAAGGAGCCGCAACCTTCCGAAATTCCCTGGCTGCGGGAAGAGCAAATGCTCTTCACTTACTTGCATCTGGCGCCGGATCCACTGCAAACCAAAGGATTGATGGAATCCGGTTGTATCGCGATTGCGTATGAAACGGTTACCGATCACTTTGGCGGTTTACCTTTGCTGGCGCCGATGAGCGAGGTGGCGGGACGGATGGCGATTCAAGCGGGCGCGCATGCGCTGGAATTGGATCAAGGCGGACGGGGAATGTTGCTCGGCGGCGTATCCGGCGTGCCAGCGGCGCGCGTCGTAGTCATCGGCGGCGGTGTTGTCGGCACCAATGCCGCGCGGATTGCGATGGGCGTGGAAGCGCATGTCACGGTACTGGATAAATCGATTCATCGCTTGCAGCAATTGGATTCCCAATACGGTTCGAAAATCAACACGGTTTTTTCCACGGTGGATGCTTTGGAAGAGCATGTTTCCACCGCCGATTTGGTGATCGGCGCGGTGCTGGTTCCGGGCGGCGCGGCGCCCAAGCTGGTGAGCCGGGAACTGGTCAGCCGCATGAATCGCGGCGCGGTGCTGGTCGATGTCGCGATCGATCAAGGCGGATGCTTTGCAACCTCCCGGCCGACTACATTGGCCGATCCGATTTTCATCCAGGACGGCGTGGTGCATTATTGCGTATCCAATATGCCGGGCGCGGTGGCGCGCACTTCAACATTCGCGCTCAATAATGCGACGCTGCCGTTTGTACTCGCGCTGGCTAACAAAGGGTGCCGCAATGCCTTGCTGGATAATCCGCATCTGCGCAACGGCTTGAACGTCTACCGCGGCCGGATTACCTATGAAGCGGTCGCGCAAGCCTTGGGACTCAGCTGTACACCCGCTCTTGAGGCGCTCGCGCCGGCATGAGTTTGATCGGCGCGGCAGCTTCGGTTAAACAGCTCACCATTTCATAACCGCGATCCTGGGACCGGAATGGGGGGCTGACAAGTATCATTGATTGGCGGGTTCTTTGACCGCATAACCGATCCTTGGTACATTCAATTTTCATATTTCATTGCTTGAATTGTTTACATGCATTCTCCGATTGATTCCGATTTTATCGATTTGCTGCCGGATAACGATCCGCAGCGGGTATTGTTGCACAATGAAGTGCATGCCCGCCCTAGTCAGCGCATCCGCTTACCCGCGTTGGTGATTTATGTGGTCGCCATCAACGACGGTATTACCCGCGAGCAAGAATGCGAGCATTTGCGCCGTCTTCCCGGGCAGCAAAGTTTGTTGCTCGAACAGTTACAGAACAATTTTTTACGGTTGCGGCTGCAAGGTTATACGCTGCGCTGGGAACGTCATACCGAGTTCACCCGTTATTCGCTGGTGCAGCATTTACCCGATGAAGCGCAGCTAGGCGCGACCGATCCTGATTTGCTGGCATTTCTGGCGCTGCCACGCGATTGGCTCGCAGACATACCGGGCCGGACAATTGCGGCGGTAAAACTGGCGATGGTACCGGGTGATTTGAACGCTGCCGATGAATTGCTCAAACAAGCGCGGCAGTGGTTTGGCGGGAATCCGATCGTCGCTTCGATAATCGGCCGGGAGAGGCATTCTCTGGCGGTGACGGATTTCATGCTGCGTCCCAGCGGATTTGAACGCATGCTGGTGGTCATGTCAGCCGATGCATCCGAGACGCGGGCAGGCCGTGTTTCGCAGCGTTTGCTCGAAATTGAAACTTACCGGCTGATGGCGCTGCGCGGCTTGCCGGTGGCCAAACGCCTCATTCCGGAATTGACCGGCGCCGAGCAGCAACTCGCCGAAATTACCGCGCAACTGGAAAATAAAGGCGCTTCGGATCAGGCATTATTGGATACGCTGATTTCGCTGGCGGTACGTATCGAGCGGGCGACGGTTGAACATGCTTACCGCTTTGCCGCAACACAAGCATACAACAAACTGGTCATGCAACGGATCGCGGAGTTGCGGGAGACGGCTACCCACGGCACACAAACGATCGGAGAATTCATGCAGCGGCGGTTATCCCCGGCGATCAGTACTGTAGAAGCAACCGCACAACGGCTGAGCTATTTGTCCGCGCGCATTTCACGGACCAGCTCACTGCTGCGCACGCGGGTCGATATCTTGGCGGAAACGCAGAATCAGCAATTGCTGGAAAAATTGACGCGCGGACAAGAGCTGCAATTGCGGCTGCAAAGCACCGTGGAAGGTTTATCGATCGCAGCGATTTCCTATTACGTGATCAGCTTGCTGCTGTATATCACGAAAGCCGGTGCAGCGGCGGGCCTGCCGATACATCCGGAACTGGCGACCGGATTGATGATTCCGGCGGTGCTATGGGTGGTGTGGCGGACGACGCGGCGTATTCACGAGAAGTTTTTCAAATTGCACTGATTTTGTTTCAAAAAAGACGGATTCATTACGGAAAAAAGGCCTTCCAATGGAAATTGAAAGGCCTTTTTTCTGCGCGATTATTGCGAATAACCAGCAAATCTAGACAGGTAACGCTCAAACGGCATGATGGGTTTTGCATTACCCTCGGCGCCGACGGCGGGAATAATCAGCCACTGATCGGCGGCTAATGAATTGCTGATCGGATTACTGATGGTACTGTCGCCATGGCCATGCGGTATTCTTAATTCCGGATGGTCGAATGGAGCTCGTGAATAAAGCACGCGTTCGTCCGTCAGGCTTTTCAGAAAATTGAGCAAGTCCGTGCGGCGCTCCGCGGATAATTGCAATTCAGGCTGTGAAAACACCTTGCCGAACTCTTTCGGCGGCGTTATGAAATTACCGCCTCGGATGTAGAATTCCAATACCTCTTCCAAAGTCGCCATGCCACCGTTGTGCATGTAGGGTCCAGTCAATTCGATATTTCTGAGGGACGGAATTTTGTAGGAGCCTTTGGCAGCGCTCAAAAGGCGTCTGCGATCGGGTTTCGCCAATTCCGCTTGAGCAGTGGCCACTGTCGGGATGAAAGTGCCGCTCGTATTGAAACAACCCTCGGTGTCTTGAAATTGTTTTTGGATGCCGTCGGATCGCGTAAAAAGCAGCGGATGCGGTTTGTCGCGATCCAGCGCAACGGCGGTATCCAAATCGCACGGGCGTACGTTGACGACGAAAGGATCGACCACTGCCGAAAAGTTGCCGGCCAGTATCTGGATGTACTGATCGGCAAACGACAGCGGATTGCCGAAAGGATCGGTTGCACCCAACCCTGGATCGTTTTCCACCGGTGTTACGCCGGTGCCGGCAAATCCGGTGTCCTGAAACATCATGCCGGCCGTCAAAGGCAAATGGGTTACCACGTTCATGGTGCTGATGCGGAACAATGCGTTACCAAAAGCATGTGGATTGGTTTTTTGCAAAATGCTGTTGGTTACGACTGCGGAAGCCGTGAAGTTAGGACCGATATGGCAAAGCGCGCAATGTGCATCGCGAAAGAAATCCATGCCGCGTTGCGCCGATTCGCTCAATCCAATCGGCTCGCCATGCTCGTCGATTTCACTGCGATCGAATGGAGAGTCGTCGGAAATCAACGTGGCCATGTACATCTGCAGCGATAATCCGAAGAACATCGCAAAGTTTGCCTCGGTCTGGCTATAAGGAATTGTATGGCTGGCTGACGATGCGGGCGGGAAACCGAATTGTTCATCCGGCGTGTCGTTCCAGTATTTTGGATGGAATGCCTTTTTGATCATCAGGTAATACCGGGTTTTTAAGCCCTTTTGCATATTGTTCGGCCTGCTTTGAGCCAAACCGCCCAATACGCTGTCATTCCAGTGGACTTGCTGATGCTCCAGCGGTTTGCGGTAAAACAGCTTGCGTCCCAGTTCGGGGAAGGTCCGCCCGTGACAGCTCATTTCGAAATCATCAAGCGGCGGCGCGACTGAAACGGATGCAAGCGATGAATTGAGCAGCCGGAGCCGTTTTTTGGTGAAGCTGCCATTGGGGTTTTTTATCCAAACGCCGGCATCCGGGTCACGATCCCCCCATGGGCTGCTGCCATTGAAAATATTATTGGCGCGGCCATCCCAGAAATTACGGAAATTGAAAACCGCATTGATGACCGTGGGTGTATTACGCGGTTCAACTTTGCGAGCGCCGGTCGAACCGATATGAAAAACCGGGTCAACGTCGCGATCACAGATATCGTTTATTTCGTTAAAAGTTTCAGCGTCGCGATAGACGCCGCCAAAGGTGCCCGATGACGAGACCACATCATCGTTGATGTAAACCGGAGTGCCCAATGGACTCATCGGATCGTCGGTTTGAAAAAAAGGAAAATCGCTTTTTTTCAGTTCGGCATGAGGCCCCAGTAAACTGCCATCACGGGCCCGTGAAAATTCTTTAGGCAGCTTGCTGTTTCTGCCGGTAGGTGAAATCGCATTCTTGGTGCGGCGGTCGGCGCCGGCATGATAATGGCAACTGGCGCAAGCAATGCCGTCGCTTCCTACATTGATATCCCAGAATAAAGCTTTGCCCAGCGCAATGGCGCTTGCTTTATCGATGATAATCGGATTGTTGCCGTCCAATAAGCCGGGCACTTCAGGAACCGGTACGCCTTTTAAGGACATGGGCATCGGTCCGAAGTCGGCGTGCAGAGTTGAACAAGTTACAACCATCACACAGCTTGCCATGAATAACTGAATGCCATATTTTCTAATAGTTTTTAGCATGATTTTAAGTTCCTCGCAGTTCAACACTCCGGCATTCCTGCTACTTCTATATTTGAAAATCATTCGCCGAAATTGAGCCGGCAAACGATTTGAATTCTTACTGAAACAGAGCCGAGTGTGCTTTGTTAGGTAAAAACGGGGGCGATGCGGCTACCCCCGTTTCTCCCGTGGCTAAATGTTCCGCTGATTAAGCTGAATAAGCTGAAGCCTGAATCGAAGCTTTGTGATGCTTCCGCACACGCCATCCGACCAGACCCAAACCGGCCAACAGCATCGCGTAGGTCTCGGCTTCCGGTACAGCGCTGATGGCCAGTTCATACGCACCGCCAGCGGATGCGTGATCGGTGCCGCCAACATATACCGTATACCAGCCGGGCGCCAAGTCGTTGAATGTCAATGTTGCCGTATTTGCGTCAACGCTGCCGCCAACACCGTTTTCAAAAGTGTTGGTCAGGCTGACATCGTTAGCGCCGTGCAGAATGGTTTCGCCCCAACCGGTATCAACCGTGTGTGACGCACCGGCAACCGCATAACCCAAGGTTTCCAGGACATTGCCGCCTTGACCGCTGGCCATCCACAGCGTACCGGCATCACCCATTGCACCGGTTGCGTTGAATGAATGCGGGGTGCCGAAACCTGCTAAGCTAATTTCAGAACCGAAACCTTCGGTGCCGCCATCAAACACGTTTGCGCCGGTTGCCCAAACGGTGACACCCGGTACAAATCCCGAGCTGCCGTTGACAGTCACAGTGACATCCTGCAGACCGGTGTTCTGGAAAACGAACCAATCGCCGACATGCGCCCATGCGGAGTAATTCAAGTTCGGATTGTCGGAATACGCGCTTTTCAATGCGCTTTCATTGGCTGTAATGGAATTAAACCCTGAATCCAGGACATTATCGCCGCTAACCCACGGTTTGGGCGCCACTGCGGCGGCTGCGTATGCATTGCTGCCTGCCAATGCTAAAGCGGAGATAATCGCCAACGAGACCAGCGGACGGGTTTTGTTATAATGAGTTTTTTGCATAGTTAATTCTCCAAAAAATGCATTTGTTTGATTTCAAGGCGCCGTCAATTGCTTGCTGATTTGGGAAACGGCCAATTGACAGCGCCTCTTTTTTGAATGACGTTCTGGGTATGACGCATGACAGTTCATGCGCCGGTTTTCAGAAACTCCCCGTCATTCAGAGGAGGCAACCAGGCTATCTTCATTGCAAAGACCCTGCGGTTTTCCGGACTTGCCTTGCGGCAAGGGTGGCTATTCTTGAGTCCCTTTATTGTCTTTGAAATCCGGAAAAAAACAATGCGACAAATTGTCGCGCGGCAAATTGTCGCACCTCTGTGAATCGCAAAACGCATTTGCTGATTAGGGCTGTTTTTCTAGTTCATTGTTTTAACTATATTTGTTTGCGATGAAGTAGAGACGCTCGATGGTGTTGGCGCGAAGAAGTGCGACAATTTACCGCATTGACCCTCTAAAAACTTTGATCAATACTGCGGGCGCGTTGGCCAACGCTTGGTGCGGGATTAAGAAAAATTTTCCGCGTTTTTAGAGGTTCAAGTTAGTTTTTTAGGGTCTGTTATGAAAAATAAATTAATCAACAAAACATTGAAATTCACATTATTAGCGGTTGGCCTGACTTCGGTGCCTGCGATGGCGCATATTGGTTACGGCGGCCGTGATTTCGGGTCTTTCACCGGCACGGCGGCTGCGTCAAATACCATTACCAATCAAGCGGCCACCGGCTGGCACGGCTGGGTCGACGGCACCGATGCGGATTGGGGCGATTCTCATCGATTGCGGGCTTTCCGTTTTACGCTGGAAAATGAAGCCGATGTCAAAATATCCTTCAAAGAGCAAGTATGGGGCACGGCGGTTGGCGGAATTATGCCAGGCTTCAGCGTCTATAAAGGACTTGCGCATGTGGCGCCGTTCAAGGCCGACTATGATACTGCGCCGGGATCGATTGCCATCCGCGATGCGGTCGGCGGTGTCGGGTTGACCGAAGGCTCATTCCGCGCGTTGACCGATTGGAGTATTACCAACGATGACAATGATCCGGCCAGCCTGTTTACCTACGTAGGACATGCTTATGACGGTCTTGGCATCGACTACGGCACCGGTGTGATTCCCGGCGCCGATGGCTTGGCCGATCACATGGTTTCAAAAGTCTTCCATTTGACGGCGGGTGATTATTCGATTTTTGTCGGCGGCACGGATTATTTCAATGATGCCGCACCGTTCACTTCGTTGGGTATCGAAGGTATGGTTGCAGTCGTTCCGGAACCTGAAACCTACGCGATGCTGCTGGCCGGTTTAGGCTTGATCGGTTTTAGCGTCAGCCGCCGCCGGCCGGCTTGAAACCAACGCGTTTGATTTGAAAAGAATCGCGGTAAATACTGAACAATCCGATG
>Ga0209573_1004674_pt1 | contig 13191 bp, 12 predicted proteins | sample TNRBio252014_DNA_FD_185870 | JGI IMG/M metagenome (GOLD analysis project Ga0209573, IMG submission 185870) | Wastewater treatment Type I Accumulibacter community from EBPR Bioreactor in Madison, WI, USA - TNR Reactor_6/25/2014_ DNA (SPAdes)... | ecosystem: Engineered > Bioreactor > EBPR >...
AGCCAGGTCTGGGCCTGGGCGCTCTCGCCCCGGGTCGCGAGGCCGGCCAGCATCGTCGCGCGCAGAAACGAGTAGTAATAGTTGTTGGCCGGGTTGTCGACCGACCAGCCCGACCACGGGTAGCTCACCCCGCCCCATTGCGCCTGGGTGTGGTGCCACACATTCCAGACCGCCTGGTTGCTGTAGTTGATCCAGCGCGTGCGCTGCGTCGACGTCAGCCGATCGTACGTCCAATCGTAGACCAGCATCACGTCGCCGACCAGGTCGCCGACGTAGAGATAGCTGTCGCCGGCGACGATTGCGCGCTGCCCGGCGTTGATCAGGGCCTCCTCTTCCAGGACGAAGTCGTCGACCCAGTCGATCGCGTACGTGGCATAGGCCACGTTCCCGGTCAGTTGATACATCAGGGCCGCGTGCCAGGCTTCGAAGGCGTAGTAATTGCCGCCGGCCATCTGTCCGTCGACATAGGCCTTGAAGCGCGTGGCCGAGTCGACCTGAGCGGCCAGCAGCTGCTGGTAGCATGTCTTGGTCGGCGTATCGCTGAGCAGGATCCGCGGATGGGTCGTCGGATACGTCGGTGTCGTGGCCGTGCTGCGGCTGATCACACAGCCGTCGCGCGGCAACACCGGCAGGCTGCTCTTGAGGATCGTGGGTAGACGGAGCCGGTTGCCTCCGCCGTTTTGAGCCGTGGCCGCGGGGGCCCAGTACGTTGGCAAGACAATCAACATCATCAACAGCGTCAGGGCAAGGCGCTTCAAAGTATGCATTTGAGCATCGTAGGGGTGCTCCCGGGGCGCGTCAATGGCGCCAGCCCTGAGGGCCGGGAGCGTATTTTTCCGGAGCCGGGAGGGCGGCAGCCGTCGGCTCGCGCAGCGCCTGGTGGAGCTCAGGCGCAGTGCTATGCGTTTGTCGTCTGATTGGTGATCTAAACGTTGCCGGCCGGGAGCTTGCCCTTGGCGAGGAAGTCGACCACGATGTCGTAGAAGACCACGAGCGACTCGCCCGCGTCGAGGCCGCGCGTGTACTGGCGCCAGACCTTGCCCATCGGGAAGACCCGTCCGCCAGCCGCCAGGGCAATGCACCAGTCACGCTGCAGCTCGTCCCAGACCCAGGCGCCGTCGGCCGCCGCCAGGATGCTTTCGCCGACGACGGCCCCGAGCGTATAGACCAGATCTTCGGGCACCGGCTGAGCCGGCCCGGCCAGCCCGCGCTCGCGCTCGATGTAGCCCTCGGCCCAGACGACGGCGGAGCGATCGAGGCCAGGGCCGTCCGCTCGGACGGGATCGAGCGCCACAATGGCGCGGGCCGCGACCTCACGGAGTTGAGCGATCCCGGCCGCGATCTCGGCCTCGGTCAACTCACCCGGTTCGAAGGCAGACACGGCCGCACCCCCCGTCGTGGACCGCACACAGCGACGTATTGCTGAACATCGCAGGCATTGTAGCCGGGCTCAGCCCGCGCGCAACGCGTCACGGAGCGCGCGATAGCCGATCACCTGCACGCCGCTCTCGGCGATCGCGGTGCGCCAGGCCTCATCGAGGAACAGTGCACGGTCGGCGGCCCGCGAGCGCCAATCCGGCGCGATCGCGCGCAGCTCCGGGGTATCGGTCGCGGGGTGGATGATGAAGTGCGTCAAACCGGGCGGGCAGCCCGCCAGCGCCTGCACGGCCTCCTGAAGCCGCTCGGTGTGCGCCGAGAGCGACATGCAGTACACGTGATCGAAGAGCGGCAGACCGCGCTCTTCGGCCTCGCGGTTCAGACGCGCCAGCTCGACGCTGTCTTCCGCGCCATAGCCCATCGCCCGCAGCCGTGCCACGTCGGAACGCGGCAACAGCGCGGGCAGCCCATACTCGGACGCAAGCTCGAGATAGATCGGCAGGTAGCGCGGCGTGAACACTGTGCCCATGTGCGTGTCGATATGGGTCACATCGATCCCGGCGGCCAGGGCGCGCTCGATCTGGGCCCGGATCTCGGTGGCCACGGCGGCGCCGGTCGCCGACGGCGCGGCGAGGTCGATGTTGCGTGGGAAGTAGCCCTGGTCGTCGAACAGGCCGGTCGCCGGGTCGGCGGTCGAGACCGCGCCCCAACGGTAGTTCGGCCACTCGCTCGTCAACGTGACGTGCACGCCGACATCGCGTGCTCGATCCGCCGGCCGCGTGATCTCGTCGGCCGCCGCGCGAAACCATGGGCAGGGCACCATCACGGCCGCCGACGAGAGGGCGCCGAAGGCAAAAAGATCCGCATATGCTGTCAGCGTGCTCTGGCACATGCCGATGTCGTCGGCATGCAGGATCACGGCGCGGTCGGTGTCGGCGAGGCCGAGCCTCTTCAAAAAGGGATTGGGTTGGGTCATGGTTGGCTCATCCTGGGATAGTGTCCATTGTACCGATAGAGTCCCACGGGGCCAGCCTCATTGAGCCACGGGTGCAAGCATACATTGATGCCGTTGGCAAACCGGCCGAGCTCGTCGCCCCGGCGAAAGCCGGGATGACGCGCGCCAGCCGGGCTGCACGACTGACGCACATGGGTTTACCAACAGTCGTCATGACCTGCGGTCACCACCCCGGGCGAATATGGACCGCTATTTTCAGGTCAGGTTCAAGACGTGCTGGCACACCTGCCTGGGCGCGATGATGCCATTGGCAGACCTCGCGGCGCCCTTCGGCCGAACTCCTCCCGGCGGTCGCTTCCTTGCGCACGCGCTCCCGCGCGCAGACGTGCAGTGAAGCGTCTAGCCAAAGGCCGCGCGCGTCTCGACCAGTACGCGTTCACGCAGCGGCGCCACCTCGACGCCGCCCTGCTCGAGACCAAGGAGCGCCGCGCCTGCGACGGGCGGCGCTGCGAGGCGCACGAAACGCGCCTGCGGCACAACCGCCTGTACCCGCTCGCGCATCGGGTCGATCAGGCGCGCGCCGCCATTGAACAGGCTGCCGAGCATCACCACATCGAAGGCCAGCGCCTCGAAGCTCAGCTGACGCGCGACGCCGTTGACCAGCTCACCCAGCTCGCCGCCCGCCCATTCGATCAGGCCCTGCGCCACCGCATCGCCATCGTCGGCGAGCGCGAACACCCGTGGCGCGAGGCCGGCCGGGATCCGATAGCGAGCGTCCATCAGGCCGTAGAAGAGCTCAGTGGGATCCGCGGCCCCGGTGTGCTCGAGCAGCAGATCGGTCAGACGCGTGGTCGGCCCGCGCCGGGTCCAGGCGTGGCTGACGGCGACGACCACGCGCGCCATCAGCTCGGTCGCCCCGGCCGCCTCGCCCATCCACAGGCCGCCGCCGGTCATCTGCCCGGCCCGCCGCCGCTCGCGGTCCCAGCCCCAGCAATTGCAGCCGGTGCCCGAGACGACCGCGATCCCCCAGCCCTCGGCCGCCCCGGCGACCAGGCCGATCAGCGCGTCGTTGACCGCCATGACCGGCGCGGTCAGGCCGATGGCCCGAACACGCGCGATGTGGTCGGCGCGCTCGAGATCCCAATCGAGCCCGGCCAGGCCCAGACCGGCGCCAACGACCTGGTCGAGCGTCTGCCCGGCCTGCGCGAGCGCCTGGGTCGTGACCTGGCGCAACACCTGCTCGAGCCCGTCGTAACCGACGGTCTCGTGATTGCCCGCGCCACCGCGCGCCGCGCCGATCACCCGGCCGGTCGCGTCGACGACGAGCGCTTCGGTCTTGGACGAGCCGACATCGATCCCGAGGTAACAACTCATCGCATCAGCTCCAGAACTGCGGCAGGTGCGCGCGATGCGTGGTCAGCAGATCGTCGAGCACCATTTGGGCCTGGCGCTGTGATGGGCCGAGCGGGTGCGCGAGGAGCGCCGCAAGCGCGGCCTTGCGGTCCCCGTGCACGGCGGCCTCGACGGTCAGGAGCTCGAACGCCTTGACCTGGGCCACCAGCCCGGCCGCGACCGGCGGCAGCGGCTCGGCCGGCAACGGCGTGACGCCCGAACGATCCACCCGGCAGGGCAGTTCGAGCACCCAGTCGGCCGGCCAGCCCGGCACGGCCCCGCCCTGGCGCACGTTCACGACCTGGACCTCGCCGAGGTCGTTGTGGTGCGCGTTGAGCAGCTGCGTGGCTGCCGTCGAGTAGTGCGCGCCGCCGCGCTTCATCAGGTCAGCCGGGGGCGCGGTGTTCGCCGGATCCGCGTAGTAGGCCAGCAGGCCCTTCTCGACCTCGGCCACCTCCTCGGCCCGCGACGGCGGCCACTTTGATTGCGCGGCCACGCGTTCGGCCGTGTCATAGAAGTAATGCAGATAGTAGTTCGGGATCATGCCGAGCATGTCGAGCACCGCGCCGTCCCAATCCTTTTGCTCGGCGGCATAAGCCGCGAAGACGCGCGGCCACAGCTCCTCGCCATCGAGCTTCAGCCCGCGATGCCAGGTCAGGTGATTGAGCCCGAGCGTGTTCAGTTCGAGCCGTTCGGGCGCGATCGGCTCACCCAGGTCGCGCTCGAGCATGGCCTTGAACTGCATCTTGGCGCCGAGCGGGATGTTGCATACGCCGACCGCGGCCACCTCGGGGGCGTGCCGGCTGAGCGCCTGGGCCACCAGGCCGGCGGGATTTGTGAAATTGACCAGCAGCGCGCCGGGCGCCGCGACCTCGCGCATGTCGCGCGCGATGTTCAGGATGACCGGGATGGTGCGCAGCGCCTTGGCCATGCCCCCGATCCCGGTCGTCTCCTGACCGATCAGGCCGTGGCGCAACCCCAGGTACTCGTCGGCGCGCCTGGCCTCCATCTGGCCGACGCGCAGTTGCGTGCACACGTACGAGGCGCCTTCTACGGCGGCGCGCTGATCCTCGGTGAGCACGACCGAGAACGGCGCGCCCCTGGCCGCGACCATGCGCTGCGCAAAGCCGCCCACGACAGCGAGGCGCTCCGGGTTGATATCCATGAGCGCGAGCTCGGTCACAGGCAGCGCGCCGACGCGCTCGAGAAAACCCTGGATCAATTCGGGCGTGTAGGTGGAGCCCCCACCGATGACCGCGATCTTCATTCATACCTCCTGCGTGAAAGCTGGGCGCACCGGGCGCCCGGCCAGGCAAACAGCCGCGTAGAAACGTGTCCATTGCCGCTTGGTCCCAACCGGGCCGAAATGCGACCCCATGGCGAGTTCCAGTCGGTCGGCTACCAACCGCCCTGAGCGCCGGTCACCACCCCGGGCGTCAGAGGGCGTCGGTAGCAACCTGCACGCACCTAGACGCCAAAACAGCCGCATGAGCGGCGATGCACGAGCGTGGTCGGGAGCAGCGTGACGGGCTGGACCGGCCGCTGCTCGATCAGGGCGATCAACTGGCGCGCGGCCTCGGCCCCGACCTCTTCGGTGGGGGCGCGGACCGTGGTGAGCGGCGGGGTGAGCGCCGCGGCCAGGCGTTGATCGTCGAAGCCGACCACCGCCACGTCTTCGGGCACACGCACGCCGGCCGCGTGCAGCGCGCGGAGGGCGCCCACGGCCGCGTCATCGTCGCCGGTGAAGATGCCATCGAATGGCACGCCCTCGGCCAGCAGCCGGGCGACCGAGCGTTCGGCGATCTCGTGGTTGAAGTCCCCGGGCACGCACAGGGCCGGGTCGATATCAAGCCCGTGGCGGATGTGCGCCTGTCGATACCCGCGCTCCCGCCAATGGGAGTCCTCCTGGTCGTCTGGGCCGCGCAGCAGCACGACCCTGTGCCGGCCATGCGCCTCGATCAGGTGCTCGACGGCCGCGCGCGCGGCGGCCTTGTTCTCGATCGTCACGCATGGGATGTTCAGGCCCTCGGGCGCGCTGGCGTGCACGAGCACCACGCGCGCCCCGCCTGTGTGCAGATGGCGGAGGGCATCGGCCGTGAGACAGCCGGCGAAGACCAGCACGCCGTCGGTGTTGTGGCGGCCGAGCGAGCGGGGCAGGTCCGACTGGGGCCCAAGCCGGCCTGCGGTAGAGACCAACAGGTCGTAGCCGTGCTCGGCCGCGACCCCCTCGACTCCGGCGAGCAGCGGCCCAAAGTAATCGCCACTCGAGACGGCCAGCAACAGGCCGAGGGTATGCGACCGGCGGCTGGCGAGGTTACGGGCTGCCGCGCGCGGCACGTAGTTGAGCGTCTGCATCGCCGCCTCGACGCGGGCCGCGACCGCGCCCGAGACCGGGGCCGTGCCATTGACGACCCGGCTGACGGTCGAGATCGAGACCCCGGCGAGCCGGGCGACATCCGAGATGGTCGCCGCGTCTCCGGTCACGGGATCGTGGTGCGAAGTCGTGGAATTCATCGTCTGAAAGCGCTTTCGCAAGCGCTTTCAGAAGGATACGATAGAGATCTCCGGCTGTCAAGTGGCCCGATAACCTGTGATCCTGTGGCGAATCCAGACGTCGTGACTCAGTGGCGGCCGAGTGCAGCCGGGGTGCGACGCGATCCGGCTATTTGGAGTTGCCGGAATCGTGGAACGGAAATGTGCCGAGCTTAAACCTGCCGGTCTTCTTGCGGCATGGTTCACGCCGGCCAGCGGGACCCGTGGCAAGCCGGCATCAAACTGGCGTCGGTTTACGAATCGTGCGATTTTGTGTAGCAGCGGGCATCACCACCACTGCGCCGACGAAAATGCAGGTCTTATTGGGCGGTCACAACCAAGCGCTCAATTGAAACTAAGCTCGGTGCGACTCCGTAGAATCCATTCCCTCCGCGAAGTGCGATTTGGCGGTCGCTGCTAAACGTCTGTTGCGCGCTACGCGATTGCAACCCAAACAGCGACGGAGCCTTGCGTCGAGCGGGACCCAAGCCAGCGTGTACGCACGCGCCGGTCCAAGGCCGAGCACGTCGTCCGCTAGCGCCAGCCTGAGGCGGCCACGTAAACGCGAGAGGCACTGACCCTGCCGTGCCTTGACCGGGCGCGGGCCCGCGGGGTGCCCTTGGGTCACGGACGAGCGCGTGCGGCCTGTCCTCCCGCCGCCGGCCGGCTGAGACCCAAGCCAGTCCCTGGGCTCACGAGGGGAAGGCTCAAGGCGCATTCCAGACGGGCTCCACTCGGACCCCACGACGTGAAGTATCATTTTCACGTCATCGTTCCTCCTTTAAGGGGCTGTCTGGGGAGGAGGCCGCCGCCGCGGCGGTGGCAGCCGGCGCCGGCGCCCTGGCGGGCGGGCTGATCGGGTCGGGCATTGGAGCCGCTGCCGTGCTGACGGGCGCCCAGGCCTCGGTGGCCGTCGGGGCGGGTATGGGCTTAGCAGGTGCCGCCCTGTCCGATCATCTGAGCAACATCGCCAATGGACAGAACTTCGTCGCGGCGGAGCATGCCACTACGAGCGCTTTCGGGTTGGTTAGTGGAGCCGTAAGCATGGCGCCAGCTCTCACGCTCGGTGGAAGGGTTGCCTATGGAGCAACGCTCGGGCTCATGGAAACCATCACAATGGCGGGCGTACGGGGCGAATCGACCATTAGCCACGGGGACATGCTGAGCGGCACCATCCGAGGGGCAGGTGCGATGATCCTTGGCGAAGCGATCGCAATTCCATTCACTGCTCAAGGAGCAACTCGCGTAGTTCCGGGTGAGGGTTTGGCGACGACGACTTCCACGCTGATGACCAATGCCCTCTGGGATCCAAGCACGAATTGGGGCTACGACCCGGAGTACACGCCGGCTTGCTATGGCCGGCCCTGCGGGGCGCAATGAGCACACGGGTCGGTGAGGACGAGCCGTTCATCTTCTGGCTCTTTGGGCCGTGGGAGACGCATTCGCACAGGTACGAGATCTACCGTTGCGATATCGACTTCGATTCGGTGCGGATCTCTGGCCCGAATGCCCTGGTGATACCCACAACCGCGATCGAGCGCGTCGAGCAGGGTGAGCTTGGAGATGGTCGAACTGCGGTTCCCTATGTCCAGGTGTCGTTGCGCGGAGACGGCGGTGCGCTCAAGTTGTATCCGGTCAACCCGTTCATTCCGACGTTCAAGACGACGGTTCCGCGCGCCGAGGCTGTCGCGCTGGATGAGACGATCGAGTACTGCTGTCAGCGCTGGGGCCCGCACCCGCACCCGAACCCCTATGTGCGTATGGCCGAGGCCATGTACGAGCCGCACCGGGCCGAGGGAAAGCGGGCCGACGTCTCGCCGTTGGAGTACTTCCCGCCTAGGCGCATGACCGCCTCGGACGTCATCAAGCTGTTGGCTTCGCTCGTGCTGGTGGCTGCCATAGTGGCGGTGATGTTCGCGGTCATCGTCTTGCTCTTTGGCAGGCCCAACTGAGGCTCAGGACACAACACCCGGCGCCAACTGGGGTGCGCAAGCACAACCTGTCAGCGCGTTGATTTGCCGCGGATTACGCGGAAAGAAGCGGGACCGATGCCGGCAGAGCTCCAGTTATTCAAATCCGCGTAATCCGCGAAATCCGCGGCAAGAATCCGCAACAGCCAATGCGCCCGTGTACACCAACTGGGGCAGCGCGACCTCGAACTTCCAGATCGCCAGCAACCAGTTCGATGTCGTGAGCACCGGCGACACCGGCCCGCTGCTCTGGTCCCCGACCAGCTTCGGCGCCACCCAACAGGCCTGCGTCAAGCTCGCGGCCATCGACGGGAACGCCGACGATATCGCGCTCGTCCTCAAGGCCCAGAGCAGCACCGGCCTGGGCAACGGCCTGATGGAGGTGCTCTACGACCCGACCCCGGGCGCGATCCGCGTCTGGACCTACGACACGACCAACAATTGGGTCCAGCGCGGGACCGACCTCTCGGCCACCTTCGCCGCCGGCGACACCCTGCGCGTCGTCGCCCGCTCGAACGGGCAGGTCGAGATCTACAAGAACACCACCCTGCTGGGCACCCGGGACGCCAGCGCCTGGACGTATAGCGCCCAGGGCGGGTACATCGGCCTGTGGTCGCTCAACGGGCCCAACACCCTCTTTGACGACTTCGGCGGCGGCACCTACGCCGGCGCCTCCGGCCCCGCCCGCGCCGACGACCCGCAGCCGGCCGCCAAGGCTCTGCGGCGGATCGCCGAGCGGCAGCCTGCCGAGCAACACTCCGCCGCGCTCCCGTCCGTGGTCGCGGACCTCGGGCGCGCCGCCGAGCGCGCGGCCCAGGCCGTGGCCGACATCCAGGCCCGCGCCCACACCTGGGGCCTGCGCTCCGCGGCCGCTCAGCCCGAGCCCAAGGGCGCTGCGGCCCTGTTCGCGCCCATCCAGCGCGCGCCGTTGGCCGTGACCCCCGTCTCGCCGAACGCCGGCGAGGTCTTCCGCCTGTACGTCTCGGCCGGTGCACGCCCGGTGGCCGTCCGCTCGATCGCGGCCGGCGGCGTGACCAGCGTCCAGTACCTGCACCCCGACCACCTCGGCAGCATCGGGCAGATCACGAACCAGGCTCAGGGTTGGGTCCAGGACGTGTACTTCAAGCCCTATGGCGGCGTGCGCTGGGCGCAGAGCGGCATCCTCGGGCCGGACTCCGACTCGGCCACGCGCCGATCGTACACGGGCCAGTACGAAGAGACGAGCCAGTGGATGGGCAGCCTGATGCACTACAAGGCCCGCTACTACTCGCCCTTCCTGCACCGTTTCACCCAGCCCGATACGATTGTGCCCAGTGCGGGCAACCCACAAACACTCAATCGATTCGGCTATGCGCGCGGAAATCCCGTTCTGTACAATGACCCCTCTGGCCACTGCGAAGTGTTTTGTGTGCTTGCGCTAATCGTTGTTGCGTTAGTTGTTACAGCCGACACTCTGCAAACACCAGTAACACCTGCCTCATCTCCACAACCGCGCAACTACCCGAAAAACGGTGGAGGAAGCTTTTGTGCCGGATCATTGTCTGACTGCTTTGGCGACCAAGTCTCATATGAAGAGGACTTTTCGGAGCACGGCCCGGACAATCCCATCCCGCTCGAGGAATTCGAGTCTTTCGCCGATGAAGTCGCGCAAGATTTGCACGATCATGAGGTTTTGTGGCCGGGCATCGAACCCGAAAACGGGCTCAATTCCGGAAGGGCGGTATATGACACACCCTTTTACAACGGCGGGGGGTCAGAAGCGCGTGGACGGCCTAATAGGGAATTTGCTCCGGGGAGTCAACGGGTATGCATAGAGGGCCATGGGTGTTCGGCTCGTTCCGACGTAAACTATATTGCGCAAGGAATGTGGGGTGCTCGTGTCGGGGAAACTGAAGGGATGTCGCTGTTGATAGGTCAGTTTTGGAAATTAGAGGAATATGGGGTCTCACTTCCGCCAGATGCACAATACTGGGTGAAGTATGGCCGAGATCACTACCAACAGTGGCTGATCGACAATGGATACCAAGGGCTCATGGCTCCATGACTAACCAGCTTCGCTTTCCCCCTAGTGATCATACTCGGAAGGCTCTGCTGTATTACTGGAGTGAGAAACGCTCAATGCGCATACAGCCGTTGGTGATGGGTGTGATCCTGGGCCTAGCTCTCGTCTCATGTACACCACCACCAGCAGCAACATCGTCTGTTGGCGAATTCCCCACATATGGATTCACAGTCGACGTCCCGGACGATTGGACTGTGGAAGATGATAAGCGTTCAGGTGCGGTTGCCATCCAGGGATACGTGGGCGGTGGCTCCGAAGACGGTAGCGCTCTGTTAGTTATTTGGGGTGGCGCATGTATCCCTTCGAAAGTCAAGGCATCGGATCCCGAGGCTGCGATGCTGGAAGACATTGACCGGATTCAAAGGCTCTATGGGCTAGACACCATCAATGTCCTGCAGGAACCGCACACCTTGGTTCAAGATGAGTTTCTGGTTGCACATGCCACGGTGGAGGTCCCAACTCTTGCGCTGTCGGAACTCTCGAAATTGAACCAGATGCACACGAGGGATGCAAACACGGTACAAGTTGTCGACATCTATCACCTTCACGATGGGTTTGATCACATCATTTTGGCTTACCTTTACCGTGGTGGCAGCGAAGCGCTCAATCAGATTGCCGACGCTATTGTGCTGAGTTTATCCAGCACTTGCCAGTAGATAGATCACTTGGGCACGATCAACTTAACCGTTGGAAAGTAGGTCCGGTAGCGGGCACCGTCGCGCGTGAGCAGGGTCAGGCCCTCCACCGCGGCATGGGCGCCGATGTAGAAGTCAGGCAGAGGCGCATGGCGTTGTCCGCCGCTCTGGCGGTAACGCACGAAGGCCCGGCCGGCTGAGAAGGCCGCGGCATACGGCAACTCCAGGCGCTGCACCAGGCTGGCGCCGAGATACCTATCCAGATCCTCGGGGCTGTCGAACGCGAGCGAGACCTCGGCCGCGATGATCGGGTTAATCGCGACCTCGTCCCGGTTGCGCGCGCGGGCGAGCTCCTTGGCGGACCAGGCGCCCCAGACTGGATCGTCCTGGATCACGTCGATCCAGACGTTGGCATCCACCAGGATCATGCGTCATCCTCACCGCGCGTGAGGGCCAGGATCTGGTCGGTCGTGCGCTGGCGGTTGCCGGTGCCACGCAGGCGCGCCACCAGGGCTTCGCCCGGCTTGCGGGCCGGCTTCATAGCCAGCAGCTTGACCCCGTCGGCCTCGCGCACGAAGACCAGCTCCTCGCCTGGCCCCCAGCCAAAGGTGTCGCGCAAATCCTTTGGGATGGTGATTTGCCCCTTGATGGTCATACGGCTCTTGTGCATAGTAAAGTAATACCACTTCGGCATTACCCTGTCAAGTCTCGGGCCCGACCGCACCGCATGAAGCATGGTCCAAATCAGGACATGGGGGTCACGTCATCGTCCCTTCCCTGAGATACCGCCCGATCTGAACGCCGGAGGCCTCTGGCCCTGCCCGCGCCGACGACCCGCAAGCAGTCGCCAAGGCTCTGCGGCGGATCGCCGAGCGGCAGCCCGCCGAGCAGCAGCCTGCCGAGCAACACCCCGCCGCGCTCCCGCCCGTGGTCGTGGACCTCGGGCGCGCCGCCGAGCGCGCGGCCCAGGCCGTGGCCGACATCCAGGCCCGCGCCCACACCTGGGGCCTGCGCCCCGCTGCCGCCCAGCCCGAGCCCAAGGGCGCAGCGGCCCTGTTCGCGCCCCTCCAGCGCGCGCCGTTGGCCGTGACCCCCGTCTCGCCGAACGCCGGCGAGGTCTTCCGCCTGTACGTCTCGGCCGGCGCGCGCCCCGTGGCCGTCCGCTCGATCGCGGCCGGCGGCGCGACCAGCGTCCAGTACCTGCACCCCGACCACCTTGGCAGCATCGGCCAGATCACGGATGCCAGCCAAGCCTGGGTCCAGGACATGTACTTCAAGCCGTATGGCGGGGTGCGTTGGTCCTACAGTGGCATCCTCGGGCCGGACAGCGACTCTGCCACGCGCCGGTCCTACACCGGCCAGTACGAAGAGACGAGCCAGTGGCTGGGCAGCCTGATGCACTACAAGGCCCGCTACTACTCGCCCTTCCTGCACCGTTTCACCCAACCAGATACGATTGTGCCAGGGGCAGGGAACCCGCAGAATCTGAACCGGTACCTTTACACCAACGGGAACCCGACTACGCTCAATGACCCAACAGGGCATTGCCCATGGTGCATCGGAGGTGCTGTCCTGGGCGGGCTCATCGGAGCAGCGGTAATCGGCACCATTTATGTGATGAACAACCGTGGGGCGAGCTTCGATCGTGGCGAATTGGCCGTAGCCATGGCTACAGGGGCTGTTGCAGGCGCCCTGCTTGGAAGCGGGATCGGCGCCGTTGCCGGAGCGCAGATGGCCGGCGCCGCACTCGCCGGCGTCTCGGCCACTGCAGCGACCACAGCGATCAACGCGGGTGCTGGCGCAACCGGAGCCACAGTGGCCTATACTGCAATGTCTGGTGCCGACTACAATTCGGGCGATGCCATCCTCAATACAGTCGGCGGTGCGGCAACCGGCGCCGTAAGTGGTGTCATACCATACGGTCCGTTGGCGAATAACCTCGTGAGAACAGGGGCTTATGCGGGAATCAGTACTGCACAGCATGCTGCCTCTCAACACTTCGTGCATGGCCAGGACCCATGGGAGGGTGCTGGATACGCCGCAGCTGGAGGCGCCATCGGTGGAATCGTCGACTCGGTAGCAGGCGGGTATCTCGCCTCAGCACTCCGACCTGTTACGCCCTTGAGAGTGGCTCCAGGTACTCGGCTCGTTGATCCGCAGCTATTGAGCTTTGAAGAGACAACGCGACGAGCGGCGATTCCACGGTAACTGACAGCCAATTAAGCATGCTTCGAGTCGCTTGCGAGACGCTCGTGCGCGTTGAAGTGC
>Ga0209573_1004677_pt1 | contig 13176 bp, 12 predicted proteins | sample TNRBio252014_DNA_FD_185870 | JGI IMG/M metagenome (GOLD analysis project Ga0209573, IMG submission 185870) | Wastewater treatment Type I Accumulibacter community from EBPR Bioreactor in Madison, WI, USA - TNR Reactor_6/25/2014_ DNA (SPAdes)... | ecosystem: Engineered > Bioreactor > EBPR >...
ACAATTCGTGCCCGGGCGCGTTTGCGGCGATTTTGAACAAGCGCTGGGCCAAGTACATCGGCATCATCGGTGTGATCGTGCCGGTGGTGATTTACATGTACTATGTGTTCATCGAGTCGTGGTGCCTGGGCTATGCGGTGAAGTTCTGGACCGGCGGCATCCATCTGACGGGCACGGAGAGCGCGGTGGAGATGTTTAAGGCGATGAGCGGGCAGATTGCCGACGGCTCAGCTCTCACGCCGTCGTGGGATGCCGCGCTGCCGTGGCTCATGCTGGTGTTTGTGTTCAACTTCTGGCTGATCTATCGCGGCCTGTCCGGTGGCATCGAGAAGATGTGCAATTACGGCATGCCGCTGCTGATTGTGCTGGCGCTGGTGGTGCTGGCGCGGGTGATGACGCTTGGTGCGCCCGATCCGGCGAAGCCGCATGACAACGTGGTCAATGGACTGGGCTACATGTGGAATCCGAGCAAGGTGCAAATCGAGCGCGCCCAGCCTGCGGCAGGAGAAAAAAAGGTGGTGGAGGAGCTGGTGGGCTCGGCAGCCATCGCAGCCGCCGAGCAAAAGGTGGCGGCCAGCGGCGGCGCTTTGAAGCTGGTCACCATCACACCGTGGCAGCAGCTTAAAAACCCGCTGCTGTGGATGGCGGCGGCGGCGCAGATTTTCTTCAGTCTCTCGGTTGGGTTTGGCGTGATCATCGTGTATGCCAGTTACCTGAGGAAAAAGGACGATGTGGTGCTCAGCGGGCTCACGGCGAGCAGCGCGAACGAATTCTGCGAGGTGGCCTTGGGCGGATTGATCACCGTGCCGGCTGCGGTGGCGTTCCTGGGCCTCGCGTCAGTGGCAGGGCAGGGGACGTTTGGCCTCGGCTTCACGGTGCTGCCGCTGGTGTTCGCCAAGATGCCGCTGGGAGCTTTCTTTGGCGGGGCGTTTTTCTTCATGCTGTTCCTTGCCGCCATCACGAGCTCGATTTCGATGCTGCAACCGGGCATCGCCTTCCTTGAAGAGGCCATGAATGTCGGTCGCAAGGTCAGCGTGACCATCCTGGGCCTGCTGACGACACTGGGCACGGTGTTCGTGGTCTATTTCACCCAGAACCTGAAGGCGCTCGACACGCTCGACTTCTGGGTGGGCACCTTTCTGATCTTCATCCTCGCCACGATCCAGATCATCGTCTTCGGCTGGCACTGGGGCATTGAGCGTGGCTTTAAGGAGGCGCATCAGGGCGCTGCCATCCGCATTCCAGCGTTCTTTGGTGTCATCATGAAATGGATCTGCCCGCTGTTCCTGCTGGCGATTTTTTCTCTCACGGTGCTCACCAGTGTGTTTGGCTTTGATCTGAGCACGTTCAAGTTCGGGGCGGCTTCGTCCTATGTGGTCGATTTGATCGGTGGCGTGAAGGACGGCAAGCCGGTGGCAACGAATCAGGCCGCGCAGCTCAGCGTTGCCTTGGTGGTCATCGTGGCATTCTTCTTTGGGCTGCTGTCGGCACGTTCCAAGGCCTACAAGCGCGCCGAACAAGGCCTGCCCAAACACGACTCTTAATTTTTCAGCCGCACACCTCTATGACCACTTCAGGCCTCATTGTCATGCTTCTCTCCGTCGGCATCGTTGTCTCCTTGTTCTCCTGGTGCATCTGGAAGGTGCTGTCCACGCCGCATGAGACGGAAAAAATCCACGGGGTGGATTTTCACACGCCAGACATGGATGCGGAGAGTTAACCGCGCACTTCCGCGATGTACTCGCGAACGGCGCGCAAGGTTTCGCCGGCGATGTCGGCGCGGGCTTTCGCAAACGGCGGCCGGAACCACGGAAAGCTGCCGAGAATGTCCGGTGTGACGAGCACCTGCCCGTCCGTGCCGTTGCCGGCGCCGATGCCGATGGTGCTCGCCTTGACCAGCGCTGTGATCTGCGTGGCGACCTCGGGCACGATGCTTTCCAGGACCATCGCGACCGCTCCAGCTTCATCCAAAGCCTGCGCATCGGCGATGAGTCGCTCGACCTGCTCCCTGGTCTTGCCTTTTTTCTTGTAGCCGCCCTCCTCCTTCACGCTCTGCGGCAGCATGCCGATGTGGCCGATGAAGGGAATGCCTGCGGCGATGATGGCACTCACTTGCGGCAGCATGGACACGCCTCCTTCGAGCTTCACGGCGGCGGCTCCGCAGTCCATGAGGCGCTTGGAGTTAAAAACAGCCTCCTCGGGTGTGCGGTAGCTGGCGAAGGGCAGGTCGGCGATGACCGGGGCGCGTTTCACGCCACGGCAGACGGAGGCGGTGTGGATGAGCATCATCTCCATGGTCACACCCGTGGTGTCCGGCAGGCCATGCACCACCATGCCGAGCGAATCACCCACGAGGATCAAGTCGATCCCCGCGTCATCGAGCATGCGGCCGGTGGGGTAGTCATAGGCGGTGAGAACGGCGATTTTGGGGCCGCTGGTCTTGCGCTGAAGCAGTTCAGACAGGGAGGAGAGCATGAGAGCCGGGTATTTCGTGCTCAGGGCTCTGATTTCAAGCGGTGGTATGCCGTGGCAGACGAGCGGAGCGGCCCCACCCCAGGGACCGCTCCGCCACTGACCCACCGGCTCTCCGTGCCGTGGCAGGGCTTACGCATGAAATGGGCAACTGATTTATGGTGGATCACGCGAATCCAAGCCGAATGGGCCGCGAATGACCACGAATGAGGTGGAGAAGCCGGATTTGCGGCCATTCGCGTGTCATTCTTTTTCATTCGCGTTGGTTTGGAAGCCTTCCGCCGGGTGGATAGCATCATGATCATCCTATGGGATACCCCATCAGGGCATTCTCCGTGATTTTGGTGCGTAAGCCCTGGTGCCGTGGCCTCACGGCACGGAAATCGTTGGTCATGCCCCGACCACCTTCGTCACGGTGGGAGAGGGGGTGGCCTCACCGCCGTCATTGGCGGCCACCACATAAACGGAAAGGGTGCTGCCCGGCGTGAGGTCTTTGAGGGTGTGGTCCAGGTCCGCGTCATTCGCCAGGAAGCGGAAGTCCGCGTCCACACCGTGGATTTTGATGAAGATGCGGTAATAAGTGGCGCGGCGGGCGCGGCTCCAGGACAGCTCCTCCTTGCCCGCGCTCACGGCAGTCAGTGTCACGCTGCTCACGCCCTCGGGCGGATTGGGGTTCGCCGGAATATTCAGGCCAAAGACCTCCCAGCGCGGATCATCCGCCGCCAGCAGGGTGCGCAGTTCTACGATGGCGTCAGACACGACCTTGAAGAGCGCGTCCTTGTCCGCGTCCCGCAGATTCTTGCAGAGCGCCTGATCGCTCTCTTTCATGTTCACCAGATCGCGCGCGGTCTGAAAGGTGGCGCCCAGGGCCAGTGCGGCGGCGGCGGTCACCGCCAGGGGCGGGCCGCTGGGCTGTGGCAGGGAGGCCTCATGGCCGGTATTGGCCGCGAGGTAGGAGCGCATCGTGCCCAGCAGCGACTGGCGCTCATCGTGTTTTTCTGGCACGCGGGTGTTTTGGGTGAAGCCCGCCGCCGCCCAGCCGGCGTTGTGGGTGCGGCCATGCACGCCCTCCATCACATCGCGGTAGCCAGTGAGCAGGGTTTTCACCGCGCCATCGCTGAGTGTTTTCAACGCCGTGCGGGCGTCCTTGGCGGCATCCTCGCACATTTTGAAGACGAGCTGGCTGCCCTTGTTGGCATTGCTGCCGGGAGCGGCGGCGGGGTCTCCCTCCAGCTTCAGGATCGCGGTGTTGAAGGTGGTATCGCGGTGATGATGCAGGCCGATGACGTCCTGCAACGCCGCCGCCCCGGACTTCATTTCTTTGGCCAGGGCGAGCAGTAGTTTCTGATTGCGCGGTGTTTCGTTGTTCATGGTGGTGTGGCGTTTCTGCGTGTTGGCGGCAGCACTTGCGGGTGCCGTGTGGATGTAGCCAGGGTCTCCTGGCTCAAGTAGGTAAGAAGGATTTCCCCATCGGAGGTTTTTATCATCCCATGTGACTCCAGAATCCCAGGTGACAGGTTTCATGGCCCCACGCCGCCTCCCCCGGTTAAATTCAGCCCGTCGCAGGCAGGGCGGGGCCAGGCCCTCGTCCGCCCTGCCTGTGCGGCTCCCGCCGCCCACGATCTGAGCTTCAGATTCTGCCATGCGGCGCTCGCAGGCCACGATCCGAGCCTCAGATTCAGCCATGCGGCGCTCGCAGGCCACGATCTAAGCTTCAGATTCAGCCATGCGGCGCTCGCAGGCCACGATCTGAGCCTCAGATTATCCAGTGCGGCGCTCGCAGGCCACGATCTGAGCTTCAGATTCCGCCATGCGGCAGCCGCACCGCCCGATCCGATCCTTGGATTCCGGCCTTGTCCAAGGTCTTGCCCCTTGTGCCTCAATCCATTGCACAGGCTGCCAGCACTCCATGGAGCACCGCGAAGGGGAATTCCCCCTTGCAGGCAAGCCGCTTGCGTCCAGGTGGCGCTTTTGCCTGCCTGTCTATACGAGCGATTTTGGAAAACCATCCGCAAAGCCTTCACGCGAGGTTGGGCGCGTGAATGAATGAAATTAAATCATTCCACCCCGAGCCGCGTCGAGCCAAAAGTGCGCCCCTAGTCTTGATGCATTGAAACTGAGGCGGATAATTTTTTTGCACCCTCTCCCGCCACGGCCTCCGCTGGGTCAAAAGCCGCCCAACCTAAGCATATGAGTGCGGCTCTGGCCTGCTCCTCACAAATCATCCAACGGGCTGGTGATCTCCCCACGCATCGCCTTGGCAAGAGCGGTATAAATCTCCGTCGTGCGCACGTCTGAATGTCCCAAGAGCTGCTGCACGGAACGGATGTCGATGCCCCGCAGCACGAGATGCGTGGCAAAGCTATGGCGCAACACATGCGCCGTCACCCTCTTGCTCAGACCCGCCAGCTTCGCCGCACGCTCCAGCTCCCGTGTGATGGCGATCTCATGCAGGTGGTGCCGTCCATGCAGCCCCTTCGCCACATCTTCATAAACGCGGGACGAAGGTAAAAACCAAAACCAAGGCCAGCTCTCCGCTGCTTTGGGGTTCTTCACCTCATACGCCTTCGGCATGGCTACGCCGGGCACGCCATCCCGCCGATCCGCCTCATACACCGCACGGACGTGCTTCAAATGCTCGCCAATCGGGTGCCGCAGGGATTTCGGCAGTGTGATCACGCAGCCGAGCGCCGGAGGCTAGGCGCGAGACAGCCTGAGCGAAGCGAAGCCCGCAGGGCGAAGGAGCCGGAGGAGGCGACTGAGGCAATCTTTATCGCCTTTTCCACCACGCACCTCGATCTTCCCGCCGCTCACATCCACGTCCTTCACCCGCAGCGCCAGCACCTCCGCCACCCGCAGCCCACAACCGTACAGCAGCTTCACCGCCAGTCCCGCCGCACCCTTCACGCCAACCAGCAGGGTCTTCACCTCCTCTTGCGTCAAAACCACCGGCAGGCGCTGCGATCTCTTCGCCCTGACAGCATCAATGCCCTCCAAGTCGATCTTGAGCACCTCCCGGTATAAAAACACCAGTGCGTTCAGCGCTTGGTTCTGGGAGGCTGCGGCGAGGTTTTTATTCACCGCTAGATTCGTCAGAAACGCCGTGACTTCTGCCGTCCCCATCTCCTGTGGATGCTTCATCCGGCCTGTCATCTGCGCTTGGAAGAGAACATAGCGTTTGTACCATTGCACATAGCCTTCTTCCGTCCGCTTGCTGTACTGTTTCAGGCGCAGCACGCCGCGCAGCCGTTCCTCCAGTTTGGGTTGGGGGTTTGGAATATTCACACATGGAATTTACCCTCCTATGCCGTTGCAAAGCCACATTTTTGTTGCCCATCCACGGCATGGGAGGGTAAAACGACACCCATGAGCACCACAGCCCGTACTTTTCCGACAAAAACGTTGGCGATAAAGCTGCTGACAAACCTCACGATCTGTTAACCATCCACACTGTTAGCCCACATGCGACGCGCACTTCCAATCTGGTTGCTTTTGATGCTGTTCGTGGTTTCTGGCTGTGACCCGATTTTCGGTGTTAGTCGGCGTGCTCGTGTTTCATTCATGCCAGAGCCAACGCGAGTGAGAGTAGCCATCAGCGCCACGCCTGGTGTTGATGATGTCGAGTATCGTGCCTCTGAGGGAGGGCGTCCGCTCACGCTCACCGGCATTAAGCCGCCAGACCAAGTTCACACGTTTTCGTATCGAGGCGGCTCGAACGTGCATGGCATCATTCAGTTCACTGTGGATTACAAGCAGACAGTTGACTATTCCCAGTATCTATTGCGCATGGGCCGCAGGCCACCGCAGGCATGGATTGACGCCACTCATCCTGTGATGCTTGAGATCGAGCAGCGACTGGAAGCGACTTGCGGCCTCACCAATCTACAGTCAGAGGTTGTTGAGGATTGGATTGGAGTGAAACACAAATGATGTGGGCTAACCAGAGCGCTGCAGCGAACCGCCGCCCCGCTGGGCAGTCGGACGGTTCGGATAATTTGGCCGCGACTGTTGCAGCCGACCGGGCGTTTCCGGCGGCGGTCGCTGAGCTTGATCGTTCGGCCAAGTAGCAGAGTCCTGAACCATGAATGTCACTTCAGCTACATCACCGGTTCCTAGATTTGTGTGGCGAGCGGCGACACTCCTCAGCCTGTGGTTCATCATTTTTGGCGTCATCACGGCTCTGACTCCATTGCACATGGAAGGCGGGTATGATGTCACCCATGAGAAGTTAAAGGCCACCCTTTGCGCTCCCATTCTCGGATGCTTTGGTCTTGCTGGGTTCCTTGGCGGACACCGACCAGCCGTGGTTCCCGTCATTCTTTCATTCGTGATCATCCTTGGATCGACCGCTTTGATGCTGTTTCACTGCCGCTCCGTGCGCACCTTCTGGACATTGACTGTGGTCCACATCATCATCGTAGCTGTCTCCAGCATCGGATTCAGTCAGATGACTCGATACTGGAACGAGAACCCTTGAAGCCATGATCCACCACGAACAACCCAAGGCCGAACAAAACGGATGCAGGCAACGGCTCGGAGGCTATCTGTCGTGTCAGCAACGTCTTGCGCTCGCCGTCGCCTGATCCGAGACGTTCGCCCCAGAAACAAAGACCTCCACCATGAAAATACTCAAGAAAGGAACAGGGGGCCGATACTTGACAGTGTGGACAAGAAAGGGGCGGGAGTCGAGCCGTGACCGCGATGGCTGGGCAGGCTCTTGAAATGCGCCGAGCGCGAGGCATTCGAGCGGGCAGGTTCGGCCTGGAAGGGGGGGCGGGGATGCGTTCGGCGGTTACCCGAGTGCGGACGGGGTCGAGTCGAAGCGGACGGGGCGTCCGCGCCCCTGCACGCAAGCACCGCAGGCTGCATCAGCCACACTGACGTGCAGCGAAAGAAGATGAGCTGACGTGCGTCCTGTTTCGTCCATGCATTCCTCCCCTCTCGATGCTGCCAGCCATGAAGCCGCGCTGAACCGCGCACGCTCCAAAGCCTACCGGCGGCTGCTGCCGTTGCTGTTTGTGAGCTACATGATCGCCTATGTGGACCGGCAGAATGTGGCGGTGGCGAAGCTGACAATGACGCGCGACCTGCCTGGCTTTGACAACGCGGTCATCGGCTTCGGCGCGGGCATTTTCTTTCTCGGCTACTTCCTGCTGGAGATTCCAGGCACGCTGATGGTGGAGCGCTGGAGCGCACGGAAATGGATCTGCCGTATCATGATCACCTGGGGTGTGATGGCGGGCCTCACGGCGGCGGTGACGACGCCGTGGCAGTTTTACACGGTGCGTTTCCTGCTGGGACTCGCCGAGGCCGGGTTCTTTCCTGGTGTGGTGGTGTATTTGACCCACTGGTTCCCCAGTCGCGACCGGGCACGCGCGCTGGCCACGTTCATCATCGCCACACCGTTCGCGCAGATCATCAGCCCGAAAATTTCCAACTGGCTGCTCGCCATCGGCCATGGAGATCAGCCGCCGGTGCTCGGCATGGTGGGCTGGCAGTGGGTGTATGTGTTCTGGGCCGTGCCTGCCGTGGTGCTGGGCTTCTGTGTGTACTTCTGGCTGGTGGACCGGCCGAAGCAGGCGAAATGGCTGACCGCCGAGGAAGGCGAGGCTTTGGAGTCCGAGTTGGAGCGTGAACGTGCCGAAACGCGCAAAGGCAAGCGCATGACGGTGCTCCAGGCGTTGAAGCATCCCAAGGTGCTGCTGCTGGCGCTGGTGTACTTCTGCACTGTGACCGGCAGCTATGGCATCGAATTCTTCATGCCGAGCATTTTAAAGTCCTGGTACGCCATGGACATGAACCAGCTCACCTGGCTCATCATGCTGCCGCCTGCCGTGGCGATGGTGGGGCAGCTTTTCATGGGCTGGAGTTCGGATCGCTTCAAAGAACGCCGCTGGCATGCCGTGCTGCCGATTGTGATGGGTTCCGCCGCGCTGGGCATCATGCCGCACACGCAGGGAAATCTGGTGCTGACCATGATCTGTCTGATGTTCGCCTTTGCCGGCTTCAAGAGCTACATGCCCGCCTTCTGGGCGCTGCCGAGCTTGTTTCTCACCGAGTCCGCCGCAGCGGGCAGCATCGGCCTCATCAACTCCATCGGCAATCTCGGCGGCTTCCTCGGCCCTTATGTGCTCGGCACGGTCGAGAAGGTCACGGGATCGTTTGTGGGCGGCCTGTATTACCTGTGCTGCTCCATGCTGGCGGCGGCGGGGATCATCTTCAGCTTCGGGTTGGGCAAAAAGGAGCCAGGGCCTCGAAATTGAAGTCGTCCTGAGATCGTATGAAGCCCCAGATGCAAAGTTTCCGCCCATGCGGGCATTTCTCCCTTGCGCCTTGCGGCGTGAACCGTTGAAATAGCGCTCTAAAATTCGGATTTAAAGCCACACGCCATGATCAAACCTTCATTCACCCTGATTTCGCGCCATCGCGGCCTTGCCTTTTGTTTGACCGCGCTTGCCCTGGCCTTCGTGCTGACGCCAGACCTCCTGGCCCAGGCCACAGACGCTGCGGCTGACGCGCCTCCGCCGAAATCATGGTGGCAGAAGTGGATCGCGGATGGCGGCGTGTGGATGACCCCGCTAGGCCTGTGCTCGGTGATGGCGCTGACTTACACCGTGCTCTGCGCGATGACGATGACGAAGTCGAAGTTCACGCCGGCCATCTTGAAGACGCAGTTGCTCGACCTCATGCATCAGTGCCGGGTGCGTAGCGCCATCGAGACCGCCGCGCAGAGCCCCACGTTCCTCGGCCGCATGATGACCGTGGCGCTGCCGCACTTCGACGCCACCAAAGGCGAGACACTCGGTCGTGAAGATGTGGAAAGCGCGATGGCGGATTTTGCGGGCAACGAGATGCGTCCGTATCAAAAGTGGATCAGCAACTTCTCCGTCCTGGCGCAGATCTCGCCCATGCTCGGGCTGTTCGGCACGGTGGTGGGCATGGTGGGTGCCTTCGAAATTCTGGCGCAGACCGGTGGTGCCGAGCCCTCCAAGCTCGCGGGTGACATTTCGGTGGCCTTGCTGACGACCTTTGCCGGTTTGTTCGTGGCGATCCCTAGCCTCGCTCTTTTCTACTTCTTCAAAAACCGCCTCAATGACCTGGTGGCCGAGTCTGTGGCGGCGGCGAACGAATTGCTCGATGCGTGCGTGAACTCCGCTCATGGCGAGGCCAAGGCCGCCAAGATTCCCGAAGGCATCGCGATGTGATTTTTCCGCACTTTCGACGCATTTCACGCGATGAAGAAAAAGCTGACCAGCATCAAAGGGCTCGAAGATGAGTGCAAAATGGACTCCTCGTCGATGATCGACATGGTGTTCCAGCTCATCCTGTTCTTCATGGTCAGCTCCCGCATGCTGACGAACCAGATCGATCCGCGTGTCGAACTGCCGGTGGCGACGAACGCCCGCCCGCCGGAAGAGGCCGCCGGGCGTATCGTCCTGCATGTCTATGACGACGGCACCTTCGGCAAGGACAACAAAGAACCGCTGCCGGACATGGCCGCCGTGACCGAGTACGTCACTCAGCGCAAGGAGAAGGTCGATGCTGGCACCACGCCCAAAGTGCTGCTGCGGGGCGACAAGCGCAGCATCGTGAAGTTCTCCAAGCAGGCCGTGAAGGCCTCCGGGGATGCCGGAGTCAGCACCATCATCTTCAGCGCCTTCCCGGCGGCGAAAAAAGGTTAGCAGCACCCATTTCAGACCCTCATGGCCAAAAAGAAACGCTTCGAATCAGAACAAGTGGAGGATCCGGCACTGGACATCTCCTCGCTGATCGACGTGAGCTTTCTGCTGCTGATCTACTTCCTCGTCACCTCGACGCTGGAGCCGCGTGAGTCGGATCTGAGCATGGAAATGCCCACGGACAGCGGCAAGGCCAGCAGCATTCAGATCGACCCCTTAAAAATCCGCCTCACCGCCACAGGGCAGATCTCCATCGCCGACCAGATCATGGCGGATGACGCCCAGATGGAGTCGGAGTTGGACCGCTACAAGCAGCTCACCGATGCCACGAACAAAAAGCCGCTCGTCATCGTCACCTCCGACGATGAGGCGAAGCAGCAGCGCTTCATCGACCTGATGAACGGCCTGGCAAAAGTCGGCATTACCACGATCACACTCTCTGGATTTGAGAAAGGGAAGTAGCCTATGAAGTTCGCCGTTCTCCGTTCGCTGTTCGCTGTTCTCGTGCTGGCGCTGCTCTCTGGAGCTCCGGCGCACGCCCAGACCGAGGATCTGAACATCCAGACGCTGTTTGAGAAGGCCGGCAGTCTGATGGAGGAAGGGAACTGGGCCGGGGCGCTCATCCCGCTGGAGACCATCATGAAGGAGTACGGCCCCAGCGGTTACACCGACTTCGGTCCGGCCTTCGGCGTGATGCATTACCGCCACGGCTTCTGTTTGAAGAATTTGAAGCGCCTCGACGACGCGCTCAAAGCCTACGAGGCCTGCTACACGCAGGGAAAAAACGCCAAGGACACGCCCAAGGACAAGCTGAACCCGGTGTGGGAGCTGTCGCTGCTCGAAATGGCCATCATCAAGCAGGCGCAGGGCAAGTATGCCGATGCGATCAAGGATTACGAAGCCTTTGCCCGTCAGCCTGCGCCCGCCGGGACTTACGATGACGCGGCTTTTCGTGTGCAGGTGGCCTCGTGCTACTCCAAAGCGGGCATGCCGGACAAGGCGAAGGGTCTGCTGGACCAACTCATCACCGGTGCGGGTGGAGTGACACCGAAGGCGGACGGTGTGTTCCGCGCGTTTCTCTCACTGCTGGACAGTTGGACGGCCAAGGACGCCACCAATCATGCGGAGACTGAAAAAGCGGCTCACGGCTTCATCGACCAGCATGGTGCCAAGCTGAAGCTCTCGCCCTTTGACATGGCGCGGTTTGATTTCAACGCCCGCCTGCTCAGCGTGGCTCGCGCTGCCTCGGAAAGCGAACAGCAGACGCTCGCCATCCGCCTGTTGAGCCTCATGGCAAGTGGCAGCGACATTTTGCATGATCTGAATGGCCGTGCGCTGCGCTATCGGGGCCGCGTGCCTGAGCTGCTCAAAAAGGAAATCGAGAAATACACCGCCCAGGTCCAGGATGACGACAGCATCGACTGGATCGCCCTGCTCACGCTGGCGGGCTGCTATGAGCGCCTGGGGAATTTTGCCGCAGGTTACTCCATCTATTCGTATGGCGTTACCGCCGCGCCAAAGAGCACGCATCGGCCCATGATGTTGTTCGGCGCGATGCGCACCGCGCTGGCCACCGGCCAGCAGGATCTTTCAAAGGCGCTCGGCGAGCAGTTTCGCAAGGAGTTCCCGCAGCATGAGTATGCTGGCAATGTGAACACGCTGCTGCTGGAGAACGTGTTTTTCTCGAAGCAATACCAGCAGGCCGTCGAACTGGCGGAAAACATCCGCAAACCGCTGAAGCCGGACTCCAAAGACCGTGATCTGACGGATTTCGTGATCGGCGCGTCGTTTTTCAATCTCGGCCGCACGGAGGAGGCGCAGAAGGAGCTGGCCTCCCATGCCCAGCGCTTTCCACAAAGCAAGTTCAAGGAGGCGTCACGCTATTTCGAGGCATCCAGCCTCGTGCGTTTGAAGAAATGGCAGGAGGCCGGGCCGAAGCTCGATTCCTTCAACAAAGACTTCCCGGAATCCGAATACATCGGTTTTGCGCTGCTGGACCGCGCCACTTCGCATTTCCAGCTCGCTGAATACCAGAAGTGCCTGGAGGTCGTCGCGGATCTCGAAAAACGGCGTCCCAACCTGCCGGACCTCGATCGGGCGCTGGCGATGCGGGGTGACTCGCACCTCATGCTCAACGCGAACGAAAAGGCCGAGGCGGCCTACTTGAAAGCGCGTGAGCTGGGTGAGGCGGCTGAGGGCGAATCCCACAAAGCCATCGTGGGCCGCGTGCTGGTGCAGCTCATTCGCGTGGCCAACGCCCTGAAGAAACCCAAAGACGTCATCAAGTATTACGACGAGTACATTGCGAAGTACAGCGGCGGATTTTACGATGCCGAGGTCATCGTCGGCTCATTGGAGCCGCTCAAAGAGGCGAAACGCGGCAAGGAAGCGCTCGACGCGCTGGAAAAGGTGATCGTGCGGCTTGGCAGTGGCGACACAGGCGCCGGCATTGAGGAGGCCATCGGCTCTTACACACAGAACTACCTCGACATTGTCGGGGCAGAGCCACTGCTCGAGCGCCTGACCAATTTCGTCCCCCAGGACGGTGTGAAGATCAACAACACGCTGCGAGCCTGGCTGAACATGGCGAAGATCGACCTGCTGGAGAACGACAGCTACAAAGACAAATTCCCCAAGCGTGCCGCCCAGATTCAAGTGGCCTACGAGGATCTGCAAAAATTCAACAAGGTGGAGCTCTCATTTTATATCCTCGTCAAAGTGGGGCGTGATCTGGCGGATCGAGGGCAGGACAAGCAAGCGCTGGAGTGGTTCAAGGCGGTCATGGATCGCGGCCAGTCGGAGCATTATCCGCTGGCCCTCATGGGCAAGGCGCGGGTGCTGGCGAAGACCGGCGAGGCCGGCAGCTTCCAGGAGGCTGTGAGCGCTTTTGATCAAGTGATCAGAGAATTGCAGGACAAGCCTGAGTACGTTGAGGAGGCCATGATCGACAAGGCGCGCATTTATTACAACCGCAAGCAGTGGCAGGAGGCTGCCGACACGCTGCTCGCGATGGCCAAGGACAAGC
>Ga0209573_1004678_pt1 | contig 13175 bp, 9 predicted proteins | sample TNRBio252014_DNA_FD_185870 | JGI IMG/M metagenome (GOLD analysis project Ga0209573, IMG submission 185870) | Wastewater treatment Type I Accumulibacter community from EBPR Bioreactor in Madison, WI, USA - TNR Reactor_6/25/2014_ DNA (SPAdes)... | ecosystem: Engineered > Bioreactor > EBPR >...
CCCGCGACATCCCCCCGGCCAGCCGGCTGACGCCCGGCGCGGTGCCGGCGTTTCGCGGCAACGTGATGCTGCCCGAGGGCGCCGCGGCCAATTTCGTGTTCGTTCGCGCGCGCGACGGTTTTGTGCTGCAGGAACTGCCGTTCGCCATCGAGCTGAAGGATTTCCAGGTTGCCTACTACGATACCGGTCAGCCGAAATCTTTCGTCAGCCAAGTGCTTATCCATGATCGGGAGCATCTGGGCGAGCAGCCCATGGAAGCGACCATCCGCGTCAACCACCCGCTCACTTATCGCGGTTATTCGATTTACCAGTCCGACTTCGGCGACGGCGGCTCCAAGCTGGATCTGCGCGCCTGGCCGTTGACCGTGGCCCGGCTGGAGCCGACCGAAGCCAAGGGTACGGTGGGCAGTTCCCTGAAAGTGGGCGGCTCGAATGGAGCGCTGACCCTGGAACTGGACGACTTCCGCCTGTTCAACCTGCTGCCGGAACCCGACGCCCGACCCGGCGAGCGCAAGTTCCGCAACTTTGGTCCCAGCATTGGCTTCAAGCTGCGCGACGCGGCCGGCGAGGCTCGGGAGTACTTCAATTACATGGCGCCGGTGCAACTGGAAGGCCGCTGGTTTTTCATCAGCGGCATGCGGGCCCAGCCCGGCGAGCCATTCACCTATCTGCATATTCCGGCGGACCCGAACAACAGTCCTGAACGCTTCCTGCGCTTCAATGCCCGCTTGCGCGATTCCGACTGGCTACAAGGTATTCTGGCCCGTGCCGTGCCGGTGGCGGACGAGAGCCAGGAATACCGCCGCGACCTCGAACGAGTGCGACTGAGCCTGGTCGAACTGTTCGCTCAGGGCGGAACCGCCGCGGTGGCGGAGCGGGCCAAGACGGTGGTGCCAGCCGAACGGCTGCGGGAGGCGAGTGCGCTGTATCTCAATATCCTGCGCGATACCCTGGCCCAAGTTTTCATCGAAGTGCTGCGCGAGGAGGGGGTCGACGTCGAGCATGGCGTCGGCGAGCCCGAGGAAACGTTTTTCAACGACGCCGTGTCCACGTTGTCCGCGCTGCCGAGCTATGCCTCGCCCTTCTACCTGCAACTGAGCGGTTTTCAACAGGTGGAGGCTTCCGGCTTGCAGGTTACCCACAGTGGTGGAGTCAGCGTGGTCTACACCGGCTTTGCTTTATTGGTCATCGGTGTCTTTATCATGTTTTATACTTCGCATCGTCGGGTGTGGGCTTGGCTGGCGATCGAGGAGGGGATGACCCGGCTGATTCTGGCCGGGACCGGCAACCGCCGCCAAGCCGAATTTGCCCGCGAGTTCGCCGGGTTGCGGACAATGTTCGAGCGGCGGCTGGGACCATCCGAGGAAGAACGATTCGCTCCGTCCGCTATCCCGTCCCCGGACGCGCAGGCGGCGGATGCCGGGGCGAAGTAGCGATAGCGATGAGAGGAGCGGAATGGCAATGGCGGTAACACGCGAAGCGATGTTGGACCAGTGGGAGCAGCCGTCCTTTTGGCGCTGTTTGACGATCGGGGACGGGTTGTGGATGCTGTTGGCGGCGGCCGGTTCGATCCTGGTTTGGTGGCTCTATCGCTCGTACATGGATGGCTACGAGATCGCCATCCAGGCCGGTAGCACCTTGGGGCTGATCGCTTGGGGACTGTACTGGAAACCGGTGCGGTTATTCGCCCTGGCGGTGGCGGTGCTGGCGACGCTGGCGCTGTGGCGCTACGGCGCGGATTACGCGTTGCGCCACAGCGATTTCTGGCTCAAATACTTCTTGGAAAGCCAGGTTGCGTTCATGTGGATGAGCGCCTTGTACGTACTGGCCACCGTCACCTATTTCGTCGCGCTGCTCGGCCGTTCCGACTTCATCGGCAAGACCGCGACCGCCTTGACCTGGACGGCGACGGTCATGGGTTTGACCGGCCTGCTGGTGCGTTGGCGCGAATCCTATCTGCTGGGGGCCGACATCGGCCATATCCCGGTCAGCAACCTGTACGAAGTGTTTATCCTGTTTGCGCTGATTACCGCGCTGCTCTATCTCTTTTACGAGGATCGCCACCGTACCCGCGCCATGGGTGGTTTCGCCCTGCTGGTGATCAGCGGAGCCGTTGCCTTCCTGCTGTGGTATACCTTCGACCGCGAAGCCCAGCACATTCAACCGCTGATTCCGGCTTTGCAGAGCTACTGGATGAAGATCCATGTGCCGGCCAACTTCATCGGCTACGGCGCGTTTTCCTTGGCGGCGATGCTCGGGGTGGCCTACCTGCTGCGATCCGGCGTCGAGGCGCGTTGGCCGGATGGCTTGCTGGCGCGAGTATTGCCACCGCTGGAGTTGCTGGACGATGTCATGTACAAAGCCATCGCGCTGGGGTTCGCCGCCTTCACCATCGCCACCATTCTTGGTGCGCTATGGGCGGCCGAGGCCTGGGGTGGTTACTGGTCCTGGGATCCCAAGGAAACCTGGGCACTGATCGTCTGGCTGAACTATGCGGCCTGGCTGCACCTGCGGTTGACCAAGGGCTGGCGTGGTACGCCGATGGCTTGGTGGGCGGTGATCGGCCTGCTCGTGACCTTGTTCGCTTTTCTGGGGGTCAACATGTTTCTGTCGGGGCTGCACTCCTACGGCACGCTGTAAAGCCGGTCCGCCACCCCGTTTCCGCCAACCGAAATCGAGAGAATTCCCGCGATGCCGAACCCATTTCGTCGCCTGCTGCCGATCATACTGGCCTGCGCGTTGCCGCTGGCCGTTGCCCACGCCGCCGATCCGGCCACGCCGCCGTTTGAGGAGGGTAAGGATTATGTGCGTCTATCGACGCCGGTGCCAACAGATACGCCTGGCAAAATCGAAGTGATCGAGATGTTCTGGTACGGTTGCCCACACTGTTTCGACCTGGAGCCGAGTGTGCGGGAATGGCTGAAACACAAGCCCGACAACGTCGCCTTCGTGCGGATTCCGGTCGCGTTTGGCGCAAGTTGGGAGCTTGGTGCCCGCGCCTACTATGCCGCCGAGGCTTTGGGTGTGCTGGATCGGATTCATGAGCCCTTGTTTGAGGCCATGCATCAGCACAAGCTGAAGGACGAAAATGACCTGGCGGCGTTCTGCGCCGAGCACGGGGTCGATCAGGATGCCTTCCGCAAGGCCTACTCCTCGTTCCAGACCGAGACTCAATTGCGTCGTGGCAACCAACTGGCGCAGCGTTACGGGGTGCGAGGCGTGCCGGCGGTGATTGTCAACGGCAAGTACGATGTGCGCTCGCCGCGCATGTTCGAGGTCGTGGATTTCCTGATTGTCCAGGAAGCCGCCGCGCCCGGAGGCTAGCGGCGCGCGATGAGCGACCAAGGCGAACCGCGCCGCTTGCGGCTGCTCAGCTACAACATTCAGAGCGGGTTGACCACCCGCAAATATTCCCAATATTTCACCCGTAGTTGGAAACATCTGGTGCCGGTGCCGTCGCGGATGAGCAACCTGGACGGTATCGCCCGGGTGTTGACCGACTACGACCTGGTGGGCTTGCAGGAAGTGGATGCCGGCAGTCTGCGTAGTGGCTTTGTCAACCAAGTCAAATACTTGGCGGATTATGCCGGCTTCGAGTACATGTTCGATCAATCCAACCGCCGGATCGGCATGATTTCGCAGCACGGTAATGCGGTGCTCAGCCGCATCCGGCCGACCGCCATCACCGAACACAAGTTGCCGGGGCTGATTCCGGGCCGAGGCGTGCTGGAAGTCCGGTTCGGCGCGGGGAAGGATGCCTTGCATGTGCTGATCGTTCATATGGCGCTGGGTCGGCGCGGGCGACTGTTGCAAATCGAGTTTCTGGCCAATTTGATGCGCGATTACCGGCACATCGTCCTGATGGGCGACCTCAATTGCCGGTCGGATAGCCCGGAGATGGGGACATTGTTGGCGACGGCCCATCTGTGCGAGCCGGTGCCCGGACTGCAAACCTTTCCCAGTTGGCAGCCGGACCGACATCTGGACCATATTCTGGTGTCGCCGTCCATCGCGGTCGAACGGGTGGAGGTGTTGAACCACGTTTTTTCGGATCATCTGCCGATCGCCATGGAAGTGCGATTACCGGAGGAATGCAGGGTAAGGGAGCCAGAAGACAAGGATCGGATCGAGGAGCTGCACTCGCTCCTCTGAGATTTTCCAACGGCCTTTATTCCCTTGAATTCAGAACAGTTCTGGAATGTGTTGGAACAGCGCATCGGCGTGGTGACCGGCCGGCGTTTCGTCGCTCGACAGCGCCAGCCACTCGGTGGCGGTTGCATCAATCAGGCGTGGCGAGTTGGGGACGGCGAACGGGATTTTTTCGTCAAGACCAATAGCGTTGCCGTTGCCCAGACCATGTTCGAGGCGGAGGCCGCCGCTCTGGCGGAACTGGCCGCGACCGGGGCCGTGCGTGTGCCCTTGCCAGTCGAGCATGGTACCGCCGCCGGGTTGGCTTTTCTGGTGCTGGAATACCTGCCGCTGGGCGAAGTCGGAACGCGGGCGCTGGAGATTTTGGGTCGCCGCCTGGCCGCGCTGCACCGCATTCCCCAACCGTTTTTCGGTTGGCATCGGGACAACACCATCGGGTCGACCCCCCAGCCCAATGAGCGTGGCGATGATTGGATCGCCTTCTGGCGCGAGCGGCGGCTTGGCTTTCAGTTGGATTTGGCCGCCCGCAACGGCCATGGTGGTGAACTGCGACGGCGGGGCGAGCAACTGCTGGCGCGGTTCGCGGAGCTGTTCGCCGGTTACCGGCTGGTGCCGGCGCTGCTGCACGGCGATTTGTGGGGCGGCAACGTTGGTTGCACCGTGGAAGGGGAGCCGGTCATCTTCGACCCGGCCTGCTACTACGGCGACCGCGAGGCGGATCTGGCGATGACCGAGTTGTTCGGCGGTTTTCCTGAACGCTTTTATGCCGCTTACCGGGAAGCGCTGCCGCTGGATGTGGGTTACCCGCAACGGCGGATGCTGTATAACCTGTGCCATGTGCTCAACCATCTCAACCTGTTCGGCGGCGGCTACCGCACCCAGGCCGAGCACATGATCGACCGGCTGCTGGCGGAATTGGGTTGACGGGAGGCAGGGAGCGGCAATAACAAATCGGATGGATTCGATCCGGCGATGGCCCAGCGTTTTGCCCGTCCGATTCGAGTCCAGCCAATCGCTCGTTTCGCCTGTTTATCGATTTCCCGGTTAACGTGATCGCCTTGGATTCACCGAACCGCTGATGCAGGAGAACGCTTGATGCCCACCGCCACCGATCACCTCGAATTGCCCGCCCCGGCACCCGGTACCCGGCGGGCGTTGCGGGTCCATCGCTACGGCACGCCCGGCGCGCGGCCCAAAGCCTATTTCCAGGCCGCCCTGCATGCCGACGAAATACCGGGTCTGCTGGTGGCGCAGCACCTGCTGCGTGGGTTGGAACAGGCGCAGGAACAAGGTCGGATGATGGGTGAGGTGGTGGTCGTGCCGGTCGCCAATCCAATCGGCTTGAGCCAACACTTCAATGGCCGGTTGTTGGGTCGCTTCGATGGCGAGGGCAGCGGCAATTTCAATCGCGGTTTTCCCGATCTGGCACCGCTCGCGCTGGAGCGATTGCGGGGGCGGTTGCGCGCCGATCCGGCCGACAATGTGGCATCGATCCGCGCGACCTTGCGGACGGTGCTGGCCGAACAACGAGCGGCGCGGGAGGCGGACGCGCTCAAGCTGGCGCTGTTGGGGCAGGCCATCGATGCCGATTTCGTCTTCGACCTGCACTGCGACGGCGAGGCGCTATTGCATCTGTATGCATCGCGCTGGCAGGCGGACGAGGCGCGGGCGCTGGGCGCGGAACTGGGCGCGGCGGCGATTTTGCTGGAAGAGGAGCCGGGCGGCAATCCGTTCGACGAAGCCTGCGCCGGTCCGTGGTGGAAACTGCGCGCGGCGCTGGCGACGGAAGGCCCGGTGCCGCTGGCCTGTTTCGCGACCACGGTGGAACTGCGCGGGCAGGCGGATGTGAGCGATGAATACGCGGCGGTCGACGCGGCGGCATTGCTGCGATTCTTACGGCGGCGTGGCGTGATCGCCGGCGAGCCGGAGCCGTTGCCGGAACCGCGTTGCCAGCCGACCCCACTGAATGGGGTGGACGTGCTGACCGCGCCGGTCGCCGGCGTGCTGGCCTATCGCAAACATCTGGGCGATGCGGTATCGGCCGGCGAGGTGGTGGCGGAGCTGGTGGACCCGCTCGGCGAACCGCTTGGCGCGGCTCGCTGGGCGGTCCGTGCCGCGACCAGCGGTCTCTTGTTTGCCCGCATGGGCGAGCGACTGGCGCGACCCGGACAGAAATTCTGCAAGGTGGCGGGACGGGAACCGTTGAGTTACCGCCAATCCGGAAAGCTGCTGGAAGATTAGACCAGCGATAGCGGTGCGGCGACCCGGCCAGACGACGGTCTCGGCGGGCGGGTTTCGCCGCTTTTGGGTGGAATCGGGGGAAATCGCGCGGCGCGCGCGCCCCACTGGAGGATGCTCACAGAGGTTTGGCACAATTCGCCACAAAGCTATTATGCTTGCGCACAACACTAAGATCAGCAAGGCATTCGATAGGGGAAGCATGATGAGACCCGCCGTTTGGAACAATAAAATCCATGTCTTTGGTCTTGTGTTACTGCTGGTGGCGAGTTTGGCGAACGCGGCGGATCCCGCCCGAATGGAAACGCTGACCATTGGCGGAACGGGCTCGGCAATGCCGCTGATCGAGCAATTTGCCCAGGCGTATGGCAGCCTTGAGCCGAACGTCAAGGTGCGGGTCGTCGACCCGCCGCTAGGCAGTAACGGCGCGATTCGCGCGGTGCTCGCTGGCGCGGTCGATCTGGCTGTACTCGGCAAGCCGCTGACCGAGACCGAAAAGGCCCAGGGCTGCCAAGATTGGGAACTCGGCCGTACCCCCTTTCTCGTGGTCACCGAGAGGAAATTGCCACTGCCCGGTTTCACCGTCGAGCAACTGGCGGCGATCTACAGCGGCAAGATGACGACCTGGAGCGATGGGTCGCCCATTCGGCTCGTGGTGCGCAACCTGTTCGAATCGGACACGCTCATTCTGCGCAAGATGTCGCCGGACATGGATCGGGCGGTTGACGTCGCCCTGGCACGGCCTGGCATGTTGGTCGCCGCCAATGATCTGGAGAACATAGATCTGCTGGAGAGGACGCCCGATTCGCTCGGCACGAGCAATCTGGCTTTGGTGCAGGCCCAGAATCGCAAGCTCAATGCCCTGCCCATCGATGGCAAGGAGCCGACTCTGGCCGCCATGCGCCAGGGAACCTATCCTTACTCCAAGAGTATTTACCTCGCGCGCGGACCCAAGTTGTCGCCGGTGGCCCAGGGTTTTCTGGAATTCATCCTGTCGGCATCCGGGAAGGAAATACTGGATCGCGCGGGTTATGTGCCCGCCCCGTCTCGGCCGTGAACGCGCCTTCCAGCATCGAACGTCTGCTGACCTGGATGGCCGGCGGTCTGGCGGTGCTGGTCATGGCGGCGCCGCCCACCGCGTTTTTTCTCTGGTCCTATCAGAGCCGTAGTGGCGCGTTGCAAAGCGAGTCTCAACTTCTTGCCACGGTCGTTACGGAGTTTGTTAACAAAAGCACCAATTTGTGGCGCTTCCAGCCCGAACGGTTGACATCGCTGCTGCAACAGTATGGCAATCAGCAGTACGGTTCCGCCGTGATCGACCAGGAGGGAACAGTGATTGCTCACCGGATGCCGGAGCTGGATAGACCTACGCTCACCCACTCTCACCCGATTTACGATTTCGGCGTCGAGGTTGGCGAAGTGCAAGTGGTGGCCTCGTTGCGTGACCTGCTGACGGAAACCGCTTGGATCGTCCTTGCCGGAACGATACTGGGCATCGCGCTTTTTTTTCCGCTTGGATTTGTCCCGGCCCGCGCCTTGCGGCGAACAACGCAGGCGCTCATGGTCAGCGAAAACGCTTACCGGCAGCTCGTCGAGTTATCGCCCGATATGATTTTCATCAGTCGCGATGAAAAAATCATCTATATCAATACCGCCGGCGCCCGGATGTTTGGGGCGGATTCTCCTTCGGCCTTGCTTGGCGCATCGGTCTGGGATCGGTTGCATCCAGATTGCCACGAAGTCGTGCGGGAGCGAATACGGAACCACACGATTGAGACAGTCATCACTTTGCTGGAGGAGCGCTGCGTGCGGATGGATGGCACCGTGTTCCCCGTGGAGATGGCCGCCGCTCCGTTCGTATACCGGGGCAAGCTGGCTTTGCAAGTCGTCGCGCATGATCTGTCCGACCGCAAGCAGACGGAGGCGGCGCTGCGGAATGCCAAGGAAGCCGCCGAGGCGGCCAATCGGGCCAAGTCGGAGTTTCTGGCAACGATGAGCCACGAGATTCGCACGCCCCTGAATGGCGTGTTGGGCATGACGGAGTTGCTGCGGGATACGCCCTTGAACACCCAGCAGCAACGATTCGTGGACATGATCTTGCGCTCCAGCCATGCCCTGCTGGCGACCATCAACGATATCCTGGACTTTTCCAAGATCGAGTCGGGTCGGATGGAGTTGGAAGTCGTGCCCTTCGACTTGAGGGAACTGATGGAAGAGACGGCGGCGCTGCTGGCTGAGCGGGCACACGAAAAGGGTTTGGAACTGATCAACGACTTGCCGTTCAGTCTACCAGCCTCGGCGCAGGGCGACCCGGTACGCTTGCGACAGATCCTGGTCAATCTGGTAAGCAACGCCATCAAGTTTACCAAGCAAGGCGAAGTGGTCATGCGGCTACGCGTATTGGCCCAGGATGCTTCGGGATTGCGTCTGTGCTTCGAAGTCCAGGATACCGGTATCGGGATTGCCCCAGCGGCGTGTACTCGAATTTTCGACGCCTTCACCCAGGCGGACGGCTCCACCACTCGTCATTATGGCGGTACCGGACTAGGGTTGGCCATCGTTCGGCGGCTGGTGCGGTTGATGGAGGGGGAGATCGGCGTGGACAGCACGCCCGAGGTGGGCTCCCGGTTCTGGTTCACCCTCCTGTTGTCACAACCGACATTACGGCCGGCGGCAAGCATGCGGTTACCTTGGCCGGCGCAGCAAGAATTGCGAGGCTTACGGGTGCTGCTGGTGGACGACAATGCCACCAATCGAGAGATGATGCGGCGACAGACGGCGGCTTGGGGCTTGGTCAGCGACGAGGCGGAAAATGGAACCCAGGCCCTGCTTCGATTGCGGGACGCCGCGCGGGCCGGCAAGCGCCATGACTTGGCATTCCTGGATCTGCGGATGCCCGAGCTGGATGGCCTCGAATTGGCGAGGGAAATCCGTGCCGATCCCACGCTGGCCGGACTCAAGCTGGTGCTATTGTCCTCCAGTGGGATGGATACCTGGACCGGGCAGGCGACGCAAGCCGACATACAAGGCGTTTTATACAAACCGGTGCGCCAAGCCGAACTGTATAAAATTCTGTGCCGATTGCTGGGGCGAGCGGCTGATCCGAATAGTCGGCTCCGGGCGTTGCCCACCACGGGTTCGTCCCAATTCACCGGCCGGGTGCTGGTTGCCGAGGATAACCCGGTCAATCAGGAAATGGCCTTGGCGGTACTGCGCGCGCTGGGTTGTCAGGTTGAGGTGGTGGCCAACGGTCAGGAAGCGGTTGAAGCCGTGGCTCGAACCCAGTATGACCTGCTTTTCATGGACTGCCAGATGCCCGTGCTGGACGGTTTTGCCGCCACCGCCGCCATCCGCCACTGGGAACAAGTCCAGGGTCGACCGCGTCTCCCGATCATTGCCCTGACCGCCAACGTCGTCAAAGGCTTCCGGGAACAGTGCCTGGCGGCGGGGATGGATGATTATTTGAGCAAGCCGTTTACCCAAGAACAATTGGTCACCATGCTGGATAGCTGGTTGCTCGTTGAGGAAAGCAACTCGCTGATGCCCGCTTCGCGGTTGCCGCCCGTTTCCTCGCGGTCGCCAACGGCGAGCACGGCGATAACGGCCGCTGACCCTGAAGTTGCCGCGCCGGTCAATCCAAACCGCCGGTCTTCGCCGGGGCGGACCGTATCCCCACTGGACGAGCGGGCGTTGGCCCAAATCCGCGCTTTGCAGCGGCCCGGCCAGCCCAGTGTGCTGGGTGGCGTCATCGACCTCTATCTGGACAACGCGCCCACCTTGCTTCAGCAAATGCGCGAGGCCATCACCGCCGGGGATGGCGAAGCGTTGTACCAGGCCGCTCACGGGTTCAAGTCGAGCAGCGCCACTCTCGGAGCGACTCGGTTGGCGGCCGTGTGCGAGGACTTGGAGCGCCGAGGGCGGAACCGATGTCTGGAAGATATCTCCGCCTTGCTATGGGAGGCGGACCGCCGTTATATGCGAGTGCGGGAAGCACTGGTCGTGGAGATGGAGAAAGAACGGCAATGAACTGGCATTTGTCAGCGCATGATGATGAATCGCCCAATCCCTTCGGACGCAACGCTTTCGCCGGTTTGATCCGGGGTCGTGGCGGGTGGGTTCGAATCGATGCCTTACTGCTTGATTGTCGTCGTATTCGGCCAAAATGGAGTCGCCGATGAGTATTGATACCGTTGCCGCGCCAGCCAGGATTTTGGTGGTGGACGACGATCCCGTGACCCGTTTCCTGGTGATCGGAGCCCTGGAGCAGGCCGGTTTTTGTGTCGAACAGGCTGAGAATGGTCGTCAGGCACTTGTGGCTTGCGAGCGGATCGACTTCGATCTCATCACCTTGGATGTCATGATGCCCGAGCTGGATGGATTCGCGACCTGCGTCGAACTGCGCCAGCGGCCCAGGGGAGTGCAGGTACCGATCCTGATGATGACCGGTCTGGACGATTATGAATCCATCAACCAAGCGTTCAAGGCCGGTGCAACCGATTTCATCACCAAGCCCATTAACTTTGTCCTGCTCGAATATCGGGTCCGGTATCTGCTACGGACCAGCGCGGCGATGGTCAGCCTCTACGACAGTGAACGTCGGCTCGCCACCGCCCAGCGCATTGCGCGGCTGGGATATTGGGATTGGAGCCATGATCAGGAGTTTCTCCATCTGTCGCGGGAAGTTTGCGAAATGCTGGGGCTCGATCCCCAAGCGCCCGAGGTTCCATTCCAGGTGATTCTCAAATGCGTGCATGAGAAGGATAGGAAAATCCTGGATCAATGGTTTGAGGAGATATGGCAGGGCGGACAAGCCAGGGCAATCAGTCACCGACTGGTGGATGCCAGCGGTGGCTTGCGTTATGTCCAGCAACAGATCGAGGTCGTCCTGGATGCGTCCGGCCGCCCTGACCGCTTATATGGTACCCTGCAAGATGTCACCGATCTGCGCCAGGCGGAGGAACGGATTTGGCAATTGGCTTTCACCGATAGCCTCACGCAACTGCCCAACCGCGAGCTATTCAAGGATCGTCTCGATACGGCGCTCAAGCTGGCCAAGCGCCACGGTCGCCAGCTCGCACTGTTGTTCCTGGACCTGGACAATTTCAAGCGCATCAACGATACCCTGGGGCACAATGTGGGCGATCACCTGCTTCAGGCGACGGCCGAGCGGCTGAAGTTGAGCATTCGCGCCAATGATTCGGTGGCGCGGAACCCGATGGAAGAGCAGGACGAGAGCATCGCCCGGTTGGGAGGCGACGAATTTACCGTGCTGCTGCCCGAGATTCAGCGCAGCGAGGATGCCGCCAACATTGCCGAACGGATTCAGGAGCGCCTGTCGCAACCGCTCGCCCTGGATGGTCACGAAATCATCGTGACCCCCAGCATTGGCATTGCCGTCTTTCCGCAAGACGGGGAGACGTCGGAAGCATTGCTCAAAAGCGCCGACATGGCCATGTATTCCGCCAAGCGCCAGGGCCGAAATCTCTATCGGTTTTACAATGCCGCTCTGAATGAAGCCGCTCACAAGCGCCTGACGATGGAAACCCAGTTGCGCAGGGCGATCGAGCGAAACGAATTCTCCCTGTATTACCAGCCCCAACTCGATCTTCCAAGCGGTCGCATCTGTGGCGTCGAAGCCTTGGCGCGCTGGACGAATGAGCTGCTGGGAACGGTGCCTCCTCTCGAATTCATTCCGCTCGCCGAGGAAACCGGGCTGATCATCCCCATCGGCGAATGGGTCCTGCGCACCGCCTGTCGGCAAGCCAAGGCTTGGGGGTGCGGGATCGATCCGATGCGAATGGCGGTCAACATTTCCGTGTTGCAGTTCGTGCAGCCCGGTTTCACGGGACTGGTGGCGCAGATTTTGGAGGAAACCGGTCTCGAACCGGCGGCGCTGGAACTCGAAATCACCGAAAGCTTGTTGATGAAGGATCCGGAAGGGGCGTTGCGCACGCTTCGGACGCTCAAGAACCTGGGCGTGCAATTGGCGATCGACGATTTCGGTACTGGCTATTCGAGTTTGAGCCGCCTCAAGCAACTACCGCTGGATCGACTGAAGATCGATAAGGGGTTCGTCTGCGAAGTTGATTCGCAGCCCAGCGATGCCGCCATCGCCACCGCAGTGATCGCCATGGCCGAAAGCATGGGGCTGCGGGTTATCGCCGAGGGCGTGGAGAGCGAGGCCCAGTTTCAATTTTTCAAGGCCAAGCACTGCGATGAAATTCAAGGATACTATCTGAGCTGGCCGCTGCCCGCGGCTGAAATTACCACGATGCTTCACAAGCGGTTTGCTCCACATGGTGAAGGTGAGTGATTTTCCCAGCAGACTGGCAAGCTTGGAAACGTTGAGCGATTGCCGGCGGGACAGCAATTGAAAAAGTGCGGGAAGATCGCGGGATGAGGGAGGATGGGCGATACGATGCGCTTGAGCAATTTTCGCCGGTGGTCGCCATGCGCTATGATCGATAAGACCACAAGCCACTATTGCATAGGATAACCTTATGGATATGATTGGATTTCTGATTATTGGCCTGATCGCGGGCTGGATCGCGAGCACCTTCATGCGTGGCGGCAGCATGGGACTGGGCGGCAATCTGGTGATCGGCGTGATCGGCGCCTTTGTTGGCGGTTTTCTGTTCCGCTTGCTCGGTTTTGCCGCAGTCGGTCTGATTGGCCAGCTCATCACCGCCACGGTGGGCGCCATGGTCTTGCTGTACGTGGTGCAAGTGCTCAAGAAAGCCTGAGGTTTTGTAACGCCTCGATTCCGGTTGCTGGAAAGCGACGCAACC
>Ga0209573_1004679_pt1 | contig 13173 bp, 7 predicted proteins | sample TNRBio252014_DNA_FD_185870 | JGI IMG/M metagenome (GOLD analysis project Ga0209573, IMG submission 185870) | Wastewater treatment Type I Accumulibacter community from EBPR Bioreactor in Madison, WI, USA - TNR Reactor_6/25/2014_ DNA (SPAdes)... | ecosystem: Engineered > Bioreactor > EBPR >...
CTAGCCGCCAGTCAAGAATCAGACCCTGATAACCTTTTAGCTTGTTAATTAGAGCTGAGTAACTCTGAAAAGTTGCGGGATGTTCAATATCAATATGTAATTCTTTGGAATGCCTCACGACAATATCTCTGTAAGGCCTCACAGTTGTTATTTCTTCGTCATCTAGATAAAGATATTTAATAGCCATACGCCTCCAATTGTTCCTTGCTGGCAGATGGAATTTCAATGCGGAAACAGGTGACATATCCGCGCGGAGCTCCAACAAGAGCAATCTCTCCATTGTAAGAAGTTACGATATCTTTGAGAATTTTCAATCCCAAACCTGTTCCTAGTAAATCTTCATCTTCATTTTCGTCTAAATCTGTCAGGCTAGTAAGTGATGTAGTAAAGAATGCATCAAAAATTCGCTCTCGATCCTCCGAGGGAATACCATCACCATTATCTGCGAACTCGATATATATATTCCCTTTTTCTTTACCTGCAATAACTAATATTTTCCCTATATCTCTTCCAGCGCGGACAATTGCTTTGCGGGAATTAGTAAACAGATTAAAGAGAATAGAAGTCCATTCAGATGAGTGCATAGGAATAGTAAAAAGATCGTATCCATGGATTGTAGGTTCAGGAAATTCAATACCACGCCTTTGACAGGCAGGAGTTATAACATCCCAAAATGAACGTAAAATTTTGCCAACGTCTTGGATAGCAGTTTCTCTTCTCGCATTCGCTGAAACTGATTTGTCAAAATATGAAGTGTATGTCCTAAAGCTTTGAATATTGTTCCTTAGTCTGGTGGCTATTTCATATTCTCTTCCCGATTCTGCTTGAATAAGTGAGCTTGCATCGGCTAGCAAAGCAGGAAACATGTGGCGTATCTCATGATTGAATTGCCCAATTGCCAAGCCCAAACTAGCTAAAACCCGCAACATCGAGATTTCATTAATCAGCACTTTGTTTTCTTCAACCTGCACTTTGGTGATTTCTTCCAACGAAGAAATCGTGTCCAATACAAGTTGCTCAACACTGGGTTGTGCATTTGATTTTGTTACCGATGTATTGTCGCTTGACGATTTTATGTCGGTTAAGATTTGCTTAAGATTTTCCGTCGTTTTCTTTAGGCGATCTTCTATAGGAATAACACGAGCTGTGGGACGCAGTTTCTTTTCGCGCAACTCTGCAATACGTAGAACAGCCTCAGTTAAAATGCTTTGTAAAAAAACAGTTAATTCTTGAAATGCCAGATTGTCTATTAAACCCGTTCTGCTGGATGTTTCTTCGAATATATTGCCTTTGGGGTCGACTAACTCTACAAACCCGAAAAAATTCCGATTCCTTCCAGGCGGTAGGATTTCACGCCTTGCTGTTCTGGCATCCAATCCAAGCCAGTCATTCTCAGGTTCACCAAATGGCAAAACACGAAACCCATTTCTGTAAACCCTGATACCACCACGTTCTTTTGCTAAACTTGTTATTAAGGTATTTAAGTGTTTAGGTAAATAATTTGTTTGGCTAGTATTGTATATATAATAGAACGCACGTAAATTAATATTTCTCAATCTCTCAAACTTAAATGGTTCTTTGTTTTTTCCGTCTTTCGAATAATTTTTCTTCTCCTTAATACCTAATTGCTTACTTTTTAATGTCCAGCTTCCATAACCTTTTTCATCAACGCTTGCTTCAATATTAGCAAGAGCATTTTCAAATATCAATTTGTCCGCGCTTGCAACTTCAAGTTTTTCGTTTGAGGTTGTATTGTATATTTTTATTTCAAACCCTGGATCACGACTATCCATTTCCAGGATTTTAGAAATCGGAAATGGCTGCACTAGATCCGTCAAATACCTGTAGACTCTTTCCAATGATGCAATAGTCCAACCATCTTCAAGATCATCTACTACAATAGTAGTGCCTTGATTTTTGATCTTTTCAACTTCAATAATTTGATTGGAGATTGTTATCAAATCAGAGTTTTCTTTAAATTTTGACCAATTAATTTCTACCTTCAGGGCAGAAATGCTCTTTCTTGTCTGAGTAATTATTATTATTTTTTTCCCTAACCTGTGTGCGGCAAAACGTCCAATCCCCTTTTTCCCTGCCCGAAGGCGATGAAACTTAGGGGAATATGGCTGGCGAATTTTTTCCGTTGTAGACAGACGCATGAAACCCGCAATTAGCTGTTCGCGAGTCATCCCCTGTCCATCATCTTCGATAATCAATCTTCCACCAGCTAATTCTGCATTCTCGAAATTGAGGGTAACCTGGGTAGAGTCTGCATCGTACGCATTCTTTACAAGCTCTGCAACAGCCGTCTCTTTTTTTACAACTAACTCACGCCCTAAACGGCTAATATGACTTGCGTCAACTGAAAATCGGACATTATCTTCATCAAACTCGGATAACTCCAGTGTCAATTCTAAGAAGCGTCCATAATCAAAATCTTCAGTCTCCAACTGTTTAAGAAGTTGCTTACGAAGTTTATCGGCGTTTGTGCTTATTGCCATAATTTACTCCCTTGGCTTTTTTAATGGTGCTCGTCTATTTCGAATCGATTGTAGTTCTTTTTCAAGAAAAGAATAGGAATATCCTATTTCGTCCGGAAGGAATTGAAGAAGAAATTTATCGGCTAACTTTTGCGCTTGTTGATTTAAGTCTTGCCTAAGAAGTTTATCAATGCTTGCAATTGTGTTGTTGATTTTCTTCATTTCAATTTTAGGCATCATCAATTTTATTTTTATTGCTTCCGATGGTTCGTGTTTTAAAACACCTGCGCCATAAGTGCGCCCTGCAATCTCAGCAGATAATTGACTAAAGGTGCTCAAAATTGATATTGAAGCAAGTTTCAAGTCTTTTTCGGATACACCTTCTCTTAGATAAAGTCTGTGAATTGAATTTGTAGAATTTACTTTTGCTTTATTAACGATAATCCAAGTTCCTTTATTTTGCATATATGGAAAAAAAGCATCAGGGATTCGATTGTCGTTAAAACGATGCCAAATTCCCGAACGTTTTCTTCGGGTAAAGGTAGCCATGGTATTTATCTTATCTTTAGGAAATGTTTCCAAGTATTCTAGTAGTTTACCGTCTATTTTACTCACTTTGGTTGTGTCCACTAACAGACAGTCTTCTCCAACATGGCAGATGTTTCCAATATCTTCCATATCTAAAATCAAGCCTTTGGCAAATCTGAATTTGGTTAGAATATAACTTGCCACCCTGTCAGGCAAACCATATTTCTTCCAACTTTCAGAATTCAGAATAAAAAACGAATTTGCACCTGAAACGATCCCGATTTGAACGTCAAACAAATCGCCTAATGTTTTTGTTGATGTGTCACAGGATATCTTCTCGAAGAGTTTTTTTGCTTCGGCATTTGATAATTTTCTTCCAGGCAGCGAGTCTATATTAGTTTTTATTTTATTGCTTTTCCATCGTTCAATAACTTTGTCAATTTCACTTGCCTTGGATGCACGGACAATCTGCATACTTGGCTTTGGGTTAGATTCGATTAATCCTTCACATAAAGTTATTACGCTAATTTCCTCAGTGCCAGCACTAATAAAAAGCCTTTCGTGAAGATTAATCAATAGACATTTTTCAAACCGTTTCGACAAGATCTTGCGAACTTGCTCTGAATAATCAGAGTACAAAAAACTGCTTGGCAAGACCCAAGCCATTCGCCCCCCCGGTCGAAGAAAGTTCAAACTGTGCAACACAAAATAAGCCCATAAACTAGCCCGCCCACCAAGTTCTAAATCTGCATTATTTAAAGTTTCAAGCGCTGACTTTTTCTGGTCAACGGACATATTGTGGTGAGAAACATAAGGAGGATTACCAACTACAGCATCAAACCCTTTCTCGCTACCTGAAAATGAGCTTAAAGAAAGGCTCAAGAAATCTTTTTGTTTAAAATGCCCGTTTGGATTTGCAAGAAATGTTGAAAGAGTACTAAACGCTGATGGGTCGACATCTGCACCATATAGTCTTTTTTCGGCAATCGCTTTTTGTAAACCAAGTTCAACAAACCTCGAACGTGAAGATTCAAGAAAATCACAGCCACCAAAACTAGGTTCTAAAACCTTGTCGTTTTTTGACCTAATTGCCCACTTGCAAAGAACATCAGCAACACGTTTTGGCGTGTAAAAAACTCCATATTGTTTTTTCTCTGAAATTTGGCGCGCCATAAGTATGCCCTTATTGATTTTAGTGTCTATTATACCTAATCATAGATATGCATGATAATATCCATTATCTTGCGTAAAACATAAGTTTGCGCAGGAAAAGGCATCGATTTTCTGGGATTATCCCCGCAAAATTTCGCAATACAAGGCGTTGGCTACGGGTAGCGGCTGACTTCAATGCCCTGAGCATTGTATAAAACAGCAGGGTCCAACTCTGAATTATTCCAAATGTTTTCAGAAAAGTTGCAGCTATACCCTGGTCCGGAACCCGCCCATATTCTCAAAGTTTGTCCAGACGCAATAGTCCCAGCCAGTTTACAACGTTGATCGCCACGCTCTGATACCAGTGTCCAATCCGTTATCTCAACCGCACTGACGGAGTTGTTGGCAATATCAACATACTCATCAACCTTGTTAACTCCCACAATAACTATTGCGCTGCCAACCATCACAGGCTGAGTCGGTTGAAGCGCTTGATCTGCCCATAACCCAAGCCCCAACTTCATTGCATTCGATTCTCCCTGGGAGAAGAAATTAGAGCAAGCTACGTCAGGCTTATATTCTTTCGCGTTGGCATAACCCTGATTGACCAACTCAAAGTTGATAAAGGTATCTCCAACAAAAACGAAGCGCAGGAGACGATCGTACCGATCAGTTTCTGATTTGTCGCGATACATGACCACTTCCCTGCCGTTCACGAGCTCGAAGTTCTTCTGACTGGCTTCTTTTCCAAAGTATTCTTTTTCAATGGTGCTTTCAGGTGTGTCGATCCCAATATAGCGGACCGTATAGATTTGTCCGTCCATGCGTACCTTGATCGTATCCCCATCAACCACATCAACGACAGTCCCGACTTGAGGCTGTTGCGGAGCAATACAGGCATGACCGGAAGATAAGGCTGGCGTGGCTGTGAATGTCGGGTTCACTTCAATCGTTGAGGTTGGAAAAGCCGGTTCCTGCGAAGGTAGTGAGGTTGGTGTTTGAGAAGATATCGCCACCAGCGTGGATGTTTCTGTTGGTTGGATGATAAGGGGCGGCGTTGCTGTATATTGTTCAGCAATCGTCGTTGCCATCCCACAAGCCAAGGATGGGATAGCAAATAGCGTCACTGTGACTACACGAATATTCTTCGTATTCCTTATTTTATTCAAGTTGCTCTACTGCCTTTTCTAGATCACGTTTCCCTGGTGTGGTGTAGATTCTGGTTGTGTTCAAATTGGCATGGCCAAGCAAAGTTGCCACACGTTCAAGCCCTACCCCACTATCCACCAAATTCTTGCTGAATGTATGCCTCAATGTGTGCGGAGATACATCTTCGATGTTTGCTCTGCGCGCCAATTCAACCAAGCGCCGATAAACGCCGCTTGGTGAAAGTCGATCTCCCCGTTTGCCTTCAAATAAGGAATCGCTTTTTGCATGGACCTTCATCCACGCCTTAAGAGCATCGCGGGCAGGGCTGTTGAGTGGGATTTCACGATGCTTACCACCCTTTCCCTGGCGGACGATCAGTTTACCTTTGCGGTCAGTGAGTTCGATATCTTTTACCGACAGAGCGCACAATTCTGAAATACGTAAGCCACTGTTCAGCAACAGGATGACGACTGCCTTATCGCGGATTGCCTGTATCTTGGCAGACTCGGTCTGGGCAGCGTTGATGGCTTTTTCGGTTTCACGCACAAGCGCTGCCTGTTCTTTGCGATCGAGCCAGCGCGGAGCCAGACTTTGTTCTTCCACACCTTTTACATCGATGGATGTGCCGCTTAGTTGGGCAAACACTCGCAGGGTGGCGAGATGGCGATTGATCGTTGCGGGCGCGGCATCGCGACTGAGCAGCCATTGACGGTACTCGCGCACATCGGTTGGAGTTAAATTCTTTTCGGTGAGTTTCTCGCCATTGCTTTGGTGAAACCAGCGTGCAAAGGATTGAAGATCGCTCATGTACCCCTGAATAGTCCTTTGTGAGCGATCTTGTTGCTGCAAATAGGCAGTGAATTTGGTTACGGAAGCAGTGTGTACGTAAGTGGCTGTCATAAAGAGATTATAGCAATTTTCAAAGAAACTCGACTCGCCCCGCAAAGCGGGGCGAGAAACCCTTTGGCTTCTTTTTGATCATCACACCTGGCTAACCTCGGCATTTTCAGAAACCCCCTACGCTGCGCTTCGGGGGCAAGCCAGAACACAGAAATCAGGAGGCAGAAAGCAGAAATATCCATCAGAGCCGAGGGGAAACTAAACGAAACCCGATAAAGTTATAGAAGTTAACAGGTACGTCCCAGTCGCGATTCGCACAGCGGACGAGCCTTCGAGTGCCGACCCAGGAGCCGCCGCGAACGGTGCGGTTGGTTTGCTCCGCTTCGTACCATGAAGCCGTCCACTCCCAGACATTGCCTGAGAGATCGCTGATGCCATCAGGTGTATTGCCATCTTTGAATTGACCGACCATGCATGTTCCTGCGTAATCTAAATCAAACGCATATTTTGCATCATCGTCCTGTTTCCAAAATGAGGCGCAATTGACTTTATTCCTATCAAACACATCACCCCAGGCATATTCACGACCTTTGACGCCGCGAGCGGCGCGTTCCCACTCCTGTTCAGTAGGCAGTCGCACCGGGCGCCTCAATTGCTTCGCAAGCCAATTGCTATATGCCTCGGCTTCGAACCAAGTAACGCCCACCACCGGCGCAAGCGGATTGTTCCATTTTATTTCATGCCAGTAATACGGCTCATGTCGTTTTTCAACGGGACGATTGTCAAGCCAGTCTTTATATACTTCATCTGCCTTTGATGAGTAAGTTCCCGTGCGCCATGCCCAGCCATCTGCACTCCATAACTCCAGTTTGTCGTAGCCGCTATCGTCCATGAAGCGTTTGAACTGCAAATTGGTGACGGGATACTTCTGAATGGTAAAAGGTGTTTCGATTTTTTCTTTTTTCTTTTCGTCACCGTACAAGAACTCACCTGCGGGAATCTCAATCCAGGCATCAAGGTCGTTGGGAAGCCAGCCGGTACGCGCCAATGAAAAGCCCGCATCGCGTTGAACAGCAGGTGGCCATTTACGGTTGTACATGGCGTCCATCAATGCTGTTTGAATCTCAGCCGAGGCAACCCTGCCCAAGCCGCTCTCCCCCACATCTTCCAGGCACGCACCTGCCAAAAGGATGTTGTAGCCTGTGTGTTCTTCCGCACATGTCATACCAAGAATGGAGCGGGCAATCTCGCCCGCCGCCAACGGCTGGCGGTTGATCAGCCCTGCCACGCCCACGCTTAATAAGATCGTCTCGCGCCAGGCGGGGTCGGTGAGATGCTCCTGAATGGTTGCAAAGGTCTTACTACGATCGATCTGCCCTGCGCTGACCAAGCCATACGCGGCAAGCGCTTCTTCAAAGGTCAGGTGAATAAATCCGAACTGCCCTTCGCCGCGTTCGACCAGCAGGTTGGAATATTTGCGTACATTCTCCAAAAATTCGCGCGCCTTTTCCCGCGCGGGTCCTTGTTTGAGCCCCCATTGTTCGCCGGTGTAATATTCCGCCAGCCAGTCCTGTAATTGGCGGGCGCTCACCAAGCCTGCGGTGGGGTTTTCTTCGCGGATGCGCAGCGCCAGCGGACCAAGCACTTCAAGCGTGGATTCGTAATCCAGCGATTCGCGCCCTGCACTTTTATCGAGCGCGCTGGCACGGTTCCAGGCTTCGATCAGGGTTTCGAGGTAGCGGTCATATAGTTTGATGCGGCTCTTGGGGAGTTCGACGCCTTGACGCTTGATCAGTGCGAGGATGGTGAGCAACAGCGGATTGGAGGCGAGTCTTTCCACACCCGGGTTGGTTCGCAACGCTTCGAGCAGACTCTCCGTTTCGGCTTTGGCTGCTTGCGCCACTTCAGGCGTATCGCCGAGGGTGCTTTTCTCGAATGCCAGGCACCATTTGTTTGCAAAGGTGCGAATCGCTTCGGGCGTGAAATCGAGCAGGGTGTACAGCGACCAGGCTTGGGCGGAGAGGGAAGCGTCTCTGTATCCGACGATGCGGCTAGTGACGAGGACTCGATTCCCACGTGCGATCACGTCATGCGAGAAGGCCTCCACTTTTTGAACGAGGGATGCTCGATGGCTTTGCACTTCATCCAACCCATCTAGCAAGATGACGGCTTTGCCGTGTTCGATGGCTTCCTTGAACAGCGGCGCAAGCGAGGCAACACCTTCGGCGCGGGCGGCGAAGTATTCGGAGAGGTACGCTTGCAGGTTGATCTCTTTTTGCTGAAGGGCTTTGGCGTAAGCGTTGAGCGGCAGCAGGATGGGCAGGGGCGCGTCTTTGTCTTTGGCAAGACGCAGGGCAAGGTATTTGAGCATGGTACTTTTGCCCGAGCCAGGGTCGCCGAGAACGACCACACGGGTTTTCTCACGCAAGGCTTCTTCGATCTGCATCGGTGCTGCAGACATGCCGCGCCCCATTTCCTGCAAGGCTTCTTCAGGGATGGCGTTCTTGTCGAAACCCCTGCCTGCCACGCGCCGTTCCCAGGTTTCGCCGTCGGGAATTTCGGGACGCGCCAACAATGGGACATACACTTCTTCGAGCGAGAGTTCGCTGGTGATGTTGCGAAGTTGGGGGATGCCTTTGAAATCGAGCGCGCGGTAACTGCGCTCAAGGTGCGCAAGGTAATCTTTGCGCAGTTGGGCAAGATCGGGCGGCGGGGTAAATGCGCCGATATACTGAACAAAGAGGTTGTACTGGTCGCCCGCGATGAAGTCACGCTGGGTGTTGATGTCGTTTACTTGGATCGGTTTCTTCGGCATTTCGCCTCCGTGAGAAGATGAACCTGCGACAACGTTCACGCCAAGTTTAACTTACTTTGGCGTTACCAGAGGACACAGGTTCGGGTTGATATTTGGCACCCCCTCCCCTAAAAAGAGAGGGGGAAGGAACCGGGGAACGACGGCGCTGGCTCTGATGGTTGTGCCTCGCCTACCTCCACAAGAGGACAGGCTTTATCGGCAAAAGATTGCTTCGGGCGGTGAACCTGCCCGCGCAATGACAGGGAAATCAGAGTCATGGGAAACTAAACGAAACCCGATATTGTTATTGAAGTTATCAGGTACGTTCCTGTTGCGATTCGCACAGCGGACGTTCCTTCGATTGTTGTTCCAGGAGCCGCCGCGATTCCATCGTGCCCCAACGAAACAGACGACTAAGCCTGAGCCGTTTTCATCCAGCCACCCAATAACTTACCAATGTCAGTCATCAGACGGGCGGCATGTTCATATTGACCGGGTTGCACAAACCCCATCTCCAGTGACATGCGCAGGTGGGTGCGGACCTTGTCCAGTTCGGCATCGGCGGAGAGCAACAGATCACGCTTTTTCTCAAGATGCGCAGCTTCGATGAGCAGTTCCTGCCTCGCGTTGCAGCGCTGCTGCCATGACAAAGCGCTGACTGCGAGGAAATTTGATCGTTAGTGGTATCAGCCAGGCGACGAAATCATAGGTGCGGGCAAAGATGGGAGATTGTTTCATACTTGTCCTTTTGTCATTGCGAGGCGGATGGTTTCCCGCCGAAGCAATCCCCATATCTGAAGAGGTTGCTTCGGGCTGGGTCTCGATACATCCCGCGAAAAACGCGCAGGATTACTCGACCAACAGCCCTCGCAACGACATTACACAACGAAACCAGAGACCAACGCGCGCCGCAAGCCCCAGGTCTGCCCGAATTGGACGTGGGCGATCCAGCCTTGAATGCTGGCGGCAAATTTACTGCGGGAGATTCTACCGAGGCTCAGGTTTTCACGTAATGCGGCAAACCTGCGTTGAAAGGCGACGCCATTACGGCGTTTGAGGCGCAGATGATCAGGATACACGCGCCAGCCAAGAAATGGAATACCCGTTTCACTTGGGAAAACTTGCGCTTCGTTTTCGTGCAGGGTCAGACGTAGGGAGGCGCAGAAGCGGATGACTTCCCGCCGCCAGCGGTGCAGGTCATTTTTATTATTGGAGAAAAGCAGGAAGTCATCCACATAGCGGACGTAGGCGGGGCATTTCAGGTCGCGTTTGATGAAGTGATCGAGCGGGTTGAGATAGACGTTCGCCCAAAATTGACTGGTGAGATTGCCGATCGGTAAGCCGCGCGGACGCAGGGCGGAAAAGAGATCGTCCCCGACAAAAAAGGCGGGCTCGACATCGTCATGGATGCCCGCGCCGCCATCGAGGATCAATTTGCATAGGCGTTGAGTGGGCTTGTCTGCGATCCAGCGCGTGAGTTGTTGATACAGCACTTGATGATCCATGCGCGGAAAGAAGTGCTCGATATCGCATTTCAAAACATAGCGATATTTTTTGCTGAACTCCTGTGCGCGGTTGATGGCTGCATGTGTGCCTTTTCCATTACGGCAGGCGTAACTATCGGGGATGAAACGGCGGTCAAGCAGCGGTTCAATGATGCGGCACAGGGCATGATGCACGACGCGGTCACGGAACGGGGCGGCGGAGATCAGGCGTGGTTTGGGATCGTTGATGCGGAAGTTTTTGTATCTACCGGGCTGGTAGGTTTCCCCCATTAATTCGGTTTGCAAGTCGAGCAGGTTTTCTTCGAGGTTGAACTCGAACTCGGCGATATCCTCACGGGCACGCTTGCCTTTACGCGCGGCTTTGAAGGCGAGGTACAGATTATCGAATGCCGTAATTTGTGGGTAGAGATGTTTGTGGGTCTTCATGTATCCTCCTTTTATTTTCACAGACCTGGCAGGTTTTTTCATGAAGTGAACCTGTCAGGTCTTGGGTTTTCAAAATATTTTCTTAACCCGCGGGGGAAACGTCGTTTCCCCCGCGCCCCCTTCCTCAGAATCCAGTTTCCAGAAAGCAGTATGCAGAAAACAGAATTCAGCAATATCCATCAAGAGCCAGGGGAAACTAAACGAAACCCGCTACTGCTACTGAAGTCATCAGGAACGTCCCCGTTGCGAACCGCACAGCGGACGGCCCCCCGATTGAAGCCCCAGGAGCCGCCGCGAACGGTACGAAACTTTTCACCATAATCATCACTATGATCTTCTGCCTGCCCTGGGTACGCCTTGAACCAACTCGCTGTCCATTCCCACACATTTCCGCTGGCTTCAAAAATACCATGCGGCGAAACGCCGTTCGGGAATAAGCCAATTGGCGTGGTACGGTAGATCTGCCCTTCCGCGCTGCTACATTTGCGCGGGTCGAATTCATTTCCCCACGGATAAACGCGTCCATCTTCGCCGCGCGCGGCTCGCTCCCATTCGAATTCAGTGGGCAGCCGAAAGTTTTTTCCAGTTACCGCCGAAAGCCAATTGCTGTAGGCGCTGGCTTCATACCAGTTCACGCCCACCACCGGGCGCGCCGGGCTGGAGAGGGCGGGGTCATCCCAATACCCGGGGCGATCAAAGGGACGATCAAATAATTTGCGGGCACGTTCCTGTGCAGCATCGTCGTCCAGTTGCGTGACTTCTGCCCAAAAGCGTTGTTCTTGAAGGCGCATATTCCATTGCCTTGCGGCTTTTTCAACCCCAAAGTCTTTGATGAATTTTCTGGTATCTAACCAGTTTTGTATAGCCCCCTCATGCGCGTTTGCGCCGCCTTGTTTCCATGCCAACCCTTCCGCGGTCCACCAGCGATCATCCTTGTAACCACCTGCATCAACAAAGTGTTTGAACTCGGCATTGGTGACCGGGTAACGCCCCACGGAAAAGGCGGGTAGGGTCATTTTTCGTTCGGTGGTCTTTTCGTTGTTGTAGGCATCTTTATCACTCAGGTCGCTGCCAAAGAGAAATTCGCCAGCAGGAATCTCCTGCATGGGCGGCAGGATCGCCCATACTTCCTTTTCCCCAAATGTAAATTGTTGCGGGCGCAATTCGGGGTGACCGATCTCGCCCAGCGCCAGCCCGGCATCAATGCGGGCGCGCAGGTGGGCATGGGTACTGCGTTGACGGTTGAGCAAATCATTGCGCAGTTTTTCCGCCAGCGGGTTGAGGTTGTCACGTCCCTTCACTTCTGCCAGGCAGCGTCCCGCCAGCGGCAGGTTGCTTTTGGCTACGGCGGTGATCATGCGTTCAGCATCTCGCCCGGATAAGGCGACAGAAAAGGTCAGGGTTTCCTCCCAACCCGTTACCGGCGGAGTCGGAAGCGCTCGTCCTTTTCTCAGGGGCAATGGAGAGAACTGCCACCAGCGCCAGTTCACGTTCCAATACTTTGAGAGATTCTTGCCTTTGCGAAAGAGTTTGAGCAGGTGCGCCGCGGCGAAGTATTCCTGCAAGAGATGGTGATAGAAGGCATACACCGTTTTGGACGGGTCGTCGTCGGTGACGTCGGTTTTTTCGAGGATGGTGGCGGCGACGGCAAGCTCGAGGATGTCATCGAGCAAGAGGTTTGCGCCGCCGCGTTCTGCCAGCGGGGTCTTTTCAGCAAGCGCACGGATGAGACCGGTACCTTCGCCTTTTGCCTGCATGGCAAAGGCGAGGCGGCTGAGCGCTTCCATCATGGCTCTGCCTGTGCCCAGCGGATCGGCCGTGAGGGCTTCGGGCTGGCGTCCGCTTTCAAGTTCGCGGCGGATGAGGCGTTCGGCGAGGTCTTGCATGAGGATGGCGCGGCTGTCGCCAAAGGTTTCGCCTGCCAGGGCGCGGTCCACCATCAGGTTGAGCATGAAGGGGTTGCGCGCCAGTTTCTCGAAGCGGTCGTTACCGGAGCGCAGGCGTTTTTCGAACTCCCCCCAATGCTTTTCGTGGTCGATTTCACCAAAGCGGATCTGGAAGTACTGATGCATTTGCTTTTCGTCCAGCAAGTTCACGCGTACTTCAGGCAAGCGCAAGCTGGCGGTGTAGTCTGCCTCGCGGCAGGTGAAGATCGCCCAGTTGCCTTCGTGCAGCCCTTCATTTGCCCAGTGCGCCCAACGATCGATGAGCCGAGAACGATTTTGCGTGGGCATTTGGTTAACCCCATCGAGCAGAAAACACACTTTATCGCCGGTAATGGATTGCCCATATGTGTTGG